>BNJS01002689.1_pt1:0-145000 | contig 348767 bp, 381 predicted proteins | sample 8540461 | NCBI WGS metagenome assembly BNJS01 (sample SAMD00202454, study PRJDB9452) | human saliva metagenome | isolation source: human saliva | place: Japan
CAAAAGTTCAAGGGTCTGATGCTCCTTCAAATTCTCAGATGGTTAGGGTTACAAAGTTATTAACAAATAGTTGATGGGCAAGGAACTTGTTTGGGAGATTGATTTGGTAAAAATCTCTGGAGATGGTTCAAAACCAGAAGACTATGAAGCAGTAGCTAGACTGGATTATCAAGCGTTTTTAGGAGCTTTGCCCAAAGAACTTTATCAGGACTTAGATGCTAACCAAGTAGAAGTAGGCCCTGTTTCAGGGGAAGATTTTGAGAATTTAGTAAATGTGAAAAAGTAGGTAAAAGCCATAGTCTAGGTTTTCACAGTATATCTTAGAATGCAATCCTATTTTATAGATAGAGTAGCTTAGTGATATTTCGTAATACGAGATTCTAAACATTGCTTATCTTAGCAAAAGACAGTATAATATAACAAAATAGAGATACTATTGTTTGTCAAAGGACTATCAGGAGATTGAGCATATGGATATTAAGAAGGAAGTAGGGAAAAGAATCCGAATGTTGCGAGAGATGAAACATATCACTCGTGAAACTCTTTGTGATGATGAAAGCGAGATAACAGTACGCCAACTAGCACGAATTGAATCAGGTCAATCTTCTCCAAGTTTACCCAAGGTAGAGTATATAGCTTATAAACTAGGTTGTCCAATTTCACGTATAGTAGATATGGATCATATAATCTTACCCTCAGATTACTTGATATTAAAGGATAAACTCATTAAGTTCCAAACTTATGGGGATGATGATAGAATCCATATTAAAGAAGAGTTGTTTGACAGAGTTTACGAACACTATTATGACAGCTTACCTGAGGATGAGCAGATTGCAGTTAGTGCCTTACAAGCTAGTTTTGATGTTTTTGTAAGTGAAGATGCAGGGTTTGGCGATGCTTTGCTTGATGAGCATTTTGAGCAAGTAAGGATAAGGAAAAACTATTCGGTGAATGATTTGCTTCTCATAAAATTGTACTTTGTTTCATGTATAGCAAGACCGACTGAGTATAATCATGAACTATTTTGGGAACTTTCTAAAAAACTTCTGAGAGAAACGAATTCATCCGATTTAGAGACAGCTTATATGTTAAAGAAAACGGTGCTTGATTCTTTAGCTGTTCAATGGATGGAAAAGTCCTACTCTACTTTTGAGCCTTATGTTAAGGCAATGAATAGATTGATGATTTTATCCCAGGACTTTCAAAAGAAACCAATCGTAGATATGCTAGAAGCTATGTGTACCTTATTTCATAAACGGGATAAGGAAAAAGCTATCCAATTATATGACAGAGCCATTATCTGCGCTCAAGCATTTGGAGACCAAGTATTAGAAGCGCGCATCTCTGGAGAGAAAGAAAGAGATTTAAAAACTTTTGAGGAAATGAAGAGCTAACATGACATTTGTCATGTTTTTTTGTTTTTGAAAGCGGTAAACTAGAGATGTAATGAAGGGTTAATTGAGTTATTTAGAGTAGGAGGAAGAGATGGAGAATCTTAGTATCTCGCTAGAGACTTTTACACAGACTCGCCACAGTTTGGTGTTTCGAAATAACACGACTGAGCAAAAGTTGGTAGAGATAGTATTAAATAACGAAATCTTTCGCCTAGCAATTTTAGATGCTGGCGAAGAGCGAGTTTTAATTCTGCCTGAGGAAGTTACAGATGTAAAGAATTTTGGAATTTCAGAGGTGGAGGATAATTCATGAAGCCAAAAGATATAATGAACGGAGAGAAACTATGAATCGTGTGATTTTAAGTCTTAAAAATATCGATAAAACATATGGAAAAGAACAGGTTCTCCATAATATTTCCTTTGATATTGAGCAAGGGGAAATATGTGGCCTTATTGGTGAAAATGGTGCTGGCAAGACAACATTAATGAGAATTCTCCTAGGACTCATTCGAGCTGATAAGGGAGAAATCAAGAGTGTTTCTCAGCATAAGATTGGCAGTATTATCGAATCACCTGCCCTCTATCCAAACCTGACTGGACGCCAACACTTGCAATATTACAAGACAAGATTTGGTTTAAAGACAGATATCATAGAAATGTTGGAATTGGTTCACTTGTCTGAACCATCATGGGATCGAAAAGTCAAAAACTATTCTCTTGGCATGAAACAAAGATTATCGATAGCAATTGCCCTCTTGGATAATCCAGAGCTCATTATCCTAGACGAACCTGTGAATGGTTTAGATCCTCAAGGGATTTCAGATTTAAGAAAAATGATTCTGAATTTAAGAAATCAGTTAGGAGTTACTTTTTTAATTTCAAGCCATATCCTATCAGAGTTGGAGTTTATAACAGATAAGTATATCATCATGAAAAAGGGAAAAATTCTAAATGTGATGAGTTCAAAAGAGCTAGCGAATGATTTATCTGAAAAAATTTTCCTAAAGACGAGTGATAATCAGATTCTAAAAATGTTTTTAGAAGAAGAGGACATTGTTCATTTTGAGCAGGATGACTATCTGATTATGCCAGAAAAGGAAAAATTAATGGCTATCTTGGAATATAGTGTTGCTTCAAATCTAGTGATACAGGATATTTATATTAAGAAGGAACGTTTTGAGGACTACTATTTGCGTAATATTATCTGATGATTTAAGAAAGGAGGAGAGTCATGAATTCTCTTAAGGCAGATATGTATAAATTTTACTGGGAAAAAAGAGGAGTACTTCCTAGTTTGTTGATAGGATTATTGATTTTGTTATTCTCCTTATTTTTTAAGTCATCGAATGAAGATGAACCAGCATTTCGAGTATTAATTTCAAATGTGAGTGGTTTTATTCCTTTGCTTTTCATCTCAGCTAATTTATTTTTCTGGGGGGAAGATTATAGTTTCCGTACAATCAATATTCTGCTCACAAAAGAAAAACAACGTTGGAAGTTATTTTTATATAAAACCTTGGGAACCATTTGTTTATCTTTCCTGTATGTGACTATTTTTTATAGCTTAACAGCCCTTGTTTATTTGGAAGGGGACTTGGTGTTGATTGTTTCGACATTTTTACATCAGCTACCTTACTATTTGGTTATTATCAGTATCTCCTTATTAATTTTTCAAATATTTGATAAGGTTTATGAATCATGTATGATTTATACAATCTATATTTTACTGTTTGATAACCTATTGGTTTATGTTCTTCCAAACTCTGGTGAGAGTGTGAAGGACTATTTGCTCATGACATTAAATTTGAAAGCTTCCCCTGGAGTAAGTCAATTTACCCTTACGAATGTAAGCTATCCTGTATTGGTAAGTCTAGCAGTACTTGTGCTTGCCTTAGCTGTATTTAGTAAAAAAGAATTTAAGTAGGAGGACTAGTGATGAAAAAAATAGGAATCGTAATTGGGCTGTTGTTACTGTTTGTAGTAGCTGGAGTTTTATTAACCTTAAAACGAGGAGAGACGACAATCAGTGTAAAACAATCGTGGACTCTTTCCGCTAAAAGTATTAAGACGTTAGAGTTTTATGGCTCAAAGCAAGCAATTGATCTTAAAGTTGTTAAGAGTGACTCAGATGAAACAACTGTTCAAATAGAAGGAAAAGTTTCTGAAGAATCAGTGAATAACATATCTAAAAATGTTAAGATAAGTTCAGATAGTCTATATATTCCATTTTCACAACATGGTTTTAATTTGGCTCTGAGTTCAGAAGGGAAGGGCAAGTTATATGTAACTATTTCCTTAGGGAAAAATGCTACTTTCGAAAAAATATTTATAGATACTCTTGTTGGTGATGTATCTATTACAGTTCCTCAAGATTTTGATGGGATTTATACTTTACATACAAACAATACAGGAGAAATTTTAAGGGTTCCTACCACAAATCAAACTTCGAATAGCGTCATTGAAGTTGATGGCTATAGTAAGATAAGTGTTGAAAAAGGAGAAAATGACGGTTAGTCATTATAAACAAGCAACTTTGCTGGATTGTGGAATGGCTTGTGCAAAGACAATCATTTCTTACTATTTTCCAAAATGAATCGTGACGATAATCTAAAGTATTTAGTTTTTATAGGGAGCTAGTACCTACTAGATTAGAAAAATCCTGTCAGAGTGACAGGATTTTATCTTACATAAAGGGAAGGATTCGTAGGTATTCAAAAATTAGAGTCATTTCCGCTAGGAAGAAGAGGAATAGAATACCACCGTTAACTAGAAATGCTAGGAGAAGGCGATAGAAGGAGTCAGTTTGGCTATCTTTACTTGGTTTTGAGATGGTATAGAGGTTGGCAAGAAGTACCAGACCAATGCTAATGAGGCAAAGAAGAGCCGCAAAGCGTAGACTATTAAAGAAGGCAAAGAAACTGGCAATACCCGTGAGTAGGATAGGAAGGGCGAAGAGTCTGCTGTACTCTTGCAAGGTTTTTTCAAGTGTCCAGTCACTGTCCTGATTGACAAAACGTTTAACCACGAATCCACCCATAAGGATAGAAAAGAAGAAGAGACTTGCCGCTACCAAGATGGAGAAGATAGAAAAGAGATTCAGTGAAGGGAACTGCTCGACGGCATGAGAGTTGATAGACGCCATATGGCCGTAGTAGTCATGCTTGATATGATAAATCGCACAGAAGAAACTAAGAGCAGAAAAGATAGTTAGGAGCGCAAAGGCGTTATAACTATGTTTTTTATCTGAATCAATGCTTGCTGTCGGCTCTTTGAGAGCACCTTGTAACCAGACCCAAAAATCAGCCAATTCTTCTTTGAAGATTGCAGTTTTTGTAGGGACAGGATCTGGGACAAATGGACTTTCCAAAGATTTGCTAGGCTGAGGTGCTTCCTTAACTGGTTTTTCTGCTTGGTCTGTCTTTGTTGCCAGTTCTTCTTGTTCTTCAGTCTCTACAGGTTCTTCTGACTTGTCTATCTTTTCTGTATTTTCCACGAGTTTTGCGTGTTCGTCATTCTCTACTTTTTCTAGGTCAGCTTCTTGTTCTTCAGGATCGACTTGAAGACTTTCTTCAACCACTGGCAACTCTTCTTTTTCTTTTAACTCTTCTTGGGGAATGACTGGGTCAGATGGATGTTCTTTTTTCTCATTGTTGGCTGTTTTCTCAAAATCAGCACTTTCGAACCATTCTTGAGTCATGATGGGACCTCCTTTTTTTGTTATTTGAGTATTAGTTACTCGTTATCGGTATGAACGATTTCTAGAATTGGGTGAGCGATCCGGTTCGTCTGGAATGTTGATATCTTGACCCGCCTTTGCGACGAGGAGATCTTGCGTATCTTTTTTCTCTACTTTGTAAGGATTTGAGAATTCTTCGTCCTTATTTACATGATTCCCCTGGACAGGATTTACCCCTTCTCGAGTTCGATGATAGATAGCCCCGTATTTTGATGAGAGATCGAGATTGATTCGATCAAGTTCCTTTTGAGATAACTCGAGTGAGATATGTTTTCTTGCCTCGAATTCCACTCGACCATGCACTTGGATATCGTCTGCAGTGATATGTGCATGGTCTGCTTGGATACGACTATCTGTTAGACTTGTTTCAAATACATTGACAATTCCAGTTGTGGTCAGTTGGCTATTTTTAATCTCGCTATCAGTGATACGAAGAAGATAGCCATTTGACAGAATCTTGGCATTGCTGAGTTTTGCATTGGCAATTGAAAGGACACCATGGTTTACCTGGGCAGTTAGATTTTTTAAGTCTTTTCCTCTTGGTAATGAGAGAACAACTTCATCATTGCGGCTAGAAATTTCGCTTGCGATAAAGAGGATACCTTCGATACTAGAACCTATAGAGCGACGCGTAGTTTGTTTAGTGTCAGTTATTTCAAGATTTTTTTCTTTGATAGAATGTTGAAGATTTTCTTTTTCAGAGAAGGTTGGATGATACTGGATGTGAATCTTGTCATCGCTTGATTCAGTGATAACGAGCGAATGGTCTTTCAGAGAGATGTTTAGATTCTCAATATCTTGGTCAAAAACGAGCTCTTCCATTCGACTTTCAAATACTGGATTTTGAGACATTGCAAGGAGGCTTCTGACACCATCTGTTTGGATACCGATGATCATCATTGAAAAACCGATGATACTGGTTGCAACACCAAAGATAAGAAATCCTTTTGTCCATTTACGCATGTCTTTCACCTCTCTTTCCTCTATTTAGAATCCATTGGATGAGTCGAAGAACTAGTAATCCAAAGAAACGTGTTACATAGGAAGTAGCTAGCAAGACTAGGGATGAAGCTCCAATAGCTAGTAGACCTCCACCAAAAATCAGCACAAAGGCAGATGTAGATTCAGCCAGAACGTAGAAGCTTTCAAATAGGAGAACGCCTCCTAGGATTAGTCCAGCTGCTGATACAGCAAAGAAGGCTAAAAGTACACTAACCGTAGCGATAAAAATCCCGATGATAGCCATGAGAAGAGCAATTCCGACTGGAATCCCAATAGGTGCAGCCAGAAGTGCGAGGATTGCGATTTGTAAAACCTGACGGTCGTTCTTGCTGGAATTTTCTTCGTTGATTTTCTTATCAAGAAGTGTAGTCAGGACATCATGGGCAGCTTCTTTTGGACTTCCCAGACTAGCGATAAGCTCCTCCTCACCTTCTGGACCCGCATCATCAAAGAGTTCTTTGAAGTAATCCATGGCTTCGATACGATCAGATTGAGGAAGCTTCATCAGATAGGCTTCAAGCTGATTCAAATATTCAGTTCTTGTCATGGCGAATGCTCCCTTCTATGATGCCATTGATCGTGTCAGTGTAGAGTGTCCACTCTTCTCTGAGTACAAATAGTTGTTCCTCCCCAACCTCTGTCAAGGAGTAGTACTTCCGCATCCGACCTTGGTATTCGCGAGAGTATGTAGTCAGATAGCGGTTGGTATCCAGTTTTTTCAAGATGGGGTAGAGGGTAGATTCCTTGATTTTGGCAATGAGTTTAATGGTTTGGCTAATCTCATAACCATAGGAATCCCCTTGTTCTAGGATGGCTAAGATGAGAAATTCAATCAAAGCCGCTGATGTTGGAAAATACATGGGGCACCTCCTTTTTTAGTATGTAAAAATTTTATATATAATTATTCTACACATACATCATACATCTATTTGTAAGCCCTGTCAAGCAATATGTGTAAAATTTTTATATATAAAAAATCTCCTAGTAAAAACTAGAAGATTGGAGGATGTTTTGCATCACTTTGAGGCAGTGGTTATCTGTAATCCTCATCATAAATAGGCGTAAGATAAAAATACTTGTCTTCAATCTTGATTCTGGCACAGAGGTTGCCATCTTGATAGACATATCCGTTAAATGGAGGATAGCTATCTAAGTTTTCTAGGATATTTTCAGGCAAAGAACTAAAATTGTAATCCCTCAAGGCCGCAGAACCAATCAATCTTTCAGTCCGATAAGCCTTGATTTCTTTTTCATATTTTTTGAGAAATTCTTCTCGTTTGCTTTCAAAGAGAGTCGAATCTCCGTCATCTAACTCGTAATAGCGTTCGTAACCAGCAATCCAAGAAATATAAACACACAGTAAAGATTTTTCTATCTCTGGAGAGTAGCCAATTGTAAAGTAATTTTCTTTGTCGACCTGCCGATTTTCTACTGTGATAGTCTGTATAAAGTTAGTCATGATAATCTCCGTTTCAAGAATGACCTAGAAAGGTTTCTCATTTAAATCTTTTAGCTCATCAAAGATTTCTATAAATTTTTCTTTGTCCATCCCTAAATCTTCAGGTAGTAAATCTAAGATCTCGACCAGAGCATCATAGATATCCTCTCTCTCGATTGTTTCAATAAAACAGTTACGCTTATCCATTTTATTGAAACCTTGAGTATATTCTCTTATGAGGTCTTCTATGTGTTTCATAGTGTCTTCGTTGGGGTTTTCTAGAAGCTTTCTAACACTTGCTCTGGTCTTTCTATATAGAGAGGCTGCTTTTTTTGCGTTTGCGGTTGAAATATTTTCTTGTCCATCCCATGAGCGAAATGGATTGTCTAGGTTTTGGGCTAGCCATTCAGCTTTTCTCGGTTTTGTTATCCAAAGATTCAGTCCCTTGTCCTGCTGTTTTTTATAATATTTTTTGGCTACTTTAGCGGCCTCTTCTGGTAAGCTGCTCATCCAAAACATGCTTAATCGAGGTAAATCTTCTGGTTTGGGAATATCCTCTGCAGTAAAGCCAAACAAATCAACAGTTGAAAAATTGACTAACTCTTTTAATTCTGACAATTTGTGGAAATTAAGAATATTACCAGGTTTCCCCCACAATCTTAATTCCCTAAGCTTTGGATAGTTTTTTAAGATTTGTGCAAAGTCTATTTCAAGGATGTTCGAACAATGGATGGCTCCTAAATCTTTTAATCCCATCACCTTAGGTAGAGAACGATCAAGTTGTAATCGTAAGCTGGCTCCCATGGTCCTTTACAAGTATCTGACAATTGTCACTCATGTCTCCTAATAAGAATAGTTCCTCCAAATCATCGTTCAGTCTAAGTTCCTCTACGCCTGTCAAATCAATGGAAAGCCGATGTATGGATGTCTTAGAAAAATCCAGTTTTGTTTGTCCATGATTTTTAAGAACTAGTTCTGTAATAAAAGGAGTTGATTGCAAATACTCATATATATTTTTGTGCCATCTCGTTAATGTCAACTTAGATAAACAAGGAAAGACTTTTAATTCTAATGCGTCTTCAAAAGGCGTCCACTCGTCATTGATATTGTGTTTAGAAATACGGCATTCATTTCCTGCAAATGAAACTTTTTCCTTGCTTTTATCTGCTTTCTTAAACAAATCTCTTTTTTCTTTTGGTATTTCTTGCCATTTCAGTTGCCTATAAATATCGTAACCATTCCCCCAAAACATAGCATATGTGTTTGTGCTTTCGGTTGTTAATGGTGTTGTATTACCAATAAAAATATAATTTGACGGTACATGAATATCAACATTACTCAGATGTAATCCTCTATCCCAGTACATAAAATCTATATAGAGTGGCATCAAAGAAGCTAGTTCTTCTTCTTTAAGAGGTTGATCCCCGGACCAGTCTAAAGACAGTAGGACAGCCTGTGGCTTTTTCTCCCCTTCTTCTATCTTGGTTATCTGACAAGCTATATATTTTTTTAGATGGAAATTGTAAACACAATATACGTTCCCTGCTTTTGCTAGCATACAAATTTCTCCTTAAATGATTCAACGGTTCTTGGATAATCGAGATTTTTTATCCAATCAAAATTTTTTAGTGGCGTTAAAACAATCATAAATGCAGACGTTTATAATTTTTACTTTAGCATCGCTTCAACTATCAATTCCCAAAGTAATAACCTTTTATGTACCCAAACAGTGCTACTCCAAATAAATTGTAACCGGAGTTTTCCTAGCTTTATTATACCATTTTTGCGCGTAGGAACAGTAGTATGCTTGGTAAATCTATACTTTGTAAAATGTTGTGAAGATACAAAAAAACCAGACTCAGTCTGGCTTTCAAAGTATATTTATTTGTGGCAAATTCTAAAAATCTTTTTAGAGGATTTTCTCAGTTTTATCCACTATAAAGAGGGCGACCGTCATGATGATATCAATCATTAAAAGAGCCATTACAGCTGGGATCCAAGAATGGAACATGTCAAAGCTGTAACCAAACAGAGTTGGTCCAAAGGCTGCTAGGATGTAACCACCTGTCTGGGCAAGCCCAGACAATTGGGCTGTCTTTTCGGGAGAGCTGGTTTTGATGGAGAAGGAAACCATGAGATAAGGGAAAAGAGCGCTACAGGCAGTACCAATCAAGAGATGTGCTACTAACCAGTAAAGGAAACTCTTGCTCGGGTATAGGAGCATAGCTATTCCAAGCATTCCAGCAAGAGAGATGACTGTCAGCATGATTTGACGGTGACGATTGGACAAACGAGTTGTTAAACTTGGAATGGTCATCGAGAAGGGGATACTGATCAGTGAAAAGATAGACGCCAGAAGGCCAGCGTCTGTATGAGATAGTCCAGCACTAATGGCCATGGTTGGCAACCAGGTCATGCTGGTATAGAAGAGCAAGGACTGGAGCCCACCGAATACAATAATAGCCCAAACCTTCTTGTCTTTTAGAATGTTCTCTTTCTTTTGTTTTTTCTCATGTCCTTCTAGAAAATGATTGTGACGATGATTGGGGAACCAGACCACTAAAGTGAGTAGACAGACCAAGGATAGGCAGAGGATCAAGCCTTTCCAAGATGTCGCCTGAGTAATGGGAACAGAGAGATAGGAAGCAAGAGCTGTTGCGATTCCCATGGAAGTCACATATACTGTTGTCAGGAAGCTAATCTTTTGTGGGTAGTTGGCCTGAATGGCACTAGGAAGGAGTACGTTAAAAATAGCGACACTTGCTCCGATGAGTAAAGTTCCCAGATAGAGCAGAGGAAGATTAAAGATACGAATCACTGAACCTATGGTCAATACGATAAGGCTGTAGGTAAAAAGGTGCTCAAGTCCAATCTTTTGAGCCAAACGGGTCGCAAAAGAGGAAAAGAGGGCAAACATCAAAAGAGGGAGACTAGTCAAAACACCAAGTGAGCTGACCTCAACTCCTAAACCTTGAGCAATATCTCCTAAAATAGTCGGTAAGGCTGTAAAAGGAGCTCTTAAGACCGCTCCGATTAAGACAATTCCTAGAATAAAAAAGAGTGATCGTTTTTTCATGTGAACCTCAATAAGCTGATTTTGATAACAGCTTATTTTAAGTTTTTTTCCAAGAGATGTCAAGCTAGAGTAGGGAGATTCGGTTTTTACTTGAGCTAAATTAAAGTAAAGAAGGATGAATTGTTTACTAGTTTTTTTCTGGGATTCAAATAAAAATAGGAAAGTCGGAAAATTTGTGATAAAATAGTGGAAGAAAATCTATACATTGGAGAAAAACTGTGTCTGAAAATCGGAAATTTAGTGTCTTGATGTCAGTTTATATCAAAGAAAATCCAGCCTTTCTAGAAGAGGCAGTAGAGAGTATCTTACATCAAACGCTCAAACCTAGCGAAGTGGTAATCGTCGAAGATGGTCCGCTGACACCTGAACTCTATCAAGTTTTGGAAAAATTGGAAGCACAGTCAAGTATTCCAATCAAACGTTGCCCACTTGAGCAAAATCGCGGCTTAGGGTTAGCGCTTCAGTACGGCGTCTTACAGTGCCAATATGACGTTATTGCTCGTATGGATACAGATGATATTGCTGTCGAAGACCGTTTCGAACAACAGTTTGACTTGATGGAAAAGGAAAACTTGGACTTGTTGGGAGGTCATATCGCAGAATTTATCGATCAACCAGACGAGATTGTGTCTTACCGTTGTGTGCCGACTAAGCATGAGGATATCATTGCCTATCAACGTATGAGAAGTGCCTTCAATCACATGACGGTCATGTTCAAAAAAGAGATGGTTTTAAAAGCAGGCAACTATGAAGATGGTCTTTATATGGAAGATGACCTGCTTTGGCTCAATATGATTAGCGCTGGTGCTCGGACTGGAAATGTGGATCAGATTCTTTGTAAGGTTCGAGTGGGAGCAGGGATGTTTGAACGCCGGGGTGGTCTTCGCTATCTCAAACTCTATCGCCAAGCACGCCAAAGAATGCACGCGCGTGGACAGATTTCTTATGGTGAATATCTGAAAAGTGTTTTAATCCAAGTTGTCGTTGCCCTATGTCCAGGATTTGTACGACAGTTTATATTTTTAAAACTGTTGAGAAAAAGCAAATAGCTCATCAGTTTTTAAAAAAACATCTTGTAATTACTAGAAAATGTGATTTTGTGTAGGAGGATACCATTCACATGAATAAAAAAATGACAGATTATGTAATTGATCTGGTTGAAGTGTTAAATAAACAACAAAAACAAGTCTTTTGGGGGATTTTTGATGCTGCCAGCATGATTTCCTCAATCATTGTTTCTTACATCTTGTTTTATGGATTGATCAATCCAGCTCCTGTGGACTATGTCATCTATACTAGCTTGACCTTCCTGTTCTATCAGATTATGATTGGATTCTGGGGGCTTAATGCTAGCATTAGTCGTTATAGCAAAATCACAGACTTTATGAAGATATTCATTGGAGTAAGTATCAGCAGTGTCTTGTCCTATCTCATTTGCTATGCCTTCTTGCCGCTTTTCTCTGTGCGTTTTATCGTTCTCTTTATCCTACTCAGCACCTTCTTGATCTTGTTCCCTCGTATTACTTGGCAGCTGATCTATTCTAGACGTAAAAAAAGGTGATGGAGAAGGGGAACATCGTCGTACCTTCTTGATTGGTGCGGGAGACGGTGGAGCTCTCTTTATGAATAGCTACCAACACCCTACGAGTGACCTTGAGTTAGTGGGTATTTTGGACAATGATGAAAAGAAAAAAGGTCAAAAACTAGGAGGAATCCCAGTCTTAGGATCTTATGAACAGTTACCAGAACTTTCTAAACGTCATCAGATTGAAAAAGTTATCGTTGCGATTCCTTCCCTTGATCCGTCAGAATATGAGCGCATCTTGAAAATGTGTAACCAACTTGGCTTGAAGTGTTATAAGATGCCCAAGATTGAGTCGGTTGTGCAAGGGTTGCATCCTCAGGTAGGTGGTTTCCAAAAAATTGACATTACTGACCTTTTGGGACGTAAAGAAATTCAACTAGATGAATCACGCTTAGGCTCAGAAATTACTGGAAAAACCATCTTGGTGACAGGTGCGGGAGGTTCTATCGGTTCTGAAATTTGCCGTCAGGTTAGTCGCTTTAATCCAGAGCGCGTGGTTCTCTTGGGTCATGGGGAAAACTCCATTTATCTGATCTATCATGAATTGATTCGTAGCTTCCAAGGTATTGATTATGTTCCTGTGATTGCAGATATCCAAGACTACGACCGCTTGCTTCAAGTATTTGAGCAGTACCAACCAGCCATTGTTTACCACGCTGCAGCTCATAAGCATGTACCAATGATGGAACGCAATCCCAAAGAAGCCTTTAAAAATAATATCCTTGGAACTTACAATGTTGCCAAGGCAGTTGATGCTGCTAAGGTTCCAAAAATGGTTATGATTTCGACAGACAAGGCAGTTAATCCACCAAATGTAATGGGAGCTACCAAACGTGTGGCAGAGTTGATTGTTACAGGATTTAACCAACGTAGTCAGTCTACCTATTGTGCTGTTCGATTTGGGAATGTTCTTGGTAGCCGTGGTAGTGTGATTCCTGTATTTGAGCGTCAAATTGCAGAAGGTGGTCCAGTGACTGTGACGGATTTCCGTATGACTCGTTACTTTATGACCATTCCAGAAGCTAGCCGTTTGGTGATCCATGCAGGAGCCTATGCCAAAGATGGAGAAGTCTTTATCCTTGATATGGGCAAACCAGTTAAGATTTATGATTTAGCTAAGAAAATGGTCCTTCTCAGTGGACGTACTGAAAATGAAATTCCGATTGTAGAAGTGGGGATCCGTCCAGGTGAGAAACTCTATGAGGAGTTGTTGGTATCTACTGAATTAGTTGATAATCAAGTTATGGATAAGATTTTTGTTGGTAAGGTTAATGTCATGCCACTTGAAGTCATCGATCAAAAGATTGAAGAATTCCGTACCTTGCAAGGTTCAGAGTTGAAGCAAGCCATTATCGGCTTTGCAAATGAAACCACTCACATTCATTAAAGAAAAAAGGTATGATTCCTAGCTTCATGTGAGAAGCGAGTGGAATCATACCTTTTATGATAACTAATGGTCCTTTACCAATTTTTAGACGAACTTGTCATCGTTGAACATTTATGGTAAACTAAACTTATACTATTTGAAAATCAAAGTAAATGAGGTTTGCCCATACTTAGATAGAGTTTATAACGACTTTCTAGTTTGCTTTTCCATTTTCATTAAGTATGAATAAAAAATAATTGGGGAGTAACTGATGATTAACGCATATAAGAATTTTTTTAAAGGTTATGTAGATTTTGCAGGCCGTTCAACACGTTCAGAGTATTGGTGGATTTGGCTAACAAACATGATTCTCCTTGTCCCTTTTTACTCAGCGTATTTTAAGGTACTAGCAAATCCAAGAAATGAGACTGCTCTTATGGCCTTGGGGGGAATTGCTATTATCTATATGATTTTCGGTATAGCACTTTTCTTACCTGGACTTGCATTGACAGTTCGTCGTCTACGTGATGCTGGTTTCCACTGGGCTCTAATCTTTGTCATTTTTATTCCGATGGTTGGCCCTCTTGCACTTTTAGCTTTGTTAGCCATGCCAACGAAACAAGTAGAAGTAGTAACTATCAATGAAACTGAAGAAGTTGTAGAAGTTTCGCCATTCGAAGAACCAGACAAGAACTAAGAAGCTTAGGTTTTACAAATGAAACTATTTTAGAGTTTTCTTTATATTGTTAAACAAACATCTGACACTCCCATATCTAAAAATAGATTTGGGAGTGTTTTAGCACTATGTGGATAATCGTTATTAAAAAGGAAAAATATCTTGTTTAGAGCTTATATAAAATTTTTAAAAGGTTATGTAGATTTTGTAGGACGCTCAACACGTCCTGACTTCTGGTGGGTTTGGTTGATGAATCATATCTTGTTCCTACCCCTGTATATCCTTATCTTTAACAAAGAGATAAACCAAGGTCCTTCTCTGAACTTTACTTTAGTTATATTGGTTATCGGTATTTATGCTATTTTGGCTCTACTCCTTTTGTTACCTAATCTAGCGTTAAAGATTCGCCGTTTGCGTGATGGAGGTTTCCACTGGGCTTTCATCTTCCTTCACTTCGTTCCAATGGTTGGACGTCTTGCTCTGTTAGTTCTGCTAGCTATGCCAAGTAAGGAAGTAGAAATGGTAACAATCAATAGATCTAAAGAAGTTGAAAGCGAAGAAGCTTCCCCATTTGAATAATTGGATGAGTACGGGGAATGTCATTCTCCTCATTAAGATTAGAAAAAAACTCCCAAACCTAATTTTTAGGTTGGGAGACTTTTATTTAGCGTTTTAATTGTAGATGTTGTAAAATGTCTGCCGGCTGGTGAGCAATCCAGTCAGGACGATAGTCCATGAGGTCATTCTCTTCACCGAATCCCCAGGTTACCGCTAGTTTTTTTATGCCAGTTTCTTGGGCGCCAATCATATCAAACTTAGTATCTCCGATAATAACGACCGTTTCAGGAGCTAGATGATGAGTTTCCAGAGCCTGACGAATGACATCTGCCTTATGCAGAGTTTGAGGGCTTGAACCATAGATGCCATCAAAGAAGTGATCAATCCCAAAATTGCTAGTCATATCAACGGCGGTAGGTGTGTTCTTCGTAGTAGTGATATAGAGAGGATAATGCTCAGCTAGTTCTACCAGTAAATCTTTGATATGCGGAAAGAGTTGGGCTTCGTAACGACCCTTTTCCTTATAATAAGAACGATAGAGCTGAATGGCCTGCTCTATCTGCTCAATTGGTAAGCAACTGGCAAAGCTGGTTTCCAGTGGAGGTCCCATAAAACCACGAATGGTCTTGGCATCAGGGCTGGTCACTCCTAGTTGCTCAAAGGTATAGGTGAAACCATTGTGAATGCCGATAGAACTATCCACGAGCGTTCCATCTAAATCGAAAAAAATAGCAGATATGAATGACATTGATTCTCCTAGTAATTTTGAAATTATTCGCCGAAGATTTCTTTTTGAAGGCGACGACCTGTAGGTGTGGCGGCGAGCCCCCCTTCAGCAGTTTCACGGAATGCAGTTGGTAAGCTAGATCCTACTTGATACATAGCATCGATAACCTCATCAACTGGAATTTTTGATTCGATGCCAGCTAAGGCCATATCAGCTGCGATGAAGGCAAAGCTTGCTCCCATAGCGTTACGCTTAACACAAGGAACTTCAACCAAACCTGCAACGGGGTCACAGATGAGGCCGAGCATATTTTTGATAACGAAGGCGATGGCCTGGCTAGCTTGGTAAGGACTTCCACCTGCAGCTAGGGTTAGGGCTGCAGCGCTCATGGCAGAAGCAGAGCCAACTTCTGCTTGGCATCCTCCTTCGGCTCCCGAGATAGAAGCGTTGTTTGCGATGACAAGCCCAAAAGCGCCAGCAGCAAATAAGAAGTCTAGTTGTTGCTCATGAGTTAAATCCAACTTTTGAATAGCAGCTGTGAGAACGGCTGGAAGGCAGCCTGCACTACCAGCGGTAGGGGTTGCACAAACGAGGCCCATCTTAGCATTGTGTTCATTAACGGCGATAGCATTACGAGCTGCAGACAAAACAGTAAAATCTGATAAGGTCTTTCCTTTTTTGATGTAGTGGTCGAGCTTGGCTGCATCACCACCTGTTAAGCCACTACGAGATTTTTTCTCGCTGAGTCCGAGTTCTACAGAAGCTTTCATGACTTCAAGGTTGCGTTCCATGAGAAGGATGACTTCTTCACGCTCACGACCAGTCAATTCAAACTCAGTCCTAATCATGAGTTCGGCAACATTTCCTTGAAAATCTGAGTCGGCTTGTTGGACTAATTCTTTGATAGAGTAAAACATATTTTCTCCTATTGAAAGAAATTGACATTGTGCAGATGAGGAATTTTCCGAATTTCTTCGATAGATTCTTCACAGTTGCGACTATCAACTTCGATGATCATAATGGCTTTCTCACCAGCTTTTTCTCGGGTTACATTCATCTGGGCGATATTGATGTCAAAGCGAGAGAGGGCCTCTGTTACGTGAGCAATCATACCAGGAACATCCTGATGGACGATGATGATGGTAGGAGTATTCATGTTGAGGGATACCGCAAAACCATTGAGCTCTGTCACCTGGATATTACCACCACCGATTGAAATTCCTGTCACACTGATTGTCTTGTGCTCATTCTTAACAGTTATTTTCGTAGTGTTTGGATGAGGGGCGTTGCTGTCTTTCTGGATAGTCCAGACGATTTTGATACCACGCTTATGGGCGATCTCTAAACTATTTGGGATTTCTGGATCATCTGTATCCATTCCCAAAATACCAGCGACAAGAGCAAGGTCTGTTCCGTGTCCGCGATAGGTTTTTGCAAAAGAATTAAAAAGCTGAAATTCGACCTCGGTTGGAGTATCGTCAAAGATAGAAGAGACGATTTTCCCGATACGCACAGCTCCTGCTGTATGACTACTAGATGGCCCAATCATGGCTGGCCCAATAATATCAAAGACAGATTGAAAACGAAGTGATTGCATCTGTTTCCCCTTAAAAAGATTCTTACCTCTATTATATCAAAGATTAGATACAAGCGCTCAATTCCATGATAAAATATCTAAAATCCTCATAAAGCCTATAAAATCAAGCCTTTTGTAACAAAAATAGGCTGTTTAAGTGAAATAAAACATAGTCTTGTAACATTTTTACATAAAACTGTCAAGAAACAGTAATAATAGTAGGGTATGATGGGAATATAAGAAAGAAGGAGAGTCTTTTAATATGAAATCAACAACTAACAAAATTAAAATAGGACTTGTAGGAGTAGCAGCAGCGCTTGCTTTCCTTGCACCATCACTTACTTTTGCACAAGAAACAACAACTTACACAGTAAAATCAGGTGATACTCTATCAGAAATCGCTGAAAAATACAATACAACTGTTGAAAAATTGGCAGAAAAAAATAAGATTAAAGATATTCATTTAATCTATGTAGACCAAGTATTGGTTATTGATGGTGAAGCACCAGCAACTTCAACTACGACAGCAGAAGCTCCAGTAGCAGCACCTGCAGCTACTGAAACAACAACTTATGAAGCGCCAGCAGCAAGCGTAACTGTAGCAGAAGAAACTGTTGCTACAACAGAAACTTCAGCATCAACTTCAACTGTAAGCGGATCTGAAGCAGAAGCTAAAGAATGGATCGCTCAAAAAGAATCAGGCGGTAGCTACACAGCTACAAACGGACGTTACATCGGACGTTACCAATTGACAGATTCATACTTGAACGGTGACTACTCAGCTGAAAACCAAGAACGTGTAGCAGATGCCTACGTTGCAGGACGTTACGGTTCATGGACTGCAGCTAAGAACTTCTGGCTTAACAACGGTTGGTATTAAGATGATATAGAAAAGGAAGTCTCAATGGCTTTCTTTTTTGTTTACAAAGATGTCAACTTCTCGCTCTAGCTCGGTTAGTAGGTGTTCATCTTCTGCTAGTTTAGCTAAGGAGAGTCCATTCTGTATCAACTGAGCATCATTAGTACAAATGCCTATACGAATATAGGAAAACGCAAGTGTATCATACTTTTTGATTGCTTTTGCCTCCTCTAAGAGAGTGTAGCAAAGCTGTTTGCAAAGCAACTTATCACCATTGTAAAGATAAAGAGTTGAGAGATTCAAAAGCAACATCATACGAAGCTGAAAGACAGGACTATAGTGTTTATAAACCTCTAGTCGTTCGAGAATTTTTTCAGTAATCTGATGAATATACTCCATAGGAAAAGCAAAGAGAATGGTATTAAGGACTTTGAGGTCGCTCTCATACCAGGTATCTTGTTTCTCAATATTATCCCATAGTCTGTTTACAATGTTGTCAATCTTACTTGACAATTTTTCTATCCCATTTTCACGGATGTAGATAACGATTTCGAGCATATCTTGTAACTGCTGGATGGGGAGATCATGGTGTGTTTTTAGATAATATTGGCATTTTTTGAGTAATTTACTTAAGTCGCTCGTACCACTAATAGAAGCCATTTTTAGAAAAGTCTGCATGATAGTTGATCGTTCACTTGGTTGGTAGAGATGGCAAATATATTCGAACTCTTCAAAACTCATATTGATTTGCCGGAGAAGAAACTCCATATTCTCATATTTTGGAGTTGTTTTTCCACTTTCGATTTTTGATAGACTGGTTCTTGAGAGAACACCCCCACAGACCTCTTCTTGAGTCAAGCCTTTTGACTCACGTATGTCTTTATATACTTTTCCAAAATCGTAGCGCATGATTTTCTCCTTTTCGTGAAAAAAGTTAACAAAAAATTGAATTCTATTAAGAATATTGTATCATAGTAATATAAAAAGTAAAAAAGATACGAAAATATGAGTAGAAGAGATTTCTGAGTAATGTGTTTTGCTTGGGTGTCAATTGTCGATGCTATTACAACGAAATAGGATAATAATGATGTAAGTAAGAGAGTACTATAAACGCCTTGTGGTAACTAGATATGGGTATTAAAATGGAAAAAAATTTTGTTATTATTTTTTTTGTATGTCTATTTATATCATCCATAACTTTTTTAGCCTATGATTTTGTTAGCGAAGAAATAAAAAAGTTAATTATTTGGATTAATGTTCTTTTTTTGATTTTTAATCATAGCAATGATGATTTATGCAAAAATTAAAAAAAGATGAGGATATTGTAAAATTATGATGCGTAAACTAATTGTTTTCTTACTAATGCTCCCTCTTTTGGTCCTGTGGTTAGAGTTGCATGTCCTAGTGAATAACTTGCCATTGAATCTAGAAATTCCCCTTGATTTTGTGATCAGTATGTCTCTTACTTTCTGTAGTTTGATTGTCTCAAAAATAGTTTTAGACCTACTATATGCATTGAAAGATTTATACAAGAAAGAGGGTCTTATTACGATTTTTCCTTTTATTTTTATAGGAAAGAAGAAAGTAAATGTGAGGTTCTCGCCCTATTTTTCATTTCATCGTAAAAGTTTGTCAACTGATGATTTGAAATCTAGAATTATATGGAGTTTTATTCTTGAGATAGCCATTATCCTAGCCTTTATTTTTAAAATTCCTTCTGTCCCCATAGTGCTTACTACAATATTTTTCTGGACTATAATGGATATCAACCATCTCGTTTTTAATAAGACGGAATTTCTTTTCAATCAAAACAAATGGGAAAAAGAAGATTCGTTTGAAAGTGATTTGACGAAAGCATTAAAGGATAAAATACAAAAATCAGAGCTAAGTTATTCTGACTTAATGTGTATTCTGCTATATGATGCGATCAATCAATCTACCTTTTTAACGGATAGCGAGATCTTTGAGGATATTTTGAAAAAAATCGAAGATTCTCATAACACCCTTCTGTGTACAGGTCTTGTAGAGTTACTGATGTATGAAATTTCTATCAGTCGAAATTACAACTGGCCTGGAAAGGTTGATCAAATTAGAATTCAGCTTCTTCAAATCAATCAATTAGATTTTTTCTATTATACAAGCTGGTTAAGGCAAAATTTTAATTTCTGTATGAATAGAGAATACGATCAAATGAAATCTCGGAAATTATTACTGAGTAATAAAAAGATAGTTTAAGTTCGTCCTGTTCGTACAACAAATGAAACAATTTCAACTAATGAGGTTTACAAATTTGTCCATCTATAGAATATGATTAGGCAAAAAAGAGCATCTTATCTAGGTGATGAAGAGATGATGTAACTTAATGCTACACAATGGCTTACTTTCTTTTTGGATCAAGGGTGTAGTAAATGGAGTACTTACTTATTATGGGGATAGAAGATGATTCGACTAAGTGATAAAGTTAGATTAATATTTGCTATTTTAGGAGCAAGTTCCATGTTAGTCAGTATGTATCTTATACCTTTTTTAAAAACTGAAACTCAATTTTGGGAAATACTTTTATTTATTTTAGGTGTTTTGTTAATTGTAATTTCATTACTAAGTCCCCCAAAAATGAAATTTTGGAAATAGTGTTAGTGAGTAGGAAAGGATAATAGTATTATGATGGTTGTTTTAATTTCAGTGGTTGTGGCATTTCTTTATTATGTAATTACAGAATATTTTTAAGAATAGTTATATTGACTGTATACTATTTCTAACATTGCTGATTTCTCATTTGATATGGGATTACTATTTTTTTGCCCATTGAAATTTTAGTGGCTTTAAGTGGAGTAAATTTATTGTTAAGATTTTTTTCAAAAAAAGAGAAGTCAATAGATTTGCTAGTGGATTATAAAGATGAAAGGTAAAATTGGGATATTTAAAATGAAACATTTTTTTGCAGGGATTGGTGAAATTCATTTTTTTGTCATTTTTTTATTATATCTAAGCATGTCTACTAGTCCAATTATTGGACTGGTGATTGGACATACTAAAAATAAATCTAATAAATTCTATTATTATGGCTCTTGGTATGATATTGGCATTAATTTTGGTATTATCAAGAGTGTATAGGAAATATTTTTATAGAGACGAAGATGACTAAAATTTTTATCAATAATTGGCTCCATAATATCTATAGGAAATTTACCTACTACAAATATTATAGAGCCCTAAAAAAGAGCCGTTTAAGGCTCTTTTTGTGTGTTTGCATTTGATGAGAGATCATTATAAACATTGGAGTTGAGGGCTTACAAGTTTATGGGATTTCACCATCTAGATTATTAGTTAGACGAACTGGTTGTATCGCTATTAGACTCTGATTGAGAACCTGAAGAATCAGCAGTTTGACCTCCTGTATTAGCGCTATTATCTCCTCCACTGCTAGCACTATCAGTTGAGTATTGGTTCGTTGCAGGTGCTTGGGAATTAGGTATACTTCCATTTGTTTCCGGGTAGCTTTGAACATAGCTACTATCTTCTGAACGGCTGGCTTCTAGTCCGGCATCTCTAGTAGTCGTTTCTGTTTGGGTAGTTTCTTCTTTTTTGGTCAAAACTTCAACTTGTTTTTGGAATTTAGAGATAAGTTCTTGAATTGGTTTTATCTTTTCTTCAAGAGCAGTTTGGTCGCTGGCAGAATTAATGTTTTTAATGATGTCTATTATTTTTTGTAAGGAAGTGATGGCTGTCTCAAGTGTTTGTTTATCTTGAAACTGGCTATCAGAATCCTTTATATCTAATTTCAAAGCTTTTTCACTATAGTGATTTGTGACTTTATCGGCTGTAGCAGTAAGAAAGTTTGCTAGTGTCTTTTTGCCTTCATCAGTAGTTGGTTTCAATTCTTGGATTTTTTTCCAATCCTCTATAATGGTTTCAGAATCGATATCGAAGTTTTTAATAGCATTTTTTACTTGATCAACATCTTGATGATTCTTTTGATGGTTAACGAGAGCAACACTCCCTCTCTCTGCTTGGATCTTTTCTTGATGAATGACCAAGCCTGTCAAAAGTCCAATACCTGCAATAAGTGTAATAATAAAAATGGTATTTTTTGATTTTAGAATATCTTTGTAGTTGTTCACATTAGTCCTACGCACATGGATGATGGTGTATGTATGGAATCATGTGCGCATTCCTCCTTATTACAGTATATCATTTTTAGCTGATTTTAAAAGTAAGTTTATAAAGAGAATAGGGGTTTAGGTGTGAATTGATTTCTTTTGTATTCTTATCTTCATGTATTTACATAAGAGCTTGGTTGATTGTCAGCCTCTTCCTTGTCTTCTCTAACCAAGCATGTTATAATGAAAACTGCTCAAACGACCTTCAATCGTTAAGCACACACGACCTTCAATCGTGAACTAGTCATTTCGTTTATCTTTTATTATGTCGTTAACTCGAAATGAGATGCAAGCTGAGCTTGTCTGATTTATAACCTCAATCAGTCTCCCAGACTAATTGAGCGAACTCAAGTTATGCCTGCGACTCGTTGCCTATCATATTTTCATTTTAAGACGATAGACTAAAATGGTCTCCCAGACCATTTTACTACTAAAAGCAAACGAAATGACTATACTCAAATAAATTCTATTGAAAGTCATAGTAAATAGAATTTTGAGGGGTATAAATAAACGAATAGATGGGAGACTTACCATGAGTGATAACTCTAAAACACGTGTTGTCGTGGGGATGAGTGGTGGTGTTGATTCGTCGGTGACAGCTCTCTTGCTAAAAGAGCAGGGCTACGACGTGATTGGTATCTTCATGAAGAACTGGGATGACACAGATGAAAACGGCGTCTGTACGGCGACCGAAGATTACAAGGATGTGGCTGCGGTAGCAGACCAACTTGGCATTCCTTACTACTCTGTCAACTTTGAAAAAGAGTACTGGGACCGCGTTTTTGAGTATTTCCTAGCGGAATACCGTGCAGGACGCACGCCAAATCCAGATGTGATGTGCAACAAGGAAATCAAGTTCAAGGCCTTTTTGGACTATGCTATGACCTTGGGAGCAGACTATGTAGCGACTGGGCACTATGCTCGAGTGGCGCGTGATGAGGATGGGATTGTTCGTATGCTTCGTGGCGTGGATAATGGCAAGGACCAGACCTATTTTCTCAGCCAACTTTCGCAAGAACAACTCCAAAAGACTATGTTCCCATTGGGACATTTGGAAAAACCTGAAGTTCGCAGACTAGCAGAAGAAGCAGGTCTTGCGACTGCTAAGAAGAAAGATTCAACAGGGATTTGCTTTATCGGAGAAAAGAACTTTAAAGAATTTCTCAGCAACTACTTACTAGCACAACCTGGTCGCATGATGACTGTGGATGGTCGCGATATGGGCGAACATGCAGGTCTGATGTACTATACGATCGGTCAGCGTGGCGGACTCGGTATCGGTGGACAACACGGCGGTGACAATGCTCCTTGGTTTGTTGTTGGAAAAGACCTAAGCCAGAACATTCTCTATGTAGGCCAAGGATTCTACCATGACTCGCTTATGTCAACTAGCTTAGAAGCCAGTCAAGTCCACTTTACTCGTGAGATGCCAGAGGAGTTTACGCTAGAATGTACGGCTAAATTCCGCTACCGTCAGCCTGATTCTAAGGTGACCGTCCATGTCAAAGGAGACAAGGCAGAGGTCATCTTTGCAGAACCTCAGCGCGCCATTACACCAGGACAAGCAGTTGTCTTTTACGATGGAGAAGAATGTCTCGGTGGTGGCTTGATTGACAATGCCTACCGTGATGGCAAGGTTTGTCAGTACATTTAAGAGTTTCTAAGAGGAATGAGAATGTTTCAGTTTTTAAGAAAAAAACGGCAAAAAAAGAGAAGTCAATGACTCTCTCTGACTATAAGAAAGCGTATTTGAGGGAGGAAACGACAGAATCGATAGAGGCCTTGTTTAAGGAATTGAAGCAAGCTAAAGTCTGGGTTCCCTTCAATGCTTCTCTGATGGATGGGAGTGATGGACAAGAAGGTGCTCGTCTAAAACCAGATATACTGCGAAAGGGAGACGATTACTTCTATCCTTGTTTCTTGACAGAAGAGGATATTCCTAAAGACTATTATGAACGTTTTTCTTGGTTGCAATTGCCTCTTACGGACTGCTTGTTTGCTGCGGAAGGGATGGATAGTTTTCCTGTGAGAGGGATTGTTCTGGATGCCTTCTATGACCCAGTTGAGATTGACAAAGGAGCTTTTGAAGCGATTCGCCAATCATAGTACATATAGATTGACAAATTTTCTCAATTTGCTACAATAATAAAAGCAATAGAAATGATGGTCAAAGCTCATGGATGTTGCAGGCTTTTTTGTCCTGCACTTCTTTGGAGTTTTGACTGTTTTTGTGTCGTTTAAGGGAAAGGATAAAAATGATTCAACAAGACTTTCGTACCAAATTAGATAATACGGTCTTTGGAGTTAGGGCTACCGCTCTGATTGTAGAAGAGGGCAAGTTGTTAGTGGTAGAAGATGAGGATGGTTTTTACACGATTGGTGGTGCTATCCAAGTCGGTGAAAGAACGGAAGAGGCTGTAATTCGTGAAGTGAAAGAAGAGCTGGGTGTCAAAGCTCAAGCTGGGCAACTAGCTTTTGTGGTTGAAAATCGTTTTGAACAAGCTGGTGTCCACTTCCATAATATCGAGTTTCATTATTTTGTTGATTTGTTAGAAAGAGCTCCATTGACTATGCAGGAAGATGCAAAGCAATTACCTTGTCGGTGGATAGCTCTGAATCAATTGCATACAGTTCCTCTGAAACCAACCTTTTTAAAAACAGTCTTACCAGAATGGAACGGGCAACTAAGGCACATTCATCTTGAGAAATAGGAGAGAAAATAATGGTTAAGCTTATTGCCCATGTACTTGTTCATAGTGGTGATGATTATTTGCTCATTCAGCGTTCGGAAATTAAAAGAGGACAACCCAACGTTTATCCAACTTACTGGGATATTCCTGGTGGTGGGGTTGAAAAGGGTGAGCTTCCGCGAGATGGGGCTCTTAGAGAATGTGTTGAAGAAGCGGGAGTTAGGCTAGATAGCAGTTCGCTCAAACTGCTTCACGAAGATAGTCAACTGGATACCTCTAAGGATACTGTTTTTACTCGCTTAGTTTATAAAGCAGAGTGGGTTGGGGAGAAGCCAATTATCAGATTAGATCCTGAAGAGCATACACATTTTAAATGGGTTACTATGGATCAAGCTCTAGAGGAGGAGAAGTTAGTTCCTTATTTGCGAGAAATTTTTGAAAGGTTAAGAAATGACTTATAATTTTACTGAAGAATACGATATTATTGTAATCGGTGCGGGACATGCTGGGGTCGAAGCTTCCCTAGCTGCTAGCCGTATGGGCTGCAAGGTCTTGCTTGCGACCATCAACATTGAAATGTTGGCTTTTCATGCCTTGTAACCCCTCTATCGGTGGTTCTGCCAAAGGGAATTGTCGTGCGTGAAGTCGATGCCCTCGGTGGCGAAATGGCTAAAACCATTGACAAGACTTACATCCAGATGAAGATGCTCAACACTGGGAAGGGGCCAGCTGTTCGTGCCCTTCGTGCGCAGGCTGACAAGGAGCTCTACTCTAAGGAAATGCGCAAGACGGTTGAAAATCAAGAAAATCTCACCCTTCGTCAAACTATGATTGATGAGATTTTGGTAGAGGGTGGCAAGGTTGTCGGTGTTCGTACTGCGACTCATCAGGAATATGCTGCCAAGGCTGTTATCGTGACTACAGGGACAGCTCTTCGTGGGGAAATTATCATTGGAGACCTCAAGTACTCATCAGGGCCTAACCACAGCTTAGCTTCGATTAACCTAGCTGATAATCTCAAGAAACTGGGGCTCGAAATTGGTCGTTTCAAGACAGGAACGCCTCCCCGTGTCAAGGCTTCTTCTATCAACTATGATGTGACAGAAATCCAACCAGGAGATGAAACGCCAAATCACTTCTCTTATACTTCACGTGATGAAGATTATGTCAAAGACCAAGTTCCATGCTGGTTGACCTACACCAATGGTACCAGTCATGAGATTATCCAAAACAACCTCCACCGTGCGCCTATGTTTACAGGTGTGGTTAAGGGAGTAGGACCTCGCTACTGTCCGTCAATTGAGGACAAGATTGTTCGCTTTGCGGACAAGGAACGTCACCAACTCTTCCTTGAACCAGAAGGTCGCAATACAGAGGAAGTTTATGTTCAGGGCCTTTCAACTAGTCTTCCTGAGGATGTGCAACGTGACTTGGTTCATTCTATCAAAGGTTTGGAAAATGCAGAGATGATGCGTACTGGTTATGCCATTGAGTATGACATGGTCTTGCCTCATCAGTTGCGTGCGACTCTGGAAACCAAGAAAATATCAGGACTTTTCACAGCTGGTCAGACCAATGGAACGTCAGGTTATGAAGAAGCTGCTGGACAAGGGATTATCGCTGGTATCAATGCAGCTCTGAAAATCCAAGGCAAGCCTGAGTTGATTTTGAAGCGAAGCGACGGCTATATCGGAGTGATGATTGATGACTTGGTGACCAAGGGCACCATTGAACCTTACCGTCTCTTGACCAGTCGTGCAGAATACCGTCTCATCCTTCGTCATGACAATGCCGATATGCGTTTGACCGAGATGGGACGTGAGATTGGCCTTGTTGACGATGAACGCTGGGCTCGTTTTGAAATCAAGAAAAACCAATTTGACAATGAGATGAAGCGTTTAGACAGCATCAAACTCAAGCCAGTCAAGGAAACGAACGCTAAGGTTGAAGCGATGGGATTCAAGCCATTGACTGATGCAGTAACAGCCAAGGAATTTCTCCGTCGCCCAGAAGTCTCTTACCAAGATGTAGTGGCCTTTATCGGACCTGCTGCTGAAGAGTTAGATGACAAGATTATCGAACTAATTGAGACAGAAATCAAGTACGAAGGCTACATTTCAAAAGCCATGGATCAGGTTGCCAAGATGAAGCGTATGGAAGAAAAACGCATTCCAGCCAACATCGACTGGGATGACATTGATTCTATCGCGACCGAAGCTCGTCAGAAGTTCAAACTCATCAATCCAGAAACCATTGGCCAAGCCAGCCGTATCTCTGGAGTAAATCCGGCAGATATTTCCATTCTTATGGTGTATCTGGAAGGTAAAAATCGAAGCATTTCAAAAAATTTAGAAAAGAAAGCTGATTAGAAACAAAGCGCTGAATTCTCTTTTAGGGGATTCAGTTTTTTGATAGATTGCTTCTCTTTTTTCGAATAAAAAGAAAAGGAGAAGAGATGATAACAGTAGAGGAAAAAAAATTTTTAGAAGCCTATAAAAAGGCGTCTTATCACCGTTTTTATGAGATTGAACGCTATTCTCAGATATGTGAGAAATTGAACAAACGTTCGCCGCAGGCTGACAAGGAGTTGACTTTTTGATATACTAGAACATATCATAAAATAGGAGAGAGTGTATGAGTGTATACGGTAGAATAGAGGATGAATCAACTCCATCATGGACTAGAAGTCAAGAGGGAGTTGGAAGAGATAATCAAGAAGAGTTTGAAGAGTCACAGCCAGCCGGTCTACCTTTTTTCAGAATTTTAATATGGAGTACATTAGTAGTATTAGTATCAGCAGTGGTTCCGTTCTTCCTAGGTTTAACTAGTTTAGAGCAGGCTCAGGACTTCTATGCTGCTTGGGCTATGAATCAAGGTGGTGAAATCTATACTGCTTTTTATGGAACTAGTGGTTTGCTCTATTATTTCTTGTTGTCTATAACTAAAGGTAGTATTTTATTTGCAGTTTTTAATTGGCTAGCCTTGCTAGGTGCAGGAGTTTTTCTATTCCGATCCAGCTATGCTTTGACAGAACAGCATGACCAATCCACGCAAGCATTGACTGTGTTCTATCTTTTGGCGGGAGCTCTCAGTTTTGGTGGAGGTTATGCTACCATCCTTGCACTTCCTTTTTTATTTTATTCTTTAGACCTAGTGACACATTATCTGGCAGAACCCGATAGTGATAAAGGTTTTTTGCGTATAGGTATGAGTCTTTCCTTGGCCTTTTTCCTAGTACCTCTTACTACAATTTTATATAGTCTAGTTTTATTCTTTACTCTTTTGGCATTTAATCTTGTTCGTCGCTATTTTGCTCGTGGTTTTTACCAGCTTTTAGCAACTGGGCTAGGATTTTCACTTCTGTTTTATCCGATTGGTTACTACACGGTTTACAAGGGAGTTTTTGGGAATGCTATTAGTCAGATTCTCTATCCTATAGATAGTTTGAACTTTATCTCAAATTCTATCCTGGTAGATAATATACTCTTTTATGGCTTGCTGGTAATAGGATTAGGAGGATTATCCTTCCTATTTATGAGTCTTTTTCAACCAAAACCTCTAGGCCAGTACATACTATCCATATTTTCACTATTGGGTTTACTCTTAGAGTTGACATTGATTCTTTTTTCTAAGGAACCAATTCATGGAAGTCGTCTAGTGTCTCTTCTTCCTTTTATAGTTATCCTAGTATTGACAACATTACGTGTACAAGATGTTGATAATTCCAGTCGGCTTACAAGATATGCAGATATCTCCTCAATGTGGAGTCGTTATTTGACAAGAACCGGGTACTTACCAATTCTTGCAATAACTTATTTATTGGTATCGCCATTCGTGTCACGCTATGTAATCCATGTGGAACAATACCAAGAACGCGCTCGTATTGAGACTAGTATAAAAAGCCAAACGCAAGCAACTGATAAAATTTATGTCTGGGATAACCAGTCCAGTTCTTACCAGTCTAGTGAACGTCTATCAGCTAGTCAATTGTTATCACCGATCTTGCATATGGGGCTTGCCGAAAATCGTACTAAGCTGATCAATGATTTACGTGATAATCAGCCTAAAGTTATTGTGGTCAATACTAAAACAGCTCTTTGGACAGAAGTCGAGCAGCTACTTGCTGAAAATTATCAGCTGCTTCAGGGTGATTTCAAGGAATTTAAAATATACAAATTAAAATAAATTAATCAATATCTTGTGTAATTTTAACAAAAATTTATTTTTTGACACAAGATATTGATTTTTATTTTTTAAGTGATATAATACTTCTTAGATATTATATTTTAGAAAAGAGCCTGGATATGATTGTATTAGAAGAGAAAACAACCCCTGATCCAACCTTATTCGTTGAAAAACGAGATGGTAGACGCGTCATTTTTGATGTGGATAAAATTGACAAAGCGCTTCATAAAGCTGCTGAGAAGGTTATGGATGTAAGTCCTTTGGTCGAAAAACGACTTAGCACCCTTATTGAACGTATTGTCGCTGAGATTCATAGTCGCTTTCCTCAAGGTGTAAAAATCTATGAAATCCAAAACATCGTAGAACACGAGTTGTTGGAAGCCAAAGAATATGCCTTGGCAGAGGAATATATCACTTATCGAACTCAAAGGGATTTTGAGCGCTCAAAAGCAACAGATATTAACTTCAGTATCCATAAACTTCTCAATAAAGACCGGGCAGTTGTCAATGAGAACGCTAATAAGGACAGTGACGTCTTTAATACCCAACGTGATTTGACTGCGGGGATTGTTGGCAAATCAATCGGTCTTCAAATGCTTCCTAAGCACGTAGCTAATGCCCACCAAAAAGGGGATATTCACTATCACGACTTGGATTACAGCCCCTACACACCTATGACTAACTGCTGTTTGATTGATTTCAAGGGCATGTTGGAAAATGGTTTTAAGATTGGGAATGCGGAGGTAGAGAGCCCCAAATCTATCCAAACAGCAACAGCTCAAATTTCACAAATCATCGCCAACGTTGCATCAAGTCAGTATGGAGGCTGTTCAGCAGACCGTATTGATGAAGTCTTGGCTCCTTATGCAGAGAAGAATTATCAAAAGCATCTCAAAGATGCAGAGGAATGGGTACTACCTGACAAGCGTGAGGAGTACGCCTGGAAGAAAACCCAAAAAGACATCTACGATGCCATGCAATCTCTAGAGTACGAGATTAATACCCTCTTTACATCAAATGGTCAAACCCCATTTACCTCCCTTGGTTTCGGTCTAGGAACCAGTCGTTTTGAACGTGAAATTCAAAAGGCAATCCTGAACATTCGTATCAAGGGGCTTGGTTCAGAACACCGTACAGCTATCTTCCCTAAACTCATCTTTACTCTTAAAAGAGGTCTTAACTTAGAGGAAGGCTCTCCTAACTACGACATCAAGCAGTTGGCTCTTGAGTGTGCAACTAAGCGGATGTACCCGGATGTCTTGTCTTATGATAAGATTGTCGAGTTGACTGGTTCTTTCAAAGTTCCGATGGGATGCCGTTCATTCCTTCAAGGATGGAAGGATGAAAATGGAGTAGAAGTTAATTCGGGCCGTATGAACCTAGGGGTCGTGACGGTCAATCTTCCTCGTATCGCCCTTGAATCCGAAGGCGACTTGAATAAGTTCTGGGAAATTTTCAATGAGCGCATGAATATTGCTGAAGATGCTCTAGTTTATCGTGTGGAAAGAACCAAGGAAGCCACTCCAGCTAATGCACCAATTCTTTATCAATATGGTGCCTTCGGACGTCGTCTTGGTAAGAAGAAAGTGTTGACGAGCTCTTTAAGAACCGTCGTGCTACTGTTTCGCTTGGCTACATTGGACTTTATGAAGTAGCGACAGTATTCTTTGGCAACAATTGGGAAACCAATCCAGAAGCTAAAGAATTCACCCTTGATATCATTCGAGATATGAAACATCGAGTAGAAGAATGGTCAGACCAATATGGGTATCACTTCTCTATTTATTCAACACCATCTGAAAGTCTGACAGACCGCTTCTGCCGCTTGGATACAGAGAAATTTGGCTCTATTCCAGACATTACAGATAAAGAATACTACACAAATTCCTTCCATTATGATGTGCGTAAAAATCCAACTCCTTTTGAAAAACTAGATTTTGAAAAGGTTTATCCAGAAGCGGGTGCATCAGGTGGCTTCATCCACTACTGTGAGTATCCAGTTCTTCAACAAAATCCAAAGGCCTTGGAAGCTGTTTGGGACTATGCTTATGATCGTGTAGGTTATCTCGGAACAAATACTCCAATTGACCGCTGTTACAAGTGTGATTTTGAAGGAGATTTTGAGCCGACGGAGAGAGGATTTGCTTGTCCTAACTGTGGAAATAATGATCCTAAAACAGTAGATGTTGTTAAACGGACCTGTGGTTATCTTGGGAACCCACAAGCGCGTCCGATGGTTAATGGACGCCACAAGGAAATTGCTGCGCGTGTGAAACACATGAACGGTTCTACTATCAAAACAGCAGGACATGAAGTAAGAAATTAGAAAGAAATAGAATGGGAAAATATCAATTAGACGATAAGGGCAAGGCCTTGGTTCAACGGTTCCACGAGAAACATTCAAAAGGTGGAGGCAATAAAAAAGACCGAGTGGCTAACCTTAGAGAGCAATTTTTAAACAAGAACAAGAAAAAGTGAGAGTTCGCTCTCGCTTTTCTCTTAGCTGGAGGTAAAGATGATACTACGCAGACCAAGATTGGCAGATAGAGAAGCTGTATTAGAGATGATGGCAGAGTTTGAACAGACTCAATCAGCCCATGATGGTGGGTTTTGGAACGCCAACAATTTTGTTTATGAAGAGTGGCTAGAAGAAAATCTTCAAGCGGAAGCGGGACTCAATGTTCCTGAAAACTGGGTTCCTGCTATCCAGCTGGTTAGTTTTGACGTAGCAGGCCAGGCTCTTGGCTTTCTCAACCTTCGTCTCCGATTAAATGACTACTTACTAGAAAATGGGGGCCATATTGGCTACTCCGTCCGCCCCTCTGAAAGAGATAAGGGTTATGCGAAAGAATCCCTTCGACAAGGTCTACAAGTTGCTAAGAGAAAGAATATTAAACGAGCTTTAGTGACTTGTAGCACAGAAAATCCAGCAAGCCGAGCTGTTATCTTAGCTAATGGTGGGAAGTTGGAAGATGTTCGTAATGGAACAGAGCGCTACTGGATTGATGTCGATTAAGGAGGAAGCATGGAGCTAAGACGACCAACTTTGGAAGATAAAGAAGCGATATTAGAGATGATTGCGGAGTTCGATGCAGCAAAATCCTATATGCACGGTGGCATGGGCTCCGCTTGGAAGCGAGCAAAGGATTATGAGGATTGTTTAAAGATTGTAGAGCAGCAGGAGGATGCTGCCAACCTGCCAGTAGGCTGGGTTCCTGCAATCAAATTATCCTTTGATGAGACTGGCTTGCCTTTGGGATTTTTAGCCCTGCGCTTGTCCTTGAATGACAAATTATTTGTGGAAGGCGGTCATATTGGCTATTCTATCCGTCCCAGTCAACGAGGCAAAGGATATGGGAAGGAGCAGTTGAGATTAGGACTAGCAGAGGCTCGAAAGCAAGGATTGGAACGAGTGCTGATTACCTGCGATGAAGACAACAAAGCCAGCCACCGCACGATTCTCTCCGCTGGTGGTGTTTACGAAAATACAATCGATAGAAGTCAGCGCTACTGGATAGATTTGGAGTAGAAGGATGACATGGAATACACCAAAGCCTGGCGAGTGGAAGAGTGAAGAGCTCAGCCAAGGTCGGATTATTGATTACAAGGCTTTTAACTTTGTCGATGGAGAAGGAGTGCGCAACTCTCTCTACGTAGCAGGTTGCATGTTTCACTGCGAGGGCTGTTATAATGTTGCGACCTGGTCATTTAATGCAGGAATTCCTTATACACCCGAATTGGAAGAACAGATTATGGCAGACCTATCCCAACCCTACGTTCAAGGTTTGACCTTGTTGGGAGGAGAACCCTTCCTTAATACAGGAATCCTCTTGCCCCTCGTCAAACGTATCCGGAAAGAATTGCCTACCAAGGACATCTGGTCTTGGACTGGCTATACCTGGGAGGAGATGATGTTGGAGACACCAGATAAACTAGAACTATTGTCCATGATTGATATTCTTGTCGATGGCCGATATGATCGGAGCAAGAGAAATCTCATGCTCCAGTTCCGAGGTTCTTCCAACCAACGTATTATCGATGTGCAAAAATCCCTCCAAAGTGATCAAGTGGTCATTTGGGATAAACTTAATGATGGAAAAGAAAGCTACGAGCAGGTGAAAAGAGAAAATGAATAAAAGTGAGTTTATAAACAGTCTGGTTTCCGAGATAGAGTTAGGGAAAATCAAGACACTTGGTATTTACGGGTATGGGGCATCAGGTAAATCAACCTTCGCTCAGGAATTATATCAAGCCCTAGATTCTACTACAGTAAATTTTCTAGAAACAGATCCCTATATTACTTCGGACCGACATTTAGTGGTACCTAAAGAGACACCGGACCAAAAGGTGACAGCATGTTTACCAGTAGCGCATGAGCTAGCAAGTTTACAAAGAGACATTCTTGCTTTAAAGGCTGGCATGGATATCTTAACGATTGCTGAACCTTGGAAATCCAGTGAAGTCTTATCGGGTTCAAAACCAATTCTGATAGTCGAAGGGATGTCTGTGGGTTTTCTACCAAAGAACTATTTGATAAAAACCATTTGTTTCTACACGGATGAGGAGACAGAATTAAAGAGGCGCCTAGCTCGAGATACGACTGTGAGAAATCGCGATACATCCTTTATATTGGCTAGTCAGCAGATGAGACGGCAGCAGTATCTACAATACTATAAAGAAACTGAGTCAAGAGCGGATATCTTGGTAGAACAATCAGATGGTATACTTTCAAATTAAAAACCTATCAAATATTATATAGTAGAAAAACTTGAAAAATTATACTCTTCAAAATTTATGACAGACTTAGTAAATAAGAGCGATGGGAAAACAGTTTTCATCTAAAAAAATAAAAAAATCTCGTCAAATCCCTTGCAATAGCAGGGGCTTTGTGTTATTCTATTATGGTGCTGTAAATTACAGCCTTAGCTTTGATGCAAGAGGTTGCGACACGCTCGGTTGCATTGCCACGCAACGCGCGTCGGTTTTTCTTGTGGAGCTAGCCTATTATCTTAAATAGACGAAAAAGGAGAAAAAAAGATGGCAAACAAAAAAATCCGTATCCGTTTGAAAGCTTACGAACACCGTACGCTTGACACAGCGGCTGCAAAAATCGTAGAATCAGCTACTCGTACAGGTGCACAAGTTGCGGGTCCAATCCCACTTCCAACTGAGCGTAGCCTCTACACAATCATTCGTGCGACTCACAAATATAAAGATTCTCGCGAACAATTCGAAATGCGTACACACAAACGTTTGATCGATATCATCAACCCAACTCAAAAAACAGTTGACGCTTTGATGAAATTGGATCTTCCAAGTGGTGTAAACGTAGAAATCAAACTTTAATCTAAAATATAAAAGAGCAGAAGCTGGTGTTTCAATTTAATTGAACACGGGCTAAACTCGGTGTGAAAAAGATAAACCTCCTAGTGTCTGCAAGACACTGCGTCAGTTTCCTATTTTCACTTTGAGTTTGACGCCCTTTGTATCTTAGACTTGAGCATAAAAAACGCTCGTTAAAAACTTTTTGAATAAAAAATATAGAAAAGGAACTATTTTCTCATGACAAAAGGAATCTTAGGGAAAAAAGTGGGAATGACTCAAATCTTCACTGAAGCTGGCGAATTGATCCCTGTAACAGTTATTGAAGCAACTCCAAACGTTGTTCTTCAAGTTAAAACTGTTGAAACAGATGGTTACAACGCTATCCAAGTTGGTTTCGATGACAAACGCGAAGTATTGAGCAACAAACCTGCTAAAGGACATGTAGCTAAAGCTAACACGGCTCCTAAGCGCTTCATTCGTGAATTCAAAAACGTTGAAGGCTTGGAAGTTGGTGCTGAAATCACAGTTGAAACTTTCGCAGCTGGAGACATTGTTGATGTAACTGGTACATCTAAAGGTAAAGGTTTCCAAGGTGTTATCAAACGCCACGGACAATCACGTGGACCTATGGCTCACGGTTCTCGTTACCACCGTCGTCCAGGTTCTATGGGACCTGTTGCACCTAACCGCGTATTCAAAGGTAAAAACCTTGCAGGACGTATGGGTGGCGACCGTGTAACAATTCAAAACCTTGAAGTTGTACAAGTTGTTCCAGAAAAGAACGTTATCCTTATCAAAGGTAACGTACCAGGTGCTAAGAAATCTCTTATCACTATCAAGTCAGCAGTTAAAGCTGGTAAATAATAAGGAAAGGGGAATACAGTCAAAATGGCAAATGTAACATTATTCGACCAAACTGGTAAACAAGCGGGCGAAGTTGTTCTTAACGATGCAATCTTTGGTATCGAACCAAACCAATCTGTTGTGTTTGATGTGATCATCAGCCAACGTGCTAGCCTTCGTCAAGGAACTCACGCAGTTAAAAACCGCTCAGCTGTTTCAGGTGGCGGACGCAAACCATGGCGTCAAAAAGGAACTGGACGTGCTCGTCAAGGTTCTATCCGCTCTCCACAATGGCGTGGTGGTGGAATCGTCTTCGGACCAACTCCACGTAGCTATGCGTACAAACTTCCTCAAAAAGTTCGTCGCCTTGCGCTTAAATCTGTTTACTCAGAAAAAGTTGCTGAAAACAAATTTGTAGCCGTTGATTCTCTTGAATTTACAGCTCCAAAAACTGCTGAATTTGCAAAAGTTCTTGCAGCTTTGAGCATCGATTCTAAAGTCCTTGTTATTCTTGAAGAAGGAAACGAATTCGCAGCTCTCTCAGCTCGTAACCTTCCAAACGTGAAAGTTGCGACTGCTACAACTGCAAGTGTTCTTGACATCGCAAATAGTGACAAACTTCTTGTTACTCAGGCAGCTATCTCTAAAATCGAGGAGGTTCTTGCATAATGAATTTGTATGATGTTATCAAAAAACCTGTAATCACTGAAAGCTCTATGGCTCAACTTGAAGCAGGGAAGTATGTATTTGAAGTTGACACTCGTGCACACAAACTTTTGATCAAGCAAGCTGTTGAAGCTGCATTCGAAGGTGTTAAAGTTGCAAATGTTAACACAATCAACGTTAAACCAAAAGCAAAACGTGTTGGACGTTACGCTGGTTTCACTAACAAAACTAAAAAAGCTATCATCACGCTTGCAGCTGATTCAAAAGCAATCGAGTTGTTTGCTGCTGAAGCTGAATAATCTAAGGAGGAAATATCGTGGGAATTCGTGTTTATAAACCAACAACAAACGGTCGCCGTAATATGACTTCTTTGGATTTCGCTGAAATCACAACAAGCACACCAGAAAAATCATTGCTTGTTGCTTTGAAGAAACAGGCTGGTCGTAACAACAACGGTCGCATCACTGTTCGTCACCACGGTGGTGGACACAAACGTTTCTACCGTTTGGTTGACTTCAAACGTAACAAAGATAACGTTGAAGCAGTTGTTAAAACTATCGAGTACGATCCAAACCGTTCTGCAAACATCGCTCTTGTACACTACACTGACGGTGTGAAAAGCTTACATTATCGCTCCAAAAGGTCTTGAAGTTGGTCAACGTATCGTTTCAGGTCCTGAAGCTGATATTAAAGTAGGTAACGCTCTTCCACTTGCTAACATCCCAGTTGGTACTTTGGTTCACAACATTGAGTTGAAACCAGGTCGTGGTGGTGAATTGGTTCGTGCTGCTGGAGCTTCTGCTCAAGTATTGGGTCAAGAAGGTAAATACGTTCTTGTTCGTCTTCAATCAGGCGAAGTTCGTATGATTCTTGGAACTTGTCGTGCTACAGTTGGTGTTGTCGGAAACGAACAACATGGACTTGTAAACCTTGGTAAAGCAGGACGTAGCCGTTGGAAAGGTATCCGCCCAACAGTTCGTGGTTCTGTAATGAACCCTAACGATCACCCACACGGTGGTGGTGAAGGTAAAGCACCAGTTGGTCGTAAAGCACCATCAACTCCATGGGGCAAACCTGCTCTTGGTCTTAAAACTCGTAACAAGAAAGCGAAATCTGACAAACTTATCGTTCGTCGTCGCAACGAGAAATAATTTAAAACTAGTCGCATAAGCGCTAGATAATCCGCCAGCTCGGTAGCGCTCCTTAGGAAGCGCAAGCCGCTGTGGTACAACATTTAAAGGAGAAAAAATAAAAATGGGACGCAGTCTTAAAAAAGGACCTTTCGTCGATGAGCATTTGATGAAAAAAGTTGAAGCTCAAGCTAATGACGAAAAGAAAAAAGTTATTAAAACTTGGTCACGTCGTTCAACGATCTTCCCAAGTTTCATTGGTTACACAATCGCAGTTTATGATGGACGTAAACACGTACCTGTTTACATCCAAGAAGACATGGTAGGTCACAAACTTGGTGAATTCGCACCAACTCGTACTTACAAAGGTCACGCTGCAGACGACAAGAAAACACGTAGAAAATAAGGAGAACATAAATGGCAGAAATTACTTCAGCTAAAGCAATGGCTCGCACAGTACGTGTTTCACCTCGTAAATCACGTCTTGTTCTTGACAACATCCGTGGTAAAAAGCGTAGCCGATGCAATCGCAATCTTTGACATTCACTCCAAAACAAAAGCTGCTGAAATCATCTTGAAAGTTTTGAACTCAGCTGTAGCTAACGCTGAAAACAACTTTGGTTTGGATAAAAGCTAACTTGGTAGTATCTGAAGCATTCGCAAACGAAGGACCAACTATGAAACGTTTCCGTCCACGTGCGAAAGGTTCAGCTTCACCAATCAACAAACGTACAGCTCACATCACTGTAGCTGTTGCAGAAAAATAAGGAGGTAAAATCGTGGGTCAAAAAGTACATCCAATTGGTATGCGTGTCGGCATCATCCGTGATTGGGATGCCAAATGGTATGCTGAAAAAGAATACGCGGATTACCTTCATGAAGATCTTGCAATCCGTAAATTCGTTCAAAAAAAGAACTTGCTGACGCAGCTGTTTCAACTATTGAAATCGAACGCGCAGTAAACAAAGTTAACGTTTCACTTCACACTGCTAAACCAGGTATGGTTATCGGTAAAGGTGGTGCTAACGTTGATGCACTTCGTGCAAAACTTAACAAATTGACTGGAAAACAAGTACACATCAACATCATCGAAATCAAACAACCTGATTTGGATGCTCACCTTGTTGGTGAAGGAATTGCTCGTCAATTGGAGCAACGTGTTGCTTTCCGTCGTGCACAAAAAAACAAGCAATCCAACGTGCAATGCGTGCTGGAGCTAAAGGAATCAAAACTCAAGTATCAGGTCGTTTGAACGGTGCAGATATCGCCCGTGCTGAAGGATACTCTGAAGGAACTGTTCCACTTCACACACTTCGTGCAGATATCGATTATGCTTGGGAAGAAGCAGACACTACATACGGTAAACTTGGTGTTAAAGTATGGATCTACCGTGGTGAAGTTCTTCCAGCTCGTAAAAAAACACTAAAGGAGGTAAATAACCAATGTTAGTACCTAAACGTGTTAAACACCGTCGTGAATTCCGTGGTAAAATGCGCGGTGAAGCTAAAAGGTGGAAAAAGAAGTAGCATTCGGTGAATACGGTCTTCAAGCTACAACTAGCCACTGGATCACTAACCGCCAAATCGAAGCTGCTCGTATCGCCATGACTCGTTACATGAAACGTGGTGGTAAAGTTTGGATTAAAAATCTTCCCACACAAATCATACACAGCTAAAAGCTATCGGGGTTCGTATGGGATCTGGTAAAGGGGCACCTGAAGGTTGGGTAGCACCAGTTAAACGTGGTAAAGTAATGTTTGAAGTTGCAGGTGTATCTGAAGAGATCGCTCATGAAGCGCTTCGTCTTACAAGCCACAAATTGCCAGTTAAATGTAAATTCGTAAAACGTGAAGCAGAATAAGGAGAAGGCATGAAACTTAATGAAGTAAAAGAATTTGTTAAAGAACTTCGTGGTCTTTCTCAAGAAGAACTCGCGAAGCGCGAAAACGAATTGAAAAAAGAATTGTTTGAACTTCGTTTCCAAGCTGCTACTGGTCAATTAGAACAAACAGCTCGCTTGAAAGAAGTTAAAAAACAAATCGCTCGTATCAAAACAGTTCAATCTGAAGCGAAATAATAGACTAGGGAAGGAGAAATTTCAATGGAACGCAATAATCGTAAAGTTCTTGTTGGACGTGTTGTATCTGACAAAATGGACAAGACAATCACAGTTGTAGTTGAAACAAAACGTAACCACCCAGTCTATGGTAAACGTATTAACTACTCTAAAAAATACAAAGCACATGATGAAAACAATGTTGCCAAAGAAGGCGATATCGTACGTATCATGGAAACTCGTCCGCTTTCAGCTACAAAACGTTTCCGTCTTGTAGAAGTCGTTGAAGAAGCGGTTATCATCTAATCAAACCTGAAAGGAGAAAACTGAAATGATTCAAACAGAAACTCGTTTGAAAGTCGCAGACAACAGCGGTGCACGCGAAATCTTGACTATCAAAGTTCTTGGTGGTTCTAAACGTAAATTTGCGAACATCGGTGATGTTATTGTGGCATCTGTAAAACAAGCTACTCCTGGTGGTGCGGTTAAAAAAGGTGACGTTGTTAAAGCAGTTATCGTTCGTACTAAATCAGGTGCTCGTCGTGCTGATGGTTCATACATCAAATTTGACGAAAACGCAGCAGTTATCATCCGTGAAGATAAAACTCCTCGCGGAACACGTATCTTTGGCCCAGTTGCACGTGAATTGCGTGAAGGTGGCTTCATGAAGATCGTGTCACTTGCTCCAGAAGTACTTTAATTTTCACAGAGCAAAAACAAACAAACACAGTCCCCTGGCTCTAGCCAGGGTGCCCATTGGGCGTAAGAATAAAAGGAGAAAAAAATGTTTGTAAAAAAAGGCGACAAAGTTCGCGTAATCGCTGGTAAAGATAAGGGAACAGAAGCTGTTGTCCTTACTGCCCTTCCAAAAGTAAACAAAGTTATCGTTGAAGGTGTTAACATCGTTAAGAAACACCAACGTCCAACTAACGAACTTCCTCAAGGTGGTATCATCGAGAAGGAAGCAGCTATCCACGTATCAAACGTTCAAGTTTTGGACAAAAACGGTGTAGCTGGTCGTGTTGGTTACAAATTTGTAGACGGTAAAAAAGTTCGCTACAACAAAAAATCAGGCGAAGTGCTTGATTAATCACGAAGGAAAGGAGAAGTATAATGGCAAATCGTTTTAAAAAGAAAAAAATATCTTAATGAAGTAGTTCCTGCGTTTGACAGAACAATTCAACTACTCATCAGTGATGGCTGTTCCTAAAAGTAGATAAGATCGTTTTTGAACATGGGTGTTGGTGAAGCTGTATCAAACGCTAAAAGCCTTGAAAAAGCTGCTGAAGAATTGGCGCTTATCTCAGGTCAAAAACCACTTATCACTAAAGCTAAAAAATCAATCGCCGGCTTCCGTCTTCGTGAAGGTGTTGCGATCGGTGCAAAAGTTACCCTTCGTGGGTGAACGTATGTACGAATTCTTGGATAAATTGGTTTCAGTTTCACTTCCACGTGTACGTGACTTCCATGGTGTTCCAACAAAAATCATTTTGATGGACGCGGAAACTACACACTTGGTGTGAAAGAACAATTGATCTTTCCCAGAAATCAACTTTCGATGACGTTGACAAAACTCGTGGTCTTGACATCGTTATCGTAACTACTGCTAACACTGACGAAGAGTCACGTGCATTGCTTACAGGCCTTGGAATGCCTTTTGCAAAATAATATAGGAGGTATAACTAATGGCTAAAAAATCTATGATTGCTAAGAACAAACGCCCAGCGAAGTTCTCTACTCAAGCTTATACTCGTTGTGAAAAATGTGGACGTCCACATTCAGTTTACCGCAAAGTTTAAACTTTGCCGTGTTTGCTTCCGTGAATTGGCATATAAAGGTCAAATCCCTGGTGTAACAAAAGCATCTTGGTAATATCATGATACAAAGAGCGTAACAACCCTAGCAAAAATAGGAGATTTGGTGCAGGAGCGATGCTCCAAGACAAATCTATCTTTTTTGCCCAGGTTGTAGCTCGTGTTCAAATGAGATTATCTTGTTTGAATGTGTCAATACTATCTGAGCCCTAGCTCAATCATTAACTAGCAAGTGCAACTTGCAAACTACTAGTAAGAGGAGAAAAATAAAATGGTTATGACTGACCCAATCGCAGACTTCCTAACTCGTATTCGTAACGCTAACCAAGCAAAACACGAAGTACTTGAAGTACCTGCATCAAACATCAAAAAAGGGATTGCTGAAATCCTTAAACGCGAAGGTTTTGTTAAGAACGTAGAAATCATCGAAGATGACAAACAAGGCATCATCCGTGTATTCCTTAAATACGGACCAAACGGTGAAAAAGTTATCACTAACTTGAAACGTGTTTCTAAACCAGGACTTCGTGTCTACAAAAAACGTGAAGATCTTCCAAAAGTACTTAACGGTCTTGGAATTGCTATCCTTTCAACTTCAGAAGGTTTGCTTACTGATAAAGAAGCTCGCCAAAAGAACGTTGGTGGGGAAGTTATCGCTTACGTTTGGTAATATTTAGCTCCCAATTTCTTTGTGACTCTTCGTTATCGTTTCTAGCCTAACCCAAAGTTATGCCTGCGAGACGATGCCTAGATTCACTTTGAAATTGAAATCTAAATGTTCCTTTAAATCGAGAAATCGATTTAACCCCGTGAAAACTGGCCGTCATGGCCTGACAATTTAACAGGAGAATAAAAACATGTCACGTATTGGTAATAAAGTTATCGTGTTGCCTGCTGGTGTTGAAATCACTAACAATGACAACGTTGTAACTGTAAAAGGACCTAAAGGAGAACTTACTCGTGAGTTCTCAAAAGATATTGAAATCCGTGTGGAAGGTACTGAAGTAACTCTTCACCGTCCAAACGATTCAAAAGAAATGAAAACTATCCACGGAACTACTCGTGCCCTTTTGAACAACATGGTTGTTGGAGTATCAGAAGGATTCAAGAAACAACTTGAAATGCGTGGGGTTGGTTACCGTGCACAACTTCAAGGAAACAAACTTGTCTTGGCTGTTGGTAAATCACATCCAGACGAAGTTGAAGCTCCAGAAGGAATTACTTTTGAACTTCCAAACCCAACAACAATCGTTGTTAGCGGAATTTCAAAAGAAGTAGTTGGTCAAACAGCTGCTTACGTACGTAGCCTTCGTTCACCAGAACCATACAAAGGTAAAGGTATCCGTTACGTTGGCGAATATGTTCGTCTTAAAGAAGGTAAAACAGGTAAATAATATTGAGTGGTTGATTTTCAACCACCAATATCATTTCCAACTTTGTGCATAGCACACGATTTAAAACTAAAGAGGTGAAAACTGTGATTTCTAAACCAGATAAAAACAAACTCCGCCAAAAAAACGCCACCGTCGCGTTCGCGGAAAACTCTCTGGAACTGCTGATCGCCCACGTTTGAACGTATTCCGTTCTAATACAGGCATCTACGCTCAAGTTATTGATGACGTAGCGGGTGTAACGCTCGCAAGTGCTTCAACTCTTGACAAAGAAGTTTCAAAAGGAACAAAAACTGAACAAGCCGTTGCTGTCGGTAAACTCGTTGCAGAACGTGCAAACGCTAAAGGTATTTCAGAAGTGGTGTTCGACCGCGGTGGATATCTATATCACGGACGTGTGAAAGCTTTGGCTGATGCAGCTCGTGAAAACGGATTGAAATTCTAATAGGAGGACACTAGAAAATGGCATTTAAAGACAATGCAGTTGAATTTGAAGAACGCGTAGTTGCTGTCAACCGTGTTACTAAAAGTTGTTAAAGGTGGACGTCGTCTTCGTTTTGCAGCTCTTGTAGTCGTTGGGTGACCACAATGGTCGCGTAGGATTTGGTACTGGTAAAGCTCAAGAAGTTCCAGAAGCAATCCGTAAAGCAGTAGAAGATGCTAAGAAAAACTTGATCGAAGTTCCTATGGTTGGAACAACAATCCCACACGAAGTTCTTTCAGAATTCGGTGGAGCTAAAGTATTGTTGAAACCAGCTGTAGAAGGTTCTGGGGTTGCCGCTGGTGGTGCAGTTCGTGCCGTTATCGAGTTGGCAGGTGTAGCTGATGTTACATCTAAATCACTTGGCTCTAACACTCCAATCAACATTGTTCGTGCAACTGTTGAAGGTTTGAAACAATTGAAACGCGCTGAAGAAGTTGCTGCCCTTCGTGGTATTTCAGTTTCTGATTTGGCATAAGAAAGGGGATAAAATGGCTCAAATTAAAATTACTTTGACTAAGTCTCCAATCGGACGCATTCCATCACAACGTAAAACTGTTGTAGCACTTGGACTTGGCAAATTGAACAGCTCTGTTATTAAAGAAGATAACGCTGCAATTCGTGGTATGATCACTGCAGTATCTCACTTGGTAACAGTTGAAGAAGTAAACTAATTAAATTTTAGGGGATGTGCAGTATACCATCCCCTAAAACTAGATATAGTCATCTTTGATGACAAACGTATAGGCGAGTTGATAGGAGAGACAACCTTTTCTCTCTTATCGGCGCTAGCATTTTACAAAAGAGGAGAAAATATATAATGAAACTTCATGAATTGAAACCTGCAGAAGGTTCTCGTAAAACTCGTAACCGTGTTGGTCGTGGTACTTCATCAGGTAACGGTAAAACATCTGGTCGTGGTCAAAAAGGTCAAAAAGCTCGTAGCGGTGGCGGAGTACGTCTTGGTTTTGAAGGTGGACAAACTCCATTGTTCCGTCGTCTTCCAAAACGTGGATTCACTAACATCAACGCTAAAGAATATGCAATTGTTAACCTTGACCAATTGAACGTCTTTGAAGATGGTGCAGAAGTAACTCCAGTTGTTCTTATCGAATCAGGAATTGTTAAAGCTGAAAAATCAGGTATCAAAATTCTTGGTAACGGTGAGTTGACTAAGAAATTGTCTGTAAAAGCAGCTAAATTCTCTAAATCAGCTGAAGAAGCTATCACTGCTAAAGGTGGTTCAGTAGAAGTCATCTAAGAGAGGTGACCTATGTTTTTTAAATTATTGAGAGAGGCCTTCAAAGTCAAGCAAGTTCGATCAAAAATTCTTTTTACAATTTTTATCGTTTTTGTCTTCCGTATCGGGACTAGTATTACTGTTCCATGGGTGAATGCCAATAGCTTGAATGCTTTGAGTGGTTTATCTTTTCTAAATATGTTAAGTTTGGTGTCTGGTAATGCCATGAAAAACTTCTCAGTTTTTGCACTTGGTGTTAGTCCATACATTACCGCTTCTATCGTTGTCCAACTCTTACAAATGGATCTATTACCGAAGTTTGTGGAGTGGGGCAAACAAGGGGAAGTTGGTCGTAGAAAGTTGAATCAAGCAACTCGTTATATTGCCCTTGTTCTTGCATTCGTGCAATCTATAGGGATTACCGCTGGTTTTAATGCTTTATCTGGAGCTAAACTCTTGACTGTTCCTCTAACACCACAAGTTTTCCTTGTGATTGGAGGGATCCTAACAGCAGGTAGTATGATTGTTACTTGGTTGGGTGAACAGATTACTGATAAGGGATATGGGAATGGTGTTTCTATGATCATCTTCGCAGGTATTGTTGCTTCAATTCCTGATATGATCAAGGGCATCTATGTAGACTATTTTGTCAACGTACCAAGTGACCGCTTGAACTCATCTCTCATTTTTGTAGGAATTTTAATCATAGCCGTTTTGTTGATTATCTATTTCACAACATATGTTCAACAAGCTGAATATAAGATACCAATTCAGTATACCAAGGTAGCACAAGGAGCACCGTCGAGTTCCTATCTTCCATTGAAGATTAACCCTGCTGGAGTTATTCCAGTTATCTTTGCTAGCTCGATTACAGCAGCACCAGCAGCAATTTTACAATTTGTAAGTGCATCTGGTCTTGATTGGGCTTGGGTACGTAGTGCTCAGGAGTTACTATCTACAACAGCCCCAACAGGTATCGCTTTGTATGCTCTGTTGATTATACTCTTTACATTCTTCTATACATTTGTACAGATTAATCCAGAGAAAGCCGCAGAGAATTTACAAAAGAGCGGTGCTTACATTCATGGTGTCCGTCCTGGTAAAGGGACTGAAGAATATATGTCAAAACTTCTTCGTCGTCTTGCTACAGTCGGATCGCTCTTCCTTGGTGTGATTTCTATTTTACCAATTGTAGCTAAGGATGTTTTTGGTCTTTCAGAAGCTGTTGCCTTTGGGGGAACCAGTCTCTTAATCATTATCTCAACAGGTATTGAAGGAATTAAACAGTTGGAAGGATATTTATTGAAACGTAAATATGTAGGTTTCATGAATACAACAGAATAATTGTAATAGAAAAGAAAATTCACTATTGCTCAGAGAGTGGAGTTTAAAAATCAAAGACCTGGTCAGATTTTTATCTCCTCTCTTCTATTTTGTTTTTAAATAGGAGTTGAAATGAATTTTTGCTTCTATTTAAAAACAAAAAAGGAGTTTCAATCATGAATCTTTTGATTATGGGCTTACCTGGTGCAGGTAAGGGTACACAAGCAGCAAAAATTGTTGAACAATTCCATGTTGCTCATATCTCAACTGGTGATATGTTTCGTGCGGCAATGGCTAATCAAACTGAAATGGGTGTATTAGCTAAGTCTTATATCGACAAAGGCGAATTGGTTCCAGATGAAGTTACAAATGGAATCGTAAAAGAACGTCTTTCGCAAGATGACATTAAAGAAACTGGTTTCTTGTTGGACGGGTATCCTCGTACAATTGAGCAAGCTCATGCATTGGATAAAACTTTGGCTGAATTAGGAATTGAGCTTGAAGGTGTTATTAACATTGAAGTAAATCCAGATTGTCTTTTAGAGCGTTTGAGTGGTCGTATCATTCACCGTGAAACTGGTGAAACTTTCCATAAAGTTTTCAACCCACCAGTTGACTACAAAGAAGAAGACTACTATCAACGTGAAGATGACAAACCTGAAACAGTAAAACGTCGTTTGGATGTTAATATTGCCCAAGGTGAACCAATTATTGCCCACTATCGTGCTAAGGGTTTGGTGCATGATATCGAAGGTAATCAAGATATCAACGATGTATTTGCAGATATCGAAAGTATTGACAAAATTGAAATAAAAGCGTTTTTCATGCTTGCAAAATGTCTCTACAAATGTTATACTGAATTAGTCTGACTTATAATTGTTGTCTCTGTGTCTAGAGGCATCAAATCGAAATTTATGGAGGTACTTTTGCGTGGCAAAAGACGATGTGATTGAAGTTGAAGGCAAAGTAGTTGATACTATGCCGAATGCAATGTTTACGGTTGAACTTGAAAATGGACATCAGATTTTAGCAACAGTTTCTGGTAAAATTCGTAAAAACTATATTCGTATTTTAGCGGGAGATCGTGTTACTGTCGAAATGAGTCCATATGACTTGACACGTGGACGTATCACTTACCGCTTTAAATAATCGAAAAACTTGGAGGGATAAGAAATGAAAGTAAGACCATCGGTCAAACCAATTTGCGAATACTGTAAAGTGATTCGTCGTAATGGTCGTGTTATGGTAATTTGCCCAGCAAATCCAAAACACAAACAACGTCAAGGATAAGATAGAAAGGAGAAAACATGGCTCGTATTGCTGGAGTTGACATTCCAAATGACAAACGCGTAGTAATTTCATTGACTTATGTGTACGGTATCGGACTTCCAACATCTAAGAAAATCTTGGCAGCTGCTGGAATTTCAGAAGATGTACGTGTTCGCGATCTTACACCAGATCAAGAAGATGCTATCCGTCGTGAAGTGGATGCAATCAAAGTTGAAGGTGACCTTCGTCGTGAAGTTAACTTGAACATCAAACGTTTGATGGAAATCGGTTCATACCGTGGTATCCGTCACCGTCGTGGACTTCCTGTCCGTGGACAAAACACTAAAAACAACGCTCGCACTCGTAAAGGTAAAGCTGTTGCGATTGCTGGTAAGAAAAAATAATATAGGAGGTAAAAGTCTTGGCTAAACCAACACGTAAACGTCGTGTGAAAAAGAATATCGAATCTGGTATTGCTCATATTCACGCTACATTTAATAACACTATTGTTATGATTACTGATGTGCATGGTAATGCAATTTCTTGGTCATCAGCTGGTGCTCTTGGTTTCAAAGGTTCTCGTAAATCTACACCATTTGCTGCTCAAATGGCTTCAGAAGCTGCTGCTAAATCTGCACAAGAACACGGTCTTAAGTCAGTTGAAGTTACTGTTAAAGGTCCAGGTTCTGGTCGTGAGTCAGCTATTCGTGCTCTTGCTGCCGCTGGTCTTGAAGTAACAGCAATTCGTGATGTGACTCCAGTGCCACACAATGGTGCTCGTCCTCCAAAACGTCGCCGTGTATAATCATAACCTTACACTGCTTTTCGTTTAAGAGGGAGTAACTAAATGATCGAGTTTGAAAAACCAAATATAACAAAAATTGATGAAAATAAAGATTATGGCAAGTTTGTAATCGAACCGCTTGAACGTGGTTACGGTACAACACTTGGTAACTCTCTTCGTCGTGTACTTCTAGCTTCTCTTCCAGGGGCTGCTGTTACATCTATCAATATCGAAGGTGTATTGCATGAATTTGATACAGTTCCGGGTGTTCGCGAAGATGTGATGCAAATCATTCTGAACATCAAAGGTATTGCAGTAAAATCTTATGTTAAAGACGAAAAGATCATTGAACTAGATGTGCAAGGTCCTGCTGAAATTACAGCTGGAGATATCTTGACAGATAGCGACATTGAAATTGTAAATCCAGATCATTATCTCTTTACAATCGGTGAAGGTTCTTCTCTAAAAGCAACGATGACTGTTAACAGTGGTCGTGGATATGTACCTGCTGATGAAAACAAAAAAGATAATGCACCAGTTGGAACACTTGCTGTAGATTCTATTTATACACCAGTTACAAAAGTCAACTATCAAGTTGAACCTGCTCGTGTAGGTAGCAATGATGGTTTCGACAAATTAACCCTTGAAATCTTGACTAATGGAACAATTATTCCAGAAGATGCTTTAGGGCTTTCAGCACGTATCTTGACAGAGCACCTTGATTTGTTTACAAATCTTACAGAGATTGCTAAGTCAGCAGAAGTGATGAAAGAAGCTGATACTGAATCGGACGACCGTATCTTGGAACGTACGATTGAGGAACTTGACTTGTCTGTGCGTTCATACAACTGTTTGAAACGTGCCGGTATCAATACTGTGCATGATTTGACAGAAAAATCTGAAGCAGAGATGATGAAAGTAAGAAATCTTGGACGCAAGAGTTTGGAAGAAGTGAAAGTCAAACTCATTGATTTGGGTCTTGGATTAAAAAGATAAATAAAGGAGGAATAAATGGCTTACCGTAAACTAGGACGCACTAGCTCACAACGTAAAGCAATGCTTCGCGATTTGACAACTGACCTTTTTGATCAACGAATCAATCGTGACTACTGAAGCTCGTGCTAAAGAAATCCGTAAAACTGTTGAAAAAATGATTACTCTAGGTAAACGTGGTGATTTGCATGCACGTCGTCAAGCAGCTGCTTTCGTACGTAATGAAATCGCATCTGAAAACTATGATGAAGCAACTGATAAGTACACTTCTACTACAGCACTTCAAAAAAATTGTTCTCAGAAATCGCACCTCGTTATGCTGAACGTAACGGTGGATACACTCGTATCCTTAAAACTGAACCACGTCGTGGTGATGCAGCGCCAATGGCGATCATCGAATTAGTATAAAATCATCAATTTTGTTGAGTGTTATGATGATGGAGTCTTGTGCTCTTAGTCTAGCTCTGGTCTACCGCTAGGACTTATGTCCTAGCGGGAACACTCATCATAAGATGATAAGGTAGACGCTTGTTTACGAAATTGTTTTTTACTTAAGAACAATTTCGTAAGCAGGCGTTTTTGAGTATTTTATTAAGAAATATGCTATACTATTGAAAAAGAAAATCAACAATGTTCATTTTTTCAAAAATATTCTATAAAGAAGTTATGAGCCGATATATTATCAGTTTCAAGTTTTAAACTAGTGAGTTAACAAAAAAGATACTAGCCAGGTACAAGATCTTCTATGAGATTTTGTTAGGATTTCAACTTGAAGAATTGTTCGCTATTAAGTGTTTAGTAGTTACTCTGTCCCCTTTTTTCATTTTATTTTTGTCTGAAATGGATATCGTGCTGTGTTAGAAATGGAGTTTAATCATGAAGGCTATTATTACAGTTGTAGGTAAAGATAAGTCTGGTATTGTTGCGGGTGTCGCATCAAAAATAGCAGAGTTAGGCTTAAATATCGATGATATTTCACAAACAGTTTTAGATGAATTTTTTACAATGATGGCAGTTGTTAGCAGTGATGAAAAACAAGATTTCACTTATCTTAGAAGTGAATTTGAAACTTTTGGACAGTCTTTGAATGTTAAAATTAATATTCAAAGTGCAGCTATTTTTGATGCTATGTACAATATCTAGGAGGGGTTATGGATATTAGACAAGTTACCGAAACAATCGCAATGATTGAGGAGCAGAACTTCGACATTAGAACCATTACCATGGGAATTTCTCTTTTAGACTGTATTGATCCTGATATTCATCTTGCTGCAGATAAAATATATGAAAAGATTACTACAAAAGCGGCTAATCTAGTTGCAGTTGGTGATGAAATCGCTGCGGAATTGGGCATTCCCATCGTAAATAAACGTGTGTCCGTAACTCCAATTTCCTTGATTGGTGCTGCTACAGATGCAACAGACTATGTCCCGTTAGCCAAAGCTTTGGACAGAGCTGCTAAGGAAATTGGCGTTGATTTCATTGGTGGTTTTTCAGCCTTGGTACAAAAGGGTTATCAAAAAGGTGATGAAATACTCATCAATTCCATTCCTCGTGCCTTAGCAGAAACGGATAAGGTTTGTTCATCTGTAAATATTGGTTCTACTAAGTCGGGTATCAATATGACTGCAGTAGCGGATATGGGGCGAATTATCAAGGAAACAGCTTTTCTTTCTGATATGGGTGCTGCTAAATTAGTTGTATTTGCCAACGCGGTAGAGGACAATCCTTTTATGGCAGGTGCCTTCCATGGAGTAGGTGAAGCAGATGTCATCATTAATGTAGGTGTTTCAGGGCCGGGTGTTGTCAAACGTGCCTTAGAAAAGGTTCGTGGTCAGAGTTTTGATGTTGTAGCAGAAACTGTTAAAAAGACAGCCTTCAAGATTACACGTATTGGTCAATTAGTCGGACAGATGGCTAGTGAGCGTCTTGGAGTTGATTTTGGAATTGTCGATCTGAGCTTGGCTCCAACCCCAGCAGTGGGGGATTCTGTAGCTCGTGTTCTTGAAGAAATGGGACTTGAGACTGTTGGAACACATGGAACGACTGCTGCCTTGGCTCTTTTGAACGACCAAGTTAAGAAGGGCGGAGTTATGGCCTGCAACCAAGTGGGTGGTTTATCAGGTGCCTTTATCCCAGTTTCTGAGGACGAGGGGATGATTGCTGCTGTGCAAAATGGCTCCCTTAATTTGGAAAAACTAGAAGCTATGACGGCTATCTGTTCAGTTGGTTTGGATATGATTGCCATTCCTGAGGATACACCTGCAGAAACGATTGCCGCTATGATTGCGGATGAAGCTGCTATCGGAGTCATCAATATGAAAACAACAGCTGTACGTATTATTCCAAAAGGAAAAGAAGGCGATATGATTGAGTTTGGTGGGCTTTTAGGAACAGCGCCGGTCATGAAAGTCAATGGTGCATCGTCTGTTGATTTCATTGCTCGTGGAGGACAAATCCCGGCTCCAATCCATAGTTTTAAAAATTAAAAAGAAATTGAATCTGTTTAAGTTGAGTTTAAGGATAGACAGGTATACTACAATCATTAAATAAAGACCTCCTAACTTTATTTAATAGAAATCCTAACTTTTTCATAATAATCTCCTACAAAAGTCACTCCAAAGGGTGACTTTTGTTTTTTCTGATCAGAAATGAGCAGACCAGTCCGTCCAAATTTGAGAAATTTTTGAAAAAAGATGATGATTTTAGAGTGAAAATTAGTCTTTTCATTAGGTAAACATGGGCTAAAACCTTGCTATTATTGGCTTTTTGAAAAATTATGGTATAATAGTAGTAGTTTTAATAGATGGAGTTGAATTTTGAAAAAACGCTTTCGTGTAAAAAAAGAGAAAGATTTTAGTGCAATATTTAAAGAAGGGAAGAGTTTTGCTAATCGTAAATTTGTTATTTATCGATTAGAAAATGATGAGCAGCATTTTCGAGTTGGTCTGTCTGTCAGCAAAAAATTGGGAAATGCTGTTACGAGGAATCAGATCAAAAGAAGGATTCGACATATTCTGATTGAATATAAAAATCAGCTGGTTGAAAACGTAGATTTTGTTGTGATTGCTCGAAAAGGTGTCGAAATCTTGGAATACGCGGAAATGGAAAAAAATCTTCTTCACGTATTAAAGTTATCAAAGATTTACCAGGAAGGAATTGGGAGTGAAAAAGAAATTACAGTTGACTAGCTTAATGGTGCTTGCTTTATTTGTGATGAGCGCCTGCACAGCTAGTGGAACGACTAGTGAGATTACAGCTGAATCAACAGATTTTTGGAGTAGATTTGTTTATTTTTTTGCTGAAACCATTCGCTTTTTATCATTTAACACAAGTATTGGTCTGGGGATTATATTATTTACCCTTCTAATCAGAACCATTCTTTTACCAGTTTTTCAGATACAAATGGTGGCATCTAGAAAGATGCAAGAAGTACAGCCACTGGTTAAGGAGTTGCGAGAACGTTATCCGGGACGAGATATGGAGAGCCGTACCAAGCTGGACCAAGAAATGCGTCAGTTGTTCAAGCAGCATGGTGTCAAACAGTCAGCTTCTCTGTGGCCAATCTTAATCCAGATGCCAGTTTTGTTGGCTTTGTTTCAAGCTTTGAGTAGGGTAGAATTTCTAAAAACGGGTAATTTCTTATGGATTAACCTTGGTGGTGTAGATACGACTTTTGTTTTGCCAATTTTGGCAGCTATCTTTACTTTCCTTAGCACTTGGTTATCCAATAAGGCAATGGTTGAGAAAAATGGTGCCATGACAGGAATGATGTATGCAATGCCAGTCATGATTTTCTTCTTTGCCATGTATTCACCAAGTGGGGTTGCCTTATACTGGGCAGTGTCCAATGTTTATCAGGTGCTACAAACCTATCTGCTTAACAATCCATTTAAGATTATTGCAGAGCGTGAGGCGGGAGTACAGGCTCAGAAGGATTTAGAGATTAAGAAGAGAAAAGCTCTTAAGAAAGCACAGAAAAAGAAAAAGTAAGGAGGAATCTTGTAATGGTATTATTTACAGGTTCAACTGTTGAAGAAGCGATCCAAACGGGATTGAAGGAATTGGGAATTCCTAGAATGAAGGCGCATATCAAGGTTATCTCAAGGGAGAAAAAAGGATTCTTTGGACTTTTTGGGAAGAAACCAGCGCAAGTGGATATCGAAGCTATTAGTGAGACAACTGTCGTTAAGGCAAATCAGCAAGCAGTCAAGGGAGTTCCAAAGGAAGTTAATGCCAAGAACGAACCCGTTAAGACTGTTAGTGAAGCAACAGTAGACTTAGGTCATGTTGTTGAAGCAATCAAGAAGATTGAGGAAGAAGGTCAAGGGATATCTGAAGAGGTTAAGGCCGAAATTCTAAAAAATGAGAAGAAAGCTAGTACAATTTTAGAGGAGACTGGTCATATTGCCATTCTAAAAGATTTACTGCCAGAAGAACCTAAAGAGCAGGAAGAAGTCGAGCAGAATGATGATTTAGAAAATCTAGGTTTGAAGATCGAGCCAACCTATGATATTGACCAGGTGGTTGAAGAAGTAACCAACTATGTTCAAGGTATTATTGATGATATGGATGTTGAGGGAGCAATTTCAAGCACTTCAAATCGCCGTTCTATCAATATGCAAATTGATACTAATGAACCAGGTCGTATTATCGGTTACCACGGTAAGGTTTTGAAATCTCTTCAGCTCTTAGCACAGAATTATCTCTATAACCGCTATTCAAGAACCTTTTATATTACTATCAATGTTAATGACTATGTAGAGCATCGTGCGGAAGTTTTGCAGAGCTATGCACAGAAGTTAGCTACACGTGTCCTAGAAGAGGGACGTAGTCAGGTGACTGATCCAATGTCTAGTAGCGAACGTAAAATTATCCATCGTATCATTTCACGTATGGAAGGTGTCACTAGTTATTCAGAAGGTGATGAACCAAATCGTTACGTTGTCGTTGATACAGAATAAAATAGAAGAGGCTGGGACAAAAGTTCTAGCCTCTCAATTGTCTATGGATTGTCGAGCAAGACGCAGTGGTTGAGTGGGCTCTACTAAGCTGATTTCATCAGCTTTTGCAGCCCTACTCAACTGTGCGGAGGTGGGACGACGAAATCGAATTCTAACGAATTACCGATTTCTGTCCCACTCTCTTTTGCTAGCTAAGGGAGGTTGATCCTATGTTGAATACAATGAGAGATTATCTAGCTTTCTCTGGTTTACAGTATCAAAAACCAGAGAAGGCAGGTCAAGAAGCTGAGAAAATGCTTTATTTGAGGAGTAAGGGACAAGAAGCTAGAAAGGCTTTTACAGAACTGGCCAAAGCTTTTCAAGCAAGGCGTCCAGAATGGAAACTACTAGGAACAAGTCAGTGGATGAATCAAGCCCAACGATTGCGACCGCATTTCTGGGCCTATTTACAGCGAGAAGGTCAAGTATCAGAGCCAATGATGGCGCTCCGTTTATTCGGAAATCCGAATAATTTTGGAATTTCCCTAGAAGTCAGCTTATAGAGAGAAAGAAAGATGAAGGAACCTTGTCAAAACAGGCTAAAGTCTTGGATGTGCCAGTGGTTGAGGGAATTTATTATTGGGTTCAGAAAAACGATGAGAGTTATCGAGTGGAGGTTACCGAGGATAATAGAAATCATTTGATGCAACAATTATCCAGCTGTGAGATTCGTAAGGTTTTAGTAAAAGCTGATATTCCAGTGACCAAAGAAGAATCTCTGGCTAAGATTTTAAATGAGCTTGATAGAAGTTTTGAAAAATTATTACCTTACTATCAAGCAACTAGAAATTAGTATAATCGATTGATTCATTTTATAGTAAATTGTTTTATTGCTATTATAGATATTTTTTCATATAATAGTAGAAATGGAATATGTGATAGACCTATCACCTCAAAGAGAAAGGAAATTCTATGTCAAATCTATCTGTTAATGCGATTCGTTTTCTAGGTATTGACGCTATCAATAAAGCGAACTCAGGTCACCCAGGAGTGGTTATGGGTGCGGCTCCGATGGCCTACAGTCTTTTTACAAAAAATCTCCGTATCAATCCAGCACAACCAAACTGGATTAATCGCGACCGCTTTATTCTTTCAGCAGGTCATGGTTCAATGCTTCTTTATGCTCTTCTTCACCTTTCTGGTTTTGAAGATGTGAGCATGGATGAAGTGAAGAACTTCCGTCAATGGGGTTCTAAAACACCAGGTCACCCAGAGTTCGGGCATACAGCTGGAGTTGACGCCACAACAGGTCCTCTAGGACAAGGGATTGCAACTGCGACTGGTTTTGCTCAAGCAGAACGCTTCCTTGCAGCTAAGTACAATCGTGAAGGTTACAACATCTTTGACCACTATACTTACGTGATCTGTGGAGATGGTGACTTGATGGAAGGTGTCTCAAGTGAAGCCGCTTCTTATGCAGGCTTGCAAAAACTTGACAAGTTGGTTGTTCTTTATGATTCAAATGATATCAACTTGGATGGTGAGACAAAAGATTCATTCACAGAGAGTGTTCGCGATCGTTACAATGCCTACGGCTGGCATACAGCCTTGGTAGAAGATGGAACAGACCTTAAGGCTATTCATGCAGCTATCGAAGAAGCTAAGGCTTCAGGGAAACCGTCTTTGATTGAAGTGAAAACTATCATCGGTCATGGTTCTCCAAACAAACAAGGGACTAACGCTGTGCACGGTGCTCCTCTTGGAGCGGATGAAACTGCAGCAACTCGCCAAGCACTTGGATGGGACTACGAACCGTTTGAAATCCCAGCAGAAGTTTATGCTGATTTCAAAGAAAATGTTGCAGACCGTGGTGCATCAGCTTATGAAGCCTGGACAAAACTAGTTGCAGATTACAAAGAAGCTCACCCAGAACTTGCTGCAGAAGTGGAAGCAATCATCGAAGGACGCGATCCAGTTGAGTTGACTCCAGAAGACTTCCCAGCTTTAGAAAATGGCTTCTCTCAAGCGACTCGTAACTCAAGCCAGGATGCCTTGAATGTTGTGGCTGCTAAATTGCCAACCTTCCTTGGTGGATCAGCTGACCTCGCTCATTCAAATATGACTTACATCAAAACTGATGGGCTTCAAGATGATGCAAATCGCTTGAATCGCAACATCCAGTTCGGTGTTCGTGAATTTGCAATGGGTACCGTCTTGAACGGAATGGCTCTTCACGGTGGACTTCGTGTTTACGGAGGGACTTTCTTCGTATTCTCAGATTACCTTAAAGCAGCAGTTCGATTGTCAGCTTTACAAGGTCTTCCAGTTACTTATGTCTTTACTCACGATTCAATCGCAGTTGGTGAAGATGGTCCAACTCATGAACCAATTGAGCACTTGGCAGGTCTTCGTGCGATTCCAAACCTTAATGTTTTCCGTCCAGCAGATGCACGTGAAACACAAGCAGCTTGGTATCAAGCAGTTAAGAGCGAGAAACACCGACTGTTCTTGTCTTGACTCGTCAAAACTTGACTGTTGAGGAAGGAACAGACTTTGATAAGGTTGCGAAAGGTGCTTATGTCGTTTATGAAAATGCAGCAGACTTCGACACGATTTTGATTGCGACAGGTTCAGAGGTGAACCTAGCTGTTGCAGCTGCTAAAGACTTGGCAAGTCAAGGTGGAAAAGTGCGCGTGGTTAGCATGCCATCTACAGACGTCTTTGATGCGCAAGATGCAGCTTACAAAGAAGAAATCCTACCAAATGCAGTTCGTCGTCGTGTAGCGGTTGAAATGGGTGCAACTCAAAACTGGTACAAATATGTTGGTCTTGATGGAGCGGTTCTTGGTATTGATACCTTTGGAGCATCTGCCCCAGCACCAAAAGTTTTAGCAGAATATGGCTTTACAGTTGAAAACTTAGTAGAAATTGTAAATAATTTGAAATAAGAAAAATCAGAGCTTTTGCTCTGGTTTTTTATCGACCTAAAACCAGGGTGCAATCTTGTAAAAACAAGTGAAATTTGTTATAGTAGTTTTATCTAAATTACAAAGGAGTAAAAATAATGGGTGGAAATTTAACATTTTTGATTATGCTTGTTTTGATGTTTGGCTTGATGTTCTTCATGCAACGTTCTCAAAAGAAACAAGCTGAAAAACGTATGGAGAGTCTCAACAAACTTCAAAAAGGCTACGAAGTAATCACTATCGGTGGTCTCTACGGTACAGTTGACGAAGTTGATACCGAAAACAAAACGATCGTACTTGATGTAGACGGAGTTTACTTGACTTTCGAATTAGGAGCAATTAGAACAGTTTTACCAGTCAAAGAAGCGGTCACACCTGAAGGTGCAGTTCTCGAAGAAGGCAGTGCTATTGAAGAATAAAACGGGGTGGATTGCATTCCCGTTTTTCTATAAATGAGAGGAACAATGATGAAAAAAGTTGTTTTTGTCTGTCTTGGTAATATTTGCCGTAGTCCCATGGCAGAATTTGTGATGAAATCCCTGACCGATAAATATGAGATTCAAAGTCGAGCAACTTCTTCATGGGAACATGGTAATCCAATCCATAAAGGAACTCAAGGAATCTTCCGAAGTCATGGCGTTCCTTATGATACTTCAAAAACTTCCCAGCAAATTTCCAAAGAAGATTTTGAGTACTTTGACTATATCATTGGTATGGATGAGTCAAACCTCGCTGATTTATACCAGATGTGTCCACAGGATCAACAGTCTAAGATACAAGCGTTTGCATCTGAAAGTGTTCCAGACCCCTGGTATACAGGTGATTTTGAAGAAACTTATGATCGGGTTTTAACTGGTTGCCAGGCTTGGTTAACTCGCTTAGAAAATGAGAGTGAACATGGAAATTTAAAGAAACTCTATGAAAAATATAGTGTCTATTTGACACGTCCCCGTTTAGAAATTGCGACAGTAATCGTCATTGTTGTCTGTGCAGGTCTTGTATTTTTGACTAATCTTCCCAAACAGGGAGTTCTCAAACTTGATAACGATGCTATTATTTATGACGGGAGCCTAGTTCGTGGTAAGATGAATGGTCAGGGTACTGTTACCTTCTCAAACGGCGATACCTATACTGGAGAATTTAGCAATGGTGCCTTCAATGGTAAAGGTACCTACCAAGCTAAAGCAGGTTGGGTTTATGAGGGTGACTTTGTAAATGGCCAAGCTGAGGGAAAAGGAAAACTGACTACCGAACAAGAAGTAGTTTATGAGGGAGACTTCAAGCAAGGCTTGTTCCAACAAGCACAATAACCTCCTCCTAGAAGGAGGTATTCTTCTAAAATTACAGAAAGCGCTTACACGAAAATAAAAACAGCTTACAAGACTGTTTTACAATTAAGTTTGTGAAAAATAAAATTTTTATAGAATAATTCACAAACTTTAAGCGTAAAGCTATATGTGTAAGTATATTTGAAATTATTTTCACAAACAAACAAAAAAAGTTTGTGAAATGTCTATGAAACTGTTTACAAATGTTTAAAAAAGAGTTATAATAAACTTGTGAAAAAATTAACAAAGGACTTACAATCCTTGAAAGCTATGGAGGAAAATATGGCTGATAAAAAAACTGTAACACCAGAAGAAAAGAAACTCGCTGCTGAAAAGCATGTCGATGGTTTGGTGCAAAAAGCTTTAGTTGCCCTTGAAGAAATGCGTAAACTTGACCAAGATCAAGTCGATTATATCGTAGCAAAAGCTTCAGTTGCAGCACTTGATGCTCACGGAGAATTGGCTTTACATGCCTTTGAAGAAACTGGACGTGGAGTATTTGAAGATAAAGCAACTAAGAACCTATTTGCTTGTGAGCACGTAGTAAACAACATGCGCCACACTAAAACAGTTGGTGTTATCGAAGAAGACGATGTAACAGGATTGACTCTTATTGCTGAACCAGTTGGTGTTGTTTGTGGTATCACTCCAACAACTAATCCTACTTCAACAGCAATCTTTAAAGCATTGATTTCATTGAAGACACGTAATCCTATTGTCTTTGCATTCCACCCATCAGCTCAAGAATCATCAGCACACGCAGCTCAAATCGTGCGTGATGCAGCGATTAAAGCAGGTGCTCCTGAAAACTGTGTACAGTGGATTACTGAACCATCTATGGAAGCAACTAGTGCGCTTATGAACCACGAAGGTATTGCAACAATCCTTGCAACAGGTGGTAATGCCATGGTTAAAGCTGCATACTCATGTGGTAAACCAGCTCTTGGGGTAGGTGCCGGAAACGTTCCAGCTTATGTTGAAAAATCAGCTAACATCCGCCAAGCTGCTCACGATATCGTAATGTCTAAATCATTTGATAATGGTATGGTCTGTGCATCTGAACAAGCGGTTATCATCGATAAAGAGATTTACGATGAATTTGTAGCAGAGTTCAAATCTTATCACACTTACTTTGTAAACAAAAAAGAAAAAGCTCTTCTTGAAGAGTTCTGCTTCGGCGTGAAAGCAAACAGCAAAAACTGTGCTGGTGCAAAATTGAACGCTGACATCGTTGGTAAACCAGCAACTTGGATTGCAGAACAAGCAGGATTTACTGTTCCAGAAGGAACAAACATTCTTGCTGCAGAATGTAAAGAAGTTGGTGAAAACGAGCCATTGACTCGTGAAATTGTCACCAGTTATCGCAGTTTTGAAATCTGAAAGCCGTGAAGATGGTATTGCTAAAGCTTGTCAAATGGTTGAATTTAACGGTCTTGGACACTCAGCTGCCATCCATACTGCTGATGAAGAATTGACTAAAGAATTTGGTAAAGCTGTTAAAGCTATTCGTGTTATCTGTAACTCACCTTCTACTTTCGGTGGTATCGGGGACGTTTACAATGCCTTCTTGCCATCATTGACACTCGGATGTGGTTCTTACGGACGTAACTCAGTTGGGGATAACGTTAGCGCCATTAACCTCTTGAACATCAAAAAAGTCGGAAGACGGAGAAATAACATGCAATGGATGAAACTTCCTTCAAAAACATACTTTGAACGTGATTCAATTCAATACCTTCAAAAATGTCGTGACGTTGAGCGTGTCATGATCGTTACTGACCACGCTATGGTAGAGCTTGGCTTCCTTGATCGCATCATCGAACAACTTGACCTTCGTCGCAATAAGGTTGTTTACCAAATCTTTGCAGATGTAGAACCAGATCCAGATATCACAACAGTTGAACGTGGTACTGAGATTATGCGTGCTTTCAAACCAGATACAATCATCGCTCTCGGTGGTGGATCACCAATGGATGCTGCTAAAGTAATGTGGCTCTTCTACGAGCAACCAGAAGTGGACTTCCGTGACCTAGTACAAAAATTCATGGATATCCGTAAACGTGCCTTCAAATTCCCATTGCTTGGTAAGAAGACTAAATTCATTGCGATCCCAACTACATCTGGTACAGGATCTGAAGTAACTCCATTTGCTGTTATCTCTGATAAAGCAAACAACCGTAAATACCCAATCGCTGACTACTCATTGACACCAACTGTGGCAATCGTAGACCCTGCCTTGGTATTGACAGTTCCTGGATTTGTTGCTGCTGATACTGGTATGGACGTATTGACTCACGCGACTGAAGCATACGTATCACAAATGGCTAGCGACTACACTGACGGTCTTGCGCTTCAAGCCATCAAACTTGTATTCGAAAACCTTGAAAGTTCTGTTAAGAATGCAGACTTCCACTCACGTGAGAAAATGCATAATGCTTCAACAATCGCTGGTATGGCCTTTGCCAATGCCTTCCTAGGTATTTCTCACTCAATGGCTCACAAGATTGGTGCGCAATTCCACACAGTTCACGGACGTACAAATGCAATCTTGCTTCCATACGTTATCCGTTACAACGGTACTCGCCCAGCTAAGACAGCTACATGGCCTAAGTACAACTACTACCGTGCAGACGAAAAATATCAAGATATCGCTCGTATGCTTGGCCTTCCAGCTTCTACACCAGAAGAAGGGGTTGAATCTTTCGCAAAAGCTGTTTACGAACTCGGTGAGCGCGTAGGTATCCAAATGAACTTCAAAGCACAAGGAATTGACGAAAAAGAATGGAAAGAACATTCACGTGAATTGGCCTTCCTTGCTTATGAAGATCAATGTTCACCTGCAAACCCACGTCTTCCAATGGTTGATCATATGCAAGAAATCATCGAAGATGCTTACTATGGTTACAAAGAAAGACCAGGACGTCGTAAATAATTGATTATCAGCCAGAGACAGGAGGAATCCTGTCTCTTTTTTGTAATTCTTTTTTGGAAATGGTATAATAATCGCATATATTTATTTGAAAATCAAAGCTTTGATAATCGTGTGAGGGAGAAATGTAAGAGATGAATGATCTAGGGGAAAAGGTAAGACTTCTTAGAGAGGAGAAAGGACTTAGTCGCCCTGTTTTTTGCGGAGATGAGTCAGAACTGTCAGTTCGTCAGTTAGTGCGCATTGAAAAAGGAGAATTTCGTCCTACGATAAAAACACTAGAATATATAGCGAATAGGCTAGATATTCCATCTTATATTCTGATGCCGGATTACAAGGAATTACCCAAGCGTTACCAAGAATTAAAATACTTTCTTCTTCATCATCCTGACTATGGAGACAAGGAGTTGCAGGAACAAAAGGAAGGATATTTTGATGAGATTTTTGAGTGTTTTTATGATGATTTGCCACGTGATGAGAAAGTGCTAGTGGATTGTCTCCAAGCCATAGATGCAGTGAGAGCAACTAGTAATTCCTTTTATGGTGAAAGTGTGCTTGAAAATGGTCTGCAGGACTTACTATCCAGAGATGTATATAAAGCGGAGGATTTATTAAGACTGAGGTTGTATTTTGCATGTAACTTAATGGATGGTTTGAAAGCGGGTGAAATAAAAGAATCTGAGTATGAGAATATTCTTTATTTTCATGAGAAACTAAGTTCGCAGATTGATAAGATAGAGTTCGATTGTTTAGACTTACTTAGAGATTCCTTACTAGCTTCTTTAACTTGTATAGAGCTTATGGGACTGTTTCATTATTTTAAGAGGGCAGTTGAAACGTTAAATAAAATAGGGCAAAAAACACGAGATTTTCAAAAACAACCGATTGTCTTAATGCTTGAGTGGAAATATTATATTCAGACAGATTATGATACAGCTAAACAAAAGTATGAAGAAGCAAAAATGATGGCGAGAATGTTTGGCAATGAGAAGTTAATCGTTAGTTTAGATAATGAATGGGCCGAGGACCTAGAAAGATATAGTTGAAGGGTTTATAGGAGTGACATTTCTGTTATACAGTTTGTTTAAGTGTCAAATTTTTTATAATGATGCGAGGGTAAGTGCGAGCAGTGAATGAATTAGGAGATAAGGTACGACTACTTAGGGAAGAGAAAGGACTTAGTCGACCAGTTTTTTGTGGAGATGAGTCAGAACTGTCAGTTCGTCAGTTAGTCCGCATTGAAAAAGGAGAATTTCGTCCTACGATAAAAACACTAGAATATATAGCGAATAGGCTAGATATTCCATCTTATATTCTGATGCCGGATTACAAGGAATTACCCAAGCGTTACCAAGAATTAAAATACTTTCTTCTTCATCATCCTGACTATGGAGACAAAGAGTTGCAGGAACGAAAGGAAGAATATTTTGATGAGATTTTTGAGAATTTTTATGATGATTTGCCGCGTGATGAGAAGATGATAGTGGATTGTCTTCAAGCTATAGATGAGGTGAGAGCAACGGATAATGAACAGTATGGAATAGCACTCTTAGATGAATCTTTTGAGGAACTTTGTAATCAAAGTGAGTTTTCGTTTTCAGATTTTTTAAAAATTAGATTGTATTTTTTATGTAGTTATTTAGAGTATATAAAAATAGGACAGTTAGCTATTAGTAAGCAGATACAACTTCAATCAATGTTTCAAAAAGTTTGTGATAGAGTAGAAAAAATTCATACTGAAGACTTATTTCTAGTTCGAGATGTGTTGTTTGCAGGATTAGGTAGTTGTGAATTGCTTAACGATTTAGAATTATTTAAGTTGGCAGTGGAAAAACTTAATTGGATTTCTGAGAAAACACGAGATTTTCAAAAACAACCGATTGTCTTGATGGTGGAGTGGAAATATTATATTCAGACAGATTATGATTCAGCTAAACAAAAGTATGAAGAAGCAAAAATGATGGCGAGGATGTTTGGTAATGAGCAGTTATTAGTTAGTTTAGATAATGAATGGAGCGAAGACTTAGAAAGGTATTGTTAAATGTTTTATAGGAGTGACATTTCTGTCATTGGGGAAATGTCGCTTTTTTGTTACAATGAATTCGTAAAAAAGAGAAAGGAATTCTTTGATTCCTTTTGAATCTGATTGATAAATATAGTTTGTATCGATACACGATATCACAAGTGATTAAAGGAGATGTCCATGTCTATTTTATCCATTAAAAATATTTCAAAATTTTACGCTTTGGATGGCAAGCATAAAGAGCAGGCTCTAAGAAATATTAACTTGCAGATTGCAGAAGGGAAAATAACTGCGATTTATGGTCCGTCTGGCTGTGGCAAAACCAGTCTACTGAATATCATCAGTGGTCTTGATAGAGAGTATGAGGGAGTTTTAGCTTTTAAAGGAGAACCTCTCAGGGATCTATCGGAGATTGAATTAACTCAATTCCGCAAGGATAACATTGGTTTTGTCTTTCAAAACTTTAATCTCATTCCTCACCAGTCAGTTTTGGACAATGTTAAGTTGCCTCTCTATGTCAAAGATTTATCCGATAAAGAAATGACAAGAATAGCTCAAGAGCAACTAGCCAGTTTAGAAATGGAACCTTTTATGACTAAAAATGTCAAGCAACTTTCTGGAGGTCAAAAGCAACATGTAGCGATTGCGCGTGCTCTGGTCAATCAACCGGATATGATTGTAGCTGATGAGCCTACAGGGTCGCTGGATTCTCAATCCCAAGAAATTGTATTAGAAGTCTTTAAAAGTTTGACCAAATCTGGGAAAACCGTACTGATTGTGACTCATAACCCAGAAGTAGCTGAATATGCAGATGTAATTATCAAAATGAAGGATGGTGAAGTCGTTGAAGAAGTCAAAAAATAAAGGATTGTCCTTTAAAAATAAATTCAAACTTTCTTTAAGTAACTTTATGGAAAGAAAGTGGCGTAATTTGTTGATTGCGGTAGCAACTTCAATCGGTTTTGTAGGCGTACTGATTTCTTTTGGTCTGGGAAATGCTCTGATTTCTATGATTGATGAAAATACAAACGGAGGGAAGCTCCCTTCCCAAGTTCAGATTGCACTGAATTCCAGTGCTGCTGGAAGAGGTTTTTTGAACCAAGATGATAAGAACTATATTACGGACACAGTTGGAAAAGAAGCTATTAAATATCTAGAAAGTCCTTTTAGCATGAGCATGTCAAAGATTAGCATAGACGGACAAGAAGTAGACTTTAGTCAAACCATGCCTTCTTATGCTCAGGTTGTGAGTTTATATGAGGATACAAGTATTTCTGTTAGTAGTAACGAGGAAGACAAAGTATTAGCGGGCTCTATTTATACTGATGCGAAAGAACAGGGATTGACGATTCCGATGAGTTTGCTCAAAAATTGGAATGAACAAACAGGGAAAAATCTGACAGCTAGTGATGTTATAGGCAAAACAGTATCGGTAAATATTGTAGAAAATGGTGCCGAAGGTAGCAAGAATTCTCAATTTCAAACTCATATTGTACGTGTGATCAATGATGAAGATGACATGGAGGACAGTAACAGTTTTATGCCAGCCTATCAAATGGAATCCATTTTGAAAGAAGCTGGATTTACAAAAACTGTATCTTATTTCATTTTGGAACTCAAAGATCCATCTCAAACAAAAGCAGTAACAGAAGAATTGCAGAAAAATAAGAAGTATACAGTTCTTTCTCAACAGGCAGTTCTTGATATTGTGATTACCTTTATTCGTGTTATTCAGGGGCTCCTGATAGTACTTTCTTCTCAAGCTATTGTGGTATCCGCAGTTATGATAGGCATCATCATTTATATCAATATCATGCAACGTTCCAAGGAAATTGGTGTCATGAAAGCAGTCGGCTATCAAATAATGATGTGAAAGGAATTTTTATCTACGAAGCACTTTGGATTGTTATGATTGCATTGTTTATAGCATTTGTGATTGCGCAAGGTTTAGGAAGTATAGCGAATGTTACTGTTCATCATTTCTATCCGTCTATCTCTAAAGTTTTTGAATTGAACTTCCTCTCTATTTTTAGCACTCTAGTTTTTGCCGTATTACTTGGTTATATTTCAGCCTACTTTCCAGCCCGTAAGATTAGTAAAATGGATCCGGTAGAATCTCTACGCTATGAATAAGTGTAAAAAGAAACTGACATAGAAAATCAAGGCCAGCGCTTGCAATTTAGCTTAAATAGTTATATAATAAGAACGTTGAAAGGTGATTTGTAGTGATTCAAGTTACTCTTTTCACAATAAAATTTTCATGATTTTCATAAGGAGGAAATCACTAATGGTAGTTAAAGTTGGTATTAACGGTTTCGGACGTATCGGTCGTCTTGCTTTCCGCCGTATCCAAAACGTAGAAGGTGTTGAAGTTACTCGCATCAACGACCTTACAGATCCAGTTATGCTTGCACACTTGTTGAAATATGACACAACTCAAGGTCGTTTCGACGGAACTGTGGAAGTTAGAGAAGGTGGATTTGAAGTTAACGGTAAATTTATCCGTGTTTCTGCTGAACGTGATCCAGAACAAATCGACTGGGCTAACGACGGTGTAGAAATCGTTCTTGAAGCTACTGGTTTCTTTGCTAAGAAAGCAGCTGCTGAAAAACACTTGCACCCAGGTGGAGCTAAGAAAGTTGTTATCACTGCTCCTGGTGGAAACGACGTTAAAACAGTTGTATTCAACACTAACCACGATGTTCTTGACGGAACTGAAACAGTTATCTCAGGTGCTTCATGTACTACAAACTGTTTGGCTCCTATGGCTAAAGCTCTTCAAGACAACTTTGGTGTTGTAGAAGGATTGATGACTACAATCCACGCTTACACTGGTGACCAAATGATCCTTGACGGACCACACCGTGGTGGTGACCTTCGTCGTGCTCGCGCTGGTGCAGCTAACATCGTTCCTAACTCAACTGGTGCTGCTAAAGCTATCGGTCTTGTAATCCCAGAATTGAACGGTAAACTTGACGGATCTGCACAACGCGTTCCAACTCCAACAGGATCAGTTACTGAATTGGTAGCAGTTCTTGAAAAGAACGTTACTGTTGATGAAGTAAACGCAGCTATGAAAGCAGCAGCTAACGAATCATACGGTTACACTGAAGACCCAATCGTATCTTCAGATATCGTAGGTATGTCTTACGGTTCATTGTTTGACGCAACTCAAACTAAAGTTCTTGATGTTGACGGTAAACAAATTGGTTAAAGTTGTTTCATGGTACGACAACGAAATGTCATACACTGCACAACTTGTACGTACTCTTGAATACTTCGCTAAAATCGCTAAATAATTCTTGAGTCGATAAAAGCAAGGCCAACTGGTCTTGCTTTTTTTGTATATATGAAAAAATGAGGCTGGGACAAAATTCCTAGCCTTTCAATTGTCTTTGGATTACCGAGCAAGACGCAGTGGTTGAGTGGGCTCTACTACGCTGATTTCATCAGCTTTTACAGCCCTACTCAACTGTGCGGAGGTGGGACGACGAAATCGAATTCTAACGAATTACCGATTTCTGTCCCACTCTCATTTTGTTTCAATTCTCTTTCAAATGTGTCTGATAGCGCAGTAAAGCTTAATTTGTTTAAGGTCAGAGGGTGGATAAAGGATAGTTTAAATGCGTGAAGCATCAATCTCTTAGTTTTTGAATGCGGATTGTAGAGAGGATCTCCAATGATTGGAAGTCCGTGGTGAGATAGATGAACTCGAATCTGATGTGTTCGTCCTGTTTTCAATCTACAACGAAGGAGACTAGTTTTGTTTTGAAATTGTTTCAATCGAGACACATGGGTTTCAGCATATTGACCGTTTTTGAAATCCACCACCCGTTTTCTACGATCGTGACGATCACGGCCGATTTTATCTCGGAAAATAAGCTCTTTGGCTCCTATTTTCCCTTCAACCAGAGCCCAGTATTCGCGAGAGATTTCTTTTTTTTCCAATAATCGATTGAGAATGGGTAGTATAAATGGATTTTTAGCAAAGAGTATAAGGCCACTCGTTTCTTTGTCTAGTCTATGAACAACATAGCAGGTCTGATTGACATAGGCACTAACATGATTGAGAAGTGCAATCTCATCTGGCTGATTTCCGTGAGTTTTCATACCTTCGGGTTTGTTAACGATAATCAAATGTTGGTCTTGATAGACTTCTTGGACAAGATTAGGATTTCCCCAAACAATTTCTTTTTTAGGATAATCTTCCTCATCGAAAATCAGTTGACATTCATCTCCGGATTTGACAGTTTGATGCCAGTGGACTTCTTCTTGATTAATGAGAATATGCTTTTTAATTCTCAAAAAATGCCTTATTTTTCTAGGAATAAGTAGTTGATCTTCTAAAAAGACTTTGATAGTCATTTCAGGAAGAGAGTCAGGGATAGTAAAGGTAAATTTCATACAGATATTGTAACAAAAAATAGATTATTTGAATAGAGAAACTACAAAATTCTTGTCTTCCTATGGGGAAGATGATAAAATAAACGCATGAAATTAGATACATTATTTGAAAAGTTTCTTTCTTTATTTAAAAAAGAAGAACCTGAAATTGAAGAAATAGAAATTGATGAAGCTAAAAATGAAGAAGATACATCGACTAAATTAAGACGGTCGAGAGGTGGGCGAAAGAAAGTTGGGCAAGTCGGACCTATTCGAAAATTTTGGCGTCGCTATCATCTGACAAAAATCTTTCTAATTTTTGGACTAAGTGCAAGCTTGTTTGTTGGAGTCTATCTATTTGCCTTGGCGAAATCTACAAATGTTACAGACCTACAGAATGCTTTGAAAACACGAACAGTGATTTTTGACAGAGAAGAGAATGAGGCTGGTGCTTTGTCAGGCCAAAAAGGAACCTATGTTGAACTTGCTGATATTAGTGAGGATTTGCAGAATGCTGTTATTGCGACAGAAGATAGGAGCTTCTATAAAAATAGTGGAATTAACTATGGTCGCTTCTTTCTAGCTATCCTAACAGCTGGTCGCTCGGGTGGTGGTTCTACAATTACACAACAGTTAGCGAAAAATGCTTATCTTTCACAAGACCAAACTGTGCAGAGAAAGGCTAAAGAATTCTTCCTTGCTTTAGAGTTAACCAAAAAATACAGTAAAAAAGAAATTCTAACCATGTATTTGAACAATGCCTACTTCGGTAATGGAGTTTGGGGTGTTGAAGATGCTAGTAAAAAGTATTTTGGTGTTTCGGCATCGGAATTAACTCTTGATGAAGCTGCAACTTTAGCAGGGATGCTTAAAGGACCAGAATTGTACAATCCTCTGAATTCTATCGAGCATTCAACTAATCGAAGAGATACTGTCTTGCAAAATATGGTAGCTGCCGGCTACCTTGATAAAAATAAAGAAGCTGAAGCGGCAAGTGTTGATATGGCTTCTCAATTGAAAGATAGTTATGAAGGGAAAATATCAGACTATCGTTATCCTTCCTATTTTGATGCAGTTGTTAATGAAGCTATTGAAAAGTATAATCTAACAGAGGAAGAAATTGTTAATAATGGTTATCGAATCTATACGGAGCTAGATCAAAATTACCAAGCTAATATGCAGGTTATCTATCAAAATACTTCTCTCTTTCCGACAGCTGAAGATGGAACGCATGCAGAGTCAGGTAGTGTTGCATTAGAGCCAAAAACTGGTGGAGTTCGAGGAGTTGTTGGTCGAGTCGCAGGGGATGATAAGACAGGTTTCAGAAATTTTAACTATGCAACCCAATCAAAAAGAAGTCCAGGATCTACTATTAAACCTTTAATAGTGTATACACCAGCGGTTGAAGCAGGTTGGTCTCTTAATAAGGAGTTGGATAATCATACCATGCAATATGGTGATTATAAAGTGGACAATTACGCGGGCATCAAGACATCACGAGAAGTACCTATGTATCAAGCTCTGGCTAAATCACTGAATTTACCTGCAGTAGCTACTGTTAAAGAGCTTGGAATTGATAAAGCATTTGAAGCGGGTGAAAAGTTTGGTCTCAACATGAGCGATGTAGATCGCGTGCTTGGAGTAGCTTTAGGTGGTGGCGTAGAAACTAACCCTCTTCAGATGGCCCAAGCCTATGCAGTGTTTGCAAATGAAGGACTCATGCCGGATGCTCACTTTATCACACGTATTGAAAATGCTAGCGGTCAAGTGATTGCTGCTCATAAAAACACTCAAAAACGAGTGGTTGACAAATCGGTAGCTGATAAAATGACAAGTATGATGCTTGGAACCTTTACAAATGGTACAGGGATAAGTTCGTCGCCAGATGATTATGTCATGGCTGGAAAAACCGGAACGACAGAGGCTGCATTCAATCCAGAATATACGAGTGATCAATGGGTGATTGGCTATACACCTGATCTAGTGATTAGCCACTGGCTTGGTTTCCCTACTACTGATGAAAATCATTATTTGGCAGGTTCAACTTCGAATGGTGCTGCTCACATTTTTAAAAGTATGGCAGAAACAATTCTTCCATATACACCAGGAAGTACTTTTACAGTTGAAAATGCTTATAAAATGAATGGTATTGCACCAGAAAACACACCTAAACAAACTACAAATGATACTAGTGTACAGTCGGATGATATATTGTCGGATATTCGTGGACGGGCGCAAAATCTGGTTGATGAAGCAGGAAGAGCGATTTTGGATGCTAAAATTAAAGAAAAAGCTCAGACAGTCTGGGATACCATTGTAGATCTGTTTCGCTAATACGTTTAAAAGGCAAGGATTCAATTCTTTGTCTTTTTTATTTCCGACCTGCCTTTCTCCATATTTCCTAATACACCTTAGGCTCAAAAAAGCACAAGATAGAAACTATGCCCCTTCTTTCCCCCTTTCTCTGCTATACTACAAGCAGAGAAAGGGGGAAAGCAAATGCTTGAGAAGTACTATGCAAAGGTCAAAGGGATTGTTCATAGATGTCGAAAAGATTATTATCTCCACCTGTGGGAAAAAGGTGACTGGGATCAAGAAGGCATGATCTGTCTCTATGAACTCCTAGAACATCATCCAGACCTAGTAGAAGAAGAAAAGAAACTCTACGTCTACTTCAAACAAAATTTCGGAACAGAATCCTTGATAGCGTCAGAAAACAAGAGAGCCAAAAACGACGTCTGGATCGGATGGCCTATGAAGAAGTAGGTGAAATTAGCCATCGACTTCCAGAGGGAGGTTTATGGTTGGATGATTACTATGTTCTTCATGAATTGTTGGATAGTTATAGAAGAAAGTTACCACAAGATAAGCAAGAAGCCTATGAACGACTCTGGGCAGATGAGCGCTTCAAAGGTCGCAAGTCACTACTCAGGGAGTTAGAGGAAGTTTTCAAAGAATGGAGAAAAAAAGTTTCAAAAAGGTGTTGACAAGTATGAAAAAGTCGGTATAATAGTAAGAGTTGAAAATAACAACTCCGGTCCGTTGGTCAAGGGGTTAAGACACCGCCTTTTCACGGCGGTAACACGGGTTCGAATCCCGTACGGACTATGGTATGTTACAGATGAAGCACTGGTTGAAAAAATAAAAAAAGTTTCAAAAAAGTGTTGACAAGAGATTGTAACTGTGATATACTAATATAGTTGTCGCTTGAGAGATTGAGTGACAAAGACCTTTGAAAACTGAACAAGACGAACCAATGTGCAGGGCACTACAACAGAAGTTGTAGTACTGAACAATGAAAAAAACAATAAATCTGTCAGTGACAGAAATGAGTGAGAACTCAAACTTTTAATGAGAGTTTGATCCTGGCTCAGGACGAACGCTGGCGGCGTGCCTAATACATGCAAGTAGAACGCTGAAGGAAGGAGCTTGCTCTTTCCGGATGAGTTGCGAACGGGTGAGTAACGCGTAGGTAACCTGCCTGGTAGCGGGGGATAACTATTGGAAACGATAGCTAATACCGCATAACAGTAGATATCGCATGATAGCTGCTTAAAAGGTGCAATTGCATCACTACCAGATGGACCTGCGTTGTATTAGCTAGTTGGTGAGGTAACGGCTCACCAAGGCGACGATACATAGCCGACCTGAGAGGGTGATCGGCCACACTGGGACTGAGACACGGCCCAGACTCCTACGGGAGGCAGCAGTAGGGAATCTTCGGCAATGGACGGAAGTCTGACCGAGCAACGCCGCGTGAGTGAAGAAGGTTTTCGGATCGTAAAGCTCTGTTGTAAGAGAAGAACGAGTGTGAGAGTGGAAAGTTCACACTGTGACGGTATCTTACCAGAAAGGGACGGCTAACTACGTGCCAGCAGCCGCGGTAATACGTAGGTCCCGAGCGTTGTCCGGATTTATTGGGCGTAAAGCGAGCGCAGGCGGTTAGATAAGTCTGAAGTTAAAGGCTGTGGCTTAACCATAGTACGCTTTGGAAACTGTTTAACTTGAGTGCAAGAGGGAGAGTGGAATTCCATGTGTAGCGGTGAAATGCGTAGATATATGGAGGAACACCGGTGGCGAAAGCGGCTCTCTGGCTTGTAACTGACGCTGAGGCTCGAAAGCGTGGGGAGCAAACAGGATTAGATACCCTGGTAGTCCACGCCGTAAACGATGAGTGCTAGGTGTTAGACCCTTTCCGGGGTTTAGTGCCGTAGCTAACGCATTAAGCACTCCGCCTGGGGAGTACGACCGCAAGGTTGAAACTCAAAAGGAATTGACGGGGGCCCGCACAAGCGGTGGAGCATGTGGTTTAATTCGAAGCAACGCGAAGAACCTTACCAGGTCTTGACATCCCTCTGACCGCTCTAGAGATAGAGTTTTTCCTTCGGGACAGAGGTGACAGGTGGTGCATGGTTGTCGTCAGCTCGTGTCGTGAGATGTTGGGTTAAGTCCCGCAACGAGCGCAACCCCTATTGTTAGTTGCCATCATTCAGTTGGGCACTCTAGCGAGACTGCCGGTAATAAACCGGAGGAAGGTGGGGATGACGTCAAATCATCATGCCCCTTATGACCTGGGCTACACACGTGCTACAATGGCTGGTACAACGAGTCGCAAGTCGGTGACGGCAAGCTAATCTCTTAAAGCCAGTCTCAGTTCGGATTGTAGGCTGCAACTCGCCTACATGAAGTCGGAATCGCTAGTAATCGCGGATCAGCACGCCGCGGTGAATACGTTCCCGGGCCTTGTACACACCGCCCGTCACACCACGAGAGTTTGTAACACCCGAAGTCGGTGAGGTAACCATTTTGGAGCCAGCCGCCTAAGGTGGGATAGATGATTGGGGTGAAGTCGTAACAAGGTAGCCGTATCGGAAGGTGCGGCTGGATCACCTCCTTTCTAAGGATAAGGAATGCACATTGGTCTTGTTTAGTCTTGAGAGGTCTTGTGGGGCCTTAGCTCAGCTGGGAGAGCGCCTGCTTTGCACGCAGGAGGTCAGCGGTTCGATCCCGCTAGGCTCCATTGGTGAGAGATCACCAAGTAATGCACATTGAAAATTGAATATCTATATCAAATAGTAACAAGAAAATAAACCGAAAACGCTGTAGTATTAATAAAGAGTTTATGACTGAAAGGTCAAAAAATAAGGTTAAGTTAATAAGGGCGCACGGTGGATGCCTTGGCACTAGGAGCCGAAGAAGGACGTGACAAACGACGATATGCCTTGGGTAGCTGTAAGTAAGCGATGATCCAGGGATTTCCGAATGGGGGAACCCAACAGGTACTACCTGTTACCCATATCTGTTAAGGATATGAGGAGGAAGACGCAGTGAACTGAAACATCTAAGTAGCTGCAGGAAGAGAAAGCAAAAGCGATTGCCTTAGTAGCGGCGAGCGAAACGGCAGAAGGGCAAACCGAAGAGTTTACTCTTCGGGGTTGTAGGACTGCAATGTGGACTCAAAGATTATAGAAGAATGACATGGGAAGGTCAGCCAAAGAGAGTGAGAGCCTCGTATTTAAAATAGTCTTTGTACCTAGCAGTATCCTGAGTACGGCGGGACACGTGAAATCCCGTCGGAATCTGGGAGGACCATCTCCCAACCCTAAATACTCCCTAGTGACCGATAGTGAACCAGTACCGTGAGGGAAAGGTGAAAAGCACCCCGGGAGGGGAGTGAAATAGAACCTGAAACCGTGTGCCTACAACAAGTTCGAGCCCGTTAATGGGTGAGAGCGTGCCTTTTGTAGAATGAACCGGCGAGTTACGATATGATGCGAGGTTAAGTTGAAGAGACGGAGCCGTAGGGAAACCGAGTCTGAATAGGGCGCTTTAGTATCATGTCGTAGACCCGAAACCATGTGACCTACCCATGAGCAGGTTGAAGGTGCGGTAAGACGCACTGGAGGACCGAACCAGGGCACGTTGAAAAGTGCTTGGATGACTTGTGGGTAGCGGAGAAATTCCAAACGAACTTGGAGATAGCTGGTTCTCTCCGAAATAGCTTTAGGGCTAGCGTCGACATAAAGATTCTTGGAGGTAGAGCACTGTTTGGGTGAGGGGTCCATCCCGGATTACCAATCTCAGATAAACTCCGAATGCCAATGAATTATGGTCGGCAGTCAGACTGCGAGTGCTAAGATCCGTAGTCGAAAGGGAAACAGCCCAGACCACCAGCTAAGGTCCCAAAAATAATTGTTAAGTGGAAAAGGATGTGGGGTTGCACAGACAACTAGGGATGTTAGCTTAGAAGCAGCTATTCATTCAAAGAGTGCGTAATAGCTCACTAGTCGAGTGACCCTGCGCCGAAAATGTACCGGGGCTAAAACAATTTACCGAAGCTGTGGATACCTTTATAGGTATGGTAGGAGAGCGTTCTATGTGTGAAGAAGGTGTACCGTGAGGAGTGCTGGAACGCATAGAAGTGAGAATGCCGGTATGAGTAGCGAAAGACAGGTGAGAATCCTGTCCACCGTAAGACTAAGGTTTCCAGGGGAAGGCTCGTCCGCCCTGGGTTAGTCGGGACCTAAGGAGAGACCGAAAGGTGTATCCGATGGACAACAGGTTGATATTCCTGTACTAGAGTATGTAGTGATGGAGGGACGCAGTAGGCTAACTAAAGCAGACGATTGGAAGTGTCTGTCTAAGCAGTGAGGTGTGAATTGAGTTAAATGCTTAGTTCTATAACATTGAGCTGTGATGGGGAGCGAAGTTTAGTAGCGAAGTTAGTGACGTCACACTGCCAAGAAAAGCTTCTAGCGTTTAAACATACTCTACCCGTACCGCAAACCGACACAGGTAGTCGAGGCGAGTAGCCTCAGGTGAGCGAGAGAACTCTCGTTAAGGAACTCGGCAAAATGACCCCGTAACTTCGGGAGAAGGGGTGCTGACTTTAAGTCAGCCGCAGTGAATAGGCCCAAGCAACTGTTTATCAAAAAAACACAGCTCTCTGCTAAATCGTAAGATGATGTATAGGGGGTGACGCCTGCCCGGTGCTGGAAGGTTAAGAGGAGTGCTTAGCGCAAGCGAAGGTATGAATTGAAGCCCCAGTAAACGGCGGCCGTAACTATAACGGTCCTAAGGTAGCGAAATTCCTTGTCGGGTAAGTTCCGACCCGCACGAAAGGCGTAATGATTTGGGCACTGTCTCAACGAGAGACTCGGTGAAATTTTAGTACCTGTGAAGATGCAGGTTACCCGCGACAGGACGGAAAGACCCCATGGAGCTTTACTGCAGTTTGATATTGAGTGTCTGTACCACATGTACAGGATAGGTAGGAGTCTAAGAGATCGGGACGCCAGTTTCGAAGGAGACGTTGTTGGGATACTACCCTTGTGTTATGGCCACTCTAACCCAGATAGGTGATCCCTATCGGAGACAGTGTCTGACGGGCAGTTTGACTGGGGCGGTCGCCTCCTAAAAAGGTAACGGAGGCGCCCAAAGGTTCCCCTCAGAATGGTTGGAAATCATTCGCAGAGTGTAAAGGTATAAGGGAGCTTGACTGCGAGAGCTACAACTCGAGCAGGGACGAAAAGTCGGGCTTAGTGATCCGGTGGTTCCGTATGGAAGGGCCATCGCTCAACGGATAAAAAGCTACCCTGGGGATAACAGGCTTATCTCCCCAAGAGTTCACATCGACGGGGAGGTTTGGCACCTCGATGTCGGCTCGTCGCATCCTGGGGCTGTAGTCGGTCCCAAGGGTTGGGCTGTTCGCCCATTAAAGCGGCACGCGAGCTGGGTTCAGAACGTCGTGAGACAGTTCGGTCCCTATCCGTCGCGGGCGTAGGAAATTTGAGAGGATCTGCTCCTAGTACGAGAGGACCAGAGTGGACTTACCGCTGGTGTACCAGTTGTCTTGCCAAAGGCATCGCTGGGTAGCTATGTAGGGAAGGGATAAACGCTGAAAGCATCTAAGTGTGAAACCCACCTCAAGATGAGATTTCCCATGATTTTATATCAGTAAGAGCCCTGAGAGATGATCAGGTAGATAGGTTAGAAGTGGAAGTGTGGCGACACATGTAGCGGACTAATACTAATAGCTCGAGGACTTATCCAAAGTAACTGAGAATACGAAAGCGAAAGTTTTTCTTGTGATTTGAGAGATATTCAATTTTGAGTAGGTATTACTCAAAGTTAAGTGACGATAGCCTAGGAGATACACCTGTACCCATGCCGAACACAGAAGTTAAGCCCTAGAACGCCGGAAGTAGTTGGGGGTTGCCCCCTGTGAGATATGGAAGTCGCTTAGCTAAAGGGAGTTTAGCTCAGCTGGGAGAGCATCTGCCTTACAAGCAGAGGGTCAGCGGTTCGATCCCGTTAACTCCCATAGGTCCCGTAGTGTAGCGGTTATCACGTCGCCCTGTCACGGCGAAGATCGCGGGTTCGATTCCCGTCGGGACCGTAATAACGAAAGTTATTTGACTCGTTAGCTCAGTTGGTAGAGCAATTGACTTTTAATCAATGGGTCACTGGTTCGAGCCCAGTACGGGTCATCATTGCGGGTTTGGCGGAATTGGCAGACGCACCAGATTTAGGATCTGGCGCTTAACGGCGTGGGGGTTCAAGTCCCTTAACCCGCATAATAGAAATCAGCCGGCTTAGCTCAGTTGGTAGAGCATCTGATTTGTAATCAGAGGGTCGCGTGTTCAAGTCATGTAGCCGGCATTTTTTTAATATAACCAAGAGATCAATGCGAACGTAGTTCAGTGGTAGAACACCACCTTGCCAAGGTGGGGGTCGCGGGTTCGAATCCCGTCGTTCGCTTAGAGAGGCCGGGGTGGCGGAACTGGCAGACGCACAGGACTTAAAATCCTGCGATTGGTAACAATCGTACCGGTTCGATCCCGGTCCTCGGCATAAAATGAGCACCCTTAGCTCAACTGGATAGAGTACCTGACTACGAATCAGGCGGTTAGAGGTTCGACTCCTCTAGGGTGCATTTTTCTATTTAACTCGGGAAGTAGCTCAGCTTGGTAGAGTACTTGGTTTGGGACCAAGGTGTCGCAGGTTCGAATCCTGTCTTCCCGATTGGTCAATACTTTGATTGAGGTAGGTGCCTTTTTTATTTTTAAAAAAAGTAATTATTTTCTTAGATCATCATGTATCTGTAAATTTACATTACATTTACTTTAAAGTTTTATTGCGCTTTCGTTTTAAAAACTAATAATCAGGTGAAGGATTATCCTAATGATAGTTCTTTTTTTTTATTTTTGGTATTCTAGACATATGAAAAGAATCAGAATTGATGTTGTAGTTGTCCCTTTAAGTGGACATTTGTATCCAACAATGAATTTATTAGTTCCTTTACTTAATAATCCTCAGTATGAGATTCGTTTATTTACAGGTCCTCAGAAAAAGGCTGTTGCTGAAGCAGCTGGTTTTAATGTAGTTACCATATTAGAAGATCATATTGAGGAATTTGAAAAGGCAGCAAATAACTCTGAACAATTAGGAATATTATCGGCCTATCATCAACTTTCTGCTAGTATTGATTTAATTAATTTAGTTTCTGATCAATTAATGAAAGAGTGGCAAAAGAATCGTCCAGATATTGTTATCGCTGATTTTATAACTCTGTCTGGTGGCCTTATAGCTAATCAGCTTGGTATTCCTTGGATCACTACCATGGCTACACAATTTGTTTTAGAGACTACTGATGGCCCGCCCTGTCTAATTGGTGGAATGGGGAGTCCCAAGAATGCCTGGGAGTCTGCGGTCCAATTTTTAGGTAGAAAGGCAACTCGGTTAGTGAAACGGATTGTATCTTTTTCGTTTCGTGATCGTTTAAAGAGATATAATTTTAGACTCTATAATCAGCTGGACCAAGAGACTATTTATTCTCCATATTCAATCCTTGGTATAGGGATGAAAGAAGTAGAGTTAAAAAAGGGATTCCCAAAACACTACAAGTGGGTTGGTCCTTCTGGTGCTTCGGTTGAGGCAGGAGAGGATTATCCTTTAGATTTGTCGGCTTTCCCTAATCGAAAGAAAGTTTTGGTGACTTGTGGGACACAACTAGCTTGGGCCAAAGATAATCTAATCTTTCAAGCGAAGCAACTAGCAAAAGCGCATCCTGATTTTCACTTTTTTGTGACTCGTGGAGTTGGTGGAGAACCTTTTCAGTGTGAGAATCTGATGGAGAATCTGTCTCTTGTTTCTTATCTTCCTTACAAAGAATACATTCCTCAGATGGATTATGTGATTCATCATGGTGGAGCTGGAATTTTTTATCAGTGTATCATTTATGGTAAACCAGCTTTGATTTTGCCTCATGACTACGATCAATTTGATTATGCCGTTCGTGGGGTGGAAGCGGGTGTTGCTTTACAGCTAAAAGAGATAATAGCAAGGAGATTGGGCAGGCCTTTGATAGGCTATTAGCTAAAGAAAATTGGACAGAATTGGAGAATCTCCGCCAAGTCGCACAATCTTATCATCCGACAGAAATATTTGGAAGGTGAAATCCACCGTCTGTTAGCAGATAAGGAGAAAGAATGATGAAAAAAGTATTAGTTACAGGAGCTACTGGTTTCTTGGGTAAATATGTTGTAGAAGAACTAGTTGAGCATGGTTACCAAGTGCGAGCTTTTGGTAGAAACAGTAAGGTGGGTCGCTCCTTGGAAAATTCTTCGGTTAGTTTTTTTCAGGGTGATTTGACCAAAGCTGATGATGTGCTAGAGGCTTGCAAGGGGATGGATCTGGTCGTTCATGCGGGAGCCCTGTCAACAGTTTGGGGCCCTTGGGAAGATTTTTATCAGGCTAATGTTTTGGGAACCAAAATATGTTCTCGAGGCATGTCGCCAAACAGGTATTCAACGTTTAGTCTATGTATCCTCACCAAGCATCTATGCTGCTCCTAAGGATCAGTTGGCTATCAAGAAAGTGATGCTCCAGAGGAAAATAATCTCAATAACTATATCCGTAGCAAATTGGCTTCAGAGAAACTCTTTAAAGATTATCCAGATGTTCCGAGTATCATCTTGAGACCTCGGGGCCTGTTTGGGATTGGGGACACTAGCATCTTGCCACGGGTTATCAATCTGAGTCAAAAAATAGGAATTCCTTTGATTGGAGATGGGCGTCAGCTCATGGACATGACTTGTGTGGAAAATGTTGCTCTGGCAATTCGTTTAGCCATAGAAGCTCCAGAAGCTAAAGGTGAGGTTTATAACATTACTAATGGTGAACCGAGGGCTTTTAGGGATTTGCTGGAGGAAAGTTTGACAGGTTTGGGTTATCCAATCAAATATAGAAAGCTTCCAGCAGCTCTATTATCGGGAATTGCCAGTAGTTTAGAATTTCTTTACAAGACTCTGAATCTTAAAGGCGAACCAGCCCTGACTCTCTATACCTATTATCTGCTTCGCTATAGTCAGACTCTTGATATTAGTAAGGCTGAGAAGGAGCTGGGTTATCATCCAAAAATAAGTATTTCAGAAGGGATTGAGCAATATGTCCAAGATTGTCGAAAGCATTGAGTATTTCCCAGCAGGATATTGTACGAGTTATGCCGGTTTGCTATTCAAGGGTGTCAAGAATAGAAAGATGACTTTCCCCGCAGGAGTGTTCCTTATCAAGCATAGGGAAAAGGGGTATCTGCTCTATGATACTGGCTATCACTATGATATTAAGAGGAAACTTCGTTATGGCTTTTATCGTCTAGGAACGCCAGTTCAAATGACGGACAAGGATCAGATTTCACATTTGCTGAAAGCTAAAGGAATTAAGCCAGAAGACATTAACTATGTCTTGCTTTCTCATTTACATCCAGATCATCTGGGAGGGGCTAGTTTCTTTCCTCATGCAAACTTTATCCTGACTCAGGAAGTGTATGATGTTTATAAGAAACCAAAACTAAAAGATTTAATTTTTAAAGAATTTTTGCCGACTACTTTTGAGGAAAGGTTGACAGTTATTAAGGCAGATCAGAAAAATACTAACTTTTCTTATCGTCCTACCAAGGATCTGTTCGGAGACGGAAGTATCCTTGTAGCTTCGATAGATGGGCATGCCAAGGGGCAAGCTTGTCTCTTTATTCCAGACTATCATCTTTTTATCGCGGCGGATCTTTGTTGGGGAATTGACCTCTTGCCTTATACCAAGCAGATGCACCTGATTCCTTCCTTGGTTCAAGATAGCAAGGTTGACTATACCAAGGGAACAGAGCTACTGGAAGAGGTTTTGGAGGATGGCATAGAAGTGCTAGTCAGCCATGACCCTGTAGAAAGGATTGAGCGGATTTTGTATGAAAAAAATAACCTTTCTTAAAACGTTTATCCAAACTCGTTGGCTTCATAATTTTAAGTCTCGAGAAGCTTTAGAAAACTATCAAAAAAAGCAACTAGCTGCCTATATGGACTTTCTCAAACGTGAGTCACCTTATTTTAAAAATGGTGTACCTAGTGACTTTGACCATATGGACAAGACTTTTATGATGACCCATTTCAATGAGCTCAACACCCAAGGAGTGGATCGAGACGAGGCCTTGGCTTTGGCTATCGAAAGTGAAAAGACTCGAAATTTCACAGAGCTTAAAGGAGAAATAGCTGTTCGGTTTGTCTTCAGGGACATCTGGACACCGGGGACTCTTTATCACAACTGAAAAAGAGCGAAGTATGTGGGCGGCGGCAATCCTAGCCAAGATGTTGCCCTAAAGGTCAACTTTTTGGACACCGCATAGCCTTTTTCCTGAGAGCGGATAATGAACTCTATCAGACAATCAATACGGCGCTTATTCGTTTAGAATACTTTGATATTTTCAAGAATACAGATGAGCATATCGAGCGTCTCAACAATTATCAACCGACTATTGTAGTGGCACCTGCTTCTATGTTGATTGAATTGAGCAAGCGTCTAAAAGATGGGGAGTTAGTCATTCACCCACAAAAAATCGTTTCGGTGGCTGAAATCTTGGAAGATAGTGATAAAGAGCGAATTTTGAGCGCTTTTGAGTTGCCGATTATTGACCAAGTATATCAAGCGACGGAAGGTTTCTTAGCTTGTACTTGCTCTGTTGGGAATCTTCATCTCAATGAAGATATCATATTTGTAGAAAAGCACTACTTGGATGACCGGCGTTTTTATCCAGTGATTACGGACTTTAAGCGAAGCAGTCAGCCTGTTTATCGCTACCAGCTCAATGATATCTTGGTTGAGAATTCTAAACCTTGTCCATGTGGATCTCATTACACAAGGATTGACAAGGTCGAAGGGCGTTCTGACGACATCTTCTATTTTGATGGACGAGATGGAGGTCAGGTAACGATTTATCCTGACTTTATCAGACGTTGCATTCTCTTTGTGGAGAATGTCGGAGATTACCAAGTCAAACAACATTCTGAGAAGCTAGTGGAAGTTTGTCTGAGTCGAAGAGATGAGCAAGTTGAAACAGCAATCACAGAGCAGTTCCGACTCTTAGCGCAACAAAAAGAGTTTAAAACACCTGAAATACAATTTTCAGATTATCATTGGGATACAAGTCGAAAACTCAAACGTATCCAACGTTTATGAAAGGACAATAGATAATGACAGAAGTAAAAAGACATGTAGAAATCGCAGGCTATGGGGTCTGCCTTCCAAAAAATACGGTCCAATTTAAAGACCAGACCCGTCATCGTGTGGTTGAAAATGAAGAAACGCAACTAGATTTGGCAGAAGTAGCTATCCAAGCTGCACTTGAAAATGCAAATTTGAGTATGAAAGACATTGATTGCCTGGTATCAGCTAGTGCGGTTGGTGTTCAGCCGATTCCTTGTACGGCAGCTTTGATTCATGAACGTGTGGCAAAAGGGCTCTCTATCCCAGCTATGGATATCAATACGACTTGTACAAGTTTTATCTCTGCTTTATCAACTATGTCACATTTGATTGAAGCTGGGGAATACCGTCGTGTTTTGATTGTATCCAGTGAAGTTGGTAGCTTGGGTCTCAATCCAAAGCAAAAAGAAAGTTATGAACTCTTTAGTGATGGAGCAGCTGCCTTTATTTTCCAATCAAGTGATAAGGATAAAGGGAGTGATAGCAAGTCTTCAACGTACTTGGTCAGAGGGGGCTCACGATACAGAGATTCGTGGAGGCTTGACTTCTTATCAACCAAAAGAGTACTCTGAAGAGACCAAGACAAATTTTATGTTTGATATGAAAGGCAAGAAAATTCTCTTGCTTTCTGCTCGTGTCATCCCAGAAATGTTCCAAGAATTTCAAGAGAAATCAGGCATTTCTAAAGATGCTGTAGACTATATAATTCCCCACCAAGCTAGTCGTGCTCTTCCTCTGGTTATGGGAAAACTGGGAGTAGATGAAGACAAGTACCTGAATCTTGTTACTGACTATGGGAATATGGTTTCCGTTGCGGTGCCTTTTGGTTTAGCCTATGCACTTGATCATGGCTATGTAAAAGAAGGAGATACCATCTTCTTGATGGGAACTGCAGCTGGTATGACGGTCAATATGTTGGCTTTGAAATTGTAAAATAAGAGCAGGCGCAGATCAGAGGCCTGCTCTTTTAATTAATTTTATAGATAGAACTATCGGCCTATACAGTAAAAGCTTGATAAGTTTTATGAAACTAAGTATACTAGAAGGTAATAAGCGTTTTCAGATGGTATATTAGGGAGTATACTTAGAAATTGAGAGGGAGATATGGGGATAAGAAAATTTCGATTATTGATGTCCAAGTATGGCTTTAGTATTGCGATTATCCTGATAGAATTATTTCTTGTTTTCGGAATTATTCTTTACATGAGCCAGATTGCTCCGATTATTTGGGTGATTCTTGTATTTTTAGATCAGCGTAGCAACCGTTATAGCGATTGTCAATCGTTCGATGTCACCTGAAAGCAAAGTGACTTGGTTGATTGTGACCTTTGTACCGGTGTTTGGTCCACTGCTTTATCTCATGTTCGGTGAGAGAAGACTATCAAAAAAAGAAATGAAACAGCTGAAGGAACTACGCTCCATTACTGTCCATGAAAAGAGTGAGTTTACTCTTCATCAAGGGTTAAAGGATAGAGATAAGTCTGCTTATGGGGATTATCAATGCCTTGCTACATATGGATAGCAATGCAGAGGTGTACGAGCAGACAGATTCTCAATTTTTCTCTACTGGAGAGGCTATGTGGAGACAAATATTAGAGGATTTGAAAAAGGCTGAGAAATTTATCTTCCTGGAATACTACATTGTCGAAGAAGGCTTGATGTGGGACAGCATGCTTGAGATTCTCGAAGAAAGCTACTCAGGGTGTTGAAGTTAAGATGCTCTACGATGATATCGGCTGTATGGTGACCTTGCCGGGGGATTATACCGTTCATTTGCGTTCTAAAGGAATCGATGCTCATAGGTTTAATAAGGTGATTCCTCGTATGACGGTGGCCTATAATAACCGTGACCACCGAAAAATATTAGTCATTGATGGGCAGATTTCCTATACTGGGGGAATCAACCTCGCAGACGAATACATCAATCAGATTGAGCGTTTTGGACACTGGAAAGATAGTGGAATTCGGATAGATGGTCCGGCAACTCAAGCCTTTACCAGACTATTTCTCATGAACTGGTACATCAACCGTGGAGAAATCAGTGACTTTGATCAGTATCATTTGGAAAATCAGACACGATCTGGTAGTGGTCTTTGTATCCCGTATGGAAGTGGTCCCAAGCCTATCTATAAAATGAAGGTTGGTAAAATCGTCTATCAAAATCTGATTAATCAAGCAGAGGATTTTGTCTATATTACCACGCCTTATCTCATTATTGATTATGATTTGACAGAGGATATTAAAAATGCGGCTATGCGAGGCGTAGATGTGCGAATTATAACTCCATTTATCCCAGATAAAAAGCTCATCCAGTTAGTAACTCGAGGGTCCTATCCTGATCTTTTGTCTGCTGGTGTACGTATCTACGAGTACACTCCTGGTTTTATCCATAGTAAGCAGATGATTGTTGATGATCGATTTGCGGTTGTGAGAACCATAAATCTTGATTATAGAAGCTTGATTCATCACTATGAAAATGCGGTATTGTTATACGAAACACCGTCGATTGCAGATATTCGTAAGGACTTTGAAGAGATTTTTGAAGTATCGCAAGAAGTATTCCCAGGGACGATCAATTCTACCTGGTATCAAACATTAATCAAGGAAGTGACCCAGTTGTTTGCGCCAATGCTTTAAGTGGAAGAATTAACTGAGAATTGATGATTAGAGGAGAGGCTGGGACAAAGTCCTAGCCTCTCAATTTTCTTTGGATTGTCGAGCAAGACGCAGTGGTTGAGTGGGCTCAACTACGCTGATTTCATCAGCTTTTACAGCCCTACTCAACTGTGAGGAGGTGGGACGACGAAATCGAATTCTAACGAATTACCGATTTCTGTCCCACTCTCTTTTCTGTAAGCAGTTTCCTTGACATCTTATTTTTTTTGCGTTATCATATGTCCATATAATATATGGGAGTCTGTGTACAGTCTGAGAGGAAGTGTTAAACTTCGACCGCACCTGATCTGGGTAATGCCAGCGTAGGGAACGAATACTTGGCCTAATTTTGTACCTTTTTCATATATGAAAGAGGTTTTTCTTTTTTACAAAGAAGAACCGCAAATTAGAAGGAGGTTTGAATGAAAGCAAGCATTGCTTTACAAGTCCTGCCCCTGTCACAAGGGATTGACCGCATAGCACTTATCGACAAGATCATTGCCTATCTGCAAACTCAAGGAGTGACCATGGTGGTGACACCCTTTGAAACAGTTTTGGAAGGGGACTTCGATGAGCTCATGCGCATTCTCAAAGAAGCGTTAGAAGTAGCTGGTCAGGGGGCGGACAATGTCTTTGCCAATGTGAAAATAAATGTAGGAGAGATCTTAAGCATCGATGAGAAACTTGAAAAGTATAATGAGACGGCATATTAGTCTGCTAGGATTTTTAGGCATCTTGTCAGTCTGGCAGGTGGCGGGATTCTTAAAACTCCTACCAAAGTTTATCCTACCGACACCACTTGAAATCCTCCAGTCTTTTGTTCGTGACAGAGAATTTCTTTGGTACCATAGTTGGGCAACCTTGAGAGTAGCCTTATTAGGTTTGGTATTGGGTGTCTTGATAGCCTGTATCATGGCTGTCCTTATGGATAGTCTGAGTTGGCTCAATGACTTGATTTACCCCATGATGGTGGTTGTCCAGACCATACCGACCATTGCCATAGCACCTATTCTGGTTTTATGGTTGGGTTATGGAATCTTGCCCAAGATTGTTTTGATCATCTTGACGACAACCTTCCCGATCATCGTTAGTATTTTAGATGGTTTTAGGCATTGTGACAAGGATATGCTGACTCTGTTTAGTTTGATGCGAGCAAACCCTTGGCAAATCCTGTGGCATTTTAAAATCCCTGTCAGTCTGCCATACTTTTATGCCGGTCTGAGAGTTAGTGTCTCCTATGCCTTCATCACAACAGTGGTATCTGAGTGGTTAGGAGGCTTTGAAGGTCTAGGTGTTTACATGATTCAGTCAAAGAAGCTGTTTCAGTATGACACCATGTTTGCCATTATTATTTTGGTATCGCTGATCAGTCTTCTGGGTATGAAATTGGTCGATATCAGTGAAAAATATGTGATTAAATGGAAACGTACTTAAAATAGAGCGTTTTAGAAAAAGAAAAGAGGAAATGAAAATGAAGAAAACATGGAAAGTGTTTTTAACGCTTGTAACAGCTCTTCTAGCTGTCGTGCTTGTGGCTTGTGGCCAAGGAACTGCTTCTAAGGACAACAAAGAGGCAGAACTAAAGAAGATTGACTTTATCCTAGACTGGACACCAAATACAAACCATACAGGTCTTTATGTAGCCAAGGAAAAAGGATATTTCAAAGAAGCTGGAGTTGATGTTGACTTGAAATTGCCACCAGAAGAAAGCTCATCAGACTTAGTGATCAATGGTAAGGCACCATTTGCTATCTATTTCCAAGACTACATGGCTAAGAAATTGGAAAAAGGGGCAGGCATTACAGCCGTTGCAGCAATCGTTGAGCACAACACATCAGGGATCATCTCTCGTAAGTCTGACAATGTCAACAGTCCAAAAGACTTGGTTGGTAAGAAATACGGAACTTGGAATGACCCAACTGAGCTTGCGATGTTGAAAACCTTGGTGGAATCTCAAGGTGGAGACTTTGAGAAGGTTGAAAAAGTACCAAACAACGATTCAAACTCGATCACACCGATTGCCAATGGCGTTTTTGACTCTGCCTGGATCTACTACGGTTGGGATGGAATTCTTGCCAAATCTCAAGGTGTCGATGCTAACTTCATGTATTTGAAAGACTACGTTAAAGAATTTGACTACTACTCACCAGTAATTATCGCAAACAACGACTATCTGAAAGACAACAAAGAAGAAGCTCGTAAAGTCATCCAAGCTATCAAAAAAGGTTACCAATACGCTATGGAGCATCCCAGAAGAAGCGGCTGATATTCTGATCAAGAATGCCCCTGAACTTCAAAGATAAACGTGATTTCGTCATCGAATCTCAAAAATACTTGTCAAAAGAATATGCTAGCGACAAGGAAAAATGGGGACAATTTGATGCTGATCGCTGGAATGCCTTCTACAAATGGGATAAAGAAAATGGAATCCTCAAGGAAGACTTGACTGATAAAGGATTTACCAACGAATTTGTAAAATAATGACAGAAATTAGACTAGAACACGTAAGCTATGCCTACGACAATGAAAAGATTTTAGAGGATATTAACCTGCAGGTGACTTCAGGTGAAGTGGTCTCTATCCTAGGCCCCAGTGGTGTAGGAAAGACTACTCTCTTTAACCTGATTGCAGGGATTTTAGAAGTCCAGTCAGGTAGAATTGTGCTTGATGGGGAGGAAAATCCCAAGGGGCGCGTGAGTTATATGTTGCAAAAGGATCTTCTCTTGGAACACAAGACGGTACTTGGTAATATCATCCTGCCCCTTTTGATTCAAAGGTGGACAAGGCAGAAGCTATTGCCCGCGCAGACGAAATCCTTGCTACCTTTCAGTTGACGGCTGTAAGGGATAAGTACCCTCATGAACTCAGTGGTGGGATGCGTCAGCGTGTTGCTTTGCTCCGTACTTACCTTTTCGGGCACAAGCTCTTTCTTCTAGACGAGGCCTTTAGCGCTTTGGATGAGATGACTAAGATGGAACTTCATGCCTGGTATTTGGAGATTCATAAACAGCTAGAGTTGACAACACTCATCATTACGCATAGTATCGAGGAGGCTCTCAATCTCAGCGACCGCATTTATATCTTGAAAAATCGTCCTGGGCAGATCGTCTCTGAAATCAAACTAGACTGGTCTAAAACCGAAGACAAGGAAGTTCAAAAGATTGCCTATAAACGACAAATCTTAGCGGAATTGGGCTTAAATAATTAGAAAGACAGGGAGTTGGTGAGGATTCTTCATGACCAACCCCTTTTTCTTTTAAAAAATCGAAAAATTCGGTATAATAGTCAAAGATAGTCAAGGTTTAAAGAGAGGTGGGTTTGTTATGAGACTTAAAAATACATCAGATCATATTGAGGCCTACATCAAGGCAATTTTAGATCAATCTGGTATTGTGGAGTTGCAACGGAGTCAGTTGGCAGATACTTTCCAGGTTGTTCCTAGTCAGATTAACTATGTGATTAAGACTCGTTTTACAGAAAGCAGGGGATACTTGGTTGAAAGTAAGCGTGGTGGTGGTGGCTACATTCGTATAGGACGGATTGAATTCTCAAACCACCATGAAATGCTCCGCGATTTACTGTATTCGGTGGGCGAAGAAGTCAGCCTAGTTATCTTTGAAGATGTTTTAAGACTCTTGTTTGAGCAGGATTTGGTGACCCGTCAGGAGATGAATCTATTATTAGCGATGGCGACAGACCGAGTTTTAGGCGATGATGCCAATCTTATCCGTGCCAATATGCTTCGGCAGTTATTACAAGAGGTAGATAGAAAAGGAAAATAGAACTAAATGAAATATTCAAAAGCATTGAAAGAATGTATAGAAAGTGCCTTTCTGGTCGCCAGTCATTTTGGGGCAGAATACCTAGAGTCTTGGCACCTATTGATTGCTATGGCCAATCATAGTTACAGTGTAGCTGGGGCGACTTTAAACGAATTTCCATATGAGATTGATCGTCTGGAGGAAGTTACTGTAGAGCTGACTGAAACAAAGTATAGCGATAAGGAAAATTATCAGGAGCTTCCTTTCCCACCGTTTGAAGGTATTGTTGTTGGAAGCAGAGCACGTTGCTTCTGTTGTGCATGCCAAGGTATTGGGAACAGAGCACCTTCTTTATGCTATCTTACATGATGGCAATGCCTTAGCTACTCGAATTCTGGAAAAAGCGGGCTTTTCTTACGAAGATCAGAAGGATCAAGTCAAGATTGCTGGACTTCGTCGTAGTCTTGAAGCGCGTGCTGGTTGGACTAGAGAAGATTTGAAGGCTCTTCGCCAGCGTCATCGTACGGTAGCGGATAAGCAAAATTCCATGGCAAATATGATGGGCATGCCTCAAACTCCAAGTGGTGGTTTGGAAGATTATACGCATGACCTTACGGAGCAAGCTCGTTCAGGTAAATTGGAACCAGTCATCGGACGTGACCAAGAAATCTCTCGTATGATTCAAATTCTGAGCCGTAAAACCAAAAACAATCCAGTTCTAGTTGGAGATGCGGGTGTTGGTAAAACCGCTCTAGCACTTGGCCTTGCGCAACGTATTGCCAACGGAAATGTACCTGATGAAATGGCTAAGATGCGTGTTCTAGAGCTTGATTTGATGAATGTGGTTGCGGGAACCCGTTTCCGTGGAGACTTTGAAGAACGTATGAACAATATCATCAAAGATATTGAGGAAGATGGTAAGGTCATCCTCTTTATCGATGAGCTTCATACTATTATGGGCTCAGGAAGTGGGATAGATTCGACCTTGGATGCAGCCAATATCCTAAAACCTGCCTTGGCACGTGGAACTCTGAGAACTGTCGGAGCGACTACTCAGGAAGAATACCAAAAACACATCGAAAAAGATGCTGCCCTTTCTCGTCGCTTGCAAAAGTGATGATTGAAGAGCCGAGCGTGGCTGATAGTATGGCTATTTTGCAGGGCTTGAAAGCAACTTATGAGAAACACCACCATGTTCAAATTACAGATGATGCAGTAGAAACAGCTGTCAAAATGGCCCATCGCTATCTGACGAGTCGTCACTTGCCAGACTCAGCAATCGATCTTTTGGATGAAGCAGCAGCAACTGTCCAAAATAAATCGAAACACGCTAAAAAAGACGAGTCAGGTTTAACACCAGCTGATAAGGCCTTGATGGATGGAAAATGGAAGCAAGCAGCTCAACTCATTGCAAAAGAGCAGGAAGTTCCGGTCTATAAAGATCTAGTAAAAGAGTCTGATATTTTGACAACACTCAGTCGCTTGTCAGGTATTCCAGTTCAAAAATTGACACAAACGGATGCCAAGAAGTATCTCAATCTTGAAACTGAATTGCATAAACGGGTTATCGGGCAGGAACAAGCGGTCTCTAGCATTAGTCGTGCCATTCGTCGTAATCAATCGGGTATCCGCAATAACAAACGCCCGATTGGCTCCTTTATGTTCCTTGGACCGACAGGTGTTGGTAAAACTGAACTAGCCAAGGCTTTGGCAGAAGTTCTTTTTGATGATGAGTCTGCTCTTATCCGCTTTGACATGAGTGAATACATGGAGAAATTTGCGGCTAGTCGCCTCAATGGAGCTCCTCCAGGTTATGTAGGTTACGAAGAAGGTGGAGAGTTGACCGAGAAGGTTCGTAACAAACCATACTCAGTCTTGCTCTTTGACGAGGTAGAAAAGGCCCACCCAGATATCTTTAATGTTCTCTTGCAGGTCTTAGACGATGGTGTCTTGACTGACAGTAAGGGTCGCAAGGTTGATTTCTCAAATACCATCATTATCATGACTTCAAACCTAGGTGCGACAGCTCTTCGTGATGACAAGACAGTTGGCTTTGGAGCCAAGGATATTCGTTTTGACCAGGAAAATATGGAAAAACGGATGTTTGAAGAGTTGAAAAAAACTTATCGTCCAGAGTTCATCAACCGGATTGATGAAAAAGTTGTCTTCCATAGCCTATCAAGTCAAGATATGCAAGAAGTGGTTAAGATTATGGTCAAACCATTGATTGCGAGTCTCGCAGAAAAAGGAATTGACTTGAAACTTCAAGCTTCTGCCCTTAAACTTCTAGCTCAGAAGGGTTACGATCCAGAGATGGGAGCTCGTCCACTGCGCAGAACTTTGCAAACGGAAGTAGAAGACAAACTTGCAGAACTCCTTCTTACAGGTGAACTGAAAGAAGGGAAGACACTGAAGATTGGGGTTAAAGCTGGTCAGTTAAAATTTGAGATTGTATAAAAATGTGAGGTTGGAACAGATTGTTTCAGCCTCTTTTTTTGGAATGTTATTACTTAAATAAGCATTTGGATGTTGCATTTAGTTTAAAGGTTTTAAAAACGAATTTCTCCTAATCAAGTTTTGTATATCAAGTAAAAAATCCGATCATGTAGCAATGTTTTTATAAAAAATAATAAAAAAGTGTTGACAAATACAGAAAGGTAAAGTATAATATAAAATATAAAAATTTATAAAAAGGTTAAAGAGATATGAAAAAAAAGATAGCGGTGGTTTTTGGAACCTTTGCTCCCTTACATCAGGGGCATATTGATTTAATCCAAAGAGCAAAACGTCAATGTGATGCTGTATGGGTGGTAGTTTCAGGTTATAAGGGAGATCGTGGTGAACAGGTGGGACTTACACTACAAAAGAGATTTCGCTATATTCGTGAAGCTTTTCGAGATGATGAGTTGACCTCTGTTTGTAAACTTGACGAAACTACTATCCCGCGCTATCCAATGGGCTGGCAGGAGTGGTTGGAACAGATGTTGCAGGCCATTTCCTATGACCAGACTGGTCAGGAACTAATCTTTTTTGTAGGAGAGTCCGAATACCAGCAAGAATTGTCAGAACGTGGTTCGAGACTGTTCTACAGGAAAGAAAATTTGGAATTTCGGCTAGCATGATTCGTGAAAATCCAAGCAAATATTGGAAATATATCGCTCAACCTTTCCGCCGTCAGTTTACGAAAAAAGTGTTGATTATGGGAAGTGCTAGTAATGGTAAAACAACTCTAGCCAAGGATTTAGCTCGCTTCTATGATGCGCCAGTCAGTCTGGAGTATGCTCGTGAGTATCAGATAAAAAATAATGTCCGAGATGATGAGCTTACCCCAAAAGATTATTATTACCTTCTATTGGGGCAGTATGATCAAACTTCCAAGTTGATTGATAGCAATGCCAATCGAGGCCTAGTCATTGCAGATACCAACTCATTAGTAACCAAGGGCTACTACGATTACTACATGGAAAGCGAAGAGCAGGAGGACTTATCAGGAGAGACCTTTGATAATCTCTTTGTTTCCATCTTAGCCAAGGAAAAGTGGGATTTAATCCTCTTTGTGCAACCTATCGGTTCTTATGTCAATGATGGTTTCCGAGACATGACCATGGCAGAAGACCATATCCGTCATAGTTTTTCTCAGCATTTGGATATGATGAGGGAACAATATCTAGCCAATATCCCTCATGTTTATCTAGCTGATGACTATCTAGGAAATTATGAAGCAGCCAAAGTGGCTATCGATGCTATTTACCAAGCAGATTAGGAGAAAAAAATGAAAAAAATAGTAGAAAAAATCACACAATTTATCGAAAACTTTAAAAATGTTCACGCAGAAGCTCGTAAAATTGGTTTTGCAGGAGTTATGCGTTTGCTTTGGAAAGACCTCTTTGTAGGACGCAGTCTTTTCCAGTGGCTCTATTTGATTGTTTTATCAAGTGTTCCTCTTATTCTGGAGTTTACACAAAACACGGAAAGTCATGACTGGATTGGCCTCTTGGCCTCTTGGACAGGAATTGTCTGCGTTATCTTGGTAGCTGAAGGTCGAGCTAGTAACTATCTTTTTGGAGCTATTAACTCTGCAATCTACTTGGTCTTATCTATGAATGCTACTTTCTACGGCGAAGTTTTGACAACAGTTTATTTCTTTGTCATGCAGCCTATTGGTCTCTATGCTTGGTTGTCTAATCGGATCAATGAACAAGGAAAACCAGAGGAGTCTCACTTTGAAGCTAAGAAACTTGGTCTGGTTGATTGGCTCAAGTACTTGGCCTTGACAGCTCTCATCTGGATTGGCATGGGTTTGGCTTACCAAAGTATCCATAGTGCTCGTCCATTCCGTGATAGTGTAACGGATGCGACCAATGGTGTTGGTCAGCTCTTGATGACACGTCTTTACCGTGAGCAGTGGATTTTCTGGATTGCTACCAATCTCTTTAGTATTTACCTCTGGTGGGGTGAAAATATCCATATCCAAGGTATGTACTGGGTTTACACCATCAATAGTTTGGTCGGTTGGTACCAATGGACGAAGGCCGTTCGTAAGGAGGCATAAAATGGCAGATACGAAGATTCCAGCAGGGATGACGGAAAGAGAATATTTTGAGATTCATGCGACTGAGAAGGAATTTTTAGACTGGTACTGCAAACAGGATCTTCCTCAGTATGAAAAACCGAGCGTGACGGTGGATATGGTAGCCTATTGCTTTGTGGAAGGGAAAATCAAACTCTTGCTGATTCGTCGTAAGGCCCATCCTTATCAAAACTGTTTGGCTTTGGTAGGTGGTTTTATGGATAAGAGCGAAGATGCAAGGCATGCTTGTCAGCGTGAAGTGAGGGAGGAGGTTAACCTCGACCTTCCTTTGGAAAAAATAGAGCAGTTGATGACAGTGTCTACGCCAGGCCGTGATCCGCGGGGGTGGACGGTTACTATCGCTCACTTGGTGTATCTACCTAGCCGCGCACTTAATCTCGTTCAAGCTGGAGATGATGCCAAGGATGTGGTTTTTGTCGATGTTGATTTTCAGACGGGCAAGTGCTTCCTAGAGGGATTAGAGTTGGATGAGCACGCCTTCGCCTTTGACCATTATGCCATTATCCAAGAGTCTATTAAACGAATCCAAGGGCGTCTTGACTGGAATCCGACCTTCCTCTATCTGCTAGAGGAGGAGTTCACTGTCTATGAAGGGACCGAATTGGTCAATCTCATCAACCCAGGACGACCAATCGTCAGCAATAACTTTCTCGTAAAATACGGTGAGTATGTAGAAGAAGTTGGGCTCAAACGAGTGCCTAAAAAGAAACCAAGAAAAACCTATCGATTGAAATAAAAAGCTTTGGGACAGAAATCGATAGATCAAGTCTCAATTTTCTAGTCTCAGTCCTGAGAAGTTTCAACAAATCCGATGGCTGGTTCAAGTTTGAGAATAGAGAAAATAAAGTTTGCGTCACAAGCCAAGTCAGCTATCGTATCAAAGACTTATTACTCATAAAAAAGCGAGAGTGGGACAGAAATCAGCAATTCGTTAGAATTCGATTTCGTCGTCCCACCTCCGCACAGTTGAGTAGGGCTGTAAAAGCTGATGAAATCAGCGTAGTAGAGCCCACTCAACCACTGCGTCTTGCTCGACAATCCAAAAATAATTGAGAGGCTAGGACTTTTGTCCCAGCCTCTTTTTGACTATTATACTCTTCAAAAATCAAATTCAAACCACGTCAGCTTCGCCTTGCCGTACTCGAGTACAGCCTTCGGCTAGCTTCCTAGTTTGCTCTTTGATTTTCATTGAGTATTAGTTGAAGGCTGTTCTGCTTAAGAGTGTTTATCTTTCTTTGAATTACTCATGATTCGAATGAATAAATCTTTGTATTTATATTTTAAATAGGTTTCGTGTAAATACAATAAAGCTACATAGACAATCATGAAAATGGCAGTTAAGTAGAACAAATCAAATGTTGTTTGAGCGTAATGAGTAGCACCCCCATAAGAACAGAAAGCAGCTAAAATCAACCAAGGAAGATACTTGTAATAGTTTCTTAACATAAGCCTACACCTCCAATATCTATTTCAATTTTATTATAGTCCTTTAAGAAAAAAATGCAAGCGATTACACTTTGGGAATACAGCATCTTCAGTAGGAAAAATTTTCCTGTTTTTTAAAATCTTTTACGAATAAAAGATATAGGAGGGGTAAGTAAATAAATGTACTAAAAAAATAATTCTAAAAAAATTTTTAGAAAAATAGTTGACAGATTCAAAAACAAATATTACAATAATGTTACAAAAATATTTCTTGACATTTCAAAAGTGTTACAAAAGGAGCGTAAAATGAAAAGTAAAACTTCTATCAAATTAATGGCCGCAACTGTACTTGCTTCAACACTGCTATTGGGGGCTTGTGGCAATAAGAAAGAAAATACTGCAAGCGATAGTTCTAGCAAGATAACACAAGCATCTTCTAGTTCTAAGGCAAGTTCTTCAAGTAAAGATAACAAGACTCAGAAGTCCTCAAGTTCAGCTTCATCAGAAAAAGCAAAGTCTTCTTCTGATCAGTCAACGACTACTGCCAACCAATCGCAAGCAGCACCAGAAACAAAACAAAACCAAGAATCTTCTGCTAAGCAAACCCCTTCTCAAGCCCCATCAAGTCAACAAGGAACACAAGCAAAACCGAATCAGTCAGCTTATGATCCAGCAACTGATCGCAAACTTCAAGACAAGCAAGCAGAGCATAACAAACGTTATAAAGGTGTCTTGACTATGGTAGACAGAGATTTCTCAGCTGCAGCTGGGAATTGGAAGGGTGCGAATGGCGAGACTATCACTGTCTCATCAGGTGGTCAATTTACAGTAGAATCTGCTGATGGCAAGAAAGAAAACTACTCTATTCAAAGTTATTCTTATACCCTTGATGATGGGAAATACAATGCTGAAGTAGGTGGTGGAAAAGTCATTCAAATTACAACAGGTGCAGATGGCACTGTTTCAAGTGTTACTTTGATTAAGCCTTAGACTCTAGTACTGAAATAATTTGTTTAAAAATAGTTCAGTTGATGAGTACCTACAGCACTCCCAGTTGATAAGACGTCATAAATGAATTTCAGAGATGAGACTAACTTAGGAGTATATGTAATCATGTCTACATCAACTGACCGTTTTTCACTTAGTTTCTTTCAGAGAAAGTGGTATAATGAAAAAATCAAAGGGAAACGAGTGATGAATCAATGCCAGATAAGTTAATTTTACCTCAAAACACACGACTCATGGGAGTGTTTCTTGGCTTTATAGGTGGTTCTTTGGATGTGTTCTGTCACATCCAGTACCATAGTTTGGTGGCAACACAGACAGGGAATATTCTCTTACTGATATCAGATTGGCACGATTCACAGGTCATCAATACCATGTTGAGATTCTGTTCTATTATATTCTTTTCCCTAGGATTCCTTTTTGCCTTACACATGAAAGAATATCGCAAACAGCCTATTGGCGGGTTAAGATGTTACTTCCCTTATTTATCGGAACCCTTGTTCTGCCCTTCTTTTCCCGCTTTCCTCTATTAGAAGTTCCTTTTATTGCTTTTGGAACTGGAATGATGATGCTAACATTTACGGGCAGTTTGATTGAGGATCATCCCTATGTCATTTTTATGACGTCTGGAAATTACCGAAAAATGTTGACTGCTTTGTATCGCATCGTTAGAGGAGAAGGAGATATTCAAGAATATCGTCGTCAAGCCTTAAACTATGGCATTGTTGTAGGCAGTTTCGTAGTGGGGGCCATTAGCTTAGCTATATTGATGCATTTTCTCCACGAATGGTCTATCTGGATTGTCAGCTTCAATTTGTTTTTGATTATGGCCTACTATATTGCTAGAGTGAGGCAACTAGATTTGCAAGATGAAAATATATAAAAAGGCAAGGCTCGATTTTGAGCTTTGCCTTTTTGTGAGGTAATATAGAAGTTTATGCTTTCTCTAACTGCAAGAGGGCTTCAATCTCTGCTAGAGTGCTAGCTTGTGAGATGGCTCCACGGAGTTTGGCAGCGCCAGATGTTCCACGGAGGTAATGAGGAGCTAGGCCACGGAATTCACGGACAGCAACCTTTTCTCCCTTGAGATCAATCAAGCGTTTCAAGTGCTCGTAGGCAATTTTCATCTTGTCTTCAAAGGTCAAATCAGGAAGGATTTCTCCAGTTTCGAAGTAGTGATTGATTTGATTGAAAAGATAAGGGTTTCCCATAGCTGCGCGTCCAATCATAACGGCATCAGCACCGACTTCTTCGATGCGTTGTTTGGCTTCTTGGACAGTACGGATGTCACCATTAGCGATAAATGGAATTTTTGTTAGAGCTTGTGCAACCTTGTGGAGAGTCTCTAAATCTGCATGACCAGTGTACATCTGCTCACGCGTACGACCATGCATGGCGAGGGCAGAAACACCCGCAGCCTCAGCAGCGAGGGCATTTTCTACTGCCAGAGATGGATCAGACCAGCCTGTACGCATCTTGACCGTGAGAGGGATATCAAGGACAGATTGGACCTTATTGATAATAGAATAAATCTTGTCTGGGTCCTTGAGCCACATAGCACCAGCTTCGTTTTTAACGATTTTGTTAACTGGGCAGCCCATGTTGATATCCACGATATCGGTCTTGGTATTTTCTTGGATAAATTCTGCTGCGCGAGCTAGACTATCTTCATCACTACCAAAGAGTTGGATAGAAACTGGATTTTCTCCTTCATCAATATGAAGCATATGAAGGGTTTTTTCGTTGTTGTATTGGATTCCCTTGTCAGAGACCATTTCCATGACAACGAGTCCAGCTCCAAGCTCTTTTGCAATGGTACGGAAGGCAGAGTTGGTTACTCCCGCCATGGGTGCTAAAACGGTACGATTGGGAATCTCAATATTGCCAATCATAAAGGGTGTATTAAGATTTGTCACGAATGAGTTCCTCCAGGTCGTTTTCATCAAAGTTATAAGTAGTTTGGCAGAATTGACAAGTGATTTCTGCTCCGTGGTCTTCGTTCTTCATTTCCTGCAAGTCTGAGCTTGAAAGACTAGAAAGAGCCTTCATAAAACGTTCTTTGCTACAGTCACATTGGAAACGAATTTCTTCTTCGGAAAGACGTTTGTATGGTTCGTCTCCGTAGATAGCCTTAAGAAGGGCTTCGATATGGTCGTCACTTTCGAGAAGGGTTGAAATGGCTGGCATTTCTTGGATGCGTTTTTCAAAACGAGCAATCTCTTCTTCCTTGGCTCCTGGCAAAACTTGAACAAGGAAGCCACCTGCAACCTTGACCTTGTCATCTTTGTCCAAAAGGACATTGAGTCCAACTGCTGACGGAGTTTGCTGGCTTTCAGTCAGGTAAAAGGCAAGGTCTTCTCCGATTTCTCCAGAGATAAGGGGAGTCATAGAGTTGTAAGGATTTCCAGTACCGTAGTCTGTGATAACGAGGAATTGACCATTACCAACAAAAGGCCCGACTAGGACTTCCCCTGTTGCAGTTTTTTTGATGTCAACGCCAGGATTTTGTACATAGCCTTTGACGTTCCTCTTGGTATCGGCTACGGTGATGATGGCACCTAGTGAGCTAGTCCCAAGTACTTTAACAGTCAGTTTGGTATTTCCTTTTTCATTGGCTGCGAGAATCTGGCTAGCGATAAGGGTGCGACCAAGTGCCACAGTTGAGCTAGCTTGGGTTTGATGTTTTTCTTGAGCAGTGCGGACGGTTTCAGTGCTGTCAAGGACAAAAGCACGAAAGGCTCCGCTTTCTGATATAGTTTTAATAATTTTATCCATAGCTACTATTTTAGCATAAAAATGCCCAAAGGGGGAGTGGCGTGTTTGATGATTCTGAGGATTACTTGAGTCAAAAGGACAGAATACTTCACTAGTTCATTCATCAATCTTTTAGATTTTGAATTATAGTTATTGTGTGACTAATGATATCTCATCATTGGGATTTAGTACTAAGAATTATCTGTACCTTTTCAGGGAATTAGATAATAGAAGTATTTTTATAGTTTTTAAATTATGATATAATAGAAAAAATTAACTCGCTTGGGGATCTGATAGGAGCTAATTCTAAAAAGATAAACCATGAGATGAGAAAAAGTAAAAAGGAGTTCATCTGGTATGAATTATTTTGAGGGGAATGAGTTTTTCCTTCTCTTGTTTGTAGTTTTACTGATTGGTTTTGTGGTAAACTTTTTTGAAAAACGTAAGGACTACTATATTTTGGCGCTCTCCCTCTTATTTGCAGGAGCTATTTATGGCAAGAGTCGAGCGATGATAGTCTATTTGCTTGCCTTTATCGTTTACCAATATTTTCTGGTATTTCTTGCACAGAGGATAGAAGCAAAGCGACTGAAACCACTGGTTTTTCTTTCCATTCTTCCTTTGGTGATCAATAAAGTCTTTGCCCTGACTTCTCTCCATTTGTTGGCCTTTATTGGAATTTCTTATATGTCCTTCAAGACTATTCAGATTATGTTGGAAATATCAGATGGTCTGATCAAGGAGAAGGTTAGTATTAAAGACTACTTGCAATTTTTACTTTTTTTCCCTACGGTTAGTGCGGGACCAATTGATCGGAGCAGGAGATTTTTAAAAGAGATAAATGAGGTCATGCCTCGAAAAGAGTATCTAGAGTTAGCAGGAGACGGTGTTTATCGTATCGTTCTAGGCCTTCTTTACAAGGTTGTTTTATCAACCTATGTGTATCAGATGCTGCTCGCTCTGAGCAATACTGGTACAGTCGCCTACTCAATCAAGTACATGTACCTCTATACCTTGTATCTGTTTTTCGACTTTGCAGGCTATAGTCTAATGGCTGTTGGAAGTAGTAACATCCTAGGCATTCAGACACCGATGAACTTTAACAAACCTTTCCTGAGTGTCGATATTAAGGATTTCTGGACCAGATGGCATATCACCTTGTCGACTTGGTTAAGAGATTTTGTGTTTTCAAGAGTTTTGATGCAGGTTATCCGGAAAAAATGGTTTAAAAACAGGCTACACAATGCAACCTATGCCTATATGGTCAATATGTTGGTCATGGGTTTTTGGCATGGTCTTAGCGTTAGCTACATTGTTTATGGTTTTTATCATGGTGTCTTGATGGCTGGATTTGAAGTATATCAAAAGAAAAGTAATTTTTATAAGAAAAATAAAAACAAAAACTGGTATAAACTACTGAGTTGGTTTGTGACCATGAATTTGGTCATGATTGGTTTCTTTATCTTTTCAGGTGAACCCTATAAAATCTTAATTACGATTTTAAAGAGATAAGAAATGGAAAAGAGAGGACGGATCGAAGGGATAGGATAAAACGAGATGATTAAACTAAAAGCATTTTTACTATCGCTTGTGCTCGTAATTGCGACGCTTGCTCTTTTAAATGTGACGTATGTCAAGAAAATTGATGATTATTATAAAGTCAAGGATAATAGTATTCGTTATAGCACCTCGTATGAAAAGTATAAAAGTAGAGACATTCTGACAAGCAATATTACTCCTAATACACTGGTTTTAATGGGTTCCTCAGAGTTGGTTGCGACGATAAATGAAGACTATCATCCCAATAAAATTTTTAACTACAACGATTTTAATATCATGCAGATTGGGACTAGTTATTCTCAAAACATCATTCAGGCTACGACCTTGGGCTCGATTGAGGGATCTATGAGTAAGCGAAAAGTAGCTATAGTAGAGTCTGTTCAGTGGTTTGAAAAAGATGGAACCCATCAAGATGCCTTTTTGAACAAGGCTTCTCAGGAACATATTTTCCACATGCTAGATAATGACAAGATTAGTAAGGAAACGAAAGAAAAACTAATCAATCGTATTATCGAGATTACCAAGGGGAACAAGCAACAAAATGATATCTACAAAAAATACAAAAGTTATTTCATAGATGGAAAAGGAACCATTGTTGATAAAAAACTATTAGAGCTTGATAACGCGATGTATTCCTTTAAGCTCAAACAGACTTTTTATCAAAAACATGCCAAATCAGATTATCCTTCACTAGGAGATAAAACTCCGGACTACAATTGGGAGCAACTGACGAATCAGTTTGTAGAAGAGGTCAAAAAGAAAACAGACAACAATGACTATGCTGTTGATAATAACTACTACAATACCTACTTAAAAAATCGCTATGCATCGCTGAAAGATTCTAATAAAGATTTGAGCTACCTGGAGTCACCAGAGTATTCAGATATGGAACTCTTCTTGACAGTTGCCAAAGAATTGGGCATTGAAGTTGAAGTCATTATTTTCCCAGTAAACGGGAAGTGGAACGATTACACAGGTGTCTCAAGAGAGATGCGGGAAAAAACTTACAAAAAAATAGAAGATGTCGCAAAAGCCCATGGTGCAACGGTACTAAACTATGGGGACAGAGAGTATGATGATTACTTTTTATTTGACGTGATGCACGTTGGAGTGAAAGGATGGATGGAAGTTGAAAAAGAACTTTACAAATTTGCAAACTAAGCTAACTGATACACATCGTTTAATCTTATGGACTCTATTTTTCTATACGGTTATCTTAAGCATCGTGATTTATTGTTTTGTAACTGATTTTTCGAACATTCAAGAATTTATCTATAGTGAATTCTAGGGTTACAGACTATAAAAATCTCTAGATAACTGGAACTGCACCGATAAAGTGAGACACAAAATAAGGCTCTATAATATTTATAGTCGAGAAATCTTCTATAGATAGTATGGAGCCTACTTTATTGTAGTTCCTTATATAATCTACACTGAAAAGTATTCAAACTATCATTAGAAAGAATCATATGGAACAATTTAATGTTGTTGAAACCTAGTGTAAATAGACGGCAAACAATTGAAAAAATAGTCTATAAAGTGGTATAATAGCAGAAAAATAAATGAGTAAGAAATTGATTTTATTTTAGTGAAAAATTACAGAAATGAATGGTTTTCTTGATGAAACAGAGAAAAGAATTGTACCTATTTCTTGGTCGGACAGCCTTGTATTTTCTTATCTTTCTAGGGCTACTTTACTTCTTTAGCTATCTTGGTCAGGGTCAAGGAAGCTTTATTTATAATGAATTTTAACTTGAAGGAGAATCCTTATTATGTCAAACAAACCAATCGTAGATATGATTGAAACCATTGAGCATTTTGCTCAGACCCAACCTACTTATCCTGTTTATAATATTTTGGGAGAAGAGCATACCTATGGCCAATTGAAGGCAGACTCAGATAGCTTGGCGGCCCACATTGACCAAATGGGACTTCCTGAAAAGTCACCTGTTGTGGTCTTTGGTGGACAAGAATATGAAATGTTGGCAACCTTTGTGGCCCTGACAAAATCTGGCCACGCCTATATCCCAATTGACAGCCATTCTGCCTTGGAGCGCGTGTCTGCTATTGTTGAAGTGGCTGAGCCAAGCCTAATCATCGCCATCAATGAGTTTCCAATTGAAAACCCAGCTGCTCCAGTCATGTCCTTGGAGCAAGTGCGTGAAGTTCATGCGGCTCAGAATGCGTATGATTTGCAACATCCGGTCAAAGGGAATGATAACTACTATATCATCTTTACCTCAGGAACAACTGGAAAACCAAAAGGGGTGCAAATTTCGCACGACAACTTGCTCAGCTTCACCAACTGGATGATTACAGACAGGAATTTGCGACGCCAGAGCGTCCGCAAATGTTGGCGCAACCACCCTATTCCTTTGACTTATCTGTTATGTACTGGGCACCGACCTTGGCTCTTGGAGGAACGCTTTTTGCCCTTCCATCAGCCATCACTCAAGACTTCAAACAACTCTTTGCAACTATCTTTTCTCTCCCGATTGCTATCTGGACTTCGACACCATCTTTTGCAGATATGGCCATGCTGTCTGAAGATTTCAATGCTGAAAAGATGCCAGGCATTACCCATTTCTACTTTGATGGGGAAGAGTTAACGGTTAAAACGGCTCAAAAACTGCGTGAACGTTTCCCGAATGCGCGCATCATCAATGCCTATGGACCAACAGAAGCAACAGTTGCTTTGTCGGCGGTTGCTATCACAGATGAGATGTTAGCGACACTTAAACGCTTGCCAATTGGTTATACCAAAGAAGATTCTCCAACCTTCATCATTGATGAGGAAGGAAACAAATTGCCAAATGGTGAGCAAGGTGAGATCATCGTGTCTGGACCGGCTGTTTCAAAAGGTTATATGAATAATCCTGAGAAAACAGCAGAAGCTTTCTTCGAATTTGAAGGTCTGCCAGCCTACCATACGGGAGATGTCGGAACTATGACGGATGAAGGCCTTCTTCTCTACGGTGGACGGATGGACTTCCAGATTAAGTTTAACGGCTACCGTATTGAGTTAGAAGATGTTTCTCAAAACTTGAACAAATCTCAGTACATTGACTCGGCTGTTGCGGTACCGCGCTATAATAAAGATCACAAGGTTCAAAATCTCTTGGCCTATGTTATCTTAAAAGATGGGGTCAAAGAACAATTTGAGCGCGAAATTGATATCACGAAAGCGATCAAGGAAGACTTGGAAGATATTATGATGTCTTATATGATGCCTTCGAAATTCCTCTACCGTGACAGCTTGCCGCTAACTCCAAACGGGAAAATCGACATCAAAGGGTTGATTAGTGAGGTAAACAATAGATGATGGAGCTTCTTAAACAGCTTCCTCATATTGAGCCTTATGGGAATCCGCAGTACTTTTTGTATGTGATTACTGCTATTTTGCCAATCTTTATCGGTCTTTTTTTCAAAAAACGTTTTCGCTGGTATGAAATATTGGTTAGTCTGTTCTTTATAGTCACTATGTTGACGGGAGGCAAGACCAATCAATTGGCTGCCCTAGGAATTTATCTGATATGGCAAATTGTACTGGTTCTTTTTTACAAGCAGTATCGAAAAACTAAAGACGGGAAATGGACTTTCTATCTCGTTAGTCTGTTATCTTTACTTCCTATCATCTTTGTGAAGGTACAGCCAGCTATTAATGGCACACAATCCTTGCTAGGTTTTATCGGAATTTCTTATTTGACCTTTCGTTCGGTGGGAGTCATTATCGAACTCAGAGATGGAGTCATTAAGGATTTGAAGATGTGGGAATACTTGCGTTTTCTTCTCTTTATGCCGACATTTTCAAGTGGTCCTATTGATCGTTTCAAACGTTTTAATGAAAATTATAGGACGATTCCAGAGCGCGATGAGTTGATGGATATGCTAGCCGAGTCTGTTCGGTATATCATGTGGGGATTTCTGTACAAATTTATTCTAGCTCATATTTTAGGCGAAATTTTGTTGCCACCTCTAAAGAATCTAGCTTTACAGGAAGGGGGCGTCTTTAACTATTATGTGGTGGCAGTTATGTACACATTTGGTTTGGAACTCTTCTTTGACTTTGCGGGTTATTCCATGTTTGCTATAGCTATTTCAAATCTGATGGGGATTCGTAGTCCAATCAACTTCAACAAACCCTTCTTATCAAGGGATTTGAAAGAGTTTTGGAATCGCTGGCACATGAGTTTATCTTTCTGGTTTCGTGACTTTGTCTTTATGCGCTTGGTCATGGTGATGACGAGAAAGAAATTGTTTAAGAATCGAAATGTTACCTCAAGTGTCGCCTATATCCTGAACATGCTCCTTATGGGGTTCTGGCATGGAATAACATGGTTTTACATCGCCTACGGACTCTTTCATGGGTTAGGTTTAGTGATTAATGATGCCTGGCTTCGTAAGAAAAAAACGCTCAATAAGGAACGAAAGAAAGCAGGGCAAGCTCTCTTGCCTGAGAATCGCTGGGTTCAGTTGCTTGGCATGGTTATAACTTTCCATGTCGTGATGATTTCATTCTTAATCTTCTCTGGATTTTTGAATGATTTATGGTTTAAAAAATAAAAGGAATTAAAAAATGGATATCAAATCAGAAGTTATTGAAATTATTGATGAATTGTTTATGGAAGATGTTTCTGACATGATGGATGAGGATCTTTTTGATGCAGGTGTCTTGGATAGTATGGGAACAGTTGAATTAATCGTGGAAATCGAAAACCGCTTTGATATTCGTGTCCCGGTTACAGAATTTGGCCGTGATGACTGGAATACAGCTAATAAAATCATAGCCGGAATTACGGAGTTAAAGAATGCTTAAACGCCTGTGGTTAATCTTTGGGCCTATCTTTGTAGCGGGATTGTTGGTTCTTCTACTAATCTTTTTTTATCCAAGTACAAGAAGCCATAATCTGACGGAGGAGAAATACTCTGCGGCTTCTGTTAGTACAGAGAGCTTTAAGGAGAGAAGCCAAAAAGTGAGAGCTCTAACAGATCCTAATATGCGTTTTGTCCCTTTCTTTGGTTCAAGTGAATGGATTCGTTTTGATAGTATGCATCCAGGAGTATTAGCTGAAAAGTACAATCGCTCCTACCGCCCTTATTTTATGGGGCAGGCAGGGGCTGCTTCACTCAGTCAATTTTTTGGGATGCAACAAATCACGTCTGAACTTGAAAACAAACAAGCGGTATTTGTAGTCTCTCCGCAGTGGTTTACCAAAGAGGACCATGAATCAACTATTTTTCAAACCTATTTTAACAATGATCAGTTGACTGCTTTCTTGGAAAATCAATCTGGGGATGTGGCCGCTCAGTATGCGGCTAATAGACTCTTGAAGCAGAATCCAAGAGTACCGATGAAGGGGATTGTTGAGAAGTTAGCTAAGAACGAACAATTGTCGGACTTTGATCATTCAATCATTACAGCTTCTGCAGAGTTCAATGAAAAACAAGCTGCTCTTTTTGGTCAATTCTCGATTCGAGGCCGATTAAAGTACAAAAATCATGTTGAGAAATATTTGAGCAGTCTCCCAGATCAATTTTCTTATGAAGAATTGGAAAATATCGCTCGAAAAGAGGGCGAAGAAAATACAACCAATAATGATTTGGGAATGGAGAACCATTTTTACAATACTCAGTTAAAGAAAGATTTGAAAAAGTGGGAAGGATATCAAAAAAATTACAACTTTCTCAAGTCATCTGAGTACAATGATTTTCAGCTAGTACTTGATCAATTTGCCAAGTCTAAGGTCAATGTGCTCTTTGTTTTTCAGCCTGTCAATAAAAAATGGATGGATTATACTGGACTGAGTGAGGAAATGTATCAACACGCAGTTGAAAAAATTCGTTACCAATTGGAAAGCCAAGGTTTCACCAATATTGCTGATTTTTCAAAAAATGGAGGGGATCCCTACTTTGTTAAGGATACCATTCACCTAGGTTGGTTGGGTTGGCTTGCTTTTGACAAGGCAGTTGATCCTTTCTTATCCAATCCCATACCAGCTCCGACTTACCATTTGAATGACCGCTTCTTTAGTCAGGATTGGGCGACTTATGACGAAAATATCAAAGATTTTCAATAATATAGAAAAAGAGAGAGTGGGACAGAAATCGGTAATTCGTTAGAATTCTATTTCGTCGTCCCACCTCCGCACAGTTGAGTAGGGCTGTAAAAGCTGATGAAATCAGCGTAGTAGAGCCCACTCAACCACTGCGTCTTGCTCGACAATCCAAAGACAATTTAGAGGCTAGGACTTTCGTCCCAGCCTCATTTTTTTATGAAATGTCGGAAAGCTTAGCCTAAAAAGGCAAAGAGTTTTAAAATGATACTAAATAGCGTATAATGGTAGAAGAAAGAAGAGAAAGGGATTTTAAAATGAATAAACGTTTTTTGTTGCCTGTCTTATCGACAGCCCTATTAGCTCCAGCCTTTTTAGCTGGACAAGTCTATGCTGAAGAAAATACTAGTTCTTCAGAAGTTACAGAAGTTGTGAGCGCTGCAGAAGCACCAGTAGTAGCAGCGACTTCTGAGGTTGTTACAAGTCCGGCAACGGCAGCTGAGGAAGCTGTACCTCAAAAAGAAGAAGCAGATACTGTTATCTTGCATACCAATGACGTGCATGGCCGTATCGTAGAAGAAAAAGGAGTAATTGGAGATGCCAAGCTCGCGACAGTTATTGAGAAGGAGCGCGAAAAAGGCAATCAAACGACCCTAGTGGTGGATGCTGGTGATGCCTTCCAAGGTCTGCCGATTTCAAACTCTACAAAGGGTGAAGCTCGTGCCAAAATCCTAAATGAGATGGGCTACGATGCTATGGCTGTAGGAAATCATGAGTTTGACTTTGGACTTGACGAAGCAAAAAAATACAAAGAAATCTTGAACTTCCCATTGCTCAGCTCAAACACTTATGTGAATGGTGCTCGTTTATTTGAAGCAGCAACAATTGTTGATAAGAATAAGGATGTTGAAGGTGATGAATTTGTCGTCATCGGTGTGACAACGCCTGAAACAGCTACCAAGACCCACCCTAAAAATGTCAAAGGCGTAACCTTTACAGAACCTATTGCCGAGGTTAATAAGGTTATCGAAGAAATTCAAGCTAAAGCCTTGGCAGAAGGCAAAGACTACAAACACTATGTTGTTCTCGCTCACTTGGGAGTTGATACAACAACACCAGTAGAATGGCGCGGTTCAACACTTGCAGAAGCACTTTCAAAAAATCCTCTTTTGAAAGGTAAGCGTGTTACTGTTATTGATGGTCACTCTCATACAGTAGAATCGACTACTTATGGAGACAATGTTACATACAACCAGACAGGAAGCTATCTCCATAACGTTGGTAAAATCACTTACAAATCTCGCCAATTATTGGGGAATCCTTCACTCATTGCGGCTGCAGATGCTAAGAAATTGGAAGCTAATCCAAAAATTGAAAAACTTGTCAAGGACATCAAACAAAAGTATGACGCTGAAAATGCTATAGAGGTTGTTTCAAATAGTCCAGTTGAATTGAACGGTGACCGTGAAAATGTCCGTGTCCGTGAAACTAACCTTGGAAATGTTGTCGCAGATTCTCTCTATCAATACGGTCAAACAGGCTTTAGTCATCCGACGGATATCGCTGTGACCAATGGTGGTGGCTTGCGTGAAACGATTGCCAAAGATAAGCCAATTACAAAAGGAAATGTCATTGCGGTTCTACCATTTGGGAACACAATTTCACAAATTCAAGTAACTGGTCAACAAGTTTTTGACATGTTTGAAAAATCACTTGGATCTATTTTGCAGGTTGATAAGGCAGGAAAAACTGTCTTGGATGAAAATGGTCAACCATTGCTAGAACCAAGTGGCGGATTCTTACAGATTTCAGGAGCCAAGGTCTACTACGATACAAATCTAGCTGCAGGCAAACGTGTCTTGGCTATTCAAGTTAAGAATCGTGCGACTGGTCTTTATGAAAAACTAGATTTGGAAAAAGTTTACTACCTAGCAACCAATGACTTCCTTGCAGCAGGTGGTGATGGTTATACCATGCTTGGTGGTGCCAGAGAAGAAGGCCCTTCAATGGATGCTGCCTTTGAAGATTACCTTAAAACAGCTGATTTGACTCAGTATGAAAAGGTAAATCCAAACTCACGCACGATTTCTGTGGATTCAAAAACATTTAAACTGCCAGAAGATCAAGGTAAAGAGCAAGATCCAGCTAAACCAGGAAAAGATTCAGCAACAGATCCGGCTAAACCAGAAAAAGATCAAGCAATAATTCCTACTCAACCAGGAAAAAATCAGGGAACAACTCTGGCTAATTCAGGAAATGATGCAACTAAGCCAGGAAAAACTCAAGAGACAACTCCAGCTAAAACTGAGAAGAACTCAGCAACAAAAACAACTCCATCAGGAAAAACTCAAGGAACAACTCCTGCCCAAACATCTACTGTAAAAGTTGATTATAAGGTTGCAGATAAATTTGTCAATAAGACAGTCGTATCAGAAAAAATACTTCCGAATACAGGTAGTGAACAATCTATTTTCATGATGCTATTGGGTATGATTCTTGGAGCGACTGCCCTCTGGACTAACCGCAAACAAGAAAAATAATTCTACAAGATGAAAACATCTCGGGTGTTTTCATCTTTTTTCTTGACTCCTTGCTTGGATGTGATATACTTAACTAGTAAAGGAATAGTGTGAAAACCTTGTATTTATAGAAATTCCGTTCTGAGAAAGGAGCAAATCATGAGACAGTTGGCAAAAGATATCGATCAATTTTTAAATGAGATTATCCTAAAAGCTGAAAATCAGCATGAAATTCTCATTGGTCATTGTACCAGTGATGTGGCCTTGACCAATACCCAAGAGCATATTCTCATGCTTTTATCAGAGGAGTCGCTCACCAACTCTGAGTTGGCGCGTCGTCTCAATGTCAGTCAAGCTGCCGTTACCAAGGCTATCAAATCCCTGGTTAAGGAGGGAATGTTAGAAACGTCTAAGGATCCTAAGGATGCTCGCGTTGTCTTCTATCAATTGACAGACTTGGCTCGACCAATTGCTGAGGAACACCACCATCATCATGAACATACCCTCTTGACCTATGAGCAGGTTGCCACTCAGTTTACGCCAAACGAACAAAAAATTATCCAGCGGTTTTTTTAACTGCTTTTAGTAGGAGAAATCAAGTAATGAGATACATCACAGTAGAGGATTTGTCCTTCTATTATGACAAAGGAACCTGTGCTTGAGCATATCAATTACAGTGTTGACAGTGGGGAATTTGTCACCCTTACTGGGGAAAATGGAGCAGCCAAGACAACGCTAATCAAGGCTAGCCTTGGAATTCTTCAACCACGAATTGGGAAAGTAACCATCTCAAAGACAAATATTCATGGGAAAAAAAGCTAAGAATTGCCTATCTTCCTCAACAGATTGCAAGTTTTAATGCAGGCTTTCCAAGTACTGTTTATGAATTTGTCAAATCAGGTCGCTACCCAAGAAAGGGCTGGTTCCGTCGTCTGAATGCTCACGACGAAGAACACATCAAGGCTAGTTTAAACTCAGTTGGCATGTGGGAACATCGGGATAAACGGATTGGCTCTCTCTCTGGTGGGCAAAAGCAAAGAGCGGTCATTGCACGTATGTTTGCTTCAGATCCAGATATCTTTATCTTGGATGAGCCGACAACAGGGATGGATGCAGGTACCAAGAATGAATTTTATGAGCTCATGCACCACAGTGCCCACCACCATGGCAAGGCTGTTTTGATGATTACTCACGATCCTGAAGAAGTTAAGGATTACGCAGATCGTAACATCCACCTTGTTCGAGACCAAGATTCGCCATGGCGTTGTTTCAATGTCCATGAAAGTGATCAGGAGGTGGACCATGCTTAATCTATTTTCTTATGATTTTATGCAGCGAGCCTTTTTGGCTGTTATTGCCATGAGCCTCTTTTCACCAGTTCTTGGGACTTTTCTAATCTTGCGCCGTCAGAGTCTTATGAGTGATACCCTGAGTCACGTCTCGCTATCAGGTGTGGCCTTTGGTTTGGTTTTGGGGATTTCTCCGACCATCTCAACCATTGCTATTGTTTTGATTGCGGCGGTTTTCCTTGAATATCTTCGCACAGTTTACAAGAGTTTTATGGAGATTGGAACTGCTATCCTCATGTCTACAGGGCTTGCAATCTCACTTATTGTTATGAGTAAGGGTAAGAGCTTCAGTTCTATGAGTTTGGATCAGTACCTTTTTGGTTCTATCGTGACCATCAGTCAAGAGCAGGTAATTGGGCTCTTTGTCATTGCAGCGGTAGTTTTAATCTTGACCTTCCTCTTTTTAAGACCTATGTATATTCTAACGTTTGACGAGGATACAGCTTTTGTAGATGGATTGCCTGTTCGTACTATGTCTATCCTCTTTAACATGGTAACTGGTGTGGCGATTGCTCTCATGATACCAGCAGCGGGAGCGCTTTTGGTATCGACTATCATGGTCTTACCAGCAAGTATTGCTTTGCGTCTAGGTAAAAACTTTAGTTCTGTGATGATACTTGCTAGCGCCATTGGTTTTCTAGGCATGGTTGCGGGACTCTATATTTCCTATTATGCAGAGACACCGCCGAGTGCAAGTATCACCCTTATCTTTGTAGTTGTCTTTTTGTTAGTCAGCTTACTCAAACGTTTTATCAAATAGGAGAAGTACATGAAAAAACTAGGCCTACTTTTGGCAAGTCTTGTGACCTTATTCTTAGTCGCTTGTTCCAATCAAAAACAAACCGATGGAAAATTAAATATCGTCACAACTTTCTATCCTGTCTACGAATTTACCAAGCAAGTAGCAGGGGACACGGCCAATGTCGAACTCTTAATCGGGGCTGGGACAGAACCACATGACTATGAACCATCACCTAAGGCTGTCGCTAAAATCCAAGACGCTGATGCTTTTGTTTATGAAAATGAAACATGGAAACCTGGGTTCCCAAGCTTTTAGAATCTCTAGATGCGAAAAAAGTAAAAACGATTAAAGCTACTGGAGATATGCTGCTTCTTCCAGGAAGTGAAGAAGAGGAAGACCATGACCATGGTGAAGAAGGTCATCATCACGAGTATGACCCCCATGTATGGTTGTCTCCTGCGCGTGCGATCAAGCTTGTAGAACACATCCGTGATAGTCTATCGGCTGACTATCCAGATAAGAAGGCGACTTTTGAGCAAAATGCCGCTGCCTACATCGAAAAACTACAAGCCTTGGACAAGTCCTATACTGAAGGTCTTTCGAGTGCTAAGCAAAAGAGTTTTGTAACTCAACACGCGGCCTTTCGTTATCTAGCTCTAGATTACGGACTCAATCAAGTTTCTATCTCAGGACTTTCACCAGATGCGGAGCCGTCAGCAAGCCGTTTGGCAGAATTGACCGAATACATCAAGAAAAATAAGATTTCTTATATCTACTTTGAAGAAAATGCCTCACAAGCCCTAGCGAATACCCTTTCAAAAGAAACAGGTGTGAAGCTAGATGTGTTAAATCCTCTTGAAAGCTTGACAGAAGAGGATATGAAGGCCGGTGAGAACTATATCTCTGTCATGGAGAAAAACCTCAAGGCACTCAAGCAAACAACGGATCAGGCAGGAGCAGAAATAGAACCTGAAAAGGTAGAGGAAACTAAAACAGTTCATAATGGCTACTTTGAGGATGCCGATGTTAAGGACCGTACCCTAAGTGATTACGTTGGTAACTGGCAGTCAGTCTATCCTTTCCTTGAAAATGGGACTCTTGATCAAGTATTTGACTACAAGGCTAAATTGACTGGCAAGATGACCAAGGATGAGTACAAGGCCTACTATCAAAAAGGTTACCAAACAGATGTAAGCAAGATTAACATTACAGATAATACTATGGAATTCATCCAAGGAGACCAAAGTAAGAAATATACTTACAAGTATGTCGGCAAGGAAATCTTGACTTATAAGAAAGGCAATCGTGGCGTGCGCTTCCTCTTTGAAGCGACCGATGCGGATGCTGGACAATTCAAGTATGTTCAATTCAGCGACCACAATATCGCACCAGTTAAGACTGGACACTTCCATATCTTCTTTGGAGGTACTAGCCAAGAAGCCCTCTTTGAGGAGATGGACAACTGGCCAACCTACTATCCAGAAACCCTATCTGGCCAAGAAATCGCCCAAGAAATGCTGGCTCATTAAACCTAAATAATCCTTCCTGTATGGGGAGGATTTTTCTTGTTTTTATCCTCCCTAAGCATCTAGATTGACATTGGTTAAGAAGGGTGTATAATGTTTGTAATAAATATAGTTACAACAAAAAGGGGTTTTCTATGGTTTACGAATATAATAGTCAGATTCATTTGTCCGAGGTGGCTTTAAATGTCAAGGATTTAGAAAGTCAGACAGCATTTTATCATCAGTTGCTTGGTTTGGAGATCTTGAGTCAGTCGGAAGGAGAAGTGCTTTTGGGCGCTGGAGACAAAGCTCTTGTTAAACTGATAAAGACAGATGATACGAGTAATCCCAAGCAGACTTACGGACTTTATCACATGGCGCTTCTTTTGCCAAGTCGAGAAGATCTTGCAGATGTTTAAACACTTGTTAGACTTAAAGATTCCACTAGTTGGTGGAGCTGACCATGGCTATAGTGAAGCTATCTATCTAGAAGATTTAGAGGGCAATGGCATTGAATTTTACAGAGACAAGCCTGTGACTGATTGGGATATTCGTGAGGACGGGAGAATTATTGGGGTGACAGAAGAGCTGTCCGCCCAAGATATTTATGAACTAGGACAAGACGTAGAACCTTTTGTCATTGCAAGTGGGACTCGTATGGGGCATGTTCACCTATCTGTTAAAAACAGCCGTGAGGCGAGTTCTTTCTATCAAAAGTCTCTTGGACTTGAGGATAAATTTACAATTCCACATGCCAGTTGGATAGCATCAGGGGATTATCATCATCATTTGGCTGTTAATGAATGGGGTGGAAAAAACTTAGCTCCTCGCGAGCATGGAATGACAGGTCTTGCCTACTATGTAGTTGAAGTTAGAAACAAAGAGGAATTATTAAAAGTATTTGCTCAATCTCAAACTAGCAAGGCCTTAAAGCAGTGGCTTTCGTCTGCAGAATTTAGACTGACTGACAGAGATGGCATTATTACGCAAGTCAGAGTGGAGAGATAGAAATCTTTAAAATTAGGGAGAAAAATTACTCTAGAGAAAAGGATAGATGAGCTTGATTCGAATATTTTGAAGGCCAAAAAGTGGTTTTTATGAGAGCGTTTTCGAAAATGTTTCGGACAGGATTTGTTTCTCCCATTGGCTTACTTATACTCAATGAAAATCAAAGAGCAAACTAGGAAGCGAGCCGCAGGTTGCTCAAAGCACTGCTTTGAGGTTGTAGATAAGACTGACGAAGTCAGTCACATATATAATCCAAGATGAAGCTGACGTGGTTTGAAGAGATTTTTGAAGAGTATTAACAATGCTGACCAGAGTATTTAAGTTTATTTCAACAAAGAAATCATGTTGGAGAAACGAATGAATTTCTATCCAAATATTACTGAGTCCCCTTTTTTAAGATAGGACAGATTTCCTAAAATTTCTAGAAGTTCCTAGCTGTCAAGCTCCTACCATTGAATGGCAGAAGTCAAAAAATGATTCGATTATTGATTCAGATATTATTTTTTGAATGTCACATAGTTTTACGAGGATACTGACTTAGCTATAAAATATCAAAAATGAAAACTTCCTTTTCTGAAAACAAAGCTCGTCGATATTACAGGCAAAAAATCGTTCAAAACCCTTGAAAAATCAAAGAAAATCAGGTATAATATGAATAATCATTTGTCGTAGGTTTTGTCTGAAATATTGTCCGGACAAGGCTCACAGCAGTTAAATCTCCTGAAAAAGTCGGATTTAGCTGCTCTTTTTGTGCTTTTTTTCAGTTTTTTTGGCCTTTGTAACAAAAATTTAAAGATTCTGAAAATTAGTCGAGGGGGATAAGTTGATAGGGTTTTTAGAACCATCTAACGATAATTACTAGCTTAGAGAACTAAGCTTGGAACTTTATTTAAAAAGGAGAATCATCTTGGCAGGACATGACGTTCAATACGGGAAACATCGTACCCGTCGTAGTTTTTCAAGAATCAAAGAAGTTCTTGACTTACCAAATTTGATTGAAATTCAAACTGATTCATTCAAAGATTTCCTAGATCACGGTCTTAAGGAAGTGTTTGAAGATGTATTGCCAATTTCAAACTTCACAGACACAATGGAGTTGGAATTTGTTGGCTACGAAATCAAAGAACCTAAATATACGCTTGAAGAAGCTCGTATCCACGATGCCAGCTACTCAGCTCCTATCTTTGTAACTTTCCGCTTGATTAACAAAGAAACTGGCGAAATCAAAACTCAAGAAGTTTTCTTTGGTGATTTCCCAATCATGACTGAGATGGGTACCTTCATCATCAATGGTGGTGAACGTATCATCGTATCACAGTTGGTGCGCTCTCCAGGTGTTTACTTTAATGATAAGGTAGATAAAAATGGTAAAGTGGGCTACGGTTCAACTGTTATCCCTAACCGTGGAGCTTGGTTGGAACTTGAAAGCGACTCAAAAGACATCGCCTACACTCGTATCGACCGAACTCGTAAGATTCCATTTACGACCTTGGTTCGTGCGCTTGGTTTCTCAGGTGATGATGAAATCTTTGATATCTTTGGTGACAGTGAACTCGTTCGCAACACTGTTGAAAAAGATATTCACAAGAACCCAATGGACTCTCGTACAGACGAAGCTTTGAAAGAAATCTATGAGCGCCTTCGTCCGGGTGAACCTAAGACCGCTGAAAGTTCACGTAGCTTGCTTGTGGCTCGTTTCTTCGACCCACGTCGCTATGACTTGGCTGCAGTTGGTCGTTACAAGATCAATAAAAAACTCAATGTTAAAACACGTTTACTCAACCAAACCATTGCTGAGCCATTGGTAGATCCTGAAACAGGTGAAATCTTGGTAGAAGCTGGAACAATCATGACTCGTAGCGTGATTGAAAGCATCGAAAGTCATTTGGATGGCGATTTGAACAAGATTGTCTACATTCCAAACGATGCTGCCGTAATAACAGAGCCAGTTGTTCTCCAAAAATTTAAGGTTGTAGCACCAACTGATCCAGATCGTGTTGTAACTATCATTGGTAATGCAAATCCTGATGATAAGGTTCGCACGATTACTCCAGCAGATATCCTTGCTGAAATGAGCTACTTCCTTAACTTGGCTGAAGGCATCGGTCGCGTCGATGATATCGACCACCTTGGGAACCGTCGTATCCGTGCCGTTGGTGAATTGCTTGCCAACCAAGTACGTCTTGGACTTTCACGTATGGAACGTAACGTTCGTGAACGTATGTCTGTTCAAGATAATGAAGTGTTGACCCCTCAACAAATCATTAACATCCGTCCAGTAACTGCGGCGATCAAAGAATTCTTTGGTTCTTCACAATTGTCACAGTTCATGGATCAACACAACCCACTTTCTGAGTTGTCACACAAACGTCGTTTGTCTGCCTTAGGGCCTGGTGGTTTGACACGTGACCGCGCTGGATATGAAGTGCGTGACGTACACTACACTCACTATGGTCGTATGTGTCCAATCGAGACACCTGAAGGACCAAACATCGGTTTGATCAACAACTTGTCTTCATACGGGCATCTTAACAAGTATGGTTTCATTCAAACACCATACCGTAAGGTTGACCGTGAAACTGGTAAAGTAACCAACGAAATCGTTTGGTTGACAGCTGATGAAGAAGATGAGTACACAGTAGCGCAGGCTAACTCTAAATTAAACGCAGATGGCACTTTTGCAGAAAAAGTTGTCATGGGACGTCACCAAGGGGTTAACCAAGAATACCCAGCATCAAGTGTTGATTATATGGACGTTTCTCCTAAGCAGGTAGTTGCCGTTGCGACAGCATGTATTCCTTTCTTGGAAAACGATGACTCTAACCGTGCCCTCATGGGTGCCAACATGCAACGTCAGGCTGTACCATTGATTGATCCAAAAGCACCTTATGTTGGTACTGGTATGGAATATCAAGCAGCCCATGACTCTGGAGCGGCTGTGATTGCTCAGTATGATGGTAAAGTTACTTATGCTGACGCTGACAAGGTAGAAGTTCGTCGTGAAGATGGTTCATTAGATGTTTACCATATCCAAAAATTCCGTCGTTCAAACTCAGGTACTGCCTACAACCAACGTACTCTTGTTAAAGTTGGTGATCTTGTAGAAAAAGGTGATTTTATCGCTGATGGACCTTCTATGGAAAATGGAGAAATGGCGCTTGGGCAAAACCCAATCGTTGCCTACATGACTTGGGAAGGTTACAACTTCGAGGATGCCGTTATCATGAGCGAACGCTTGGTGAAAGACGATGTTTATACATCTGTCCACCTTGAAGAATACGAATCAGAAACGCGCGATACAAAGCTTGGGCCTGAAGAAATCACTCGTGAAATTCCAAACGTTGGTGAAGATGCTCTTAAAGACCTTGATGAAATGGGTATTATCCGTATCGGTGCTGAGGTTAAAGAAGGGGATATCCTTGTCGGTAAAGTAACACCTAAGGGTGAAAAAGATCTTTCTGCTGAAGAACGTCTTTTGCACGCTATCTTCGGAGACAAGTCTCGTGAAGTTCGTGATACTTCTCTTCGTGTACCACATGGTGCCGATGGTGTCGTTCGTGATGTTAAAATCTTTACACGTGCAAACGGTGATGAATTGCAATCTGGTGTTAACATGCTTGTTCGTGTTTACATCGCTCAAAAACGTAAGATCAAGGTCGGAGATAAGATGGCCGGACGTCACGGAAACAAAGGGGTTGTCTCTCGTATCGTTCCTGTAGAAGATATGCCTTACCTTCCAGACGGAACTCCAGTTGATATCATGTTGAACCCGCTTGGGGTGCCATCACGTATGAATATCGGTCAGGTTATGGAGCTCCACCTTGGTATGGCAGCTCGTACCCTTGGTATTCACATCGCAACACCAGTCTTTGACGGAGCAAGTTCTGAAGATCTTTGGTCAACTGTTAAAGAAGCAGGTATGGATAGCGATGCCAAGACTATCCTTTACGATGGACGTACTGGTGAACCATTTGATAACCGTGTTTCTGTCGGAGTCATGTACATGATCAAACTCCACCACATGGTTGATGATAAATTGCACGCTCGTTCAGTCGGACCTTACTCGACCGTTACGCAACAACCACTCGGAGGTAAAGCTCAGTTTGGTGGACAACGTTTCGGTGAGATGGAGGTTTGGGCACTTGAAGCTTATGGTGCATCAAATGTCCTTCAAGAAATCTTGACTTACAAGTCTGACGACATCAACGGACGTTTGAAAGCTTATGAAGCTATTACAAAAGGAAAACCAATTCCAAAAACCAGGTGTTCCAGAATCCTTCCGAGTTCTTGTAAAAGAATTGCAATCACTTGGTCTTGACATGCGTGTCCTTGACGAAGATGATCAAGAAGTTGAGCTTCGTGATCTTGATGAGGGCATGGACGAAGATGTCATCCACGTAGATGACCTTGAAAAAGCACGTAAAAAAAGCTGCTGAAGAAGCAAAAAGCTGCTTTTTGAAGCTGAAGAAGGTGCAAAAAGCGGAAGCAACAGAAGAAGCTACTGAACAAGAATAAGTAGCTCACTTAGAATAGAAAGGGAAGAAATAGTGGTTGACGTAAATCGTTTTTAAAAAGTATGCAAATCACACTAGCTTCTCCAAGTAAAGTCCGTTCATGGTCTTATGGAGAAGTCAAAAAAACCTGAAACAATCAATTACCGTACGTTGAAACCAGAACGTGAAGGACTATTTGACGAAGTCATCTTTGGTCCTACAAAAGACTGGGAATGTGCTTGTGGAAAATACAAACGCATTCGTTATAGAGGGATTGTTTGTGACCGTTGTGGTGTTGAAGTAACGCGTACGAAAGTTCGTCGTGAACGTATGGGACACATCGAGTTGAAAGCTCCTGTATCTCATATCTGGTATTTCAAGGGGATTCCAAGCCGTATGGGCTTGACCCTTGATATGAGCCCTCGTGCCCTCGAGGAAGTTATCTACTTTGCAGCTTATGTGGTCATTGATCCAAAGGATACACCACTTGAGCACAAGTCTATCATGACAGAGCGTGAATACCGTGAACGCTTGCGTGAATATGGCTACGGTTCATTCGTTGCTAAAATGGGTGCCGAAGCTATCCAAGACCTCTTGAAACAAGTAGATCTTGAAAAAGAAATTGCTGAACTTAAAGAAGAATTGAAAACAGCAACTGGACAAAAACGTATCAAAGCCATCCGTCGTTTGGATGTTTTGGATGCATTTTACAAGTCTGGAAATAAACCTGAATGGATGATTCTCAACATCCTTCCAGTTATTCCACCAGATCTTCGTCCAATGTTGCAGTTGGATGGTGGCCGTTTTGCCTCATCTGACTTGAACGACCTCTACCGTCGTGTTATTAACCGTAATAACCGTCTAGCTCGTTTGCTGGAGTTGAATGCACCAGGTATCATCGTTCAAAATGAGAAGCGTATGCTTCAAGAAGCGGTTGACGCTTTGATTGACAATGGTCGTCGTGGTCGTCCGATCACAGGACCAGGTAGCCGTCCACTTAAATCATTGAGCCACATGCTCAAAGGTAAACAAGGACGCTTCCGTCAAAACTTGCTCGGTAAACGTGTTGACTTCTCAGGACGTTCCGTTATCGCCGTTGGTCCAACTCTTAAGATGTACCAGTGTGGTGTGCCACGTGAAATGGCGATCGAGCTCTTCAAACCTTTCGTCATGCGTGAAATCGTAGCTCGTGATATTGTGCAAAACGTTAAAGCGGCTAAACGTTTGGTAGAACGTGGAGATGAGCGTATCTGGGATATCCTCGAAGAAGTGATCAAAGAACACCCAGTACTTCTTAACCGCGCACCGACCCTTCACCGTTTGGGGATCCAAGCCTTTGAACCTGTCTTGATTGATGGTAAGGCCCTTCGCTTGCACCCACTTGTCTGTGAAGCCTACAATGCCGACTTTGACGGGGACCAAATGGCCATCCACGTACCGCTTTCAGAAGAAGCTCAAGCCGAAGCACGTATCTTGATGTTGGCTGCTGAGCACATCTTGAATCCGAAAGATGGTAAACCAGTTGTTACTCCGTCTCAGGACATGGTATTGGGTAACTACTACTTGACTATGGAAGAAGCTGGCCGTGAAGGTGAAGGAATGGTTTTCAAAGACCGTGACGAAGCTGTTATGGCTTACCGCAATGGTTATGTTCACCTCCACTCACGTGTTGGTATCGCAACAGACAGCCTCAACAAACCTTGGACAGAAGAGCAAACATAAAGTCTTGCTTACAACTGTTGGTAAGATCCTCTTCAACGATATCATGCCAGAAGGTCTACCTTACTTGCAAGAGCCAAACAATGCCAACTTGACAGAAGGCGTTCCGGATAAATACTTCTTGCCACTGGGTGGAGATATCAAGGAAGCGATCAGCAAACTTGAATTGAACCCTCCATTCAAGAAGAAAAACCTTGGAAATATCATCGCTGAAATCTTCAAACGTTTCCGTACGACAGAAACTTCTGCCCTACTTGACCGTATGAAGAACCTCGGTTACCACCACTCAACGCTTGCAGGATTGACAGTGGGTATTGCCGATATTCCAGTTGTTGAAGACAAGGCTCAAATCATCGAAGAATCACACAAACGTGTAGAACAAATCACCAAACAATTCCGTCGTGGTATGATCACAGACGACGAACGCTACAATGCTGTTACAGCTGAATGGCGTGCTGCCCGTGAAAAACTAGAGAAACGTTTGATTGCCAACCAAGATCCTAAGAACCCAATCGTTATGATGATGGACTCTGGAGCCCGTGGTAACATCTCAAACTTCTCACAGCTTGCCGGTATGCGTGGTCTGATGGCGGCTCCGAACGGACGTATCATGGAATTGCCAATCCTTTCAAACTTCCGCGAAGGTTTGTCAGTACTCGAAATGTTCTTCTCAACACACGGTGCTCGTAAAGGTATGACCGATACGGCCCTTAAGACAGCCGACTCAGGTTACTTGACTCGTCGTTTGGTTGACGTTGCCCAAGATGTTATCATCCGTGAGGACGACTGTGGAACTGACCGTGGTCTCTTGATCCGTTCGATTACTGAAGGTAAAGAGATGATTGAATCTCTTGAAGAGCGCCTCAATGGTCGTTACACTAAGAAAACTGTTAAGCATCCAGAAACTGGTGCAGTTATCATCGGTCCAAATGAATTGATCACAGAAGACAAGGCGCGTGAAATCGTCAATGCTGGTGTCGAAGAAGTAACGATCCGCTCAGTATTTACATGTAATACTCGCCATGGTGTCTGCCGTCACTGTTACGGTATCAACTTAGCGACTGGTGATGCGGTTGAAGTCGGTGAAGCAGTTGGTACTATCGCTGCCCAATCTATCGGGGAACCTGGTACACAGCTTACAATGCGTACCTTCCACACGGGTGGGGTTGCCTCAAATACCGATATCACTCAGGGTCTTCCTCGTGTCCAAGAAATCTTTGAAGCCCGCAATCCTAAAGGGGAAGCGGTCATCACAGAAGTCAAAGGGGAAGTTACAGCAATCGAAGAAGATGCTTCAACTCGTACCAAGAAAGTATTCGTTAAGGGTGAAACTGGAGAAGGCGAATACGTGGTACCATTTACAGCTCGTATGCGTGTTGAAGTTGGGGATCAAATCTCTCGTGGTGCAGCATTGACAGAAGGTTCTATCCAACCGAAACGTCTCCTTGCTGTACGTGATGTCTTGTCAGTTGAGACTTACCTCCTCGGTGAAGTACAAAAAGTTTACCGTAGCCAAGGGGTAGAAATCGGTGACAAACACATCGAGGTAATGGTTCGTCAAATGATCCGTAAAGTTCGCGTCATGGATCCAGGGGATACAGACCTTCTCATGGGTACTCTCATGGATATCAACGACTTTACAGATGCTAACAAGGATGTTCTCATCGCAGGTGGAGTGCCAGCGACTGGTCGTCCAGTCCTTATGGGAATCACCAAAGCCTCACTTGAAACCAATAGTTTCTTGTCAGCTGCTTCCTTCCAGGAAACAACTCGTGTCCTTACAGATGCGGCTATCCGTGGTAAGAAAGACCATCTCCTTGGTCTCAAGGAAAATGTTATCATCGGTAAGATCATCCCAGCTGGTACTGGTATGGCTCGCTACCGTAACCTTGAACCAAAAGCAGTCAATGAAGAGTCTTACCTAGCATCTTCACAAGGAGAAGCTCCAGTAGATACGGCTGTAGAAGAAGGCGTTGAAACTGTTGAGGTAAGTGAATAAAATAAGGCTCTTGTCAACTGTAGTGGGTTGAAGAAAAGCTAATATCTGGAGAGGACAATTGATGTCTTCTCCATTTTTATATTCAGAGCGATAAAAATTCTTTTCTTAAAGTTGTCAAAGTTCCGAAAACCAAAGGCATTACGTTTGATAAGTTTGATGAGATTATTCGTCGCTTCCAATTTGGCGTTGGAATAGGGTAATTGAAGAGTATTGATGATTTTAACATTGTCCTTAAGAAATGTTTTGAAGACATTGAAATGGAAAGTTAATGTGCAATATCTGTCATAGAAGTCTTTTCAATCATTTTTTTGAATAATAATCTAATGGAGGATAATACGAGGGATTTGATGCTTTTCTTGACTAGATAAGTTTCACCTACTGCCATTTTTGAGCAATGATAGCACATAAAGTAAGGCTTTTTAAGGAGTACTCTAGTAGGTATACCAGTTGTTTCAAGGCAAGGAATCTTAGATGGTCTGTGAAAATCCGTTTTCTTCATTGGTTTTCTGTAATCAGGATAAAATGGAGTCACATAATCCGGTTTAGCGTTAAGATCTTTATAGATTATATGGAAGCTATTTTGAGGTCATAAATACTTAATGATAATTGCATATTTTTATAAAAAACGTTAACAATTCGACGTATAAAAGTATAAATATACTTTTTCGAAAAGGTGAGCAAAATGCTTTAAATTTGTCTAGACTAGTGGTAAAATAGGGCGTTGCTTGAATTAGAAGCAATAGTAAAAACACGCATAAAATATAACAATATATACAATCCTAGATAGGAATTGGAGGTAATATAGTGAAAAATGATTTGTTCAACGACCGTATTAGTCGGTTTTCAATTCGTAAGTTACATGTAGGAGTTTGCTCAGTCTTACTCGGTACCTTAGTTATGCTCGGTACAGCTACAAACGTTAGTGCGGATGAAGCTGTAGAGGATAAAAAAGTTGAGGGAGTTGCTGCGACTACGGAGGTAGAAAGTCCAGCTAGTCTTCCAACTATTGAAACAGAAAAAACGCCTAAAACTACTTATCAAGCAGATGCAGCGCCTGTAGTAGCAGAGGACACTGTAAAGCCTGCTAATAAAGAAACTGAGGTAGCGCCAGTAACCGAAGAAAAATCGGATACAGTTGCAGCAGAAAAACCAGGGAAACGCCGTACTCGTCGTGCTCTTGGTGATGCCAATGATCCAAGTTTAATCGGGGATGACGTTGAAGATGCAACTTCAACTCCGAAAGTTGAAAAGCCTGGCTTTACAACAAATATCAATGCTAAAGACTTAGCCAGCCAAATCTCTTGGTTGGACTTTGGCGATACAGCCAACTGGACAGGGACTACTACAACATCAAAAGGTGACCTTGCTCTCCAAGTCGGCGCGACCTACACCAAGGAAATTATGCCGGGCTATGTGGTCACCATTAAAGTCAAATCTTTGAAGCCTTTCCAAGCGACTGAAATCTATAAAAAACGCCTTGAAGAACGAGGAGCAACAGAAGCTGAAAAAGCGACCTATGACCCCAATGCTAGAAATGGTTATGTGAATGGAAATGCAAATCAGTTTACCTTGAAGGAATTTAATGCCGGTGAAGAAGCTAAGGTTATTGCCGAGCCTCAAAACAATTGGACTGAAATTAAAAAGGAGGGGATTGATACTGGAACTAAGAAAACTACTATTAGTTCAGAATTAACCGGTGGGAACATTGGGGTCCAGTTTGAAGTTTCTGCGACCTTCCGTGGCAAAGCAGTCAAACCTGCTGTCGTCATGGCAGATGGTGAGTCCGCTAACCCTGGTGAATTGCTTATGTTCACGACCAATGGAGAAGGATGGCAACAAATTGGTGAGTGGTATAAACTCGGAAAAACAAATACTAAAACGTTTATTCCACAAGATACAGACAATTTATTTGGTTCAAATCCTACCACAAATATAAATGGCATGAATTTCTATGGGTTGAATCTTAACCAACTTCGAGGTTCAACTCAAGCCGGTCCAGATAAAAAAGCGGTTGCTTGGAAGTACTTTGGAAGTGCTGATCTAACAACTGGAGGTCTCGGAACAGGAGTCTTCGGACCAAATATTTCTGCAGCTAATGTTGCTGTTCCTCTTGTTATGACAAAGGAGCTTCTGAGATTGGTCTTTACATTGCTTCAGGTGGGAAACAGTCCGCTATGTTCGGCTTCTTCCCGCTTGATGAAGGGGATGCTCCTGAATCATATGGCAAGGCGATTCACTCAATCGCAACGGTTGATGGGATAACTGGTAAAAAAGTCAACCAACCATATCTTGGTCACGTGAGCCCAGATATGGATGAAAACAATACTCTTGATTGGACCGGTGATGACAAGGCGACCACTGCGGATGAAGGTGTTGACCAAATCTTGCCAGATGATTTAAAAGGTTCAACTAATGAAATGATTAAGTTGGATCGTACTCGTCCAGGTGGCTATACTCTGAAGGTTGAAGCTCATACTGATGGAGCTCCAGAAGCACATATCTATGGCTGGATAGACTTTAACCAAAATGGTAAGTTTGATGAGGATGAACGCTCAAATCTCGCTACAATAACTAAGGATGGCACTGTTGAGTTACTGTTTGCAAACAGCAAGACTTACGTCGACCCAAGCGTTAAAGAGTTAGGTGCTCGTGTTCGTATCGCTAAGAAAGCGAACGAGATCGAAAGCCCAACTGGCATGGCCTTCTCAGGGGAAGTTGAAGACTTCAAGACTCAAATCACCCACCCACCAAAAGGGGAATTCAAGGAAACTTCTGGTCCTCAAGCTACTAAACAAACAGCGACTGTAACCTTTACAGCACGTGGAGAACACAAGTTTGAACGTAATTCTGCTGCTGTTATTGATGAAACTGTAGAACCATACATCGTTGACAAAGATGGCAACCGTGCAACTCTTGATGCAGAAGGTTACTATGTTGTACCAGGTCAAGGGAAATACAAGATTACTGCTAACGGCAAAGATGTAGATGTTGAGTTTATCCCAGAAGATAACTTCCTAGGAACAGCTGATGGTATCTCTATCCGTCGTTCAGATAATAATGGCTATAATACTGGTTGGTCAACAAAATTCCCAGACCAAGAACCAAACGTTAATGGTCAGTTGAATACCATGGATGGTCTCTACATCCCTACTGTAACTCCTAAATATCGAAGGTGAAGATAAGACTTCTAAAGATATTCAAGGTGCAACACAAACAGGTAAGCCTGAATTCTCTCTTAAAGGTACAAATAGCAATGGAGAGAAAGTCAAAATCACACCTGATTTTGATTATCCGGCTAAATTTGTCGATCCTACAACTGGCACTGTTATTAATGATCCTGTTTTGACTGTAGAAGGAGAAGGGATCTACTATCTAGACGAGTTGACTGGAAAGGTTACTTTTGTACCAGAACCAGGATTTACTGGAACTGCCAAGGGTGTAACAGTTTCTCTTACTGCTCCAGTTGGTCGTGACAAAGATGGTAGAGTGCCAAATAATGCTCTTAAGACTGCGACAGCTAAATACATTCCAACTGTTACACCTGTAACAATTACTCCGACTAACAAGGAGTCTGTGGACATTCAAAACGTTCCTCAAACTCAAACTCCAACATTTGACTTGAGTAATGATAAGACAGTTAAAATCACAAGTAAGAAGCTAGTGGATCCTGCAATTGGTCAACCTACTGATGAAAAAACTGTTACAGTAGCTGGCGAAGGAACATACACAATAGATCCTTCTACAGGAGCTGTTACATTTACTCCTGAAGAAGACTTCGTTGGAACTGCTAAGGGAGTTAAAGTTCAGGCTACTGCTACAATTACTAACGAAAATGGTGAAAAAGCTACGATTACAGCGGATGCAACATATACACCAACTGTAGTAGCGGCAGAGCCAACTGCGAATCCGGCAACATCAATTGATGTACAAGGTGCGACTCAAACAGGAACACCAACATTTGCAGGTACAACTGTACAAGTTAATGGTGAAGATAAAGAAATTACTATTAAAGATAATAGCTATACACTTTTAGATGATGATGGTAATCAGGTTACTACTACCCCAGCTTATGCAGAGGATGGAGTAACAGCAATTGGTACCTTCTCAATTGATCCAGCAACAGGTACTGTAACCTTCACACCAACAGATAAATCTTACACTGGTAAAGTAACTCCAGTTACAGTTGTGGCTGAAAGTTCAAACGGTATCTTCGTAGGTACAACCTACACTCCTGAGATTGTTCCTGTTAAACCAACAGCTACCCCAGCTGAAACAACAGATATTCAAGGTGCAACTCAAACAGGTAAACCAGAATTTAAGGGTGGTACAGTTAAAGTTAACGGTGTTGAGAAGACTGTTCCAATTAATGAAACTGTTCCAGCTAAATTTGATGATGGTACAACAACTAAGACTGTTGAAGGCGTTGGTACTTACACTGTAGCAGCAGATGGAACAGTTACTTTCGTACCAGAAAAATCATTCGTAGGAACTGCACCAGCCGTGACAGTTGTCCGCGAAGATAAGAATGGAACAAAAGCTTCTGCGACATATACTCCAACAGTAACTCCGGTTAAACCAACTGCAACACCAGCTGAAACAACAGATATTCAAGGTGCTACACAAACAGGTAAACCTGAATTTACTGCAGGTGACAGCCGTGTACCAATCAACGAAGATGTTCCAGCAACATTTGACGATGGAACAATAAGTAAGAAGGTTGAAGGAGTAGGTACATACACAGTAGCAGCAGATGGAACAGTAACATTTGTTCCAGAAAAATCATTCGTAGGAACTGCACCAGCCGTGACAGTTGTCCGTGAAGATAAGAACGGAACAAAAGCTTCTGCAACATATACTCCAACAGTAACTCCGGTTAAACCAACTGCAACACCAGCTGAAACCACAGATATTCAAGGTGCTACACAAACAGGCAAACCTGAATTTACTGAAGGTGACAGCCGTGTACCAATCAACGAAGATGTTCCAGCAACATTTGACGATGGAACAACAAGTAAGAAGGTTGAAGGAGTAGGTACATACACAGTAGCACCAGATGGAACAGTAACATTTGTTCCAGAAAAATCATTCGTCGGAACTGCACCAGCCGTGACAGTTGTCCGTGAAGATAAGAACGGAACAAAAGCTTCTGCAACATATACTCCAACAGTAACTCCTGTTACACCAACAGCAGAAGATGCAACTTCAACTGATAAACAAGGTCAAGAACAATCGGGTAAACCAACTTTCACACCAGGGAACCCAAGTGTTCCAATGGATAATGATGTTCCAGCAACCTTTGAAGATGGTTCAACAACGAAGGTAATTCCAGGAGAAGGAACCTACACAGTGGCTCCAGATGGAACAGTTACATTCGCACCAGAAAAATCATTCACAGGAACAGGAACAGGTGTAACAGTTAAACGTGTAGACAAGAATGGTACACCAGTAACAGCTAAGTACACACCAACAGTGACACCAGTAACACCAACAGCGGCTCCAGCTGAATCAGAAGCACCTCAAGGTGTGGTTCAAACTGGAACAGTGACATTCACAGAAGGTGATCCAGTTGCTCCTATCGACAAGGATACCATTACTCTTCTTGATGAAAATGGTCAACCTGCTGCTTCAGTAGATGCTAAGTCACCAGATGGTAAGGTTATCGGTACATTCACAGTTGATAAAGCAACAGGTGTAGTAACCTTCACACCAACTGATAAGACATATTCAGGTGATGTGGTTGCCGTTAAGGTTCAAGCTAAGGACGCCAACGGTACACCAGCTGAAACAACTTACACACCTAAGATTACTCCAGTAGTTCCAACAGCAGACCCAGCAACATCAACAGATATCCAAGGTAAGACACAAACAGGAACACCAAGCTTTACACCAGGTAATCCTAATGTTCCAATGGATAATGATGTTCCAGCAACATTTGAAGATGGTTCAACAACTAAGGTCATTCCAGGCGAAGGAACCTACACAGTAGCACCGGACGGAACAGTAACCTTCGTCCCAGAAAAATCGTTTACAGGCACAGGAACAGGTGTAACTGTTAAGCGTGTAGATAAGAATGGTACACCAGTAACTGCTAAGTACACACCAACAGTAACTCCAGTAACACCGACAGCAACTCCAGCTGAATCAGTTGCACCTCAAGGTGTGGTTCAAACTGGTACTGTTACATTCACAGAAGGTGACCCAGTTGCACCAATCGACAAGGATACGATTACTCTTCTTGACGAAAATGGCAAACCAGCTACATCAGTAGTTGCTAAATCACCAGAAGGTAAAGAAATCGGTACTTTCACAGTTGATAAAGAAACAGGTGTTGTAACATTCACACCAACTGACAAATCATACTCAGGTGATGTTGTTCCAGTTAAGGTTCAAGCTAAAGATGCTAACGGTACTGCTGTAGAAACAACTTACACACCTAAGATTACTCCAGTAGTTCCAACAGGTGAAGATGTTACTTCAACTGACAAACAAGGTCAAACACAAACAGGTAAACCTAAGTTTACAGAAGGTAATCCAAGTGTACCAATGGACGATGATGCTCCAGCAACATTTGAAGATGGTTCAACAACTAAGACTATCCCAGGTGAAGGAACATACACAGTAGCACCAGACGGAACAGTAACCTTCGTACCAGAAAAATCATTCACAGGAACAGGAACAGGCGTGACTGTTAAACGTGTAGATAAGAATGGTACACCAGTAACAGCTAAGTACACACCAACTGTGACTCCAGTAACACCAACAGCGGAACCAGTAACATCAACAGATATCCAAAGTAAGACACAAACAGGAAAACCTAAGTTTACAGAAGGTGATCCAAGTGTACCAATGGATGACGATGTTCCAGCAACATTTGAAGATGGTTCAACAACTAAGGTAATTCCAGGTGAAGGAACTTACACAGTAAATCCAGACGGTACAGTAACGTTCACCCCAGAAAAAGGATTCACAGGAGTAGGAACAGGAGTAACGGTTAAACGTGTAGATAAGAACGGTACCCCAGTAACAGCTAAATACACACCAACAGTAACTCCAGTGACTCCAGAAGGAACACCAGCTGAAACAACAGATATCCAAGGTAAAGAACAAACTGGCAAACCTGAATTCAAACCAGGCAACCCAGACGTACCAATGGATGATGAAGTACCAGCAACCTTCGAAGATGGATCAACTGAGAAAGTAATTCCAGGCGAAGGAACTTACAAAGTAAATCCAGACGGTACAGTAACGTTCACCCCAGAAAAAGGATTCACAGGAGTAGGAACAGGCGTAACAGTTAAACGTGTAGATAAGAACGGTACCCCAGTAACAGCTAAATACACACCAACAGTAACTCCAGTGACTCCAGAAGGAACACCAGCTGAAACAACAGATATCCAAGGTAAAGAACAAACTGGCAAACCTGAATTCAAACCAGGCAACCCAGAAGTACCAATGGATGATGAAGTACCAGCAACCTTCGAAGATGGATCAACTGAGAAAGTAATTCCAGGCGAAGGAACTTACAAAGTAAATCCAGACGGTACAGTAACGTTCACCCCAGAAAAAGGATTCACAGGAGTAGGAACAGGCGTAACAGTTAAACGTGTAGATAAGAACGGTACCCCAGTAACAGCTAAATACACACCAACAGTAACTCCAGTGACTCCAGAAGGAACACCAGCTGAAACAACAGATATCCAAGGTAAAGAACAAACTGGCAAACCTGAATTCAAACCAGGTAACCCAGAAGTACCAATGGATGATGAAGTACCAGCAACCTTCGAAGATGGATCAACTGAGAAAGTAATTCCAGGCGAAGGAACTTACAAAGTAAATCCAGACGGTACAGTAACGTTCACACCTGAGAAGACATTCACAGGTACAGGAACAGGCGTAACAGTTAAACGTGTAGATAAGAACGGTACATCAGTAACAGCTAAATACACACCAACCGTAACACCTGTAACACCAACAGGTGAACCTGTTACAACTATTGGACCAAAAGGTCAAGAACAATCTGGAAAACCAAAATTCACAGAAGGTGACCCAAGTGTTCCAATGAATGATGAAGTACCAGCGACATTTGAAGATGGCTCAACAACGAAGACTATTCCAGGTGTCGGCACTTATACAGTAGCACCAGACGGAACAGTAACCTTCAAACCAGAACCAGAATTTACAGGAACAGCTCCATCTGTAACAGTTGTCCGTGAAGATATGAACGGAACAAAAGCTTCTGCAACATACACACCAACAGTAACACCAGTTACTACATTTGTAGATAAAGATGGTAAAGCAATTCCAGGATATCCAACAGAAGATGGCGAAAATCCTAAGAAAGATATTCCAGGCTACCGTTTCGTAGAGACTAAGAAACTTCCAAACGGTGACACAGAACATGTCTACGAAAAAGTGAAGACTAGTCACAAGGATAAAGACGGAAACGAAATTCCAGGTTATCCAACAGAAGATGGCGAAAATCCTAAGAAAGATATTCCAGGATACCGCTTCGTAGAGACTAAGAAACTTCCAAACGGTGACACAGAACATGTCTACGAAAAAGTGAAGACTAGTCACAAGGATAAAGACGGAAACGAAATTCCAGGATATCCAACAGAAGACGGCGAAAATCCTAAGAAAGATATTCCAGGCTACCGCTTCGTAGAGACTAAGAAACTTCCAAACGGTGACACAGAACATGTCTACGAAAAAGTGAAGACTAGTCACAAGGATAAAGATGGAAACGAAATTCCAGGATATCCAACAGAAGATGGTGAAAATCCTAAGAAAGATATTTCAGGCTACCGCTTCGTAGAGACTAAGAAACTTCCAAACGGCGACACAGAACATATCTACGAAAAAGTGAAGACTAGTCACAAGGATAAAGAAGGCAATGAGATTCCAGGATATCCAACAGAAGATGGCGAAAATCCTAAGAAAGATATTCCAGGTTACCGCTTCGTAGAGACTAAGAAACTTCCAAACGGTGACACAGAACATGTCTACGAAAAAGTGAAGACACCAGATCCAGTACCAACACCAGATCCAGTGCCAACGCCAGATCCAGTGCCAACGCCAGATCCAGTGCCAACGCCAGATCCAGTGCCAACGCCAGATCCAGTGCCAACGCCAGATCCAGTGCCAACGCCAGATCCAGTGCCAACGCCAGATCCAGTGCCAACACCAGATCCAGTGCCAACGCCAGATCCAGTGCCAACGCCAGATCCAGTGCCAACGCCAGATCCAGTTCCAACGCCAGATCCAGTTCCAACGCCAGATCCAGTGCCAACACCAGATCCAGTGCCAACACCAGATCCAGTTCCAACGCCAGATCCAGTGCCAACGCCAGATCCAGTGCCAACGCCAGATCCAGTGCCAACGCCAGATCCAGTGCCAACGCCAGATCCAGTGCCAACACCAGATCCAGTTCCAACGCCAGATCCAGTGCCAACGCCAGATCCAGTGCCAACGCCAGATCCAGTGCCAACACCAGATCCAGTGCCAACGGCTAAAGAACCAGTTAAGACTAATACTGCTCAATTGCCAAATACAGGTACTGAAGATCATGCTAGTCTTGCTGCTCTAGGCTTGCTAGGTGTCTTGAGTGGATTTGGGCTTGTGGCTCGCAAAAAGAAAGAAGATTAATCAACTCTGTAAAGTAGTGAGAAAGTCAACTTTCTAATCAAAAACTAGTGCATTTAATGATGCACTAGTTTTTTGATGCTTGTCTTAAGGATAGAACTATGCTACAATCTTGTAAAACAATCAAGAAAGAAATAACATGAAAACAGAATACCAAAAAATGATCGCGGGAGAACCCTATTACCCCTTCGCCCCAGAACTCCGTTCTTTAGCGCAAACAGCGCGACAAAAGCAAGCAGCTTTTAATGAAGAAGTCGATCCAGTAAAAGGTGTGGAAATCATCAAAGGGTGGTTTGGGTCTGCCGGAGAAAACCTTTATGTCAATACTCGATTGGTGGTGGATTATGGTGTCAATATTCATCTAGGAGAAAATTTTTATTCCAATTGGAACTTGACCATGTTGGATGTTTGTCCTATTACTATTGGTGATAATGCCATGATTGGTCCTAACTGCCAGTTTCTAACCCCCCTTCATCCACTAGATCCAGATGAACGAAATTCAGGTTTAGAATTTGGAAAACCAATCACGATTGGTAAGAACTTCTGGGCAGGGGGCGGGGTCATTGTCCTTCCAGGCGTTACACTAGGGGATAATGTTGTTGCAGGAGCGGGGGCTGTAATCACCAAGTCTTTTGGTGACAATGTAGTTCTGGCAGGCAATCCAGCACGAGTCATCAAAGAGATTCCAGTTAAAGGAAATTAAAGGTTGTAGAAAGAGAAAGTGAAGTCTTTTTCAAAAGAGCTCTTTGAAATCGAAAAGCCTAACCAGTCTCAGTATCAAAAACTTATTGCTAGCAAAAAACGAGGTCGGAATTTTTATCCCAGCCTCGTTTTTCGTCTCTAGAGATTTTTTCTTTTCTTAGCTTTTTTAGTAAGAGCCACATCGCATTGATCAATATTTTGTGTAAGATAGCTAGTCACTTGGAAATCATTCGCCTCTGTTTTTAGCTCGACTTCATAGACAATACTGAGGGTGTCACCCGCGTTTGTGCTATTGATTGTAATCATATCGATTTCTGAGCAAAATTGGTCAAGAGATGATTGGATAGCTTCCTGTACCTTCTCTTGATTGGCTACCGTTATTGTCAAAAGTCTACGACGTTGATTGTCAGATTTGACTTGTTGATTCTCCAAAAGGAACCAAACACCCAAGATAAAGAGGGTGAAGAGAATAGCCAAGAAGAGGTATCCTGTTCCACAAGCTAGACCGATAATCATGGCTAGGAAAATAGCAATCAGTTCTCTTGAACCACTTGTTGCAGAACGGAAACGGATCAAACTAAAGGTTCCGGCTACAGCAATTGAAGTACCCAAGCTTCCATTGACTAGAAAAATAACCAAAGTCATGAGGCAGGGAAGCAGAGTCAAGCTGATAGCAAATTCTCTGGTATAGAGGGTCCGATATTTATAGGTCCAAGTGAGAGCCAAGCCAAGAGTTAGACTGACAAGTAGAGCTAGCAGTAGTTGGAAGGGGTCTGCACTGGCAGTGGCGTTGTTGAAAATTGAATTAAATAGATTAAGCATAAGCCATACCTGCGCTTTCTATACTTGGACGTGGTGCATAAGGAAGACCCTGAGATTTGTGATAAGCACAACTGTATTTTGAAAATTTGTGTTCAATCAAACCATATTTATCTAGAATGTCTTGTAGCCACTGAGGTCTATTTCCAGGAGCTTTAATCTCCATGATTAGAGTCTTGTCATCCAATAGAGGGGCCCCATGATTTCCCGCGAAGAGACTGACAGTTTCATCTCTAAAGACTAGATTTTGGTCAATTGTGATACGAATTTTATTATAGTCATAGCCTTCGATGTATTTTTTCTCTTTTAATGAATAACGATCATAGTAGATATACATACGAGGCTTGATGGCTTGCTTGTAATCTATACGAAGTTTTTTCACTTTTTCAATGACAACTGCATCAGTAATGCTAGGATCCAAGTGCCCTTTGGTCATAAAGTTAAGGATAGAAATAGGAGTTGAGAGTAGTCTAAATTTGCGACCAACTCCTTCTTGATCCTTGGTTTTGATTTCTAAAAATACTTGACTATCTGCTTTGGGTTGGCTGAGATAGGTCCGCATCCGAACCTTTTCTTTTCGCTTATCTCCAAAATCATCATCTAGGAGAACATCAAAATCTTCTGTATCAAAGTAGATATTTGAAATGGTTGAAATCGGATAGTCGTCTTCTACTAAATATTCCTTTAAATCTTGGATGAGTTTGTCTAGTTTATCTTTGGAGACAATATATTTGGTTTCAATCCGTTTGAAAGTTGTTTCGATTGGTTTCATAAGTCTTTCTCCTCTTGCTTTCAGTTATACTATATTTAAACAAGGTGAACTTGCTTGACTACAATTCTAGAGGGGGGTTTCTGAAACTTTTGTTAAATTTAACTTAATTAAAACTAAACTTAAGAAAACTTTCAGAAAAAATTTAGGCTTCTTTTAGGAAAGTCACCTAGACTAAGAGCATGTAAAATGAAAGACGAGGAAACGAGCATGAAAGCAAAAAAATGGACATTCCTATTAACGAGTATAGCGACTCTAGCACTGGTAACAGCATGTACCCAGTCATCTACAAGCACAAGCAATAGTGCAGCGACGACAACAGTAACTACCAATAAGAAAACTTCTAGCTACTTTACCGACAAGGACTATGATACTTCCTATGATGAAAAGACAGCAGCAACTGTAACTCTGTCAGGATCAACGGCGACGGTATCAGGTGATGGGGTTACCGTATCAGGCTCTACCGTTACCATCTCTAAAGCAGGAACCTATGTGATTTCAGGTCAATCCGACGGTGTTCAAATCAAGATTGAAGCTGGAAATTCTGACGATGTACATATCGTACTAAATGGTGTTACCATGACCAATACCAATGCAGCTATTTCTGCAACATCAGCCGGGCATGTTTACCTAACTTTAGCAGATGGAACAACCAATAGCCTTTCAGATTCTGCTTCAAACAGTGATGACAAGGCAGACGCAGCCCTCTTCTCTAAAGTGGACTTGACTATCAATGGTAAAGGAACTCTCAATGTAGATGGTAAGAAGAATAATGGTATCAAGGCCAATGATACGCTTCATATCACGGGTGGAACCTTTAACATCACATCAGTAGGAGATGCCTTTAATGTCAATGATGAACTCAATATCACTGGAACAACCATGACTATCGATGCTAAGGAAGATGGTGTTAAGGTAGACAATGATGAGGACACATCTGTAGGAACCATGTATCTCTCTGAAAATACCATTACTGTTACTGCTGGTGATGATGGTATCCACGCTTCAGGTGATTTGGTCATCGATAGCGGAACCTATACCGTCAAGAAATCTACAGAAGGATTAGAAGGAAAATCAATCACTATCAACGGCGGGAATATCACCATCTATTCAACAGACGATGGTGTCAACGCAGCCAATGCAAATGCCCAACAGAGTGAAATCTTCTTCACCATGAACGGTGGAAATCTAACCGTTGAAGTTGGTCAAGGGGACACAGACCCAATTGACTCAAACGGTAATATTACGGTTAATGGCGGAACCATCAAATGACAGGTCAATCTGGTTTTGACTTTGATGGAACAGCAACCTACACAGGTGGAGAGATCTACCTTAATGGTGAAAAACAAACTGAGATTGTAAATTCGATGCCTGGCGGCGGAGGCCCTCAAGGAAATGGTGGTCCTGGTGGACGACCATAGAAGAAAATCTCCTTTCTCGAAAGAGAAGGGAGATTTCTTATGTTGGAGAAAAAGGTCGTGTGGATAAGAATTTCTTCTATATCTTCTATCCAGCCCACATCTATCTCTTATACATACTAGCTAGTCTACTCCATTAACAACTATCAGCACCTCAAAAGGGTGCTTTTCTGATGTTGGAACGAGCAAAAAAACACTCTTATTCCAATGCTTTTCTAAGTCTGTGGAATAAGAGTGCTTATTATATAGGAAATTATTCTTCGTCTTTTTTAAAGATGTTTTTTACACCAGATACTGCACCTTCGATAGCTTCTTTAGCATCTTCGGCAACTTCTTTAGCTTTTGAAGCTACTTTTTCTGCAGCTCCTTCTGCTTGAGTTTTTGTATCGCCAGTTAGTTTACCAAAACCTTCTTTAACAGAACCTTTAGCTTGGTTGAGTTTTTCTTCGATTGACATAGGGATTACCTCCGTTAATTTTTTGTATTATCTGAATTAAATCAGATGTTAATTTAAGTATATACCCTTTATTGTTAAAAAGCAAAAAACTGATACGAAAAGCATCAGTTTATTTTTTTAATAGGTTACAACATTCAATTGCCCTTTATCATATTCGGCGATAAAGATATTAGACACTTCTTCGAAGCCTTCTTCTTTCAATTTTTCTGTTAGCCACTCTTCAGTTTTGCCAATTGTTTCTAGGATTTCAACTTGGACAACGCCGTCTGTAATGACTGGGTACTTAGGATTCTCGTCACCCATTCTTACGACAATTAGCTGTCCGTTTTGCTCAATCACAGCTCTCTTGACTTCCTTTAGTTGGAAAATTCCTTGAGCACGCAATTTAAGAGCTACATCTGCAGCTGCAAGACCTTTTGAACGACAGGCTTCTGGATCTAATTTTCCATTTTTAATGATAATCGTAGGTTTTCCGTCAATCAGCTGTTTAATGAAGGAAACATTGGTATTCAGCCATTTAAGGAGCAGGATGAGAATAGTCCAGATAATGAGGATAACAACGTATTGTATGATAGTGATTGAACTATTGTAGATGATCCCGCCGATAATACCCCCGAGAACAAAGTTCTGTATTTGGTCTACTGCAGAACTTGGTGCTAGATTTCCTTTCCCTGTTACGTTAATAACAAAAACAAGAGAAAGTAGCCCCAAGGCTAATTTAATCGCAATCGTAGCAAAAAAGCTTATCATTTTTCAACCTCCACGAGTTCAACGTCTGATTTATACAGTTCCATTTTTTCTAATAAATAGCTATCTTGGTCAGTCCCGCTAATCGCACGATAAAAATTGTCGCCAACCTTAATAATAGCTCCATCAGTTGTAGCTGAGGTATTGACATAAACATCTTTTTTATCAACACCTAACTCTTTTGATACAATCTCGATGAAGTGTAAGGAACTACGAAATTGATTATCATTGGATTGACTGCTTTGAAGATTCGTAATGCTAATCAATACAAAAGCAATTAAAGTCAAAATAGAAATAATCGATAATTCACGGAACTTGCTCCCTTTTTTATCTTTGAAAGCCTTAAATGCAAAAAATCCAGTCACAATCACTAAGAACGTCGACACAATAATCATGGCCCAATTCTGTTGACTAATCTGACTTAGAACATAGTCGTATGAATAGAATTTCATAAGAACCTCCACTTTTTAAATTCAATCTATTATAAACGAATTCATAAGTTATAGCAATTTTTGATTAGGAAAAAGCATTTAATTGATGTTTTCTATTTAAAATATGTTTTTCTGATTTGACTTAGGTTCTCGCCTTGACTTTGGTTTTGCTTTTGCTATAATAGTATAAATTTAGAGGAGGTACACTATGATTCAAAAACACGCCATTCCCATTTTAGAGTTTGATGATAATCCCCAAGCAGTCATTATGCCAAATCACGAAGACTTGGATTTACAGTTACCAAAGAAGTGCATCTATGCATTTTTGGAAGAGGAGATTGACCGCTATGCTCAGGAAGCAGGAGCCAAGTGCGTCGGCGAGTTTATTTCTGCCACTAAAACTTATCCTGTTTATGTCTTGAATTACAAGGGTGAGGAAGTGTGCCTAGCTCAAGCGCCCGTTGGTTCTGCCCCAGCAGCCCAGTTTATGGATTGGTTGATTGCCTATGGTGTGGAGAAAATCATTTCCACTGGTACTTGTGGAGTTCTAGCCGATATTGAGGAAAATGCCTTTCTGGTTCCAGTTCGTGCCCTGCGTGATGAAGGAGCCAGTTACCATTATGCGGCACCTTCTCGTTATATGGATGTTCATGTGGAAGCTGTTTCTGCTATCGAGCAAGTCTTGGAACAACTAGGTATTCCTTATGAAGAGGTTATGACTTGGTCGACAGATGGTTTTTACCGAGAAACAGCTGAAAAAGTTGCCTATAGGAAGGAAGAAGGCTGCGCAGTTGTGGAGATGGAGTGTGCAGCTCTTGCAGCAGTTGCCCAGCTTCGAGGAGTAGTTTGGGGACAACTTCTATTCACAGCAGATTCTCTAGCGGATTTAGAAAATTATGATAGTCGCGATTGGGGTTCAGAAGCTTTTGACAAGGCCTTGGAACTCTGTCTTGAAATTGTTAGTCATATGTGACTGATTTAACTGTTTTATGGTACAATGTAGCTATGTTATTCAAATCATTTTCGGAAAAAATAAACACGACATTGGGGCGTTTATCATCTGCCCGTCGCATTTTTTTAAGTTTTGCTTTGGTTATTTTCGTAGGCTCTCTCCTTTTGAGCCTGCCATTTGTGCAAGCAACAAGCTCCCAAGCGACCTATTTCGACCATCTCTTTACAGCTGTATCCATGGTCTGTGTGACAGGACTCTGTACTCAACCAGTAGCTACCACATATAACATCTGGGGTCAGTTAATCTGTATGTTTTTGATCCAGATTGGTGGTTTGGGTCTCATGACCTTTATAGGGGTCTTTTATATTCAAAGTAAGCAAAAGCTAAGTCTTCGTAGCCGTGAAACAATTCTGGAGAGTTTTAGTTATGGAGAAACTCAGTCTTTAAAGGTTTTCATACGTTCGATTTTCTTGACAACTTTTATCGTTGAAGGACTAGGAGCCTTCCTGTTAAGTTTTCGTTTTGTTCCGGAATTTGGTTGGGGCCGAGGGATTTTTACCTCTATCTTCGTAGCTATTTCAGCTTTCTGTAATGCTGGTTTTGATAATTTTGGCAGTACAAGTTTAGTAGCTTTTCAAACTGACCCTCTGATTAATCTAGTGATTGCTTCCTTGATAATCACCGGCGGTCTAGGATTTATGGTTTGGTTTGACCTGGCTACACGGTTGAGCAAGAAAAAACGTCGGCTTCGCTTCCATACCAAATTGGTTCTCTTCTTGACAGCTGGGATTTTTATTGACGGGAACAGTTTTAACCCTCTTGATAGAGTGGAACAATTCGGGAACGATTGGCAATCTCAGTATTCCGGATAAATTGCTGGTTAGCTTTTTTTCCAAACAGTTAGCATGAGAACGGCAGGCTTTGCTTCTATTGATTATACTCAAGCTAGACCTGTTACACTACTGATCTATATTTTTACAAATGTTTCTTGGTGGGGCTCCTGGCGGAACTGCAGGGGGACTTAAAATCACAACCTTCTTTGTCTTATTGGTCTTTGCGCGCAGTGAGCTTTTTAGGATTGCCTCATGCCAATATAGCTCGAAGAACGATCGAACCACGAACAGTCCAGAAATCTTTCAGTGTTTTCATCATCTTCTTGATAACTTTTTTAGCGGGCTTAATCTTAATAGGAATAACAGCCGAGGGAAATCCGCGCTTTATCTACATCATGTTCGAGACGATTTCAGCGCTTGCCACGGTTGGTGTGACTGCCAATCTGACACCAGAGTTAGGCAAGTTAGCACTTAGCATTGTAATGCTACTGATGTTCATAGGACGGATCGGGCCACTCACGCTATTAGTCAGTTTAGCTGAGTATCAACCAGATAAGAAAGACATGATCCATTATATGAAAGCAGATATTACCATTGGTTAAGAAAGGAAAGTCTATGTCAGATCGAACAATTGGAATTTTAGGTTTGGGAATTTTTGGGAGTAGTGTGCTTACCGCTCTCGCTCAGCAAGATATAAATATTATCGCCATTGACGACCATGAGGAACGAATCAATCATTTCGAACCAGTCTTGGTTCGTGGAGTTGTTGGAGATATAACCGATGAAGATCTCTTGCTCTCAGCAGGGATTGATACTTGCGATACAGTTGTCGTAGCAACTGGGGAAAATTTAGAATCGAGTGTGCTTGCGGTCATGCATTGCAAAAGCCTGGGAGTGCCGACAGTTATTGCCAAGGTTAAAAGTCATACAGCAAAAAAAGTTCTTGAAAAAATTGGTGCGGATTCAGTCATTTCGCCAGAGTATGAAATGGGGCGCTCGTTGGCACAGACAATACTCTTTAATAATAGCGTAGATGTCATTCAGTTGGACAAGAATGTCTCGATTATCGAGATGAAAATTCCACAGTCGTGGGCAGGCAAGAGTCTAAGCCAACTAGACCTTCGAGGACGATACAATTTCAATATCCTTGGTTTTCGTGACTACGAAAATGCTCCTCTAGACGTTCAGTTTGGTCCAGATGATCAATTAAAAGCTGATGGCTATATGATGGCAGTAATCAATAACCAATATTTGGATAATCTAGCACACCTTAATGATTAAAAGAGAAATGACTATTCTTTTTTCTAGTGACTATTGAGTCAATATAAGTATTTTATAAGAAGGATTTAAGAAAAATTTTAACTTTTTCTTAATCCTTTTTAATTTTAGGAGATTATACTAGAGCTATCAAAAAAACTCTAAGGAGAATCCTATGAAATTCAATCCAAATCAGAGATATACTCGTTGGTCTATTCGCCGCCTCAGTGTAGGTGTTGCTTCAGTTGTTGTGGCTAGTGGCTTCTTTGTTCTAGTCGGTCAACCAGCTTCAGTTCGTGCAGATCAAGTGAAACCTACTGAAATACCAGTTGTCCAAACTGAGAAAGACATGCCTAAAGAAGTCAAGAAAACTAGTGAGATGCCAGAAAAAGCTACTGAGCTTCCTATGGACCCTGAGAAAGAAGTAGCGACTACAGAAGCACCTTCTAAAGAAGAAATGTCTGTAGAAACAAAAGCTACTGAGCCTGAAACTGCTAAAAAAATGGAAGAAACTGCTAAAGCTGAAGTAGCTGAAATGCCTAAAACAGGAGTAGAAACTCCTGAAAAGACTCCAGAACCTAAGGAAGAAAAGGTAACTAGTCCAGACCAAGTTAAAAAAGCAGTATCTGACAACATAAAAGACAGCACCGATGTTCCAGCTAGCTATCTTGAAAAAGCAAATGTTCCCGGTCCATTCTTGGCAGGTGTTAACCAAGTGATTCCTTACGAAGCTTTCGGTGGTGACGGTATGTTAACTCGTCTCTTGCTCAAAACAGCCTACAAGGCTCCATGGTCAGACAATGGTTCAGCAGGAAATGCAGCAATTCTTCCACTTGAAGGCTTGGCAAAAGGTCAATATTTCTACGAAGTAGATTTGAACGGCAACACACGAGGCAAAGAAGGTCAAGCTCTTCTCGACCAACTTCGTGTTAACGGCACACAAACATACCAAGCAACAGTTAAAGTCTACGGTGCCAAAGACGGCAAGGTCGATTTGACAAATCTCGTAGCGACTAAAGATTTGACAGTCAATTTGAATGGCTTAACTACTCCAGCTGAAGTCCAAAAAGGAGTAGCCGACAACACCAAAGATACAGTAGACGTTCCAGCCACTTACTTGGACAAGGCTAACTTCCCAGGTCCATTTACAGCCGGTGTCAACCAAGTTATTCCGTATGAATTCTTCGCTGGTGACGGTATGTTAACTCGTCTTATCTTGAAAGCTTCTGACAAGGCTCCATGGTCAGACAACGGTTCAGCTAAAAACCCAGCTCTTCCACCAGTAGAAAAATTGGGCAAAGGTCTCTACTTCTACGAAGTGGACTTGGCAGGTACCCAAGGTAAATCAGATAAAGAGCTTCTTGACCTGTTGAAACAATATGGTACACAAAGCTACAAGGCAACCATCAAAGTGTACGGTGCGAAAGATGGCAAGGCTGATTTGACTAATCTCGTAGCGACTAAGGATTTGACAGTAAACTTGAATAGACATCAGTCTCTTGTCCCGATGCAGTCAGGTTTCGTCCCATCTTCTAATGGTTCAGCTATGCCAGCTCCAATGATGAATAGTCATCAAGCTGCATCTAATATGAAAGCTCAAATGCCTGGTGACAATCAAGATGCGATGAAATCTAAAATGCCAGCTGCTAGCCAGGATAAGATGATGCCTAACAAAGAGCAGGATAAAACCATGAATGCTAGCCAGTCTATGGCAACACCAAGCATGAAGCAAGACCAAGTCGCAGCAATCTCAAGCAAAATGTCTGATGAAGGCAAGATGGCGTCTACTAACAAGGTGTCAAGTCCAATGATGGCTGATCACATGAAAGACCAAAGACATGCTTCCATATACTGGTGAAGCCCAAACATCAATGGCTACTATTGGATTCTTTGGACTAGCCTTGGCCGGACTGTTAGGTGGACTCGGTTTGAAAGCTAAAAAAGAGGAAAATGACTAGTCTAGCTACAGACTTTCTATCTAGAATTTGAAAAATCCAGATATCGTTTAGAATGTTCGTAAAGCGATTAAAATAGTGTTATACTATTGTGGTATAGCACTGTTTTTTTCAAAGGAGAGATAGATGGGAAAGACAATTTTACTCGTTGACGACGAGGTAGAAATCACAGATATTCATCAACGTTATCTGGTTCAGGCAGGATATCAGGTTTTGGTGGCCCATGATGGAGTAGAGGCCTTAGAAATCTTCAATCGAAAACCGATTGATTTGATTATTACAGATATCATGATGCCTCGGATGGATGGTTATGATTTGATTAGTGAAGTTCAGTATCAATCTCCGGATCAGCCTTTTCTCTTTATCACGGCTAAGACCAGTGAGCAGGACAAGATTTACGGTCTGAGCTTGGGGGCAGACGACTTTATTGCCAAGCCCTTTAGCCCGCGTGAGCTAGTTTTGCGTGTCCACAATATCTTGCGTCGTCTTCATCGTGGAGGTGAGACAGAAGTTGTCAGTCTCGGGGATTTACGGATGAATCACGGTAGCCATGAGGTTCAAGTCGGAGATGTGGCGCTTGATTTGACAGTCAAATCCTTCGAACTTTTATGGCTTTAGCCAGTAATCCAAAACGGGTTTTCTCTAAGACAGACCTCTATGAAAAGGTCTGGCAGGAAGACTATGTGGATGATACCAATACCTTGAATGTTCATATCCATGCTCTTCGACAGGAGTTGGCTAAATATGCTAGTGCAGAAACGCCCACCATAAAAACCGTTTGGGGCTTGGGCTACAAAATTGAGAAAGCACGAGGTAGTCGATGAAATTAAAAAGTTATATTTTAGTTGGGTATATCATTTCAACACTCCTAACGATTATCGTGGTCTTTTGGGCCATCCAGCGAATGCTAATTGAAGAAAGTGAAATTTATTTCCTAGTGGGTATGACTCTCATGGCTAGTTTTGTCGGTGCTGGGATTAGTCTCTTTCTTCTATCGCCGGTCTTTACGTCGTTGGGTAAACTCAAGGAACATGCCAAGCGAGTAGCGGACAAGAACTTTCCATCAAATTTGGAGGTTCAAGGCCCTGTAGAATTTCAGCAATTAGGCCAAGCTTTCAATGAAATGTCCCATGATTTGCAGGCGACCTTTGATTCCTTAGAAGAAAGCGAACGAGAAAAGGGCTTGATGATTGCCCAGCTGTCGCATGATATCAAGACCCCTATCACTTCGATTCAAGCGACGGTAGAAGGGATTTTGGATGGGGTTATCAAGGAAGGAGAACAGTCCCATTATCTAGCACCATTGGACGCCAGACAGAAAGACTCAATAAACTGGTTGAGGAGTTAAATTTTTTGACCCTAAACACAGCTAGAAATCAGGTGGAAACTGCTAGCAAAGACAGTATTTTTCTGGACCAACTCTTGATTGAGTGTATGAGTGAATTTCAGTTCTTGATTGAGCAGGAGGAGCGAGATGTCCACTTGAAGGTAATTCCAGAGTCTGCCCGGATTGAAGGTGATTATGCCAAGCTTTCTCGTATCTTGGTGAATCTGATCAATAACGCTTTTAAATACTCTGCTCCAGGAACTAAGCTGGAAGTGGTAGCTAAGCTGGAGAAGAACCAACTCTCAATCAGTGTGATCGATGAGGGGCAGGGAATTGAGCCAGAGGACTTGGAGAATATTTTCAAACGCCTTTATCGTGTAGAAACTTCTCGTAATATGAAAACAGGTGGACATGGCTTAGGGCTTGCGATTGCGCGTGAATTGGCTCATCAATTGGGTGGGGAAATCACAGTTGCCAGCCAGTACGGCCTAGGAAGCACCTTTACCCTCGTTCTCAATCTCTCTGGCAGTGAAAATAAAGCTTAAAACCCCTTTACAAATCTAGCCATTCATGGTAAAATGGACTTTGTGTGAAATAGCAGCAGGAAAGCATGAAGCTCGTCAACAGGTGTCTTCTGATAAGTAACCTTGGCTGTTTAGGCGAAGGGCATCTGCACGAATCAGGGCTTTCTAAGTGACTATTTCCACCGAAATATTATTTATATCAGGAGGACATTCACATGTCACGTTATACAGGACCATCTTGGAAACAAGCTCGTCGCCTTGGCCTTTCACTTACAGGTACAGGTAAAGAATTGGCACGTCGTAACTACGTACCAGGACAACACGGACCAAACAACCGTTCTAAATTGTCAGAATACGGTTTGCAATTGGCTGAAAAACAAAAACTTCGTTTCACTTACGGTGTTGGTGAAAAGCAATTCCGTAACTTGTTCGTACAAGCTACAAAAATCAAAGGCGGAATCCTAGGTTTCAACTTCATGCTTCTTTTGGAACGTCGTTTGGATAACGTTGTTTACCGTCTTGGTCTTGCGACTACTCGTCGTCAAGCTCGTCAATTCGTAAACCACGGTCACATCCTTGTTGACGGAAAACGCGTTGATATCCCATCATACCGCGTAACTCCAGGACAAGTGATTTCAGTTCGTGAAAAATCATTGAAAGTTCCAGCAATCCTTGAAGCAGTAGAAGCTACTCTTGGACGTCCAGCATTCGTATCATTCGACGCTGAAAAATTGGAAGGTTCATTGACTCGCTTGCCAGAACGCGACGAAATCAATCCAGAAATCAACGAAGCTCTTGTCGTTGAATTCTACAACAAGATGCTTTAATTTTAAGATATACCTTACAGAAAGCCTACAACAGTGGGCTTTTTGCTTTGTCATAAATTAAGAATATGGTTATCTAGCTAGATTTATGTGAATTACAAACTCATAATCAATACCACTATGCCCCTTCTTTCCCCCTTTCTCTGCTATACTACAAGCAGAGAAAGGGGGAAAGCAAATGCTTGAGAATTACTATGCAAAGGTTAAAGGGATTGTTCATAAATGCCGAAAAGATTATTATCTGCATTTATGGGAGAAGGAGGACTGGGATCAAGAAGGCATGATCTGTCTCTATGAACTCCTAGAACATCATCCAGAACTAGTAGAAGAAGAAAAGAAACTCTACGTCTACTTCAAAACAAAATTCCGCAATCGAATCCTTGATACTGTGAGAAAACAAGAAAGTCAAAAACGACGTCTGGATCGGATGGCCTATGAAGAAGTAGGTGAAATTAGCCATCGACTTCCAGAGGGAGGTTTATGGTTGGATGATTACTATGTTCTTCATGAATTGTTGGATACTTATAGAAGAAAGTTACCACAAGATAAGCAAGAAGCCTATGAACGACTCTGGGCAGATGAGCGCTTCAAGGGCCGCAAAGGACTCCTCAAAGAGTTGCAGGAGATATTACAAGACTTCTAAAAAAAGTTTCAAAAAGGTGTTGACAAAGTTTGAAAAGTCGGTATAATAGTAAGAGTTGAAAATAACAACTCCGGTCCGTTGGTCAAGGGGTTAAGACACCGCCTTTTCACGGCGGTAACACGGGTTCGAATCCCGTACGGACTATGGTATGTTACAGATGAAGCACTGGTTGAAAAAATAAAAAAAGTTTCAAAAAAGTGTTGACAAGAGATTGCGACTGTGATATACTAATATAGTTGTCGCTTGAGAGATTGAGTGACAAAGACCTTTGAAAACTGAACAAGACGAACCAATGTGCAGGGCACTACAACAGAAGTTGTAGTACTGAACAATGAAAAAAACAATAAATCTGTCAGTGACAGAAATGAGTGAGAACTCAAACTTTTAATGAGAGTTTGATCCTGGCTCAGGACGAACGCTGGCGGCGTGCCTAATACATGCAAGTAGAACGCTGAAGGAAGGAGCTTGCTCTTTCCGGATGAGTTGCGAACGGGTGAGTAACGCGTAGGTAACCTGCCTGGTAGCGGGGGATAACTATTGGAAACGATAGCTAATACCGCATAACAGTAGATATCGCATGATATTTGCTTAAAAGGTGCAATTGCACCACTACCAGATGGACCTGCGTTGTATTAGCTAGTTGGTGGGGTAACGGCTCACCAAGGCGACGATACATAGCCGACCTGAGAGGGTGATCGGCCACACTGGGACTGAGACACGGCCCAGACTCCTACGGGAGGCAGCAGTAGGGAATCTTCGGCAATGGACGGAAGTCTGACCGAGCAACGCCGCGTGAGTGAAGAAGGTTTCGGATCGTAAAGCTCTGTTGTAAGAGAAGAACGAGTGTGAGAGTGGAAAGTTCACACTGTGACGGTATCTTACCAGAAAGGGACGGCTAACTACGTGCCAGCAGCCGCGGTAATACGTAGGTCCCGAGCGTTGTCCGGATTTATTGGGCGTAAAGCGAGCGCAGGCGGTTAGATAAGTCTGAAGTTAAAGGCTGTGGCTTAACCATAGTACGCTTTGGAAACTGTTTAACTTGAGTGCAAGAGGGGAGAGTGGAATTCCATGTGTAGCGGTGAAATGCGTAGATATATGGAGGAACACCGGTGGCGAAAGCGGCTCTCTGGCTTGTAACTGACGCTGAGGCTCGAAAGCGTGGGGAGCAAACAGGATTAGATACCCTGGTAGTCCACGCCGTAAACGATGAGTGCTAGGTGTTAGACCCTTTCCGGGGTTTAGTGCCGTAGCTAACGCATTAAGCACTCCGCCTGGGGAGTACGACCGCAAGGTTGAAACTCAAAGGAATTGACGGGGGCCCGCACAAGCGGTGGAGCATGTGGTTTAATTCGAAGCAACGCGAAGAACCTTACCAGGTCTTGACATCCCTCTGACCGCTCTAGAGATAGAGTTTTCCTTCGGGACAGAGGTGACAGGTGGTGCATGGTTGTCGTCAGCTCGTGTCGTGAGATGTTGGGTTAAGTCCCGCAACGAGCGCAACCCCTATTGTTAGTTGCCATCATTCAGTTGGGCACTCTAGCGAGACTGCCGGTAATAAACCGGAGGAAGGTGGGGATGACGTCAAATCATCATGCCCCTTATGACCTGGGCTACACACGTGCTACAATGGCTGGTACAACGAGTCGCAAGTCGGTGACGGCAAGCTAATCTCTTAAAGCCAGTCTCAGTTCGGATTGTAGGCTGCAACTCGCCTACATGAAGTCGGAATCGCTAGTAATCGCGGATCAGCACGCCGCGGTGAATACGTTCCCGGGCCTTGTACACACCGCCCGTCACACCACGAGAGTTTGTAACACCCGAAGTCGGTGAGGTAACCATTTGGAGCCAGCCGCCTAAGGTGGGATAGATGATTGGGGTGAAGTCGTAACAAGGTAGCCGTATCGGAAGGTGCGGCTGGATCACCTCCTTTCTAAGGATAAGGAATGCACATTGGTCTTGTTTAGTCTTGAGAGGTCTTGTGGGGCCTTAGCTCAGCTGGGAGAGCGCCTGCTTTGCACGCAGGAGGTCAGCGGTTCGATCCCGCTAGGCTCCATTGGTGAGAGATCACCAAGTAATGCACATTGAAATTGAATATCTATATCAAATAGTAACAAG
>BNJS01002689.1_pt1:150000-348767 | contig 348767 bp, 381 predicted proteins | sample 8540461 | NCBI WGS metagenome assembly BNJS01 (sample SAMD00202454, study PRJDB9452) | human saliva metagenome | isolation source: human saliva | place: Japan
TTAATTGTATTATAACTTAAAAGTCTCTTTTTTTCATTTTTGTTTTTTTAGTTTTTTTGTTTTTTAGGTATTCACGAAATTCGAATATATGGTCATACGTTAATTTATTTAAATTTGTATTTTTAAAGTATGGTTTAATATGACGCTCATAATTGTTTCTTTGTGTACTTGTATAGCTTATTTTTCTGCCATTTTTCAGATCATCTTCTTCAAGTAAGTCGAATAACATATCTGTTGTTACTACAAAGTCAAATTGTTTTTCTTTTAATTCTACAACTCGAATATGTTGTTCTAGTTCTAGGGCTTCCTTTTTAGATTTTAATCCTTTTCGAATGATACGTATTCTTTTTTGTGTGACTGGGTGGAAACCATTAGAAACATCGACGGTCCATTTACCACTTTTAGTTTTACGAACAGTCATTCATTATGCTTCTTTCTGGAGTTCAATTCCTAGTAGCTCTTCAGCAACACTGGCTGGAATTGTACCAATCCGTTTATTATCGTAGATATTAAAACCACGATTCACTAATAGTAATTTGCCAGTATGGATAATCTTTCTTGCAGTTCCTGGAGCAAATCCAAGTTCGATAAGGTCATCTTTTGTTACAGTTTTAATCATGTGATCTCCTTTTCTAATTAGATTAAGTAAGGGGAGGATTAACTCCCCTGTATTTTACTTATTTTTGTTTTACATCTACTAAATGGATAGCATCCGCCTTGTAATACATCGTTGAACTAATCATAGTGGCTTGTAAATTGTCAAATGTAACTGGTACCTCGTCCATTGTTTGAATATAGTCATTATCGACTAAAGCTTCTGGATTGTCTACTGAGACTTGGGTTGATTTCTTTTTGAATTGTCCATCCTTGATAGTTATATTGTATTTCCAACCAATGATTTTATCGGTATTAAAACGTCTTTCGCTACCATCTCGGTTTTTGATAATTTCTCCGTTTGCATCTGCTCGGACTTCTGTTTCAAATTTTGGAATAACTTCATCCAATTCAAATTTTGTTCCAATGTTATTAAAATTCCAGTCATTTTGTGAAAGCATTTTTGCCATAGTTAATTTCTCCTTTTGATATTTTCTTTTATTGTGGGGATTAAATCCTCTCTTTTAAAGAGAATTGCCCTTTCTATTAATCCACTTGCTAAATCTGGTGGATATTCCATATTGTTGAGTACGAGATAGTTAGCTTTCTCATACTCATGCAGTAAGTTATTGTCGTATAGAAATTTATACGCTTTTAGAATAGCTCCAGAACCTTTATAGGTAAACCATTCTAATTTTTGTTCGAGTTCTGTTTTTGGTTTTGAAATAATGATAGAGACAGGTTTTGAGTGACCTAAAAACTTTTCCCAAGATCTCAAAGGTTTTGAGAAATGGCTATCACTATAGAATCTCACTTTTTCTTTGAGATATCCCTTGGTAAAGTTGAGAAGATCTATTTCTGAATGCAACCATTCTTGAATGAAGTAGTGAGCTTTTTCTTTTCTAAGTTCTAACTCAGTTCTTATCCAATTTTCTATATACCGCTTGCTGATACCGAGCTTCTCAGCTCGTTCTAAGCGTTTATCGTAAATTCTAAGTCTTTCATCATCATTGGGTTTTCTCAAATATAAGGTCTGGCCGATTGTTTCATCTCCGTAGGTATTGTAGTAGGTGCTTTTTCCATATATAAAGCGTTTCTTCTGACAAATCTTTAGAAGCTGATTAGGAGTGAAATAGGGTGTTTCATTAAAATCATCTATTGCAATATCAATTCGTCTTACTGAAAATTTATTGTAATTGTAGTAGAGGTTGTTCAGAAACTGTCTTTCGGACAGACTATTTGGATCTAATACCATATCTCTATAGAACTCGAGTGCCTGTCCTGACATGACAAGCATGTAGGACGACTCTTTCGATCCATAGTAGATACGGATATTCCCATAATAAAGCTGGCTATCATAGTTATAGTATTTAAGGCTCCCCTTATTCTCAATAAATAGGTCAAAGTCAAGAAATAGAATGTCTTCAATTATTTCTCTTGACGAAAATTCAGTCTTATCAAACTGAATTTGAATCCAGTCAAATACAGAACGTAAATGCTCATTTTTTGCCATAGATTTTGATTCAACTTTTTGCCTAATTTTGCCACCCTTAAAATCTCCAAAACCCTTGGTAATACTGAATTCTTTCGATGGTACACCTAACTTGCAGAGGGTGGTGTTACTACACACCCTATCGGTCAAAAATGGTCCGTCCGCATCTACGCTCATTTTCGGCTTTCTGCCTCATGGCTCAGCCGAAAACTCGCTATTAGCCGAACCTATTTTTTGACCTCTTGTTAACAAACCCTAGTAAGCCGGTTTGCATCGACTCTTCAATATCTTGGATTTTCTTTTTTAGGTTGGAATTCTCAATTTTTATCAGTCGCATTTCTCGCTTAAATTCCTGTTTTAAGGCGCTCAGTTCATCGTAGAGCTCATCTATTGCTTGGTTTAGGGATTCATGCTCATTGTCTGCTAGACTCCCAAATACGGCTTGTATAGCCTCTTTTAGACCTATTTCAAGTTTTAGTTTAGCTAACTTTTGAAATTGTCTAAGGTCTTCGTCTGTAAAGTCATAGGCAACTGTATAACTTAATTGATGAGTTCTGGGATTTCTACTGATAGGAACTTTAATTTTCTTAAATTCCTTGCCACTTATCTCTTTAATCAGTTGAATCCAATTTTTAAGAGTAGAGGTAGAGTTTAGGCCAGAAATTTGATTGACTAACTCTTTATTGGTCATCTTTTTGTGAAACCTCCGAAATTTTCTTGTGCAACTGAAGAGTTTTCTGTGGTATAATTGTTACATAATATGTTTTGATCTTGGAACGAACGGCACATTTGTTTCAAGATTTTTTTAATTTTGTCGAATCTTACCTCCTTTATTAAAATTTTTTAAATCGACTACTAGTTACATACGCTTTTACCTCCTTTTATGTTATAATATTCTCAATGGAATATTTAATCTCAAAATAAATATTCCTTATGGAATAATTCTATTTTATACCGTTTAGAATATTTTGTCAAGCAAAAATATACGAATAAGAATATCTATAGGAGAATTATGTATACAGAGGATTATAAATTTTCAGAGAGGTTAAAAACTCTCAGAAAATCAAAAAAGTTAACTCAAGTACAAATATCGGAATTAATTGGAGTTCAACAAGGGACATATTCTCGGTGGGAGAATGGAACGTTAGAACCAGGATTAGAATTCGTTGTGAAATTAGCAAATATCTTTGGTACTACTACAGATTATTTGCTGGGACAAAAACCTTATTCAATTATCAGTAGTTTACCTCTAGAACAATTAGATCTTACCAATATTGCAAACTTTTCAAAGGATGAGTTTGATATTTTGAAACATTCAATAGCAGTTTCGGTGGCAAGAAATAAAATAAAGGCAACAGAACTAAAAGATAGAGTTATAGAAAAAAATCAGTTGTCAGAAAAAGATGCAGAACTTTTGAATAAGATTTTTGAAGAAGTTAAAACTTATTGGGAAAAATAGAAGGACGCTAGTCTTCAAAATTTCCTCCCAAAATGTGTCTAAAATATTAACGGAATTCCATATAAAGAGGTTTATGATTATTTTAATGCAGATTGATGGTTTGTTTTTTAGATTTTAAATTCACCATAGGTGCTAGTATTATTTATCATAATGCTTGACACCGCTTTTAAGTGGGAGTACAATAATATTGAGGGCAGGATGGCTTATCTCTTTTATTTAGGAGGTGTCCGATATGCAAATCTATTTTATTTATTCTATTTTCTTTCTATTATCACTTGTAGTTCTAGCTTATCTTATTAAGTTACTCATTGCTCATTTAAAAAGAAACTAAGTAACATTTTGCCCAAATAGTAGTTATTTGGGCTACTTGGGTAAGGAACTGAAAAAACGATTGGAAGCCAAGGGAATAGACTTTTTGACGCCGATTCGTAAAAATATGAAAGGAGCAGCTGAGCACAACAATCCTGCTATCCTGGCAATCCGAAGGACCATCGAAACTCGGATCTCTGTCCTAAATGCATTGTTTAACATTGAACATCCGCTTGCTCGCTCTTTAGCAGGTTTGCAATTAGAGATCGAACGGGCTATTTTGGTCTATAATTTAGGATTTTTTATCAACTAGCAACACGGGTATTATATATGATAGATTTTGATTTTAAAGGAGGATTTATGAATTTGAAAGGTATAATCTTCGATATGGATGGAGTTATAGTTGATACAGAGTACCAAGATTTTCTAATACAGAAAGATTTTATCAAACACCTTAATCCAAAATCTAGTTACGAAGATTCTGAGCTATTGGTATTAGTTGGTAAATCATATTTTAATCTTTATAGGCTTTTTACAGCAATTTATTGGGAAACAATATGATATAAAAACTATAGAAAAAAAGAATATGCTTCTTTTTAGTGATGAGAGATATGAAAAAAATTGATTATTCTTTACTTTTTTTAGAAAAGAAATTCTAAAAATTATTGACTATGCATTGAAAAACGGAATCAAATTAGCTGTAGCATCATCATCAAAATATGAGCATATTAATGAAGTTTTAGAAAGGTGTGACATAAAAAAATATTTTGATGTCATCGTTAGCGGAGAGAATTTTGTAGAAAGTAAGCCAAATCCGTCTATCTATTTAACAACGCTACATAAGTTAGAATTGCAAGCAGAACAATGTATTGCAATTGAAGATTCATACTCTGGAATTGAATCTTCAACTAGCGCCGGAATTGCAACTATTGGTTATTATGATAGCCGATTACCATTTTTTAATGACAAAGCGCAATGGAAAGTTGAAAATATGAAAGAAGTTTTACAAATAATAGAATCACAGAGTCTTTGAGTTGAAAGGCGATGAGGGTCTTGAGGACGTTAGAAAGAAATAAACTTGTTTCATAACGAAATTTAAGGTAACAGCGAACCGCTGAGTGTGTAGCTTTGTTGGTAAAAACGTAAATATTTTTGAGCGAAAGGTATTATGAAGTCACTGGAAACAGTGGCTTTTTGATATTAGTAGGGATGTATTATAGTAACCAATCAAGTTGAGATAGTTGCTTTGATACTAATACATTTTATTTTAATAATGAAGTTTATTACTATAGACACTTGATAGATATGTAAACTAACTACGATACCTCTAATTTTTAACGGACTATAGTTTAATTTGTTTTTTCTGTACTTGATAAGCGAAATCGAATCCCAAGGAAGTCCTTGAACTACCAAACTCCGTATCAAGTTTCTGAGTCAGGTGAAATTGTCTAGCTTAATTTGACAAATGAGATAACTAAGAAATAAGATTATCGACTCACTATTTATGGAAGTAGTTATTTAAGAGAGAAAGATGAGTTACAAAAAAGTTACCAAAATTTGAAAAAAGAGTCTATTTTGCAAGATTTAAAAGTCTAAAAAACCTACTAAATCAAGGTTATAAGATTTAAAAAATGTATTCATAGAACTCAAAATCCAGTGTCCGCAAGGACGTGCCGGTTCGACCCCGGCCGCCGGTATAGTATTAAAGACAAGGTTTTTGGACCTTGTCTTTTTTATTGAAGAATTTATTAAAATTTCACTAAAATAGGTCTATACCATTTACAAATTGTTTTGAAAGGTTTATAATGTAATTGACATAATAAATATTAGAAAAATGAATTACGGAGGTTATCATTATGCCTAAATATATTAAAGCGGATCAATTTTTCTATCCTCATGGTGTTCGCCGTGGCGGTTTTCTAGAACTTGTTGATGGTAAATTTGGTAAGCATGTGGATCAAGTATCTGAGGACGCAGAAATTATTGACTATACTGGTTATAGTATTGCTCCTGGTCTTGTTGATACACATATTCATGGATTTGGTGGGGTTGATGTTATGGACAATAACATCGAAGGTACTCTTCATACAATGAGTGAAGGTCTTCTTAGCACAGGTGTTACTAGTTTCCTACCAACTACTCTAACATCATCATACGAACAATTATTAGCTGTTACTGAAAATATTGGTGCGCGCTACAAAGAGGCTTCTGGTGCTAAAATTCGTGGGATTTACTTTGAAGGCCCATACTTTACTGAGGAATTTAAAGGAGCTCAGAACCCTGCTTACATGAAAGATCCTCGCATGGATGAATTTCGTGCTTGGCAGAAGGCTGCTAATGGTCTTCTAAATAAAATTGCCCTTGCACCTGAACGTGAAGGTGTTGAGGACTTTGTACGTACGGTTACTGGTGAAGGTGTTACTGTTGCTTTAGGTCACTCTAATGCAACTTTTGATCAGGCTAAGAAGGCTGTTGACGCTGGTGCAAGTGTTTGGGTTCATGCTTATAATGGTATGCGTGGCCTGACTCACCGTGAGCTTGGGATGGTTGGTGCTATGTATGAGTTGCCACATACCTATGCTGAATTGATTTGTGATGGTCATCACGTTGATCCTAAGGCTTGTGATATCCTACTTAAACAAAAAGGAACTGAAAATATTGCTCTTATCACTGACTGTATGACAGCGGGTGGTTTGCAAGATGGTGACTATATGCTGGGTGAATTCCCAGTTGTGGTTGCAAATGGCACTGCGCGTCTCAAATCTACTGGGAACTTGGCAGGTTCTATTCTCAAATTGAAAGACGGTTTAAAAAATGTTGTTGAATGGGGAATCGCAAATCCTCATGAAGCAGTCATGATGGCCAGTCTCAACCCGGCAAAAATCTGTTCATATTGACGATGTCTGCGGACAAATCCGTGAAGGCTACGATGCTGACTTTATCGTTCTTGATAAAGATTTGGAATTGGTAGCAACTTACCTTGATGGTGAAAAAAACGTTATCAAGCATAATCTCTAAAGTAGAAACTAATTTAGTTTCTACTTTTTTTAAATAAACTTGTTATTTTTTTCACAATTTGCTTGCTTTTTCTTTTTGAAAAGGCTTACAATTATGATATAAACAATACAAATAAAAAAACGGAGGTAAGCTTTATGAAAGCCTATACTTATGTTAAACCAGGACTTGCTTCATTTGTTGATGTTGACAAACCAGTTATTCGCAAGCCAACTGACGCTATTGTGCGTATCGTAAAAACTACTATTTGTGGAACAGACCTCCATATTATAAAAGGAGATGTTCCGGCATGTAAGAGTGGAACTATCCTTGGGCATGAAGGAATCGGGATTGTAGAGGAAGTTGGAGCAGGTATTTCAAACTTCAAAAAGGGTGATAAGGTTCTGATTTCTTGTGTTTGTGCCTGCGGTAAATGCTACTACTGTAAAAAAGGAATCTATGCTCACTGTGAAGACGAAGGTGGATGGATTTTTGGACATTTGATTGACGGTATGCAAGCAGAATATCTTCGTGTGCCTCATGCTGATAATACTCTCTATCACACTCAAGATGACTTGTCTGATGAAGCCTTGGTTATGTTATCTGATATCTTACCAACTGGCTATGAAATTGGTGTCTTAAAAGGAAAAGTAGAGCCTGGTTGTAGTGTAGCGATTATTGGTTCAGGTCCAGTTGGACTAGCAGCTCTGTTGACTGCACAGTTCTATTCACCAGCCAAATTGATTATGGTGGACCTAGACGATAACCGTTTGGAAACTGCCCTATCATTCGGTGCGACTCATAAGATTAACTCTTCAGATCCTGAAAAGGCAATTAAGGAGATTTATGATTTAACAGATGGTCGAGGTGTGGATGTTGCTATTGAAGCTGTTGGCATTCCTGCAACTTTTGACCTCTGTCAAAAGATTATCGGTGTAGATGGAACGGTAGCAAACTGTGGTGTACATGGTAAACCAGTTCAGTTTGATTTGGACACTCTATGGATTCGTAACATTAACGTGACTACCGGATTGGTTTCAACAAATACAACTCCTCAGCTTTTGAAAGCTTTAGAAAGCCATAAAATTGAACCAGAAAAATTAGTCACTCATTATTTCAAACTAAGTGAAATTGAAAAGGCCTATGAAGTATTTGGTAAGGCTGCAGATCATCACGCGATTAAAGTTATTATTGAAAACGATATTTCAGAAGCTTAATAGAATTTTGAATCCAGTTATTCTTTTTAGAGTAGCTGGATTTTTGAAAAACTGAGATAATTCGTGAAAATGAGCAAATTTCTTTCATTGTTCTTAAAAATCCGCTATAATATACGGTACAAAGGAAGTTAAACTATGTATCGAGTTATAAAAATGTACGGAGATTTTGAACCGTGGTGGTTTATAGAAGGCTGGGAAGACGACGTCATTGCGAGCAAAAAATTTGATAACTATTATGACGCCTTGAAATATTATAAGTCTTGTTGGTTTGAGTTAGAAGAGAAGATTCCTCTTTACAAAAGTCGAGGAGACTTGATGACTATTTTTTGGGATCCAGAAGATAAACGTTGGTGTGAGGAATGCGATGAATTTCTTCAGCAATATCATTCCTTGGCTTTGTTGGAAGATGGTCAAGTCATTCCTGATGAAAAATTTAGACCGGGTTACGAAAAGCAGACTGGTTTAGAAATCCACCGTACTTGTTGCATAAAAAAATAAGAAACAATTTTTTAATGAAGTTGTTTCTTTTTTTATGTTTTCTTCGAATAATAAGAATGAGGAGGAAGATATGGTACAAGCACTTGCACAAGAATTGATTAGTCTTGCAAAAAGGAATGGAGCTCAGGACATCTATTTTGTTCCTAAAGAAAAGATCTATGAGCTACATATGCGAATTGGAGATGAAAGACGTTTAATTGACACCTATGATTTTGAAAAGTTGGGCGCAGTCATCAGTCACTTTAAGTTTATTGCGGGGATGAACGTTGGCGAAAAACGACGTAGTCAGCTTGGTTCCTGTGATTATCAGCATGATGGTAAGGTTTCATCACTACGCTTATCGACGGTTGGAGATTATCGTGGTCATGAGAGTCTAGTTATACGGCTTTTACATGATAAAGAAAAAGAGCTGCGTTTCTGGTTTCAAGATCTTAAGGAACTGGAAAAGGGCTTTAAGCAAAGAGGCCTTTATCTTTTTGCAGGCCCTGTAGGAAGTGGTAAAACAACCCTCATGCATGAATTAGCCCAGTCCTTGTTCAAGGGACTGCAGGTCATGTCTATTGAGGACCCAGTTGAGATAAAGCAAGAAGAGATGCTGCAATTACAACTCAATGAAGCTATCGGACTGAGCTATGAAAACTTGATAAAACTATCTCTTCGTCATCGACCGGATCTCTTGATTATCGGTGAAATTCGGGATAGCGAGACGGCTCGCGCAGTTGTACGAGCTAGCTTAACGGGAGCCACAGTATTTTCGACTATTCATGCAAAGAGTGTTCGTGGGGTTTATGAGCGTCTTTTAGAACTTGGTGTCAGCGAAGATGAACTGGCAGTTGTTTTACAAGGTGTTTGTTATCAGAGACTAATAGGGGGAGGAGGAATGATTGATTTTGCAAACGGAAATTATCAAGAACACCAAGCAAACAAGTGGAATGAGCAAATTGAGCAACTTTTTAAAGATGGACATATCACTGCCCTTCAAGCTGAAACGGAGAAAATTAGCTACCAGTAAGCAGAAAAAAATCATCACTCTCTTTAACAATTTGTTCTCGAGTGGTTTTCACCTGGTAGAAATCATTTCCTTTCTAGATAGAAGTCTCTTGTTGGAAAAGGACTATGTATCGCAGATGCGCCTAGGTCTTTCGCAAGGGAAATCTTTCTCGGAAATGATGGGGAATTTAGGTTTTTCGAGTGCGATTGTCACGCAACTTTCGCTGGCTGAAGTTCATGGGAATCTCCATTTGAGTTTGGGGAAAATTGAAGAATATCTGGATAATCTAGCTAAGGTTAAGAAAAAGTTAATCGAAGTTGCGACCTATCCAATCATTTTGTTAGCTTTCTTACTGCTCATTATGTTGGGATTGCGGAATTATCTCTTACCCCAAATGGATAGTAGTAATGTGGCTACCTTAGTGATTAGTAACCTGCCACAGATTTTTCTTGGTCTTACCCTAACACTAGGTCTCTTATCTTTAACAGGGCTGATATTCTACAGAAAATCTAGGAAGATTCAAGTTTTTTCTTATCTGGCTAGAATCCCCTTTCTAGGTGTGTTTGTTCAGTATTATCTAACTGCCTATTATGCTCGGGAATGGGGCAATATGATTGGACAAGGTTTAGAGTTGTCACAGATTTTCCAGATGATGCAGGAACAAGGGAATCCTCTCTTTAAGGAAATTGGATATGATTTAGAACAAGCTTTGCAAAATGGACATGAATTTTCTGAGGTTGTACAACATTATCCTTTCTTTAGAAGAGAGTTGGGATTAATCATTGAATACGGAGAGGTCAAGTCCAAGTTGGGAAGTGAATTGGAAATATATGCGGAAAAAACCTGGGAATCCTTCTTTACTCGAGTCAATCGGACCATGAACCTTGTTCAACCGCTGGTCTTTATTTTTGTAGCCCTGCTAATCGTTTTATTGTACGCAGCCATGTTGCTGCCGATGTATCAAAATATGGAGGTAAATTTTTAGATGAAAAAAATGATGATGAAATTAAAAGAAACGAAGGCAAAAGCTTTTACACTGGTAGAAATGTTGGTGGTGTTGCTTATCATTAGCGTCCTACTCTTGCTTTTTGTGCCAAATCTTACTAAGCAAAAGGATGCAGTCAATGATAAGGGGAAAGCAGCTGTCGTTAAGGTGGTAGAAAGCCAAGCAGAACTGTATAGTCTGGATAAAAATGAAGATGCTAGTCTAAGCAAATTACAGGCAGATGGACGTATCACTGCTGAGCAAGCAAAAGCCTATAAGGAATATCATGCAAAACAAAAGACAAGTCAAACAGTTTCGGATTAGGGCTTTTACTATGCTAGAAAGTTTATTGGTCTTAGGAATAGTCAGTCTGTTAGCCTTGGGTTTGTCAAGTTCAGTTCAATCAACTTTTGCAGCTGTGGAAGAGCAAATTTTCTTTATGGAGTTTGAGGAACTTTATCGAGAAACCCAGAAGCGAAGTCTGGCTAGTCAGCAAAAGATGAACTTAATGCTAGAAGATAGAAGTATTGGGAATGGCTATCAGAAACTAGCCATCCCTAAAGGAATTCAATTGCAGTCCAATCAGTCAATCACCTTCGATAAGGCTGGAGGGAATTCGTCTCTAGCTAGCGTGAGATTTCAAACAAGGAAAGAAGTGGTTCGCTACCAACTATATCTAGGAAATGGAAAGATTAAACGTATTCAAGAAGCAAAAAATTAAGGCAGTTATTCTACTGGAGGCAGTGATTTCACTCGCAATTTTTGCCAGTATAGCAACCCTTTTGATGGGACAAATTCAAGAAAGTAGAAAAAGAGAAGTAGAACTTCTAAAACAGGAAGAAGTTTTGCGAGTGGCTCGTATGGCGTTGCAGACTGGACAAAAGCAGTTGACTGTCAATGGCCTTACGGTTCATGTTGTCTCGAATGAGCAAGGTTTGGAGGTATATCATGGGACGGAGAAATTACTGGCGATTCAAGACAAGTAGGGTCAGAGCTTTTACACTTTTAGAATCCTTGGTTGCCCTTATTGTTATTAGTGGTAGCTTACTCCTCTTTTAGAATCCTTGGTTGCCCTTATTGTTATTAGTGGTAGCTTACTCCTCTTTCAAGCTATGAGTCAGCTCTTGGTTTCAGAGGTTCGCTACCAGCAGAGAAGTGAGCAAAAAGAATGGTTCTTATTTGTGGACCAGCTAGAAGCAGAGCTGAATCGAACCCAATTTGAAAAAGTGGAGAATGATAGGCTTTACCTCAGACAGGAAGGTAAACCCATTTCCATGGGTAAATCAAAGTCAAATGATTTCCGGAAAACAGATGCCAGTGGACGTGGTTATCAACCCATGGTCTACGGTCTAAAATCAGCTCGAATTCTAGAAAAAAGGCAGGAGCTACACTTTCACTTTCAGTTTGAAAAGGGACTAGAGAGGGAATTTATCTATCGTGTTGAAAAAGAAAAAAGTTAGAGCAGGAGTTCTCCTATACGCTGTCACTATTGCTGGAATTTTTAGTCTTTTGTTGCAGTTTTATCTAAATCGGCAAGTAGCACATCATCAGGATTATGCCTTAAATAAAGAAAAACTTCTTGCCTTTGCAATAGCTAAGAGAACCTATGAAAAAGCTAGTTCTGATAGTGGTCAGCAGTCATTTGATCTAGGGAAGGCAAATTATCGTAGTGACGAAAAGGGATTTACAACGACTGTCGATACTGGGAAAAATCAATTTGAATTTCGTTTTCCACCTTTGAAAAAGACTGACGACAAGACGGAGAAAACAGAAAAAAAGTCAAAAGAAGAAAGCGAGAAGAAAAAAGAAGAACAGGTAAAAAATGAGATCACCGAGACATCTAAAGTTGCTCCTTCTAAGAATGATAAGACATAGATTATCAGATTTGTAGAATCTAGTTTAAGTGGTGATGTTGGACTCAGTGGGTTTGGACGAGGTTTTTACCTGAAATCATGCTATAATAGATACATATGGAGGACAGAATATGTCAAGTGTAAAATTGTATCTAGTGCGTCATGGGAAAACAATGTTTAATACGATTGGGCGTGCTCAAGGTTGGAGTGATACTCCTTTAACAGCTGAAGGTGAGCGAGGTATTCACGAATTGGGAATTGGTTTGCGTGAGTCAGGCTTAACCTTCGAGCGTGCTTATTCAAGTGACTCAGGACGTACCATCCAGACTATGGGAATTATCCTTGAGGAGCTTGGTTTGACAGGTCAAATTCTTTATCGTATGGATAAGAGAATCCGTGAGTGGTGCTTTGGTAGCTTTGATGGTGCTTATGATGGAGACCTATTTATGGGCATCATTCCTCGTATCTTTAATGTCGATCATGTGCATCGTTTGTCCTATGCGGAGCTAGCTGAAGGTTTGGTAGAAGTGGATACAGCAGGCTGGGCTGAAGGATGGGAAAAACTAAGTGGTCGTATCTGGGAAGGCTTTGAAGCCATTGCCAAGGAAATGGAAGCTAATGGGGGAGGAAATGCTCTCGTTGTCAGTCATGGAATGACAATTGGAACTATTGTTTACCTCATTAACGGCATGCATCCACATGGTCTTGATAACGGAAGTGTGACGATTCTTGAGTACGAAGATGGTCAGTTTTCAGTAAAAATTGTTGGGGACTGTAGCTACCGTGAAATTGGACGAGTTAAGCTAGACGAGCAAGATAGTTCAGAACAATAAAATTCAGCACTAAATTTAGAAGAATTTTAAAGGATTGATAGAATGCTAATGTCGTGCTTGCACAAGCTTCTGAGAGCTGAGTGCTTTGACAATAGCATTCTTTTTTGTTAGAATAGTATCAACATGAAAGCATAAGAAGGGACTGACAGAACTGTCGTCCCCTTTTGTCTATCTTATAAGGGGGAAATATGCTGTTTCAGAAAATAAAAGCCTATAAATGGCAGGCCCTGACTTCCTTGGTCATGACAGGTCTAATGGTAACGAGTTCACTCTTGCAACCACGTTATTTGCAGGAGGTTTTAGAGGCACTGTTAACGGGTGATAATGAAGCTATTTATACTATCGGTTTTTGGTTAATTCTTGTTGCCTTGATTGGTTTGGTTGCAGGTGGGATCAATGTAGTGTTAGCAGCTTACATTGCTCAAGGAGTTTCGTCTGACTTACGTGAAGATGCCTTTCGTAAGATTCAAACTTTTTCATACGCCAATATTGAGAAGTTTAATGCAGGGAACCTCGTTGTGCGTATGACCAACGATATCAACCAGATTCAAAACGTCGTTATGATGACCTTCCAAATCCTCTTTCGACTACCGATTTTATTTATCGGTTCCTTTATTCTAGCAGTTGTCACCCTACCTTCTCTGTGGTGGGTGCTAGTTCTCATGGTCGTTCTGATTGTTGCCATAATGGGTTTTATGATGGGAGTTGTGGGACCGCGCTTTGCAAAATTCCAGACCTTACTAGAGCGTATCAATGCCATTGCTAAAGAAAATTTGCGTGGTGTGCGCGTGGTTAAGTCTTTTGTCCGAGAAAAAGATCAGTTTGATAAATTTACGCAGGTGTCAGATGAATTGCTGGGAGAAAACCTTTATATCGGTTACGCCTTTTCTATCGTTCAACCTGTAATGATGATGATTTCATACGGGGCTGTCTTTCTTTCAATCTGGCTTGTAGCAGGTATGGCAGAGTCAGATCCATCAGTAGTTGGTTCCATTGCTTCCTTTGTAAACTACCTGAGTCAGATTATCTTTACCATCGTCATGGTTGGATTTGGGGAACTCAGTTACTCGTGCCATGATTTCCCTTCGTCGTATTCGTGAAATCCTTGATGCAGAACCAGCTATGACTTTCAATGATGTGGAAGATGAAGAATTGGAAGGAAGTCTCAGTTTTAAAAATGTGACCTTTACCTATCCAAATGATGAAGAACCTATCCTAAAAGATGTATCCTTCGATATCGCAGCTGGTGAAATGGTTGGGGTTGTCGGAGCAACTGGTGCAGGGAAATCAACCTTGGCTCAGTTGATTCCACGATTATTTGATCCTCAGCAAGGTTCGATCAAGATTGGTGGAAAGGACATTCGGACAGTTAGTGAAGGGACGCTTCGTAAGACAGTTTCTATCGTCCTACAAAAAGCCATTCTCTTTAGTGGAACCATCGCAGATAATCTCAGACAAGGTAAGGGAGATGCGACAGTTTCAGAAATGGAACGCGCGGCTCGCATCGCCCAGGCCAGTGAATTTATTAGTCGTATGGACTTGGCCTTTGAAAGTCCGGTTGAGGAACGTGGGACTAACTTTTCTGGTGGACAAAAACAAAGAATGTCTATTGCGCGTGGGATTGTCAGCAATCCTCGTATCTTGATTTTTGATGATTCAACCTCTGCCCTTGATGCCAAATCGGAACGTTTGGTTCAAGAAGCCCTCAACAAGGATTTGAAGGGGACAACTACGATTATCATCGCGCAAAAGATTAGCTCTGTTGTACATGCTGATAAAATCTTAGTGCTTGACCAAGGGCGTTTGATTGGTCAAGGCAAACACGCTGACTTGGTTGCAACAAACGCAGTTTATCGAGAAATTTACGAAACGCAAAAAGGAAAGGAGGAGTAGGATGAATACATTTCGATTTTTTTGGAACTATTTTAAAGTTTATAAGATATCCTTTATCGTTGTCATTGCTATGATTATCATTGCAACGGTAGCACAAGCCCTCTTTCCAGTATTTGCAGGTCAAACAGTCACGGAACTAGCTAATTTAGTTATAGCTTATCAAAATGGAATCCTGATATGGTTTGGCAAAGTCTATTAGGACTCCTGGTCAATCTTGCCTATGTTTTGATTGTGCTCGTGGTGTCGAGTCTTATCTATATGGTTTTGATGAGCCGTATTATTGCCGAATCGACAAATGAGATGCGTAAGGGACTTTTTGGCAAGCTTTCTCGCTTGACTGTTTCCTTCTTTGACCGCCATCAAGATGGTGATATCCTGTCACGTTTTACCAGTGATTTGGATAACATCCTACAGGCTTTCAACGAAAGTCTGGTGTCTGTTATGACCAATATTGCCCTTTATATTGGTTTGTTGATTGTCATGTTCGCAAAAAATGTGACCTTGGCTTTGATTACGGTTGCTAGCACTCCGATAGCTGTCATCATGTTGATTGTCATTTTAAAATTGGCAAGAAAATATACCAATCTTCAGCAAAAAGAGGTTGGGAAGCTAAACGCCTACATGGATGAGAGTATTTCAGGTCAAAAAGCCGTTATCGTTCAGGGTATTCAAGATGATGTGATCGCAGGTTTTGTTGAGCAAAACGAGCGTGTCCGTAAAGCAACTTTTAAGGGCAGAATGTTTTCAGGAATTCTCTTTCCTGTCATGAACGGAATGAGCTTGGTCAATACAGCTATTGTTATTTTTGTCGGTTCAGCTGTCTTACTGAATGATCAGAATATCGAGACAGCGACAGCTCTGGGTTTGATTGTCATGTTTACCCAGTTTTCTCAGCAATATTACCAACCCATTATCCAATTGGCAGCGAGCTGGGGAAGTTTGCAACTGGCCTTTACAGGTGCAGAACGTATCCAAGAAATGTTTGATGCAGAAGAAGAAATTCGTCCACAAGATGCTCCAGTTTTCACAGAATTGCGAGAGGGTGTAGAGATTCGCAAGGTAGACTTCTCCTACCTGCCAGGGAAACCGATTCTAAAAGATGTCAGCATTTCAGCTCTAAAAGGGAAAATGATTGCGGTAGTTGGTCCGACAGGTTCAGGGAAAACAACCATCATGAACTTAATCAATCGTTTTTATGATGTGGATGCAGGTAGTATCAGCTTTGATGGAACAGATATTCGCGAGTTTGATTTGGATAGCTTGCGAAGCAAGGTGGGAATTGTCTTACAGGATTCAGTTTTATTTAGCGGAACCATCCGAGACAATATTCGCTTCGGTGTACCAGATGCCAGTCAGGAAATGGTTGAAGCAGCTGCTAAAGCTACACATATCCATGAGTATATCGAAAGTCTGCCAGATAAGTATGATACTTTGATTAATGATGACCAGAGCGTCTTCTCAACCGGTCAGAAGCAGTTGATTTCCATCGCTCGTACCTTGATGACGGATCCCCAGGTCTTGATCTTGGATGAGGCAACATCAAACGTGGATACTGTAACAGAAAGCAAGATTCAAAATGCCATGGAAGCTATTGTGGCAGGAAGAACTAGTTTTGTGATTGCTCATCGTTTGAAAACCATTCTCAATGCCGATCAGATTATTGTCCTTAAAGGATGGTCAAGTTATTGAACAAGGAAACCATCACGAATTACTCAAGCTTGGAGGCTTTTACTCCGAACTTTACCACAATCAATTTGTCTTTGAATAAGCAAAAAAGTTGTCCTAATTTTGGGCAACTTTTTCTGATAATACTCTTCAAAAATCTCTTCAAACCACGTCAGCTTCGTCTTTGACTATATATGTGACTGACTTCGTCAGTCTTATCTACAACCTCAAAGCAGTGCTTTGAACAACCTACGGCTCGCTTCCTAGTTTGCTCTTTGATTTTCATTGAGTATAAAAAAAATTTATCACGGACTTAAAAAATACATATTAGACAGGTGAAGGGAGGGATGATAAGATAAGATTATCAATAGAAAAGGAAAGGAAATCAGTAATGGCAAGAACGGTTGTTGGAGTTGCAGCAAATCTATGTCCCGTAGACGCAGAAGGTAAAAATATTCATTCCTCAGTCTCTTGTAAATTTGCTGAGAGTATTCGTCAGGTTGGCGGACTTCCTTTGGTGATTCCAGTTGGTGATGAGTCAGTTGTCCACGACTACGTAGAAATGATTGATAAGCTTATCTTGACTGGAGGACAAAATGTTCATCCTCAGTTTTATGGGGAGGAAAAAACGATTGATAGTGATGACTATAATCTAGCACGCGATGAGTTTGAGTTGGCCCTTCTACAAGAGGCTCTACGTCAGAACAAACCAATTTTAGCCATTTGCCGTGGTGTTCAACTGGTCAACGTTGCCTTTGGCGGTACGCTCAATCAGGAGATTGAAGGTCATTGGCAAGGCCTACCTTTTGGGACTTCACATTCTATTGAGACAGTGGATGGCAGTGTAGTGTCTAAATTATTTGGTAAAGAAAGTCAGGTTAATTCAGTCCATCGTCAGAGCATTAAAGACCTGGCACCCAATTTCCGTGTGACGGCTGTAGATCCACGTGACCAAACTGTTGAAGCAATTGAATCCATTGATGAACACCGTATTATTGGTCTCCAGTGGCATCCAGAATTTTTGGTCAATGAAGAAGATGGAAATTTAGAATTATTTGAGTATTTATTGAATGAATTATAACGGCTAAAAACTTAGCCGTTTTTTTATTCGTTGTTTACGAATATTTATAGAGTTGTATTTTTACGCAAACGTTTGAATTGTGATAAAAATTGGAAATTTTTAGTATAAAAACTTGAAAAAATTGTTAGTAAGCGTTATGATAGAAAAGAAGAAATTTTGGAGGAATACTATGTCACATATTAAATTTGATTATTCAAAAGTATTAGACAAATTTGTTGCACCACATGAAGTGGAGTACATGCAAGCACAAGTTACAGCAGCAGACGAATTGATCCGTAAAGGAACTGGTGCTGGTAGCGACTTCTTGGGTTGGTTGGACCTTCCTGAAAACTACGACCGCGAAGAATTTGACCGCATCTTGAAAGCTGCTGAACAAATCAAATCAGACAGCGATGTTTTGGTTGTTATCGGTATCGGTGGATCATACCTTGGAGCTAAAGCAGCCATTGACTTCTTGAACCACCATTTTGCAAACTTGCAAACCAAAGAAGAACGCAAAGCACCACAAATCCTTTACGCTGGGAACTCAATCTCATCAACTTACCTTGCTGACTTGGTAGAGTATGTTTCAGATAAAGACTTCTCAGTAAACGTGATTTCTAAATCTGGTACAACAACTGAACCAGCTATCGCTTTCCGTGTCTTCAAAGAACTTTTGGTTAAGAAATACGGTCAAGAAGAAGCTAACAAACGTATCTATGCAACAACTGACCGCCAAAAAGGTGCAGTTAAGGTTGAAGCAGATGCTAACGGTTGGGAAACTTTTGTAGTTCCAGATGATATCGGTGGACGCTTCTCAGTATTGACCGCAGTTGGATTGCTTCCAATCGCTGCATCAGGTGCAGATATCAAAGCCCTTATAGAAGGTGCGAATGCTGCTCGTAAAGATTACACATCAGACAAACTTTCAGAAAACGAAGCTTACCAATACGCTGCAGTTCGTAACATCCTTTACCGTAAAGGATATGCTACTGAAATCTTGGTAAACTACGAGCCATCACTTCAATACTTCTCAGAATGGTGGAAACAATTGGCTGGTGAGTCAGAAGGGAAAGACCAAAAAGGTATTTACCCAACTTCAGCTAACTTCTCAACAGACTTGCACTCATTGGGTCAATTTATCCAAGAAGGAACTCGTATCATGTTTGAAACAGTTGTCCGCGTTGACAAACCACGTAAGAACGTGATCATCCCTACTTTGGAAGAAGATCTTGACGGACTTGGTTACCTTCAAGGAAAGACGTTGACTTTGTAAACAAAAAAGCAACTGACGGTGTTCTTCTTGCCCACACAGACGGTGATGTACCAAACATGTACGTGACTCTTCCTGAGCAAGATGCCTTCACTCTTGGCTACACTATCTACTTCTTCGAATTGGCTATCGCCCTTTCAGGTTATTTGAACGCGATTAACCCATTTGACCAACCAGGTGTTGAAGCATACAAACGCAATATGTTTGCCCTTCTTGGTAAACCAGGATTTGAAGAATTGAGCAAAGAATTGAACGCTCGTCTATAATAGAGTCAATAAAGAGTGGTTTTGCCACTCTTTTTACTATTTCTCGAAAAGAGAAATTGGACTCTGGCACGACTTGTGATATAATATAGAGAGCAAAAAGGCAGACGCCTAGAGACTTTATAGGAGAAGATATGTCAAAAGATATTCGTGTGCGTTATGCACCAAGTCCAACCGGACTACTACACATCGGAAATGCCCGTACAGCATTGTTTAACTACTTGTATGCGCGCCACCATGGTGGAACTTTTATTATCCGTATTGAAGATACTGACCGAAAACGTCATGTCGAAGACGGAGAGCGTTCACAGCTTGAAAACCTTCGTTGGTTAGGCATGGACTGGGATGAAAGTCCAGAGACTCATGAAAACTACCGTCAGTCTGAGCGTTTGGAACTCTATCAAAAATATATTGACCAACTCTTGGATGAAGGAAAAGCCTACAAATCTTACGTTACAGAAGAAGAGTTGGCTGCAGAACGTGAACGTCAAGAAACCGCTGGTGAAACACCTCGTTACATCAACGAATACCTTGGTATGAGCGAAGAAGAAAAAGCAGCTTACGTTGCAGAACGTGAAGCAGCAGGTATCATCCCGACTGTTCGTTTGGCAGTGAATGAGTCTGGTATTTACAAATGGCATGACATGGTCAAAGGCGATATCGAGTTTGAAGGTGGCAATATCGGTGGGGACTGGGTTATCCAAAAGAAAGATGGCTACCCAACTTACAACTTTGCCGTTGTCATCGATGATCACGATATGCAAATCTCTCACGTTATCCGTGGAGATGACCACATTGCCAACACACCAAAACAACTCATGGTTTATGAAGCACTTGGTTGGGAAGCTCCAGAGTTCGGTCACATGACTTTGATTATTAACTCTGAAACTGGTAAGAAGTTATCTAAACGTGACACCAACACCCTTCAATTTATCGAGGACTACCGTAAAAAGGGCTACCTTCCAGAAGCAGTCTTTAACTTTATCGCTCTTCTTGGCTGGAACCCTGGCGGGGAAGATGAAATCTTCTCTCGTGAAGAACTCATCAAGCTCTTTGATGAAAACCGTCTTAGCAAGTCTCCAGCAGCCTTCGACCAGAAGAAACTAGACTGGATGAGCAACGACTACATTAAGAGAGCTGATCTTACAACTATCTTTGAGATGGCTAAACCATTCCTTGAAGAAGCTGGCCGCTTGACGGATAAGGCTGAGAAATTGGTGGAACTCTACAAACCACAAATGAAGTCAGTGGACGAAATCGTTCCATTGACAGACCTTTTCTTCTCAGACTTCCCAGAATTGACAGAAGCTGAACGAGAAGTTATGGCTGGTGAAACAGTTCCAACTGTACTTGAAGCCTTCAAAGCCAAACTTGAAGCGATGTCAGATGATGAATTTGTGGTGGAAAATATCTTTCCACAAATTAAAGCAGTCCAAAAAGAAACAGGGATCAAAGGGAAAAATCTCTTCATGCCAATCCGTATCGCTGTTTCAGGTGAGATGCATGGTCCAGAATTGCCAGATACCATCTACTTGCTTGGACGCGAAAAATCAATCCAACACATTGAAAAAATGTTGGCAGAAATTGCAAAATAAGCTAAGTTTTGACTACTTTTGGCTATAGTAATTGTAGGACTTAGTTCGAGAGTGGGACAGAAATCGGTAATTCGTTAGAATTCGATTTCGTCGTCCCACCTCCGCACAGTTGAGTAGGGCTGTAAAAGCTGATGAAATCAGCGTAGTAGAACCCACTCAACCACTGCGTCTTGCTCGACAATCCAAATACAATTGAGAGGTTAGGACTTTTGTCCCAGCCTCTTTTTTATTGCTAAATTAGAATCATATTTTAGGCAACGCTTTAAAAAAGAGTTCCTTTTATATGTACTTATTTGAAAATGCAAAAGTTTTAGTGTATAATATTAAGTGACAGAGCAGGGGAAAGAAGTCAGTGATATGGTAAAATTCTTTACAAACAGACTCGAATTAGCCCAGACATCGTCTATGTTGTTTGTTGAGTCGACTTATTTTTTCTTTGCGTTTTGCTGAATACAGGAAGAAATTCGTGCGTTCATGCAACTATCATCCATAACGATGCTTTCGTTTTCGATTCGTAGTTGATATGCAACTGTGTATCTACTCTTTCTTTTCCCGAGAATAGAAAGAAATCGACCTTGCTCTGTTTACCTTGCGTTAAGCAAGGTTTTTTTGTTGAATAGTACTGGGCGATTTACGATTTTTCTATCAAGTGGTATAATATTAACTATCCTGATGAATTGAGGAAATCAAATGAAAGAATTTAACAAATCAATCAAATTAGAGCATGTGGCTTATGATATTCGTGGTCCAGTTCTTGAAGAAGCCATGCGTATGCGAGCAAATGGAGAAAAAATCCTCCGTTTGAATACAGGGAACCCAGCTGAGTTTGGCTTTACAGCACCTGATGAGGTCATCCATGATTTGATTATGAATGCGCGTGATAGTGAAGGATATTCAGATTCAAAAGGGATCTTTTCAGCTCGTAAAGCGATTATGCAATATTGCCAATTGAAGAAATTCCCTAATGTAGGTATCGATGATATCTACCTTGGAAATGGTGTGAGTGAGTTGATTGTCATGTCCATGCAAGGTCTCTTGGACAATGGCGATGAAGTCTTGGTTCCTATGCCTGACTATCCTCTCTGGACAGCTGCAGTTAGCTTGGCTGGAGGAAATGCCGTTCACTACGTCTGTGATGAAGAAGCTGAATGGTATCCTGACTTAGATGATATCAAGTCTAAGATTAGTTCAAATACTAAGGCTATCGTTTTGATCAATCCAAATAACCCAACTGGAGCCCTCTATCCTAAGGAACTCTTGTTAGATATTATTGAGATTGCTCGCCAAAATGACTTGATTATCTTTGCGGATGAAATCTACGACCGTATGGTTATGGATGGCAATGTTCACACACCGGTAGCTAGTCTAGCACCAGATCTTTTCTGTGTTAGCATGAATGGTTTGTCTAAATCTCACCGTATCGCAGGTTTCCGTGTGGGTTGGATGGTTTTATCTGGTCCTAAGAAGCACGTCAAAGGCTATATCGAAGGGCTCAATATGCTCTCAAATATGCGCCTCTGTTCCAACGTCTTGGCTCAGCAGGTGGTTCAAACCTCGCTTGGAGGTCACCAATCCGTTGATGAATTACTATTACCAGGTGGTCGTATCTACGAGCAAAGAAACTTCATCTATAATGCCATCCAAGATATTCCAGGTTTGTCCGCGGTTAAACCTAAAGCAGGTCTTTATATCTTCCCTAAAATTGATCGCAATATGTACCGTATTGACGATGATGAACAATTTGTCCTTGATTTCTTGAAGCAAGAAAAGGTGCTTTTGGTTCATGGACGAGGATTTAACTGGAAAGAACCAGACCACTTCCGTATCGTTTATCTTCCACGTGTCGATGAGTTAGCCCAAATCCAAGAGAAGATGACTCGTTTCTTGAAACAGTATCGTAGATAAGGCTTTCATAGTAAAAAAGCTGGAAACATTTGTCAGAACTATTGACAAATAAGTAATAATCAGATAGAATAGTAAAGTATGTTTAGTAACTGATCACTTTATAGCCGGCTAAACGAATACAAAATCTATGAGGAGGTATTCATCGTGAAACGTACTTATCAACCAAGTAAACTACGTCGTGCGCGCAAACACGGATTCCGTAACCGTATGTCAACTAAAAACGGTCGTCGCGTATTGGCAGCTCGTCGTCGTAAAGGACGCAAAGTTTTGGCTGCATAATCCAAACGAATAAAAAAAGAAGTCAGTAGGAACTCGAGTCTACTGACTTTTCTTTTGTCTAAAAGAGAAAATTATCTAAAGTCATTGCTTGAGAATGAAAATTTTAGAAGATCTACTGGAAAAATCACATATAGAAAAAACTCAAAACCAGAGGATAAGTTCTCTGGTTTTGAGCTTTTTTATTCTTTCAAATGATAAGAGTAACTAGCAACGACGACATCTTCATGCCATCTGAGAGCATATTTTAATTTGAGGCTCATTTGATTGTGCAGGATGTTTTGCCAAGGTTTGTTAGGGATAAATTGTGGAACTAGAACTGTAACCGTGTGGTTCTTTTTCTTGGCTTCTTGAGAGATTTTCCGAACATATCGAACTGTAGGAGTGATGATGTCGCGATAGCTAGTATTAATGTTTTTAAGAGAGATATTTGGGAAGTAATCGGCGAATTCTTGGAGGATTTCTTGGTCTTTTTCTTCAGTTTCTTTGGTAGAAATGTGCATAGCCAAAACCTCATCTCCGATGCTTTGAGCATAGTTAATAGCTCCAACGCTGACTCGAGTAACATTTCCCACTAAGACAAGAACGACATTGCCATCGTAACTTTGTTTTTGGATCCCTTCATAAAGTCGCAGTTGTTTGGCTACTTTTTGGTAATGACTGTGGATGGACAGAAATAGGAAGGTCAAGACTAGGATGATTGGGAAGAATGGCCAGATATCTCCAAGTCTGAAGAAGAGTAAGATAAGGACGATGGCGTAACAAATGATAGCGCCAAGGATATTTGCAAAGGCAGATTTTAAGAAATGAGAGCCTTTTTCTTTTTTCCAGTGGCGAATCATCCCTGTTTGAGAAAGTGCAAAGGGAACGAAAACTCCGATAGTGTAAAGAGGAATCAAGCGTTCAGTATTTCCGTTGAAAATGAGTAGAAGGATGATAGCGCCAAAAGCCAAGGTTAGAATACCGTTTGAATAACCAAGACGGTCTCCCTTTTCCATAAAGAGATGGGGCATGTACTTGTTTTTAGCCATATTATAAGCCAACATCGGAAAGGCAGAAAAACCAGTATTTGCAGCAACGGCTAGGATTAGAGCTGTTGAAAATTGGAATAGATAATAAACAATCTGACCGAGAGCTGAATTCCCTAAAATCCCTTTAGCCATTTGTGAAAGGATTGTTTCTCCGTGTTGAGGTGTAATCCCCATCCAGTAGTTTAAGAAGGTAATCCCTGCAAAGAGAAATCCAAGGATAAGAGACATGATAGTCAGTGTCTGAGCGGCGTTCTTTTCTTTTGGAGTTTTAAAAAATGGAACGGCATTTGAGATAGCTTCAACCCCTGTTAATGAAGCGGAACCGCTTGTAAAAGCTCTTAAAATCAGGACAATTGAGAGACTTGGGACGGTTTGACCAATAGAGGAAGTTGCATGATAGCTTAGAGAACCTGTCAATAGTTGGATTAAACCAAACAATAAGAGGAAGACCGTGCTAAAGATAAAGAGATAGACTGGAATCATCAGAGAACTAGCAGATTCCCTCAGGCCTCGTAGATTTAAAAGCATGAGCAAACATACTAGAAAAATCGAAATATGGAGGTTGTAGGGGTGAAGGGCAGGAAGTGCTGCTGTGATAGCATCAGCCCCCGCAGCTACAGATACGGCCACTGTTAGCATGTAGTCAACAAGGAGACTTCCACCAGCAATCAAGCCTAGCTCAGGGGAGAGGTTTTCTCGAGTAACCATATAGGCACCCCCACCTTGAGGGTAGGCATGGATGATTTGCCGATAAGAAATGGTTAGACTAGCTAATAATAAGAGGACAAAAACGCCGATAGGGAGGCTCCACCAAATAGCGAGAGGAGAAAGGCTGGCCAAGACGAGGACGACCTGCTCAGGCCCGTAAGCAATAGACGAGAGAGCATCGCTTGATAGCATTGCGAGTGCCTGCGTTTTTCCAAGTAGTCCTCCTTCGCCTTCTTTTAAGGACTTAAGGGGACGACCAATAAAGGTATACTTCAGTTTTGTAAACATTTTCTTTCCTTTTCTGAAAAATTTCAACAAGAGTTATTATACTGCTATGAAAAAAAGCCGTCAAGAAAAAATGAATGATTTCAAAATATTTTTTCCTATAAGGATGAGATTAGTTTTTTGGTATAATAGAAGGTAGAAAAAACGAGGGAATATAAATGATTTTTGATACACATACACATTTAAATATAGAAGAGTTTTTGGGACGTGAGGAAGAAGAACTGGCTTTAGCCACTGAAATGGGCGTGACTCAGATGAATATTGTTGGTTTTGATAAACCAACCATTGAACGTGCCTTAGAACTAGTAGATAAGTATGACCAACTCTATGCGACGATTGGTTGGCATCCAACAGAGGCAGGGACCTATTCAGAGGAAGTTGAGAATTACTTGCTAGAAAAACTAAACCATCCAAAAGTTGTTGCCTTAGGTGAGATTGGTTTGGACTATCACTGGATGACAGCCCCTAAAGAAGTGCAGGAGCAAGTTTTCCGTCGTCAGATACAGCTGTCTAAGGAACTGGACCTACCTTTTGTAGTTCACACCCGTGATGCGCTAGAAGATACCTATGAGATTATCAAGAGTGAAGGAGTTGGTCCACGTGGTGGCATTATGCACTCATTCTCAGGTTCTTTAGAGTGGGCTGAGAAGTTTGTGGAGCTTGGTATGACGATTTCCTTTTCTGGAGTAGTGACTTTCAAGAAGGCAACAGATATTCAGGAAGCGGCTAAAGAGTTACCCTTGGATAAGATCTTGGTAGAAACGGATGCACCTTATTTAGCCCCAGTACCCAAGCGTGGGCGTGAGAATAAGACAGCTTACACGCGCTATGTAGTAGACTTTATTGCGGACTTGCGTGATATGACGACAGAAGAATTAGCTGCTGTGACAAGTGCTAATGCTGAACGTATCTTTGGATTGGAACGTAAATCATGAAAGAGAAAATATCACAAGTCATTGTAGTTGAAGGGCGTGATGATACGGCAAATCTAAAACGTTATTTTGATGTGGAGACTTATGAGACTCGTGGATCGGCTATTAATGAGCAGGACCTTGAGCGTATCCAACGTCTACATGAACGTCATGGGGTGATTGTCTTTACAGACCCTGATTTTAATGGGGAGCGGATTCGTCGCATGATTATGACGGCCATTCCGACAGTTCAACACGCCTTTCTCAAACGTGATGAAGCAGTTCCCAAGTCCAAGACCAAGGGCCGTTCCTTAGGAATCGAACATGCCAGTTACGAAGACTTGAAGACAGCTTTGGTACAAGTTACTGAGCAGTTTGAAGCAAAGTGACTTTGATATTAGCCGTAGTGACTTGATTCGTCTGGGTTTTCTGGCAGGAGCGGATAGCCGAAAACGCAGAGAATATCTAGGAGAAAGCCTTCGTATCGGATATTCCAATGGTAAACAACTCCTCAAGCGTTTAGAGTTATTTGGGATTAGCTTGGCAGAAATTGAAGAGACCATGAAATCTTATGAGAATTGAGAAACCACCCCAAAATACCAAGGGAATATGATACAATAGAAGTAATCATAAACGGTTTAATCAGGCTTGGTAGCAAGCATTAGAAAAACGACTCCATAGAATTTGTGTTGAGTGGAGATAATGAGGAAAATTTATGGGAATCTTTGATTTTTTAAAAAAGACGGAAACTGCAGAGGCAACTGAAATAAGTGAAGCACAGAAAGAAACAGAAGAATCTAAAAACAATGCATGTATTGGTGTTCTAGATATGTTCCTGATGAAGGAAACGAATCAATTATTGATTGTTGGGAGTTTAGAAGGGACTCTCAAGGTTGGGAATCAGTTGCAGTTTTGCAATCCTGACCAAGGAATGAAGGCTCTTGGTACTGTAGAAGTCAAAAAACTCAGTAGCCAAAACAAAGATGCAGACAGTCTCACTGATGAAGTTCTTGCGCATCTAGTGGTTGATAGGAATCCTTCTTTGGATAAATTGAAAAAGGGAAGTGTGCTCTATAGCTCAGGCATTGATGAAGAGCAAAGATTATCTAGCTACTCAGATGCTCTGTATCGTGCTTTTGTAGCCATCCAAGAGGGCCAGTTGACTAATGAAGACTATTTGGCAGCTAGTCTTGATGACAGTGTGGAGATTTTGCGACTCTTTTTATGGAAATGCCGTCAAAATCAGGAGACTGAAAGTGAAGAAAGCTATCAAGCCAACACTCGCAAGTTGGAACGTCTAGCGGAAATCGTCAAGGACAAGTTGTTGGCAGCAGATTCGGTGTATGCAGTGTATTCGGAAAAAACAGGCGAACCCTATCTTTTCTCAACCACCTATGACAGGGGAGAAGAGGGCTATTTATGTACCGATCCTATGATCATGCTGTTGACGCCATCTTGGTATCGCCAATTCAAGGAAACCATTGACAGTCGACCAAACTCAGTTGTAAAACTGATTGAAAATACGGAAGATAAAAAAGAAATTGAGAATTTCCTTGGGACAGCCTTTTACTTAAATGGTGCCCTGGGAGCAATCTTTAATTCTAAGGAAGTCAGTATCAGTGCTTCAGCCTTGGTCCAAAAACCAGATTTTTCTGATTTGCCAGAAATACAAGTTCCTGTCATGAATCCGGATCTAGTAAGATGGATGCTCTTGATGGGGCAACTAGATAATCCGATTACAGAAGAGCAAGAATTAGTTTATGGGCTTTACTACAAGTTCTTCTCTATGGCTATGCCTAAGGCCAAATTCCTAATCCCTTTAGATGCAGCATCAGGATTCCCAGAGGATAATTCAGAAGGAAATTCCTTTGTTCTGGAAAAAGATGCAAACTTTAATATACCCGTTAGAGAAGGAAAAGATGGACGAAATTCCGTTCCAGTCTTTACCGATTGGAAACGTCTGCGAATGGTCTTTGATGAAAAGTGGAATGGCATGATTGAAGAAGCTGGAGGCATGATTGAAGGCTTTGACTATGCCATAAACCCAACTGAATACTATGAAGCGGGTGCCTATGTTAGTCTAACAGCTTTTAGAGACATGCAAAAGCTTAGTGAGGAACAAGAAGGAAGAGCTCAAGATTAGAAAGTTCTTTAATATTAGAAAAGAGAATACATGAGAATTGCAGATTATAGCGTGACCAAGGCAGTGCTGGAGCGTCACGGTTTTACCTTTAAAAAATCCTTCGGGCAAAATTTTTTGACCGATACCAATATCCTTCAAAAAATCGTGGATACGGCTGAGATTGATGACCAAGTTAATGTTATTGAGATTGGGCCAGGTATTGGTGCCTTGACCGAATTTTTGGCTGAGCGTGCAGCAGAAGTTATGGCCTTTGAGATTGACCACCGTTTGGTGCCGATTTTGGCAGATACCCTGCGTGATTTTGACAATGTGACTGTAGTCAACGAGGACATTCTTAAGGTTGATTTGGCGCAGCATATCCAGAATTTTAAAAATCCTGATTTGCCAATCAAAGTAGTAGCTAACTTGCCTTACTATATTACAACGCCTATTCTCATGCACTTAATCGAGAGTGGTATTCCTTTTAGTGAGTTTGTGGTCATGATGCAAAAAGAAGTGGCCGATCGTATCTCTGCTCAACCAAATACCAAGGCATACGGTAGTTTGTCGATTGCAGTTCAGTATTACATGACAGCCAAGGTGGCCTTTATTGTGCCTCGTACGGTTTTTGTGCCAGCGCCAAACGTGGACTCAGCTATCCTAAAAATGGTACGTCGTCCAGAGCCAGCGGTTGCGGTAGAAGATGAGAACTTTTTCTTTAAAGTTTCCAAGGCTAGTTTCACTCACCGCCGCAAAACCTTGTGGAACAACTTGACAGGCTACTTTGGCAAGACTGAAGAAGTCAAGAATAAGCTGACTAAGGCTTTGGACCAGGCTGGACTGGCACTCCAAGTGTACGTGGTGAAGCTCTCAGCTTGGCAGAATTTGCTCGCCTAGCAGATGCACTTAAAGGACAAGGACTCTAGGATGCAGGGACAAATCATTAAAAGCCTTGGCTGGCTTCTACTATGTGGAAAGTGATGGCCAGGTTTATCAGACACGCGCGCGTGGGAATTTCCGTAAAAAAAGGTCACACGCCTTACGTTGGAGATTGGGTAGATTTTTTTTCTGCGGAGGAAAATTCCGAAGGTTATATTCTCAAGATTCACGAACGAAAAAAATAGTCTGGTTCGCCCACCCATTGTCAATATTGACCAAGCTGTGGTTATCATGTCGGTCAAAGAGCCTGACTTTAATAGCAACTTATTGGATCGGTTCTTGGTTCTTTTGGAGCATAAGGACATTCATCCTATCGTCTATATTTCCAAGATGGACTTACTGGAAGATGGGGGAGAACTGGATTTCTACGAGAATACCTATGATGCTATTGGTTACGATTTTGTGACTAGTAAAGAGGAACTCTTGCCCTTGTTGACAGATAAAGTTACGGTCTTCATGGGGCAGACAGGTGTTGGGAAGTCAACCCTTCTCAATAAAATTGCACCGGACCTCAATCTTGAAACGGGAGAAATCTCAGACAGTCTGGGTCGCGGTCGTCACACCACTCGAGCGGTTAGTTTTTACAATCTCAATGGTGGTAAGATTGCAGACACACCAGGTTTTTCATCGCTGGATTACGAAGTAACAACAGCAGAAGACCTTAATCTAGCCTTTCCAGAAATTGCTAGTGTCAGTCGAGACTGCAAGTTCCGTACATGTACTCATACCCATGAGCCATCTTGCGCAGTGAAACCAGCAGTAGAAGAGGGGATCATTGCTACCTTCCGTTTTGACAACTATTTGCAATTCCTCAGTGAGATTGAAAATCGTAGAGAAACCTATAAAAAAGTCAGCAAAAAAATTCCAAAATAAGGAGAAACCTATGTCTCAATACAAGATTGCTCCGTCAATTCTGGCAGCGGATTATGCCAACTTTGAACGTGAAATTAAACGCCTAGAAGCAACTGGGGCAGAATATGCCCATATCGATATCATGGATGGTCACTTTGTACCACAAATCAGTTTTGGTGCAGGTGTGGTTGAAAGCCTTCGCCCTCATAGTAAGATGGTCTTTGATTGCCACTTGATGGTATCAAATCCCGAACATCATTTAGAAGATTTTGCGCGTGCAGGAGCGGATATTATCAGCATCCATGCAGAAGCAACACCTCATATCCATGGGGCTCTTCAAAAGATCCGTTCTTTGGGAGTGAAGCCTTCTGTTGTCATTAACCCTGGAACACCTGTTGAGGCGATTAAACATGTGCTTCATTTGGTTGACCAAGTATTAGTCATGACCGTTAACCCAGGTTTCGGCGGACAAGCATTTCTGCCTGAAACCATGGATAAGATTCGTGAGTTGGTGGCACTTCGTGAGGAGAAGGGCTTGAACTTTGAAATCGAAGTCGATGGTGGGATCGATAATCAGACCATTGCTCAAGCCAAAGAAGCTGGTGCAACAGTTTTTGTAGCAGGATCCTATGTCTTTAAGGGAGATGTCAATGAACGAGTGCAAGCTCTCAGAAAAGAACTGGACTAGAGTTGCAGTTTTTGCTGGTGGAGATCGTAGTCACTATCGAACAGATTTTGATTGCTATGTCGGGGTGGATCGAGGCTCGCTCTGGGTATTGGAAGAAAAACTTCCTCTTGCTCTAGCAGTTGGGGATTTTGATTCTGTGACTCTAGAAGAACGTCAGTTGATTCAGGCAAATGCCCAGCACTTTGTCCAAGCCCAGCCAGAAAGATGATACGGATCTGGAACTAGCGCTTTTAACGATTTTTGAAAAAAGTCCTCAAGCTCAGGTTACTATTTTTGGTGCTCTAGGTGGTCGCATTGACCATATGCTGGCTAATGTCTTTCTGCCTAGCAATCCTAAATTGGCACCTTACATGCACCAAATAGAGATTGAGGATGGGCAAAATTTGATTAGCTATTGCCCAGAAGGAATCAGTCGACTTGAACCACGTTCGGACTATGATTATTTGGCCTTTATGCCTGTGAGGGATAGTCGTTTGACAATACTCGGTGCCAAGTATGAGCTGACAGAGAAAAATTTTTTCTTTAAGAAAGTTTACGCTTCTAACGAATATATAGATAGGGAAGTGTCAGTGACTTGCCCAGATGGCTATGTGGTTGTGCTGCATAGCAAAGATAGGAGGTAGGATGGAAAGTTTACTTGTTGTTTTATTAGTTGCTAATCTAGCCGGCCTCTTTCTTATTTGGCAAAGGCAGGACAAGCAGGAAAAATATCTGACCAAGAGCTTGGAGGACCAAGCAGATAACCTATCAGACCAGCTAGATTATCGATTTGAACAAGCCAGACAAGCTAGTCAGCTAGATCAAAAAAATCTAGAAGTAGCTGTTAGTGACCGTTTGCAGGAGGTGCGTATTGAATTGCACCAAGGTTTGACTCAGGTTCGACAGGAGATGAATGAAAACCTCCTCCAAACCAGAGATAAGACCGACCAACGACTACAGGCCTTGCAGGAGTCAAATGAGCAACGTTTAGAGCAGATGCGCCAAACGGTCGAGGAAAAGTTAGAAAAGACCTTGCAGACACGCTTGCAAGCGTCTTTCGAGACAGTTTCAAAACAACTGGAATCTGTCAATCGTGGCCTTGGAGAAATGCAGACGGTGGCGCGTGATGTTGGTGCGTTAAATAAAGTTCTTTCCGGAACTAAGACCCGAGGTATTCTGGGAGAATTACAATTGGGGCAGATTATCGAAGATATCATGACGCCTGCCCAGTATGAACGAGAATTTGCAACGGTTGAAAATTCGAGTGAGCGAGTCGAGTACGCCATCAAGTTGCCTGGGCAAGGTGACCAGGAATATGTTTATCTACCGATTGATTCTAAGTTTCCACTGGCGGATTATTACCGCTTAGAAGAGGCTTATGAAGCAGGTGATAAGGATGAAATCGAAAGTTGTCGCAAATCCCTCCAAACAAGCGTTAAGCGTTTTGCCAAAGATATCAAGAGCAAGTACATAGCACCGCCAAGGACGACCAATTTTGGAGTTCTGTTTGTTCCGACAGAAGGTCTTTACTCAGAAATCGTTAGAAATCCAATTTTCTTTGATGGTTTGAGACGGGAAGAGCAGATTATCGTTGCGGGACCAAGTACCTTGTCAGCCCTTCTGAATTCCCTATCTGTTGGCTTCAAAACTCTAAATATCCAAAAGAGTGCTGACCATATTAGCCAAACTCTAGCCAACGTCAAAACCGAATTTGGCAAGTTTGGTGGTATTTTGGTTAAAGCGCAAAAACACCTCCAACATGCCACTGGTAATATTGATGAATTACTAAACCGTCGTACTTCAGCTATCGAGCGAACTCTCCGACATATTGAATTGTCAGAAGGTGAACCTATGCTTGATTTGCTCCAGTTCCAAGAAGATGAGGAAGAATATGAAGATTAGTCACATGAAAAAAGATGAACTGTTCGAGGGCTTTTACCTGATCAAATCAGCCGATCTGAGACAGACGCGTGCTGGGAAAAATTACCTAGCTTTCACCTTCCAAGATGATAGTGGGGAAATCGAAGGAAAGCTCTGGGATGCCCAACCTCATAACGTTGAGGCCTTTACGGCAGGAAAAGTTGTCCACATGCAAGGGCGTCGTGAAGTTTACAACAACACTCCACAGGTAAATCAAATCACCCTTCGCTTACCTCAGCCTGGCGAACCCAATGACCCAGCAGACTTCAAGGTCAAATCACCAGTGGATGTTAAAGAAATCCGTGAGTACATGGCACAGATGATTTTCAAGATTGAAAATCCCATCTGGCAACGAATCGTTCGGGCCCTCTATACCAAATATGATAAAGAATTTTATTCTTATCCAGCTGCAAAAACCAATCACCATGCCTTTGAAACAGGGCTTGCTTATCATACAGCGACTATGATTCGTTTAGCAGAGGCAATTGCAGATGTCTACCCACAACTCAATAAGAGCTTGCTCTATGCGGGAATTATGCTTCATGACCTGGCTAAGGTTATTGAGTTAACAGGTCCGGACCAGACAGAGTATACAGTGAGAGGAAATCTTATCGGGCATATCGCCTTGATTGATAGCGAGATTACCAAAGCAGTTATGGAACTTGGCATTGATGATACTCGAGAAGAAGTGGTGCTTCTGCGCCATGTGATCCTCAGCCACCATGGATTACTCGAGTATGGTAGTCCTGTTCGTCCTCGTGTGATGGAAGCTGAAATTATTCATATGATTGATAATTTGGATGCGAGTATGATGATGATGTCAACAGCTCTGGCCCTTGTTGACGAGGGTGAAATGACCAATAAAGTCTTTGCAATGGACAATCGTTCCTTCTACAAGCCAAAATTAGACTAGAAACTAAAAAAATGAGCTTTATTTAGACGATAAAGTTCGTTTTTTTTGCTTTAGTGTGTTATAATGAGAAAAAGACTAATTAAAAAGAATGGTGAATAACTAATGAAATTAAGAAGAAGTGATCGGATGGTTGTTATTTCCAATTATTTGATTAACAATCCATACAAATTAACCAGTCTCAATACCTTCGCGGAAAAGTATGAATCTGCCAAATCTTCTATTTCTGAAGACATTGTCATCATTAAACGTGCCTTCGAAGAAATTGAAATCGGCCATATTCAAACGGTGACAGGTGCTGGTGGTGGTGTTATTTTTACACCATCAATCTCTACCCTTGAGTCTAAAACGATTATCGAAGAACTTCGTGATAAACTTTCGGAGAGTGACCGCATTCTTCCAGGTGGTTATATCTATTTGTCAGATCTACTTAGCACCCCAGCTATTTTAAAAAATATCGGTCGTATTATCGCTAAGAGCTTTATGGATCAGAAGATTGATGCCGTTATGACTGTTGCGACCAAAGGGGTTCCGCTTGCAAACGCAGTGGCAAATGTTCTCAATGTTCCGTTTGTCATCGTCCGTCGCGACTTGAAAATCACTGAAGGTTCAACTGTTAGTGTTAACTATGTTTCAGGTTCTAGTGACCGTATCGAAAAGATGTTCCTTTCAAAACGTAGCCTCAAAGCAGGAAGTCGTGTCTTGATCGTCGATGATTTCTTGAAAGGTGGAGGACCATTAACGGGATGATTAGCCTCTTGTCTGAGTTTGATTCAGAGCTAGCTGGAGTAGCTGTCTTTGCTGACAATGCACAGGAAGACCGTGAACAACAGTTTGACTACAAATCACTCTTAAGAGTTACGAGTATTGATGTGAAGAACCAACAAATTGCTGTTGAAGTTGGGAATATCTTCAATACAGTAAAATAAGAATTGACTTGAAATACAAAGGTTGGAACTTTCGTCCCAGCCTTTCTTTGATAATGGATATAAAGGAGTCTTATGAAAACACCATTTATTAAACGTGAAGCCTTAGAAAAGATTGTTGAAGAGTTTCCAACTCCCTTTCACCTCTACGATGAAAAAGGAATTCGTGAGAAAGCACGCGCAGTAAACAAGGCCTTTTCTTGGAATAAGGGTTTTAAAGAATACTTCGCTGTTAAAGCGACCCCAACCCCAGCTATCTTAAAAATCTTGCAAGAAGAAGGATGTGGAGTGGACTGTTCTAGTTATGTAGAGCTCTTGATGGGTCACAAGCTTGGGTTTGCGGGTTCAGACATGATGTTCTCATCTAATAACACCCCAGACCAAGAGTACGCCTATGCCCGTGAACTGGGGGCTACAATCAACTTGGATGCCTTTGAAGATATTGAACATTTAGAGCGAGCTGCAGGAATTCCTGAGATTATCTCTTGCCGTTACAATCCTGGAGGCGTATTTGAACTAGGAACAGACATTATGGATAATCCTGGTGAAGCCAAGTTCGGAATGACTAAGGACCAGCTTTTTGAAGCCTTTGCTATCTTGAAAGAAAAGGGAGCAAAAACTTTTGGGATTCATTCTTTCCTAGCTTCCAATACAGTGACTCATCTATATTATCCAGAATTGGCACGTCAGCTTTTTGAGTTAGCTGTTGAAATTAAAGAAAAATTAGGAATCTCCCTTGATTTCATCAATCTTTCTGGAGGAATCGGGGTCAACTACCGCCCAGAACAAGAGCCCAATGATATTGCTTTAATTGGTGAGGGTGTTCGTCAGGTGTATGAAGAGGTCCTCACACCCGCAGATCTTGGGGAAGTCAAGATTTTCACAGAACTAGGACGCTTTATGTTGGCACCTCATGGTGTCTTGGTTACAAAAGTAACTCATAAAAAGAAGACTTATCGAACTTATCTCGGAGTAGATGCATCTGCTGTCAATCTAATGAGACCAGCTATGTATGGCGCTTACCATCACATCACCAATATGATGAATCCTGATGGTCAGACTGAAGTCGTTGATGTTGTTGGCTCTCTCTGTGAAAACAACGATAAGTTTGCAGTTAATCGTGAGCTACCTCAAACAGAAATTGGTGATTTGTTAGTTATTCATGATACAGGTGCGCATGGATTCTCTATGGGCTACCAGTACAATGCCAAACTTCGTTCAGCAGAAATTCTCTATACAGAGGATGGTGGAGCACGATTGATCCGCCGAGCAGAGCGACCAGAGGACTATTTTGCGACTCTCTATGGGTTTGACTTTGACAAGGATTAGAAGATTTTTGAAAATCATGAAAGTTGAAAGTGAAAAACAGATTGTTTTCTAAAAAATAGGCAAAATCTGTGGTTTTTCTTTTCAGTCATGGTATAATAAAGACTATAAAACGTTTTCAAGGAAGGTAACGATATGTCTGAGGAAATAATTGACTATGGACAAGTGACAGGAATGGTGCATTCGACAGAGAGTTTTGGGGCGGTAGATGGTCCTGGGATTCGTTTTATTGTCTTTTTGCAAGGCTGTCAGATGCGTTGCCAATATTGCCATAACCCTGATACTTGGGCTATGGAAACCAATAAATCTCGTGTACGAACAGTAGATGATGTTCTAGAAGAAGCGCTTCGTTATCGTGGTTTCTGGGGAGACAAGGGAGGTATTACAGTCAGCGGAGGAGAAGCCCTCTTGCAGATTGATTTCTTGATTGCCCTCTTTACCAAGGCAAAAGAAAAGGGTATCCACTGTACCTTGGATACTTGTGCCCTTCCATTCCGTAACAAACCACGCTATCTAGAAAAGTTCAACAAGTTAATGGCCGTGACAGACTTGGTACTCCTTGATATCAAGGAGATTAACGAAGCGCAACACAAGATTGTAACCAGTCAAACCAATAAAAACATTCTGGCTTGTGCTCAGTACTTGTCAGAAATCGGTAAACCTGTTTGGATTCGTCACGTGCTAGTGCCAGGATTGACAGACAGAGATGAAGATTTGATTGAACTTGGTAAGTTTGTAAAAACTCTCAAAAATGTTGATAAGTTTGAAATCTTGCCTTATCACACAATGGGTGAGTTCAAATGGCGTGAACTTGGGATTCCATATTCCCTCGAAGGAGTTAAACCTCCAACGGCAGATCGCGTCAAGAATGCTAAGGAATTGATGGATACAGAAAGCTATCAAGATTACATGAAACGTGTACATGGATAAAATGAAAGAAGAGGTCGGGATTTTTTCTCGGCCTCTTTTTGACTATAGAAAAGGCTCAGCATTTAAGCTAAGCCTTTTATTTTTTATCTAGAATGTTGTTTTCCAGAATTACGTTTTTTGTTTTTCTTTTTATTAGAAGTTGAGATAACTGCTGCTGATTCAGGAGTTACATCTTTACGAGTAGCTGAAGTTTTACTTGCTTTTGGTGGATTCTTAGCCAGTTCTTCACGTACTTTTTTGCGAAGTTTTGGACGAATGATGTAGTTGACGATGAATTGTTGAAGGATCATCATGAAACCACCGACAACCCAGTAAAGCGTAACGCTGGCTGGTGAGAAATTGAAAACATGACAATCATCATTGGACTCATGTAAATCATCTTCTTGAGTTGTTCTCTTTGAGTCTCGTCTTCAACTCCATGTAGTGAAAGGAGCGATTGGACGTAGTAGAGAACACCTGCACAGGCGATAAGAATCCAACTTGGTGAGCCTAGAGGAATTCCTAGGTAGCTTGCTTGGGCGACTCCTTCAGTATGTTGGGCAGCAAAGTAGATAGCAGAGAAGAAAGGCATTTGAATGAGGATAGGGAAACATCCCACGCCGCCAAACATGCTGATACCGTGCTCTTTTTGAGCAGCAAAGAGAGCTTGTTGGGCTTCCAGTTTTTCTTCTTGTGTTTCTGCTTCCTTGAGACGAGTTTGGTGTGGTTCAAGGACATGTTTGAGGGCATTCATCTTTTCAGAGTGAAGCGTTGCCTTCCATGATTGGTAGATACCAAGTGGGAGGATAATCAAGCGAACGATAATGGTTACGATGATGATCCCAACACCGAAACCGAGGCCTTGATCATTGGCGAAGTATTTGATAGCTTCTCCCATTGGAGCACCCAAGAAATCCCAAACGGGACCAATTGGGAGTCCTGTTGATTTATCAACCTGGACACAACCTGTTAAGACTAATAGCATAGCCACTCCCATAGCCGAGAGAGCGATTCGTTTAATTGATTTCACTGTTTTATTTCCTTCTTAAAAATGATACCTTTCTATTCTACTGTTTTTTTTGAAAATATACAATAGTTCTAGAGACCTAATTTGCTACTTTGAAATCTGAATAGGATGGGAAGTTGCTTAATTGAACATCTAGATAAGTTACTTTTGAGAAGGGAGTAGGTCCTTTTCGGATCTCTTGGATGAACTTAGCCATGATAGCTGAAGACTCTGCTTGGGCAAGAATTTCAACGGTTCCGTCATCGTTGTTCCAGACACGACCAGTGATTCCGCCTAGCTCGAGGGCAAGGGTATAGACGCCCCAGCGGAAACCAACGCCTTGAACGCGACCTGTGCGATCATTTTGACCTTTTGCATACCAAACCTCCTTGATTGTGTTATAATACTCCTATGACTATTATAACCTCTAAAGCCAATTCTGTGGTAAAAAATGCCAAGAAATTGCATCAAAAAAAATATCGAAAATCTTCTTATTTAATTGAAGGATGGCATTTGTTTGAAGAGGCTGTTCAAGCAGGTGCAATTATAGAGAAAATATTTGCCCTGTCAGAGTATGGTGAAAAATTAACGGACTATCCTCAGACCGTCTTTGTGGCCGAAGAAATCTTGCTTGATTTAGCAGATTCACAAACTCCTCAGGGCATTGTAGCCATTGTTCAAAAGGAAGAAGAGCAGTTGCCGGATTTCACCTCTGGAAAATATCTTTTCTTGGAAGACGTGCAGGATCCTGGAAATGTTGGCACAATGATCCGAACGGCAGATGCGGCAGGTTTTTCTGGAGTCATTGTTTCAAGCAAGTCAGCAGATATTTATAGCTTGAAGACTCTCCGATCCATGCAGGGCAGCCATTTTCATTTGCCGATTTATCGGATGCCTGTTGAAACTTTTGTTGAAGAGGCTAAAAAGAGCAATTTACCAATTCTGGCAACTACTTTGTCCCAAAACTCTAAAGATTATCGTGAGCTTGCTCAGCTAGAAGATTTCGCCTTGGTCATGGGAAATGAAGGTCAAGGAATCAGTCAATTCATGACAGACCAGGCAGACCAACTGGTTCATATTACCATGAAAGGGCAAGCGGAAAGTCTCAACGTTGCCATTGCTGCAGGCATACTCATGTTTTATTTGAGTTAAAATAGTTTATTTTTGTTATAATCAGTAAAGATTTCATAAGGAGAAAAAGATATGAATCAAACAATTATTCAAGAACGTTCTGGTCTGAATCAATTTTATGCAAAAGTCTATGCTTTTGTAGGGATTGGGATTGCCTTATCTGCAATTGTTTCAGCCTTGATGTTAACAACCTTCCAAGATCTTCTTGTTCAGTTAATGCTTAACGCCCGCATATGGCTAATCGTAACAGGAATTGTAGAAGTAGCTCTAGTGATTTTTGCGAGTGGTTTAGCGGTAAAGAATAGTCCAGCAACCTTTCCGATATTTCTGCTCTACTCAGTGGTCAATGGTTTTTCACTAAGCTTCATTGTGTCGCTCTATCTTCCTGGGACAGTTTTGACAGCCTTTATCTCCAGTGCAGCCCTCTTCTTCGTGATGGCTATCGTAGGAGTAGTCATTAAAAAGGATTTGAGTGGGATTGGTCGTGCTTTGATTGCAGCTTTATTTGGTTTGATACTAGCTATGGTTGTCAATATTTTCCTAAATAGTGACCTAATGGATTACATTATTAGTATTGTTATGGTGCTTGTTTTTGCAGGTCTCATTGCTTGGGATAATCAAAAAATTCGTTATGTTTACGAAGAGTCAGATGGTCAGGTAGCTACAGGCTGGGCAATTTCTTTAGCACTTAGCCTCTACCTCGACTTTATCAACCTCTTCCTTAGCTTCCTACGTATCTTTGGAAGAAACGATTAATACTTTAGAGCTCAAATGAGCTCTTTTTTAATTTTTACTTTCATTTTTACTAACAAAAAGGTATAATCTTTTTATTATTCAAAAGGAGGAACGTATGAAGAAAAGTTTTATCCATCAGCAAGAAGAGATTTCCTTTGTAAAAAATACCTTTACCCAATATTTAAAAGATAAGTTAGAAGTAGTAGAAGTGCAGGGTCCAATCTTGAGTAAGGTTGGGGATGGAATGCAGGACAACCTTTCAGGTATTGAAAATCCAGTTTCAGTTAAGGTTTTGCAGATTCCTAATGAAACCTATGAAGTGGTGCATTCACTTGCTAAGTGGAAACGCCATACTTTGGCTCGTTTTGGTTTTGGTGAAGGAGAAGGCCTCTTTGTTCACATGAAGGCCCTTCGTCCAGACGAAGACTCACTAGATGCGACTCACTCGGTTTATGTAGACCAATGGGACTGGGAGAAAGTCATTCCAAACGGGCAACGTAATCTTGCTTACCTCAAGGAAACCGTTGAAAAGATTTATAAGGCCATTCGTTTGACAGAGTTGGCAGTCGAAGCCCGCTATGATATTGAGTCAATCTTGCCCAAGCAAATTACTTTTATCCATACTGAAGAATTGGTAGAACGCTACCCAGACTTAACTCCAAAAGAACGTGAAAATGCTATCTGTAAGGAATTCGGTGCAGTCTTCTTGATTGGTATCGGTGGTGTATTGTCAGATGGAAAACCTCATGACGGACGTGCACCGGACTATGATGACTGGACAACAGAATCTGAAAATGGCTATAAGGGTCTGAACGGGGACATTCTAGTTTGGAATGAGAATCTTGGTGCAGCCTTTGAGTTGTCTTCAATGGGGATTCGTGTCGATGAAGACACTCTTCGTCGTCAGGTAGCTATTACAGGAGATGAAGACCGCTTATCTCTTGAATGGCATAAGGCTCTCTTGAATGGACTCTTCCCATTGACAATTGGTGGAGGAATTGGACAGTCTCGTATGGCCATGTTCTTACTTCGTAAGAAACACATCGGTGAAGTTCAAACCAGTGTTTGGCCACAAGAAGTTAGAGATACTTACGAGAATATTCTTTAATCAATCGAACCGAGAGGTTCGATTTTCTTATTTCATCAGAATTTGGTATAATATACCTTATGAAAATCGTATCAGGAATCTATGGAGGACGTCCTTTAAAGACCTTGGACGGGAAAACAACGAGGCCGACATCGGACAAGGTCCGTGGAGCTATTTTCAATATGATTGGCCCTTACTTTGAAGGAGGGCGTGTGCTAGATCTCTATACTGGTAGTGGGGGCTTATCCATTGAAGCAGTTTCAAGAGGGATGTCCAGCGCTGTCCTAGTTGAGAAGGATCGCCGAGCACAGAATATTGTGGCAGAAAACATTCAGATGACCAAGGAAACCTCTAAATTTCAATTATTGAAAATGGAATCCAGTCGCGCATTGGAGCAAGTGGATGGTGTCTTTGATCTCATCTTTTTGGACCCTCCCTATGCAAAGGAACAGATCGTATCCGACATTGAAAAAATGGCTGAGAGAAATCTTTTTTCAGAAGATGTCATGGTGGTCTGCGAGACCGATAAATCAGTAGAGCTTCCAGAAGAAATCGCCTGTTTAGGCATCTGGAAGGAAAAAATATATGGGATTAGTAAGGTGACGGTTTATGTCAGATAAAATTGGGCTATTTACAGGTTCGTTTGATCCAATTACCAATGGTCATTTGGACCTTATTGAACGCGCAAGTAAGCTCTTTGATAGATTGTATGTGGGAATTTTTTATAATCCACACAAAAATGGATTTTTACCGATAGAAAGTCGGCTAGAGACGGTTGAAAAAGCGGTGGGACACCTTAAAAATGTCCAAGTCATTGCCTCTCATGATGAATTAGTCGTTGATGTTGCTAGAAAACTGGGTGTCCATGTTCTTGTTCGTGGTTTGCGTAACGCTGCGGATCTTCAGTATGAAGCCAGTTTTGATTTTTACAACCATCAATTAGCAGGAGAGATTGAGACAGTCTATCTCCATAGTCGCCCAGAGCATGTTTACATCAGCTCTTCAGCTGTGAGAGAACTATTGAAGTTTGGTCAAGATATTAGCAAGTATGTACCAAATGCTGTCTTAGAGGAGTTAAAGAATGAAGAAAAAAACTAGATGGCCCATATATTTAATCATCGGGCTCATTATCACTTTTATATCTTTTTACGTACCACTTCCTTATTACATTGAGGTGCCAGGGACTTCAGAAGATATTCGAAAGGTTTTACAAGTAAATAACCAATCTGACCAAGAAGAAGGTTCCTACCAATTTGTAACAGTTGGAGTTAAGCACGCTAGACTGGTTGACTTGGTTTATGCTTGGCTAACACCTTTTACGGACATACATAGTGCTAAAGAGATGACTGGTGGTTCGTCAGATGCGGAATTTATGCGAATCAACCAGTTTTACATGGAAACTTCGCAGAACATGGCCAAATATCAAGGTCTGAAGGCAGCGGGCAAGGAGATAGAACTCAAATACCTGGGAGTCTATGTTTTGACCGTAACAGATAACTCAACCTTCAAGGGTATTCTCAATATCGCTGACACAGTAACGGCTGTCAATGATAAGACTTTTGAGAGTTCTAAGGAGATGGTCGACTACGTTAATTCTCAAACGCTAGGTGACAAGGTTAAGGTTACTTACCAAGAAGACGGGAAAGTCAAAACCGCTGAAGGAAAAATCATTACTCTGGAAAATGGGAAAAACGGTATTGGAATCGGTTTGATTGACCGCACAGAAGTGTCAAGTGACGTGCCAATCAAGTTTTCAACTGCTGGCATTGGTGGTCCGAGTGCTGGAATGATGTTTAGTTTATCCATCTATACGCAAATTGCAGATCCAACTCTTCGAAATGGACGTATCATTGCTGGTACAGGAAGTATCGACAGAGATGGTAATGTTGGTGATATTGGTGGAATTGACAAAAAAGTTGTTGCTGCAGCTAAAAAGGGAGCTACTGTATTTTTCGCTCCTAATAATCCAGTAACTGAAGAAGCTAAAAAGGCCAACCCAAATGCCAAGAGTAACTATGACACAGCTGTAGAAGCTGCTCAAATGATTAAAACTGACATGAAGATTGTCCCAGTTAAAACGCTTCAAGATGCGATTGACTATTTAAAAAACAATCCCTAATAGTAGGCGAATCCCTAAACTAGCGTAGAAAAAAAGAAGATGGTATAATAGGCAAATGATTCAATTGTTTTTTACCCTTAGTAGTCATATGTTTTTTGTCTACCTAGTCTTTCAGCTCTTGAAAGATTTGGTCAGATGGGATCAAATTTTGAAGGTGACAAAGGATAATGCGAAGAAGGTTCGACTCTTGGTAGTATTGTGTAGTATCGGTTTAGGATATCTGATTAGTTCCTTTTTCCTAAATCTCTACCAACTTTGGCAAGAAGCAGTTAGAACACTATTCTAAAATTGTAAGTGAAGGAAAATACTCTATGGAAAAAATTGTAGTTCAAGGTGGCGATAATCGTTTGGTTGGAAGTGTTACCATCGAGGGCGCAAAAAATGCAGTTTTGCCTCTGCTAGCGGCAACTATTTTAGCAAGTGAAGGAAAAACTGTTTTAAAAAATGTTCCAATCTTATCAGATGTCTTTACCATGAATCAAGTAGTTCGTGGATTAAATGCAAAAGTAGACTTTGATCAGGATGCTCATATTGTCGAAGTTGATGTAACTGGGGATATCACAGAAGAAGCTCCCTATAAGTATGTCAGCAAGATGCGTGCTTCTATTGTAGTATTGGGGCCAATCTTGGCTCGTGTAGGACACGCAAAGGTTTCTATGCCAGGTGGATGTACCATCGGTAGTCGCCCTATCGACCTTCACCTAAAGGGACTCGAAGCAATGGGGGCTCAGATTACTCAGACAGCAGGTTATATTGAGGCTAAGGCGGAACGCTTGAAGGGCGCACATATTTACATGGACTTCCCTAGTGTAGGTGCTACTCAAAACTTGATGATGGCGGCAACTCTTGCAAATGGTGTGACTGTCATTGAAAATGCTGCGCGTGAACCTGAGATTGTCGACTTGGCTGTTCTCTTAAATAAAATGGGTGCCAAGGTCAAGGGTGCTGGTACAGAAACTATTACCATTTTGGGTGTTGAAGAACTTCACGGTGCGACTCATAATGTCGTGCAGGACCGTATTGAAGCAGGGACCTTCATGGTGGCAGCTGCTATCACAGGTGGAGATGTCTTGATTCAAGATGCCATCTGGGAACACAATCGTCCCTTGATAGCTAAATTGATAGAAATGGGTGTTGAAATCATTGATGAGGATGAAGGGATTCGTGTACGTTCTCAGCGGGATAAGCTAAAGGCAGTTCATGTTAAGACACTTCCGCATCCAGGATTTCCGACAGATATGCAGGCGCAGTTCACTGCTCTGATGACCGTTGCTCAAGGTGAGTCAACCATGGTAGAGACTGTATTTGAGAATCGTTTCCAACATTTAGAGGAAATGCGTCGTATGGGCTTGCACTCTGAAATCATTCGAGATACGGCTCGTATTATTGGTGGACAGCGACTCCAGGGGGCAGAAGTTTTATCGACAGACTTGCGTGCTAGTGCAGCTTTAATTTTGACAGGCTTGGTAGCTGAAGGAGAAACAGTTGTAGGAAAGCTTGTTCACTTGGATAGAGGATATTATCGTTTCCATGAAATTGGCCCAGTTAGGAGCTAAGATTGAACGGGTAAGTGTGGAAGCTGATGAAGATGAATAAACGATCCAAATATGTGTTGCGTCGCTTGATCCTAGTAGTTGTAGTATTACTATTGGGAGCTTTAGCTCTAGCCATTGGTTTGATGATTGGCTATGGTATTCTAGGAAAAGGACAAGACCCTTGGGCTATTTTAGCGCCAGCAAAATGGCAAGAACTCATCGCCAAATTTACAGGAAAATGAGAGTGGGACAGAAATCGGTAATTCGTTAGAATTCGATTTCGTTGTCCCACCTCCGCACAGTTGAGTAGGGCTGTAAAAGCTGATGAAATCAGCGTAGTAGAGTCCACTCAGCCACTGCGTCTTGATCGACAATCCAAAGACAATTGAGAGGCTAGGACTTTTGTCCCAGCTTCTTTTCTAGGAAGTGAAATGAAGGAGAAAATATGAATAAAAAAACCAGACAGGCTCTAATTGGTCTCTTGCTCTTTTTACTCTTGTCGGCAGGAAGCTACTATATTAAACAAATACAGTCTTCCAACACCTCGCCACAAGCACAAGTAAAACAAAAATCACAATCGTCTGACACTCCAAGTCAAGAATTAGCTGAAAGTGTCCTGACAGATTCTATCAAAAAACAAATTAAGGGTTCTCTTGAATGGAATGGAGCAGGAGCCTTTATTGTCAATGGTAATAAGACTAATTTGGATGCAAAGGTTTCAAGCAAACCCTATGCTGATAACAAGACAAAAACTGTAGGAGGGGAGACGGTTCCAACTGTCGCTAATGCCCTTATGTCAAAAGCGACCAGACAATACAAGGATCGTGAAGAGACTGGGAATGGCTCGACTTCTTGGACGCCAGCAGGCTGGCATCAGGTTAAGAATCTAAAGGGAAGTTACAACCATGCGGTCGATAGAGGGCATTTGTTGGGCTATGCCTTAATCGGTGGTTTAGATGGCTTTGATGCCTCTACTAGCAATCCTAAAAACATTGCCGTACAGACAGCTTGGGCCAACCAAGCGCGTGCAGAAGATTCGACAGGTCAAAATTACTATGAGAGCTTGGTTCGAAAAGCCCTAGATCAAAACAAACGAGTTCGTTACCGCGTAACGTTACTCTATGCTACCGAGGAAGATTTGGTGCCGTCAGCTTCTCAGATTGAAGCCAAGTCCTCTGATGGGGAGTTGGAGTTTAACGTTGTCATTCCGAATGTCCAAACTGGAATTCAGCTTGACTACCGAACAGGTCAAGTTACGGTTACCAAAGCCAAATAGACAAAAAATCCCTTATCACATCAGATAGGGGATTAACTATTGAAATCGTAAAATAATGTGTAGAAGAGAAAAAATATGGTATAATAGTTTCAATTATACTTTTTAGGAGAAGGAAAATGGAAGACCCGAGCAGTCAGGATTTGTTACTGCAATTTGTTTTATTAGTTGTTTTGACCTTTTTAAATGCCTTTTTCTCTGCAACAGAAATGGCCATGGTTTCACTTAGTCGTTCACGTGTTGAGCAAAAAGCTGAGGAGGGGGATAAACGCTATATCCGTTTACTAAAGGTACTTGAAAACCCGAATCACTTTTTATCAACCATTCAAGTTGGTATCACCTTAATCACGATCTTGTCAGGGGCTAAACTAGCAGATTCACTAGGTGAATTAATCGCCTCTTGGATGGGAAATAGCGAAACTGCCTATGCGGTAGCTAGCTTCTTATCATTAGCTTTCTTGACCTATATTTCTATTGTTTTTGGTGAGCTTTATCCGAAGCGAATTGCTCTAAATCTTAAGGATGCCTTGGCTATCAGAACAGTACCGTTTATTATTGCTCTTGGTAAGATTGTGAGTCCCTTCGTTTGGATGCTCTCAGCATCAACTAATCTCTTGAGTCAATTGACACCGATGACATTTGACGATGCAGATGAAAAAATGACTCGTGATGAGATTGAGTACATGCTAACTAAGAGTGAAGAAACCTTGGATGCAGATGAAATTGAAATGTTGCAGGGGATTTTCTCACTCGACGAGCTCATGGCACGTGAAGTCATGGTTCCTCGAACAGATGCCTTTATGGTAGATATTCAGGATGATACTCAAACCATTATCCAAAGTATCTTGAAACAGAACTTTTCTCGTATTCCTGTTTATGATGGAGACAAGGACAATGTCATTGGTTTGGTTCACACCAAGAGCCTCCTTAAAGAAGCCTTTGTCAGCGGGTTTGACAATATCGTCTGGAAGCGAATCTTGCAAGATCCACTCTTTGTACCTGAAACGATTTTTGTGGATGATTTATTAAAAGAGTTTAGAAACACTCAAAGACAGATGGCTATCCTTCTGGATGAGTATGGTGGTATGGCTGGTTTAGTTACACTAGAAGATCTCCTTGAGGAGATTGTCGGAGAGATTGACGATGAAACTGACCGTGCTGAGGTTTATGTTCACACTATTGGTGAGAATACCTACATTGTTCAAGGTACGATGAACTTGAACGACTTCAATAGTTATTTCGATGTTGAACTTGAAAGTGATGATGTAGATACAATCGCTGGTTATTATTTGACGGGTGTCGGGACTATTCCAACAACTGAAAAGCTTAGCTATGAGTTAGAAAGTAGCAATAAGCATATCACCCTAACCAATGATAAGGTCAAAAATGGACGTGTAACCAAGCTTAAGGTTCAAATTCAAGAACTTGAATCAGAAGAAGAAACAGAATAAAACAAAAGCTTTATCAGAGAAGAACTGATAAAGCTTTTCTAGTAGTTAAAAAGAAAAGACTCCTGTAGGAGCCTTTGATAATAATATAGAGGCGGTAGACGGATTTGAACCGACGATCAAGCTTTTGCAGAGCCGTGCCTTACCACTTGGCTATACCGCCTTAACTTTTATTATTATACCTTTTAAATTAAATCTCGTCAATAGTTTCTTTTCTGAAAATGTAAGTTTTCCTGTTTGCAAAAGGTATGCGACAAAATATTCTGAAAATTCGTTTACTTTTTTGAGCGGTTGTGGTATAATAAGCATTATCTTATTAATTTCAAAAGAGGAGTTAAGTAATATGAAAAAAAGTCGGATTTTTGCAGTAGCAGGCGTAGCCCTACTTGCAACAGGTGTTCTCGCCGCTTGCGGTTCTTCAAAATCATCTAATGCTGAGGCTCCAAAAGCCTACGGATATGTGTATACAGCTGATCCAGAAACATTGGACTACCTTATCTCTGGTAAACAAAGTACAAAAGTTGTCACTTCAAATGGTATCGATGGACTCTTTACAAATGATAAATATGGTAACCTTACTCCTGCAGTTGCAGAAGACTGGTCAGTGTCTCAAGATGGATTGACATACACTTATAAGATTCGTAAAGGTGTAAAATGGCTCACATCTGATGGTGAAGAATACGCAGAAGTAACTGCAAAAGACTTTGTTACAGGTTTGAAACACGCAGCTGATAAGAAATCAGAAGCATTGTATCTTGCTCAAGATTCTGTAAAAGGTTTGGCAGATTATGTGGCTGGAAACTCAACTGACTTTTCAACTGTTGGTGTAAAAGCTGTTGACGATTACACTCTTCAATACACTTTGAACAAACCAGAGCCATACTGGAACTCTAAAATGTCTTATGCAATCTTCTGGCCTTTGAATGCAGAATTTGAAAAATCAAAAGGCTCAGACTTTGGTAAGTCAACAGATCCAACATCATTGCTTTACAATGGACCTTTCTTGCTTAAAGGGTTGACTGCTAAGTCTTCTGTTGAGTTTGTAAAGAATGAGCAATATTGGGATAAAGATAATGTTCACTTAGACACTGTGACGCTTGCGTTCTATGATGGTTCAGACCAAGAATCAATCGAACGTAACTTTACAAGCGGTGCATACAGTTATGCCCGTCTCTTCCCAACAAGTTCAAATTATTCTAAAATAGCAGAAACATACAAAGACAATATTTACTATACTCCACAAGGAGCTGGTATTGCTGGTTTGGGTGTTAATATTGACCGTCAAAGCTATAAATATACATCAAAAACAACTGACGAAGAAAAGACTTCTACTAAGAAAGCCCTTCTTAATAAAGACTTCCGTCAAGCTTTGAACTTTGCATTTGATCGGACATCATACTCTGCTCAACTTAATGGTGAAGATGGGGCAGCCCTTGCTGTTCGTAACCTATTTGTAAAACCAGACTTTGTTACTGCGGGTGAAAAACCTTCGGTGACTTGGTTACCGAGAAAGTTGTTTCTTATGGTGATGAGTGGAAAGATGTAAACTTTGCAGATGGGCAAGATGGTCTTTACAATGCTGATAAAGCAAAAGCAGAATTTGCTAAAGCTAAGAAAACTTTGGAAGCAGATGGCGTGAAATTCCCAATTCACTTGGATATTCCAGTTGACCAAACTGCTAAGAGCTACATTGCTCGTATTCAGTCCTTTAAACAATCTGTTGAAAAAGTTCTTGGTGAAGAAAATGTAGTCATCGACATTCAACAAGTAACAAAGGATGAATTATTTAACATCACTTATTATGCTCCGAATGCATCAGCTGAGGATTGGGATCTATCAGGAGCTGTTGGATGGAATCCAGACTATCAAGATCCATCAACTTACCTTGATATCTTGCAAACAAGTAATAGCGAGCAAACAAAAACTTACATGGGCTATGATAATCCATCAAACCCAGCGGTTGCTCAAGTTGGTTTGAAAGACTACGACAAGTTGCTTGAAGAAGCTGGTAGTGAAACAACTGATCTTAATAAACGTTATGAGAAATATGCAGCAGCTCAAGCTTGGTTGACAGATAGCTCACTATTCCTTCCAGCTATGTCATCTTCAGGAGCGGCACCAGTTATCTCTCGTGTAGTACCATTCTCAGCCTCTTACACTCAATCTGGTGATAAAAGTTCAGATGTATACTTCAAGTACCTTAAATTGCAAGCTAACACTGTAACAACCAAGGAGTACAAAGAAGCTCGTGAAAAATGGCTCAAAGAAAAAGCTGAATCAAATGAAAAAGCTCAAAAAGAGTTAGCGAGTCATGTGAAATAAATAATGCTCATCAGAACTTTCTCTCCTAAAGGAGAAGGTTCTTTTGGGATTTAAAAGGAAATAATATGAAAAAATATGTTTTTATGCGTATCTTGCGGTCGTTGGTTTCTATTTTCTTAGTAACGACCTTGATTTACACAATCATCTATACGATGGTTCCACGGAAGTTGATCTTCAAACAAGATACTAACTACAATAAAATTGCAACAACAGCTGATAAACGTGATAACTATGAAAATACCGTTTTTGAGCGTATGGGTTATATCGAATATTACGATACGAAAGAGTTGCAGGAAAAAGCTAGTAGCATTGACTCTTCTGTTACAGTAGATGCAAATGCTACAAATAAAGCTATCTATGAAAAATATATCCAACAACTTGGTAATGGTTGGATTCTAGGTGAGTTTACAGAGAGTGGACAATTCTACGCTACACGTGAAATTCCAATTTTTGAACGTGTGTTCAAATTCTATGCAAACTTGCTTGATATTGACCATACAAACAAGATTCAAGATCCAGAAAATCCAAACTTAGAGCGTTATTTGCGTTTTGAGAATGACCCTGCTATCGGCTGGTCTCTTGTGGGTTCAGGTACTAAACATAAATACCTCTTGTACTTCAATAGTCAGTTCCCATTTGTTCACCAAAACTTTGTGAACTTGAACCTAGGAGATTCTTACCCAACATACGCTAACACTCCTGTACTTCAGGTTATTACACAAGGACAAGGACAAACAAAGACTTCTGAAGTCCAATTCCCAACTGGTAAGAAAACATCATCAGTTAACATTTACTCAAGAACTTATAAATCTCCGAGTCAAGCTGATGCTCGTGAAGTAGCGAACTACGGTAAAGATGATCCATATACTGCTACTGAGAGCAACTATCAGTATCCATCTATGATTGCAAGTTCTGCTATCACTGGTTTGATTGGTCTTTCGATTTCATACGCGATTGCGATTCCTCTTGGTTCAGCAATGGCTCGTTTCAAAAATACTTGGATTGATAGTTTCTCTACAGGGACTCTAACTTTCTTGTTGGCACTTCCAACGATTGCCTTAGTTTATATTATTCGTTTGATTGGTTCTTCAATCGGCTTCCCAGACTCATTCCCAATCTTGGGTGCTGGTGATTGGCGTTCTTATGTCCTTCCTGCCGTGATTCTGGGCTTGTTAGGAGCACCTACTATGGCAATTTGGATTCGCCGTTATATGATTGACTTGCAATCACAAGATTTCGTTCGTTTTGCTCGTGCAAAAGGTTTGTCTGAAAAAGAGATTTCTGATAAGCATATCTTTAAAAATGCTATGGTACCACTTGTTTCTGGTATTCCAGGTGCTATCATTGGTGTTATTGGTGGAGCAACTCTTACAGAAACAGTTTTCGCCTTCCCAGGTATGGGTAAAATGTTGATCGACTCTGTAAAGGCTTCAAACAATAATATGGTCGTTGGTCTCGTCTTTATCTTCACTTGCGTCTCAATCTTCTCAAACCTTATTGGTGATATTTGGATGACGATTATTGACCCACGTATTAAATTGACAGAGAAAGGAGGCAAATAATGTCTACAATTAGTAATGAAAAATTTCAGTTTGTAAAACGTGATGATTATGCCTCTGAAGCAATTGATGCTCCTGCCTACTCATACTGGGGTTCTGTCTTTAGACAGTTTTTGAAGAAGAAATCAACAGTAATCATGCTAGGTATCTTGATTGCGATTGTTTTGATGAGTTTCATTTACCCAATGTTTTCTGATTTTGACTTTAATGATGTAAGTAAGGTAAACGATTTTAGCGCTCGTTACATTAAGCCAAATGCTGAGCATTGGTTCGGAACAGACAGTAATGGTAAATCTCTCTTTGATGGTGTCTGGTTTGGAGCTCGTAACTCTATCCTGATTTCGGTTATTGCTACCTTGTTAACCTTTTTATCGGTGTTGTCATCGGTGGAATTTGGGGGATCTCAAAATCAGTTGACCGTATCATGATGGAAGTCTACAACGTTATCAACAATATTCCATCACTTTTGATCGTTATTGTTTTGACTTACTCTATCGGGGCAGGGTTCTGGAACTTGATCTTTGCCATGAGTGTAACTACTTGGATTAGTGTTGCCCATTCAATTCGTATCCAAATGTTACGTTACCGTGATTTAGAGTATAACCTTGCTTCACGAACTTTGGGAACACCAAGTTACAAAATTATTGTAAAAAACATTATGCCGCAATTGGTATCTGTTATTGTTACGAGTACGTCGCAAATGCTCCCAGCCTTTATCTCATATGAAGCTTTCCTTTCATTCTTTGGTCTTGGATTGCCGATTACAGTTCCTAGCTTGGGACGTTTGATTTCAGATTATTCTCAAAACGTAACAACCAATGCATACCTCTTCTGGATTCCATTGACTACATTGGTCTTGGTATCCTTGTCACTGTTCGTTGTTGGTCAAAACCTAGCAGATGCTAGTGATCCACGTACACATAGATAGGAGTAGACATGATAAAAGGAAAAAATGTAATTTTGACTGCTCAAGATATTGTCGTGGAATTTGACGTTCGTGACAAAATTTTGACAGCTATACGAGGTGTCTCCATCGATCTGATCGAGGGAGAGGTTCTCGCTTTAGTTGGGGAGTCAGGTTCTGGTAAATCAGTTTTAACAAAAACATTCACAGGAATGTTGGAAGAGAATGGTCGTATTGCACAAGGTAGTATCAATTACCGTGGACAAGATTTGACAGCCTTATCTTCTCATAAAGAGTGGGAAAATATCCGTGGCGCTAAAATCGCTACTATCTTCCAAGATCCGATGACAAGTCTAGATCCTATCAAGACCATCGGAAGCCAAATCACAGAAGTTATTGTTAAACACCAAGGCAAGACTGCTCAAGAAGCTAAAGAATTGGCTATTGACTATATGAATAAGGTTGGTATTCCGGACTCTGAGAAACGTTTCGACGAGTACCCTTTCCAATATTCTGGGGGAATGCGTCAACGTATTGTTATCGCTATTGCTCTTGCCTGTCGTCCAGACATTCTTATCTGTGATGAGCCGACAACAGCCCTTGACGTGACCATCCAAGCACAGATTATTGATTTGTTGAAGTCACTTCAACATGAATACCACTTTACAACGATTTTCATCACTCACGACCTAGGTGTTGTAGCAAGTATCGCTGATAAAGTTGCTGTTATGTATGCTGGTGAAATTGTTGAATATGGTACTGTTGAAGAAATTTTCTACGATCCACGTCACCCATATACTTGGAGCCTTTTGTCAAGCTTGCCTCAGCTTGCGGATGATAAAGGTGAATTATATTCAATTCCAGGAACACCTCCATCGCTCTATACTGAATTGAAGGGAGATGCTTTTGCTCTTCGTTCAGATTATGCCATGAAGATTGACTTCGAGGAGAAAGCACCTAAGTTTGCAGTGTCTGATACTCACTGGGCTAAGACATGGTTGCTTCATGAACAAGCTCCAAAAGTTGAAAAACCAGCAGTAATTGCAGATTTACACGATAAGATTCGTGAAAAGATGGGCTTTACACATCTTGAGGACTAGGAGGAAGGAAATGTCTGAAAAATTAGTAGAAATTAAAGACTTAGAAATTTCCTTCGGTGAAGGAAGCAAAAAGTTTGTAGCTGTTAAAAATGCGAACTTCTTTATCAACAAAGGAGAAACTTTCTCACTTGTTGGAGAGTCTGGTAGTGGTAAAACAACGATTGGTCGTGCCATTATCGGTCTTAATGATACCAGCAAAGGTGATATTATCTTTGAAGGTAAAAAAATCAATGGAAAAAAATCACGTGAACAAGCTTCAGAATTAATTCGTCGTATTCAAATGATTTTCCAAGACCCTGCTGCAAGTTTGAATGAACGTGCAACGGTTGACTATATCATTTCTGAAGGTCTTTATAACTATCATTTGTTTAAAGATGAAGAAGAAAGAAAAGAAAAAGTACAAAAAATCATTCGTGAAGTGGGACTTTTGGCTGAACACTTGACACGTTACCCACATGAGTTTTCAGGTGGTCAACGTCAACGTATTGGGATTGCCCGTGCCTTGGTTATGCAACCTGACTTCGTTATTGCGGATGAGCCTATTTCAGCCTTGGACGTTTCTGTGCGTGCTCAAGTTTTGAACTTGCTTAAGAAATTCCAGAAGGAATTGGGCTTGACTTATCTCTTTATCGCCCACGATTTGTCAGTGGTTCGTTTCATCTCTGATCGTATCGCGGTAATTTATAAGGGTGTTATTGTTGAAGTGGCTGAAACTGAAGAATTGTTTAACAATCCAGTTCATCCATATACACAAGCACTTCTATCAGCTGTTCCGATTCCAGACCCAATCTTGGAACGTAAAAAAGTATTGAAAGTCTATGATCCAGATCAACATGACTATGAAACTGATAAACCTTCTATGGTAGAAATTCGTCCAGGTCACTATGTTTGGGCAAACCAAGCTGAGTTGGAACGCTATAAAAAAGATTTGAAATAAGAAAGAGTTTTGTAATCTTGATAGAACAATTCTATTAAGGTTATGAAACTTTTTTATTTGATAAACAGCAAAGTATAAAACTGAGAATTTGTCTCAGAATGGTTTTATACTCAATGAAAATCAAAGAGCAAACTAGGAAGCGAGCCGCAGGTTGCTCAAAACACCGTTTTGAGGTTGTGGATAGAACTGACGAAGTCAGTAACACATATACGGCAAGACGAAGCTGACGTGGTTTGAAGAGATTTTTGAAGAGTATTAGAAAGTGAGATTTAACATACTGACAACGTTTAAATTTATACAGACGAAAAAATAAAACTACTTTCAGACTAGTTTTGATGAATCTGCAAAATTAAAATCACTTTCTATTTAAAATACTGGTCTTGCATTGCCTTCCTTTATGTGCTAGAGTTATGGTAACGGTTACAAAATAAAGGAGGGTTTTATGAGAAATCCAGCACTAATAGAAGAAATGAAAACTTACAAAGGGAGAGATGAAGTTCCTCAAGATTTTGATGCTTTTTGGGATGGAGAGATTGAGAAGGTTTCGGCTTTGTCAGAATACCAACTAGTGGAACGTGACTTTCATATCCCAAATGTGAAATGCTATGAGCTTACTTTTAAAGGTACACGTGATGGCTTTGTTTATGCTCGCGTGGTCTTACCCATCTCAGAAAAAAAAGTTCCTGTCATTTTCCACTTCCATGGCTATATGGGACGTTGTTGGGATTGGACAGATATGTTAGCCTTTACGGTCGCTGGTTATGGTGTAGTATCCATGGATGTTAGAGGGCAATCTGGATACTCACAAGATGGCTTGCGTTCTCCGCTGGGAAACACAGTTAAGGGTCAAATCATCCGAGGTGCAGTAGAAGGGAAAGAGCAACTCTTCTATAAGGATGTTTATCTAGATATTTATCAATTGATTGAAATTGTAGCTAGTCTCCCACAAGTAGATGAGAAACAACTGGCTAGTTATGGAGCTTCACAAGGAGGAGCCTTGGCTTTAGTGGCTGCAGGCCTCAATCCACGGATCAAGCGAACAGTCGCTATCTACCCATTCTTATCTGACTTTAGACGAGTGCTAGAAATTGGAAATACCAGTGAAGCCTATGATGAGCTCTTTCGTTACTTTAAGTTTCATGATCCTTTCCACGAAACAGAGGAGCAAATTATGGAAACCCTAGCTTATATCGATGTGAAAAATCTTGCCCATCGTATTAAGGGGGAAGTTCGGATGATTACTGGATTAGATGATGATGTCTGCTATCCAATCACTCAGTTTGCTATCTACAATCGTTTGACTTGTGAGAAGAGCTATCGCATCATGCCTGAATATGCACACGAAGCTATGAATGTTCATGTCAATGATCAAGTTTACAATTGGTTGTGTGCTAGTGAGATTCCCTTTACCTATCTTGGTCATTAAAAATTAAAAAATAGCTCTGTAGTTTTGAATGAATGAACTACAGGGTTTTCTTTATGTGACTCAGATAATGAGAAAGTAGTTTCAGGTAGTTTGAGACTTCTAAATATCTTTGAAAGTAGAATCTATTATAGATTACAAAGTCTAAAAATTTAGAATATTTATTATATAATAAGATTAAAAATAAAAAAATGAAAGGAGTATAGCTGCTTGCTTATTTTTTAACATAGAATTTATAAAAGTGCAACAGCATTTCATTTTACAAAGAATGGCAATTCCATTCAATAATACAGTTTCTTATTTGTACCTAGTCTGACTGGCTAAAAATTTTAAACAAAAAAGAAAGCGCTTAACTTTTTATAAAAATGGAAGGGAAAACATGAATCAGAGAAATTTTGATAGAAAACAGAAATACGGAATTAGAAAATTTACAGTAGGAGCAGCTTCAGTAGTGATTGGAGCGGTTGTTTTTGCTGCTGCACCAGTCTTGGCCCAAGAAGCTTCAGTAAACAAAGAAGCAGAAACAGGAAGTCTAGCTAATCTAGATCAGAAACCTGCAGATCCAGTAACTACAGTAAGTAATAGTGGAACAGAAGTCAACCGTGGAGACTTGCAAGCAAACCCAGGGGCTGAAAAACCAACAGGAACAGAAGCGGCAAGTGAAACTCCAGGAACAGATAGTGAAGACGAAGAAGTTGGAAACATTCCTCGTGACTTTATGCAAGAGAGTTAGAAAACGTCAATACTGTTATAGAGAAAGAAGATGTTGAAACCAATCCTTCAAATGGTCAAAGAGTTGACATGAAGGAGGAACTAGACAAGCTTCAAAAACTTCAAAATGCAACCATTCATATGGAATTTAAGCCGGATGCGTCTGCTCCACGTTTTTACAACCTCTTCTCAGTCTCAAGTGATACTAAAGTAAATGAGTACTTCACCATGGCCATCCTTGATAACACAGCTATCGTTGAAGGTCGTGATGCCAATGGGAACCAATTCTATGGTGATTATAAAACTGCTCCTTTGAAGATTAAGCCAGGTGAGTGGAACTCTGTAACCTTTACAGTTGAAAGACCAAATGCAGACCAACCAAAAGGTCAGGTTCGCGTCTATGTAAATGGTGTCTTGTCGCGCACAAGTCCTCAGTCTGGTCGTTTCATCCAAGACATGCCAGATGTCAACCATGTGCAAATCGGTACAACAAAACGTACAGGCAAAAACTTCTGGGGTTCTAATCTTAAAGTCCGTAATCTAACTGTTTATGATCGTGCCCTTTCTCCAGAAGAAGTTAAAAAACGTAGCCAACTTTTTGAAAGAGGAGAGTTAGAGAAGAAACTTCCGGAAGGAGCAGAAGTTACTGATAAAGTGGACGTTTTTGAAGGTGGTGAGAACCGCAAGCCAAATAAAGATGGTATCGCAAGCTACCGTATACCAGCACTTCTTAAAACAGATAAAGGTACCTTGATTGCCGGAACGGATGAAAGACGCTTGCATCACTCTGACTGGGGTGACATCGGTATGGTCGTACGTCGTAGTGATGACAATGGGAAAACTTGGGGAGATAGAATCGTTATCTCTAATCCTCGTGACAATGAGAAGGCTAAAAATCCAGAATGGCCATCACCAGTCAATATTGATATGGCCCTAGTTCAAGATCCTGAAACTAAGAGAATTTTCTCAATTTATGATATGTTCCTCGAAGGAAAAGCAGTGTTCTCTCTTCCTGGGAAAGCTCCACAAGCTTACGAGCAAGTAGGTGACAAGGTTTACCAAGTCTTGTACAAACAAGGTGATCCAGAACGCTATACTATCCGTGAAAATGGGGAAGTCTTCGATTCTCAAAATAGAAAAACAGAATATAAGGTTGTCGTTGATCCTAAAAAACCAGCCTACAGCGATAAGGGTGACCTTTACAAAGGTGAAGAGCTAATCGGAAACATCTACTTCGAATATAGCGAAAAGAATATCTTTAGAGTTTCAAATACCAATTATCTCTGGATGTCTTATAGTGATGACGATGGGAAAACATGGTCTGCACCTAAAGATATTACATACGGTATTCGTAAGGATTGGATGCACTTCTTAGGAACAGGACCTGGTACGGGAATTGCCTTGCATTCAGGACCTCATAAAGGACGTCTGGTTATCCCAGTCTATACTACAAATAACGTATCTTACTTAAGTGGTTCTCAGTCTTCACGCGTCATTTACTCAGATGACCATGGTGAAACATGGCAAGCAGGAGAAGCAGTCAATGATAACCGTCCAGTAGGCAACCAAACCATTCATTCTTCAACCATGAATAATCCAGGTGCTCAAAACACTGAGTCAACCGTAGTTCAGTTGAAGAATGGAGATCTCAAGCTCTTCATGCGTGGCTTGACAGGTGATCTTCAAGTAGCTACAAGTAAAGATGGTGGAGCAACTTGGGAGAAAGATGTGAAGCGCTATGCGGATGTCAAAGATGTCTACGTGCAAATGTCTGCTGTTCACACTGTGCAAGATGGCAAGGAATATATCGTCCTTAGCAACGCAGGTGGACCAGGACGTTACAATGGTTTGGTACACGTAGCACGTGTGGAAGCTAACGGAGATTTAACTTGGCTCAAGCACAATCCAATTCAAAGTGGTAAATTTGCTTATAACTCCTTGCAAGATCTTGGAAATGGTGAATTTGGTTTGCTTATGAGCGTGCAACTGCCACTCAAAATGAGTATACCTTGTCTTATAAGAAATTCAACTGGGATTTCTTAAGTAAGGATATGATCTCTCCAACGGAAGCAAAAGTGAAAAATGCAGTTGAAATGGGTAAAAACATTATTGCTTTAGAATTTGATTCTGAAGTTTTAGTTAACCAAGCTCCAGTTTTGAAATTAGCTAATGGTAATTTGGTGCCATTCTTAACTCAGTATGATACAAAAACTCTATTATTTGCTGCGAATAAAGAGGACATCGGTCAAGAAATTACAGAAATTGTAGCAGGTGCAATTGAGAGTATGCACAACTTACCAGTGAATCTTGAAGGAGCTGGGGTTCCAGGGGGAACTAATGGCAAAGAGATTGCTATCAATGAAGTGCCTGAATTTAAAGGTGGCGTAAACGGCGAAGAAGGATCGATTCATGAAATTCTAGAATTTGAAGGCGGTGTGAATGGCGAAGGCGGTTCCGTTCATGAAACTCCAGAATTTACAGGCGGTGTGAATGGAGATGAAGGAGCAGTTCATGAAGTCCCAGAATTATCTGTTGAAGAAAGTTCGAAAGGTGATCCTGCAATCAATCAAGTTCCAGAATTTGAAGGCGGTGTGAATGGTGAATCCGGCTCAGTTCATAAAGCGCCAGAATATGAAGGTGGCGTGAATGGTGAAGGCGGTTCAGTACACGAAGCACCAGAATATGAAGGTGGCGTGAATGGTGAAGGCGGTTCAGTACATGAAGCACCAGAATATGAAGGTGGTGTGAATGGTGAATCCGGCTCAGTACACGAAGCACCAGAATATGAAGGTGGCGTGAATGGCGAAGGTGGTTCAGTACACGAAGCACCAGAATATGAAGGTGGTGTAAATGGAGAAACAGGCGCCGTTCATGACGCACCAGGATATGAAGGTGGCGTGAATGGTGAGGGCGGTTCAGTACACGAAGCACCAGAATATGAAGGTAGCGTGAATGGAGAAACAGGTTCCGTTCATGACGCACCAGGATATGAAGGTGGCGTGAATGGAGACTCAGGTTCCGTTCATGACGCACCAGGATTTGAAGGTGGTGTGAATGGAGAAACAGGTTCCGTTCATGAAGTTCCAGAATATGAAGGTGGTGTGAATGGAGAAACAGGTTCTGTTCATGAAGTTCCAGAATATGAAGGAGGTGTGAATGGCGCAAGTGGTTCCGTTCATGAAGTCCCAGAATTTGCAGGTGGCGTGAATGGAGAAACAGGTTCTGTTCATGAAGTTCCAGAATATGAAGGTGGTGTGAATGGAGAAACAGGTTCCGTTCATGAAGTCCCAGAATTTGCAGGTGGTGTGAATGGCGCAAGTGGTTCCGTTCATGAAGTCCCAGAATTTGCAGGTGGTGTGAATGGATCGGATGCAACTATCCGTGAAGAATTACATCAAGCGAAGCTTCCAGCAAGTATAACAGAGAATCCACTAGCTTTATCTCTATCAAATGATAGAACATACAAAGCACCATCTGTTGACGTGATGGGAGACAAATTGCCTGAAACAGGAAGTGAAGATGTAAGTCCTCTTGCATCTGTAGGACTTATAGGCTTACTCCTAGCCATGTTTGCTGTTGGCAAGAAAAAAGAAGATTAATGAAATAGCTAAAACCGAAGAATTTCATCGAGAAATTTAATGTTGATAAGAAGGAGCCGTAACTAGAACTGGTTACGGCTTTTTATTTGGGATTTAAAAGAGTGGAGGATGAAGTTTAACGCTAGATCTATTGAAAATATCGATTAGTAAAATATGCCCCTTGAATGTAGGATGATCAAAGTGAAGAATTTGCTCTAAAAACTAGAAAGTAGTTTTAGAAGTTTAAGTTTGTGTCTCAAAAACTGAAAGTGAAATCCGTTCTATGTTAATCTATCTTAAAATGGTGAAATTTATTATATAATGAAAGTAAGATAAAATTTGAAAGGAGTAGGAGGCTCAAGTTAACGATGGAATGATGAGAGATTATTGGTCGTTAAGTGAGAGAAAATTTGAAAGATCGAGTGTAACCATTCGTGAAAAAGTTATTTTTGTTAGTTAGTCAATCGACTAAAAATTTTAAGCAAAAAAGAAAGCGCTTTATTTTTAAAAATGAAAGGAAGAAAGATGAAGCATAATCAGCTGGATAGAAAACAACGATACGGAATTCGCAAATTTACAGTAGGAGCCGCTTCAGTAGTGATTGGAGCAGTTGTTTTTGGTGCATCGCCAGTATTAGCACAAGAATCAACTACCAATAAGGAAACTACAGAACTAGGAGTAGAGAAGGATCAGGCGGAAAAAACAGTAGATACTGAAAAGACTGCTACAGAGTCTAATGGAGTAGACACAGTCACACATGCTCCTACAGAAGCACATACTGCAACAGAAACAACTGCAACAACAGAAACGGCAGAAACAACTAGAGAAACCGAAAAAGATCCAGCTGCGCTTCCACGTGATTACTATGCTAGAGAGTTGGAAAATGTCAATACTGTTCTTGAAAAGGAAGATGTAGAGACTAATGCTACAAATAGCAATAGAATTGATTTGACAGAGCAATTGGACAAGCTGAAACAGCTTCAAAATGCGACCATTCATATGGAGTTCAAACCGGATGCTTCTGCACCAGCATTTTACAACCTATTCTCAGTATCAAGTGATAAGGTAAGAAATGAATACTTCACCATGGCTGTCTATAACAACGTAGCCTTGATTGAGGGGCGAGATCAAGATGGAAATCAATTTTATGATCGATACACGGACGCACCTCTAACAGTAAAATCAGGTCAATGGAATTCTGTGACTTTCACAGTTGAAAAACCGACTACAGACTTGCCTAGTGGACGAGTTCGTCTGTATGTTAACGGTGTTTTATCTCGTACAAGTCTCAAGTCTGGTAATTTTATCAAAAACATGCCTGATGTGAGCCATGTGCAAATTGGTGCTACAAACCGTGCAGGAAGTATGGTTTGGGGTTCGAATTTGCAGGTTCGAAATTTAACTGTTTATGACCGTGCCTTAAGTCCAGAAGAAGTTCAAAGTCGTAGTTACCTCTTTGAAAGAGCAGAATTAGAGAAAAAACTTCCTGAAGGGGCGAAAATTTCTGAGAAGCAAGATGTCTTTGTAGGTGGTAAAAATGGGCAGTCAAATCCAGATGGCATCAATAGCTACCGTATTCCAGCCCTCCTCAAGACTGACAAGGGAACTTTGATTGCTGGAGCTGACGAACGCCGCTTACACCACTATGACTGGGGTGATATCGGTATGGTCGTTAAACGAAGTGAAGATAAGGGCCAAACATGGGGCGATCGAATCACTCTTACGAATCTACGTGACAATCCAAAAGCTACTGATCCATCTGTTGGCTCACCAGTGAATATCGACATGGTTTTAGCCCAAGATACTGAAACCAAACGCATCTTTTCAGTCTATGATATGTTCCCAGAAGGAAAAGGAATCTTTGGGATGTCAGCTGAAAAAGAGGAAGCCTACAAAGAAATTGATGGTAAAACTTACCAAATCCTCTACCGTGAAGGAGAAAATGGAGCCTATACAATTCGTGAAAATGGCCTTGTCTACACACCAGATGGCCAGGCAACGGATTACCGTGTTGTTGTAAATCCTATCAAGCCTGGCTATAGCGATAAAGGTGACCTATATCAAGGTGAGCAGCTACTAGGAAATATCTACTTTACAAGCAATAAAACTTCTCCATTTAGAATTGCCAAAGATAGCTACCTATGGATGTCTTACAGTGATGATGATGGTAAGACTTGGTCAGCGCCCCAAGATATTACTCCAATGGTCAAAGCTGATTGGATGAAATTCTTAGGTGTGGGACCTGGAGTGGGCATTACTCTTCAAAATGGACCTCATAAAGGCCGTATCGTTGTTCCTGTCTATACGACAAATAGAACCAACCACCTTAACGGTTCTCAATCATCACGTATCATTTACTCAGATGACCATGGTAAGACTTGGCATATGGGTGGCGGTGTCAATGACAACCGTACACTTTATGATGGCACAGTAGTTGATTCAAGCAATATGAACAATTACTACGCTCAAAATACAGAAGCTTCTGTTGTTCAGTTGAACAATGGTCAGTTGAAACTCTTTATGCGTGGTTTAACAGGAGATTTGCAAGTTGCGACAAGTCATGATGGTGGGATTACATGGGATAACTATGTGGCACGCTATGATGTACCAGATGTCTATGTTCAAATGGCGGCAACTCATACAGTTCAAGATGGTAAAGAGTATATCCTTCTAGCAAATGCTAATGGTCCAGGTCGTAAGAATGGCTACATTCGAGTAGCTCGCGTAGAAGAAGATGGCGAGTTGACTTGGTTGCATCATCATTTGATTCAAGAGGGAGAGTATGCCTATAACTCACTTCAACAAATCGGTCCAAAAGAATTTGGGCTCTTGTACGAACATCATGAAGCTGGTGGCAATCCTTATACTCTATCCTTCAAGAAATTTAACTGGGATTTCTTAACGAAGGAAAGAATTTCTCCTAAAGAAGCAAAAGTTAAATCTGTTATTGAAAAATGGCCAGGAATTCTTGCAGTAGAGTTTGATTCAGAAGTTTTGGTCAACAAAATCCCAACACTTCAGTTGGCAAATGGTAAAAAAGTAAACTTCATGACCCAGTATGATACTAAGACTCTGCTATTTACAATAGGCAAGTCAGATCTTGGCCAGGAAATAACTGGACTTGCTTCTGGAGCAATCGAGAGTATGCACAACCTTCCAGTTAGTCTTGAAGGAGCAGGTATTCCTGGAGCTGCTAACGGTAGCGAAGCAGCTGTTCACGAAGTTCCAGAATTCACAGGTGGAGTTAACGGTGTAGACTCTGCGACTGCTGAAATTCCAGAATTCACAGGTGGAGTTAACGGTGTAGACTCTGCGACTGCTGAAATTCCAGAATTCACAGGTGGAGTTAACGGTGTAGAATCTGCGACTGCTGAAGTTCCAGAATTCACAGGTGGAATCAACGGTGCAGAAGCTGCGACTGCTGAAGTTCCAGAATTCACAGGTGGAATCAACGGTGCAGAAGCAGCTGTGCATGAAGTTCCAGAATTCACAGGTGGTGTAAATGCTGCTAGTCCTGTAACTTCTGAAAACCCAGAATTTGTGGGTGGTGTTAATGGTCTAGAAGCAGCTGTTCACGAAGTCCCAGCATTCACGGGCAGTGTGAAGACTGACGCTGTACCGACAGAAAACCCAGGATTTACAGGCGACGTCAAGGGCTCAGAAGGAGCAAGCCATAAAGATCCAGAGCACAAAGGGCAGCAATCTATTGTATCTCAGGCTATGTCACAAGATAAGACCTATCAAGCACCTGCAGTTGGTCAAAATGTTCTTCCTAAAACAGGAAGTGGAGATGCCTCTACCCTTGCTTCTGTAGGACTTTTGGGGATGATTCTAGGTATGTTTGCTTTGGGGAAGAGAAAAGAAGATTAGTTAAATAGTTAAAACTTAAAGGTTTTATAGAGTAACTTGATCTTTAATAGAAAGGGTCGTAACCAGAAGGTGTTACGGCCGTTTTCTTTCATGTTTGCGAGAAAAAAGGATGTTTTTAGTTAGGGATTATGTGGTGTTGGGATAGATTTTAGATCCCTGAAACTACTTTCAGGAGAAACTGTTGCATAAAATTGTTTTGAAACTTCAATCTATTCTAGCACAAGCTATTGAAAGCGCTTTAATAATAAGCTATAATAGTCACATAAACACAAAGGAAAAGAAAAGGAGGAAAGTAGATGCCACAAATTAGTAAAGAAGCCTTGATTGAACAAATCAAAGATGGAATCATCGTTTCTTGTCAGGCACTTCCTCATGAACCGCTCTACACAGAAGCGGGAGGAGTTATCCCCTTGTTGGTGAAAGCAGCTGAACAAGGTGGTGCAGTAGGTATCCGAGCAAACAGTGTTCGAGATATTAAGGAAATTAAAGAAGTCACTAAACTTCCGATTATCGGAATTATTAAACGTGATTATCCACCACAAGAACCATTCATCACAGCGACTATGAGAGAAGTTGATGAATTAGCGGCTCTTGACATTGAGGTGATAGCTCTTGATTGTACCAAACGTGAACGTCATGATGGCTTAGAGATTCAAGAATTTATCCGCCAAATCAAAGAAAAATATCCAAATCAACTCTTGATGGCTGACACAAGTACCTTTGAGGAAGGTCTGACAGCAGTTGAAGCGGGAATTGACTTTGTCGGAACAACCTTGTCAGGTTACACTTCTTACAGTCCAAAAGTGGATGGCCCAGATTTCGAATTGATCAAGAAACTCTGCGACGCAGGGGTGGACGTCATCGCTGAAGGAAAAATTCACACACCAGAACAAGCTAAGCAAATCCTAGGTTACGGGGTGCGAGGTATCGTTGTTGGTGGCGCTATTACTAGACCAAAAGAGATTACGGAACGATTTGTTGCGGGTCTTAAATAACACAATATAAAAAACGAGGAGAGTGGTTGATTAGTAGGAAAAAATGAAAACGTATACAAATTCGACATTACTCACTATCCGTTTCGGATACGCTTATCATCATTTAGGAGAATACTAATGAAATTTAGAAAACTAGCTTGTACAGTACTTGCGGGTGCTGCTGTTCTTTCTCTTGCTGCTTGTGGCAGCAAATCAGACGCTAAAAAAGATGCTGCAAGTGATGCAGGAAAAACTGAAATCACTTGGTGGGCTTTCCCAGTCTTCACTCAAGAAAAATCTAGTGACGGTGTAGGAACTTATGAAAAATCTATCATCGAAGCTTTCGAAAAAGCAAATCCAGATATCAAAGTTAAACTAGAAACAATCGACTTCAAATCTGGTCCAGAAAAAATCACGACGGCTATTGAAGCTGGAACTGCTCCAGATGTACTTTTCGATGCACCAGGTCGTATCATTAATTACGGTAAAAATGGTAAATTAGCTGAGTTGAATGACCTCTTTACAGATGAATTTGTTAAAGATGTTAACAATGAAAACATCATTCAAGCAAGTAAAGCTGGTGATAAAGCATACATGTACCCAATCAGTTCTGCACCATTCTACATGGCTATGAACAAGAAAATGTTGGAAGATGCTGGTGTAGCTAACCTTGTTAAAGAAGGTTGGACAACAGATGATTTTGAAAAAGTCTTGAAAGCACTTAAAGATAAAGGATACACTCCAGGTTCATTGTTCAGTTCTGGTCAAGGGGGAGACCAAGGAACACGTGCTTTCATCTCTAACCTTTACGGCGGTTCTGTAACAGACAAAGAAGTTACTAAATACACAACCGATGATCCTAAATTCGTCAAAGGTCTTGAAAGCAACTAGCTGGATTAAAGATGGTTTGTTGAACAACGGTTCACAATTTGACGGTGGAGCAGACATCCAAAACTTTGCAAACGGTCAAACATCATACACAATCCTTTGGGCACCAGCTCAAAACGGTATCCAAGCTAAACTCTTGGAAGCAAGTAAAGTTGAAGTGGTAGAAGTACCATTCCCATCTGATTCAGGCAAACCAGCTCTTGAGTACCTTGTAAACGGATTTGCAGTATTTAACAACAAAGATGAAAAGAAAGTTGCTGCTGCTAAGAAATTCATCCAATTCATCGCAGATGATAAAGAGTGGGGTCCTAAAGACGTAGTTCGTACAGGTGCCTTCCCAGTTCGTACTTCATTTGGAAAACTTTATGATGATAAACGTATGGAAACTATCAGTGGTTGGACTAAATACTACTCTCCATACTACAACACAATCGACGGATTTGCTGAAATGAGAACTCTATGGTTCCCAATGTTGCAAGCAGTATCTAATGGTGACCAAGAACCTGCTGCAGCTTTGAAGACATTCACTGAAAAAGCGAATGAAACAATCAAAAAAGCAGCTAAATAATAAGCCCTAAATAAAAACTGAAATCCCCCCTTTTCCCTGAGCACAACTGTGCACGAAAAGGGGGACTTTTGTTTGAAATAGAAGCAGCTGACAGGTCAAAATTAAAATGAAGTTTTTACATTGACGAATCTTAGAAAAATTTCATTCTGATTTTAGATCAGGGTCAGATAACAGTCAAAAAAACAAAACTATGTGAAAGTGAGGTGCCGACTGTGAAAATCAATAAAATTCGCATGCGGGAAACGATTATTTCCTACGCATTCCTAGCACCAGTATTAATCTTCTTTACCGTCTTCGTTTTAGCTCCAATGATCATGGGCTTCATCACAAGTTTCTTTAACTATTCGATGACAAGCTTTGAGTTTGTTGGCTTGGACAACTACATTCGTATGTTTAAAGACCCTGTCTTTACAAAATCTTTGATTAATACCGTAATCTTGGTTATCGGGTCTGTACCAGTCGTTGTACTCTTCTCGCTCTTTGTAGCATCACAAACTTACCAACAAAATGCCGTTGCTAGATCTTTCTACCGTTTCGTATTCTTCCTTCCTGTTGTAACAGGTAGTGTTGCCGTAACAGTAGTATGGAAATGGATCTATGATCCACTATCAGGTATTTTGAACTTCGTGCTTAAGTCAAGCCATATCATTAGCCAAAACATTTCTTGGTTAGGAGATAAAAACTGGGCTTTGATGGCGATTATGATTATTCTTTTGACAACATCAGTTGGTCAACCAATCATTCTTTACATCGCTGCAATGGGTAATATTGATAACTCTCTTGTTGAAGCGGCGCGTGTCGACGGAGCAACTGAGTTACAAGTTTTCTGGAAGATTAAATGGCCAAGTCTTCTTCCAACAACTCTTTATATCGCAATCATTACAACCATCAACTCATTCCAGTGTTTCGCCTTGATTCAGCTTTTGACTTCAGGTGGTCCAAACTACTCAACAAGTACACTTATGTACTACCTATACGAGAAAGCCTTCCAATTGACTGAGTATGGCTATGCCAATACTATTGGTGTATTCTTGGCAGTTATGATCGCAATTGTCAGCTTTGTTCAATTTAAAGTACTTGGAAACGACGTAGAATATTAATAGAAAGGAGACAGCTATGCAATCTACACAAAAGAAACCTTTAACAGCCTTCACTGTTATTTCAACCATCTTCTTGCTTTTATTGACTGTACTGTTTATCTTTCCATTCTACTGGATTTTGACAGGTGCATTCAAATCACAACCGGATACCATTATGATTCCACCACAATGGTTCCCTAAAGCTCCAACAATGGAGAACTTCCAACAATTGATGGTGCAAAACCCAGCCTTGCAATGGATGTGGAACTCAGTCTTCATTTCATTGGTAACAATGTTCTTGGTTTGTGCAACTTCATCCCTAGCAGGTTATGTATTGGCTAAGAAACGTTTCTATGGACAACGCATTCTCTTCGCTATCTTTATCGCTGCCATGGCTCTTCCAAAACAAGTTGTCCTTGTACCATTGGTACGTATCGTCAACTTCATGGGAATCCATGACACTCTTTGGGCGGTTATCTTGCCTTTGATCGGATGGCCATTTGGGGTCTTCCTCATGAAACAGTTCAGTGAAAACATTCCAACAGAATTGCTAGAATCTGCTAAAATCGATGGATGCGGTGAAATTCGTACTTTCTGGAGCGTAGCCTTCCCAATCGTGAAACCAGGATTTGCAGCTCTTGCAATCTTCACCTTCATCAATACATGGAATGACTACTTTATGCAGTTGGTTATGTTGACATCTCGTAACAACTTGACCATCTCACTTGGGGTTGCGACTATGCAGGCTGAGATGGCAACCAACTATGGTTTGATTATGGCGGGTGCTGCTCTTGCAGCTGTGCCAATCGTAACAGTCTTCTTGGTATTCCAAAAATCATTTACTCAAGGGATTACTATGGGAGCTGTCAAAGGATAGGAAAATACGATTTATCAACCAAACTTGTTGGTTTGGTCAAATTAAATTAAGAAATAATAGAATTATAAGTGTCTACAAAATGGAGAGGAGTTGCTTACTTCATGAAGTTTTGTTAGACACTTATAAACTTACTGGCTAGACATTTTATGTCTGGGATAACAATCAGGTAAAGGAAATTACTATGATTTTTGACGATTTAAAAAATATTAGCTTTTACAAAGGGATTCATCCGAATCTAGATAAGGCCATTGATTATCTCTACGAACATCGAAAAGAGTCTTTTGAACTTGGGAAATATGAGATTGACGGAGATAAGGTCTTTCTAGTTGTACAAGAAAATGTCCTTAATCAAGAAGAAAATGATCGTTTTGAGCACCATAAAAACTATGCAGACTTGCATTTGTTGGTTGAAGGACATGAGTATTCTAGCTACGGTTCTCGCATCAAAGATGAGGCTGTAGCCTTTGATGAAGCGAGTGACATTGGCTTTGTCCATTGCCACGAACACTACCCACTCTTGTTGGGGTACCACAATTTTGCAGTTTTCTTCCCAGGAGAACCTCATCAACCTAATGGTTATGCAGGTATGGAAGATAAAGTTCGCAAATATTTATTTAAAATTTTAATCGATTAGTCAGTTAGGAGGAGTAAACAATGGCACATAAAGGATCTGGATTGATAAAAGCGGCATTTGATACGGATAACTTTCTCATGCGTTTTAGTGAGAAGGTTTTAGATATTGTGACGGTTAACCTGCTCTTTGTGGTGTCTTGTTTGCCTATTGTGACTATTGGAGTAGCAAAGATCAGTCTCTATCAGACAATCTTTGAAGTTAAGAGTAGCCGACGGGTGCCTGTTTTTAAAACTTATATCAGAGCCTTCAAGCAAAATTTGAAATTAGGTCTCCAGTTAGGTTTGTTGGAACTAGGAATTTTTCTGATTAGCGTTGTTGACTTATCCCTATTCTGGAGTCAAACTGGTATTGCCTTTCAGCTCATTAAAGCCATTTGCTTGGGAATACTGATATTTTTAACTCTAGTTATGTTGGCTAGCTATCCAATTGCAGCACGCTATGACTTGACTTGGAAAGAAATCCTTCAAAAGGGCTTGCTCTTGGTCAGCTTTAACTTCGTTTGGTTCTTCTTGATGCTGGCGATTATTTTCTTAATCATTATGCTTCTCTATCTATCAGGCTTTACTCTAGTGCTTGGTGGTTCAGCATTTCTACTCTTTGGCTTTGGTCTTCTTGCCTTTTGCCAAGCAGGATTAATGGAAAAATTATTTGCTAAATATCAAGAGAATTGAAAATGATATGAAACTACTTTCAAACAAGAAAAGCTAAGGGAGATGAATAGAAATTAAAATCTAAGTGGCTTATATGTATTGAAAGCGCTTTTCACAAGGTGTATACTAAAATAGTAAACAAACATCTGCCCGATGCAGAAAATAAGAAATTTTAGGAGAAATCTATGTCAGATTTAAAAAAATATGAAGGTGTCATTCCTGCCTTCTACGCATGTTATGATGATGCGGGTGAAGTTAGCCCAGAACGTACACGTGCTTTGGTTCAATACTTTATTGATAAAGGTGTTCAAGGACTTTACGTTAATGGTTCTTCAGGTGAGTGTATCTACCAAAGTGTAGAAGACCGTAAATTGATCTTAGAAGAAGTTATGGCAGTTGCCAAAGGTAAATTGACGATTATTGCTCACGTAGCTTGTAACAATACCAAAGATAGTATTGAACTGGCTCGTCATGCAGAAAGTTTGGGAGTAGATGCTATCGCAACAATCCCACCAATTTACTTCCGTTTGCCTGAGTACTCGGTAGCAAAATACTGGAACGACATCAGTGCTGCAGCACCAAATACAGACTACGTTATCTACAACATTCCTCAATTAGCAGGTGTCGCTTTGACTCCAAGCCTTTACACAGAAATGTTGAAAAATCCACGTGTCATTGGTGTTAAAAACTCTTCAATGCCAGTTCAAGATATCCAAACGTTTGTCAGCCTTGGTGGTGATGATCATATTGTCTTTAATGGTCCAGACGAGCAGTTCTTAGGTGGACGTCTCATGGGAGCAAAAGCTGGTATCGGTGGTACTTATGGTGCTATGCCAGAACTCTTCTTGAAACTGAACCAATTGATTGCGGACAAGGACCTAGAAACAGCGCGTGAATTGCAATACGCTATCAATGCTATCATTGGGAAATTAACTGCAGCGCATGGAAATATGTACGGCGTTATCAAGGAAGTCTTGAAAATCAATGAAGGACTTAATATCGGATCAGTTCGTTCTCCACTTACACCAGTGACCGAAGAAGATCGTCCAGTTGTAGAAGCAGCTGCGGCCTTGATTCGTGAAACTAAGGAGCGTTTCCTCTAATCAATAGGAGGCTTTATGACTAATTACGTTGCAATTGATATTGGTGGAACTAATATCAAATATGGTTTGATTGACCAAGATGGACAACTTGTAGAGTCTCACGAAGTTGCGACTGAGGCTCATAAAGGCGGTCCACATATCTTACAGAAAACAAAAGATATTGTAGCTAGCTATCTAGAAAAAGGTCCAGTGTCAGGCGTCGCCATTTCCTCAGCGGGAATGGTTGACCCTGATAAGGGTGAGATTTTCTATGCTGGTCCACAAATTCCAAATTATGCAGGAACTCAATTTAAAAAGGAAATTGAAGGAAGTTTTGGAATTCCTTGTGAGATTGAGAATGATGTTAACTGTGCAGGGTTAGCAGAAGCTGTTTCTGGATCTGGAAAAGGTGCAGGAATAACGCTATGTTTGACCATCGGAACAGGTATCGGTGGCTGCTTAATCATTGACGGCCAGATTTTCCATGGATTCAGCAATTCAGCCTGTGAAGTTGGCTATATGCATATGCAGGATGGGGCTTTCCAAGATTTAGCATCTACAACTGCCTTGGTCGAGTATGTAGCTAAGTCTCATGGTGAAGAAATTGCCCATTGGAATGGTCGTAGAATTTTCAAGGAAGCTACTGAAGGCAATAAACTCTGCATGGAGGGCATTGACCGTATGGTAGCCTATCTTGGGAAAGGTCTTGCTAACATCTGTTATGTTGCCAATCCAGAGATTGTTATACTAGGTGGTGGTATTATGGGGCAGGAAGCGATTTTGAAACCGAAAATTCGTACAGCTCTGAAAGATGCGCTTGTTCCAAGTTTAGCGGAAAAAACAAGATTAGAGTTTGCGCGTCATCAAAATACTGCAGGTATGCTTGGAGCTTACTATCACTTTAAAACAAAACAATCCTAAGTTGGCCTTGCCAATTTAGGATTTTTTAGCTATGAATAGTAAAAGAATCATTTAGTAAAAATCTAGTTAAAACTTTGAAAACCCTTGCATTTTTTAATATAACATAGTATATTTATAATAATGCGAAAACTCTAGAAAAATTCTTGCTAATGGAAGCATTATTTTATTTTCAAAAAATGTAAGCGATTTCTACACTCTTGTATTTGTTCAAAATAAATAGCTCAGAGTAAGAATTTTAAGCTAGGGAAATCAAACAAAAATTGTCGCCAGATAACACTGGGCTCGGGCAGTAGCTGACTGCTCTAGAAGATTAGGAGTATTTGATGAAACAATATTTTTTAGAAAAAGGTCGAATATTTAGTATTCGTAAACTGACTGTTGGTGTTGCATCTGTAGCAGTCGGTCTTGCTTTTTTTGCATCTGGTAATGTTGCGGCTAATGAACTCGCGACAGAGCCAAAAGTAGAAGTAGAAGGTCAAGCGAAAGAAGTGACAGATGTAGATCATGAAAAAGTAGAAGCAGTTAAAGAAGAAGTAACTGAAAAAACAGAAGCTGCTGTCGAAAAAGTGGCTGAGGAAGGAAAAACTGCTGAAGTGGCTGGCGATTTACTTCCTGAAGAAATCCCTGACCGTGCTTATCCTGATACACCAGTGAAAAAAGTTGATACTTCAGCTATTGTATCAGAAAAAGATAGCCCACAAGTAGAGACTCAAAGCATCTTAAAAGCGAAGAAAGAAACTCCAACTGAAGCTGGAAAAGAAAATAGAGCCATTATCAATGGTGGACAAGACCTTAAACGCATCAATTATGAAGGGCAACCAGCTACATCAGCAGCGATGGTTTATACAACTTTTAGCTCACCTCTGGCAAATGGTGGTAGTCAGCGTTACCTTAACTCGGGATCTGGTATCTTTGTTGCTCCAAATATCATCTTGACAGTAGCTCATAATTTCTTGGTTAAGGATGCAGATACTAATGCTGGCTCTATCCGTGGTGGTGATACGGCTAAGTTCTACTACAATGTAGGTTCAAATACTGCTAAGAATAATTCTTTACCAACTTCAGGAAACACTGTTTTGTTCAAGGAAAAGGATATTCACTTCTGGAATAAAGAAAAATTCGGTGAAGGCTATAAAAATGACCTAGCCTTGGTTGTAGCCCCAGTTCCACTTTCAATTGCTAGTCCAAATAAGGCAGCTACCTTTACTCCTCTAGCAGAGCATCGAGAATACAAAGCTGGTGAACCTGTTAGCACAATCGGTTACCCAACAGATTCTACTTCTCCAGAATTGAAGGAACCAATTGTTCCAGGTCAATTGTATAAGGCGGACGGTGTCGTTAGAGATACTGAGAAGTACAATGAAAATGGAGCTGTAGGTGTTACCTATCGTTTGACTTCTGTTTCTGGTCTTTCAGGCGGTGGTATCATCAACGGTGATGGTAAGGTAATCGGTATTCACCAACGTGGTACTGTTGACAATATGAACATCGCTGAAAAAGATCGCTTTGGAGGAGGGCTTGTCCTCTCGCCAGAACAATTGGCATGGGTCAAAGAAATCATTGACAAGTACGGTGTTAAAGGTTGGTATCAAGGTGATAATGGCAATCGTTATTACTTCACGCCAGAGGGGGAAAATGCTCAGAAATGAGACGGCAGTAATCGGTGAAAACAAATACTCCTTCGATGAAAGCGGTGTTGCAACTCTCCTTGAAGGTGTTGACTATGGACGAGTTGTTGTTGAACACCTAGACCAAAATGATAATCCAGTCAAAGAAAACGATACTTTTGTTGAAAAGACAGAAGTTGGAACTCAGTTTGACTATAACTATAAAACAGAAATTGAGAAGACTGATTTCTACAAGAAGAATAAAGAAAAATATGAGATTGTATCGATTGATGGCAAAGTCGTCAATAAACAGTTGAAAGATGCTTGGGAAGATGATTATAGCGTTGTAAGTAAGGCCCCTGCAGGAACTCGTGTCATCAAGGTGGTTTATAAGGTCAATAAAGGTTCCTTTGATGTTCATTACCGCTTGAAAGGTACAGACCAAGAATTAGCAGCTGCAACTGTGGACAATAATGAAGGTAGGAATACGATGTTTCCTTTGTTCACACATTCCATGCTAAAGAAATCACTGGTTATCGTGCTGTGAATGCAAGTCAAGAAGCAACCATCCAACATAAAGGAGTGAACCAAGTTATTTTTGAATATGAAAAAATTGAAGATCCAAAACCAGTAACTCCTGCAACTCCAGTGGTTGATCCAAAAGACGAAGAAACAGAAATTGGAAACTACGGACCACTTCCAAGCAAGGCTCAATTGGACTATCACAAGGAAGAATTGGCTGCCTTCATCCACTATGGAATGAACACTTATACCAACTCTGAGTGGGGGAACGGTAGAGAAAATCCTCAGTACTTCAATCCAACTAACCTTGATACAGATCAGTGGATTAAGACTTTGAAGGATGCTGGATTCAAACGAACAATCATGGTTGTAAAACACCACGACGGTTTGTGATTTATCCATCTAAATACACAGACCACACGGTAGCTGCAAGTCCATGGAAAGATGGTAAGGGAGACCTTCTCGAAGAAATCTCTAAATCAGCGACTAAGTATGATATGAATATGGGTGTTTACCTATCACCATGGGACGCAAACAACCCTAAATATCATGTTTCAACTGAAAAAGAGTACAACGAATACTATCTCAACCAACTGAAAGAAATCCTTGGCAATCCTAAATACGGAAACAATGGTAAATTTATCGAAGTATGGATGGACGGTGCGCGTGGTAGTGGAGCTCAAAAAGTAACCTACACCTTTGACGAATGGTTCAAGTACATCAAGGAAGCTGAAGGAGATATCGCTATCTTCTCTGCTCAACCAACAAGTGTCCGTTGGATCGGTAATGAACGTGGTATCGCTGGAGATCCAGTTTGGCATAAGGTTAAGAAAGCTAAAATCACTGATGATGTGAAGAATGACTATCTCAACCATGGGGATCCAGAAGGAGATATGTACTCAGTCGGTGAAGCAGACGTTTCTATCCGTTCAGGTTGGTTCTACCATGATAATCAACAACCAAAATCAATCAAAGATTTGATGGATATCTACTTCAAGTCTGTTGGTCGTGGAACGCCACTTCTTCTCAATATTCCACCAAACAAAGAAGGTAAATTCGCAGATGCAGACGTGGCACGTTTGAAAGAATTCCGCGCAACCTTGGATCAAATGTATGCGACTGACTTTGCCAAGGGAGCAACTGTAACAGCAAGCTCTACCCGTAAGAATCACTTGTATCAAGCGAACAACCTAACAGATGGTAAGGATGATACTAGCTGGGCATTGTCAAATGATGCGAAGACAGGTGAATTTACTGTCGATCTTGGTCAAAAGAGACGTTTTGACGTGGTCGAACTCAAAGAGGATATCGCTAAAGGTCAACGTATTTCAGGATTTAAGGTTGAAGTTGAACTAAATGGACGCTGGGTTCCATATGGAGAAGGTTCGACTGTTGGCTATCGTCGTCTTGTTCAAGGACAACCAGTGGAAGCACAAAAGATTCGTGTGACTATCACGAATTCACAAGCAACTCCTATTTTGACAAACTTCTCTGTTTATAAGACACCAAGCAGTATCGAGAAGACGGATGGTTACCCACTTGGCTTGGATTACCATTCAAATACAACAGCAGATAAAGCAAATACAACTTGGTATGACGAATCTGAAGGTATCCGCGGAACATCTATGTGGACTAACCAAAAAGATGCAAGCGTAACCTACCGTTTCAACGGAACTAAGGCTTATGTCGTATCTACAGTGGATCCAAACCACGGTGAAATGTCCGTTTACGTTGATGGTCAAAAGGTTGCAGATGTACAAACCAATAATGCGGCTCGTAAACGTAGCCAGATGGTTTATGAAACAGATGACTTGGCTCCAGGTGAACACACCATCAAACTCGTCAACAAAACTGGCAAAGCGATTGCAACTGAAGGTATCTACACACTCAACAATGCTGGCAAAGGTATGTTTGAGTTGAAAGAAACCACCTATGAAGTTCAAAAAGGCCAACCAGTTACTGTAACCATCAAACGTGTTGGTGGTAGCAAAGGAGCTGCGACAGTTCATGTCGTGACTGAGCCAGGAACAGGGGTTCACGGTAAGGTTTATAAAGATACAACAGCTGATTTGACCTTCCAAGATGGTGAAACAGAAAAAACGTTGACAATTCCGACCGTTGACTTTACTGAGCAAGCTGATTCAATCTTTGACTTTAAAGTGAAAATGACTAGCGCATCAGACGATGCACTTCTTGGATTTGCAACTGAAGCAACTGTTCGAGTAATGAAAGCAGAATTGCTTCAAAAAGATCAAGTAAGTCATGATGATCAGGCCAGTCAACTTGACTATAGCCCAGGTTGGCACCATGAAACCAATTCTTCTGGCAAATACCAAAACACTGAGTCTTGGGCATCATTTGGTCGTTTGACTGAAGAGCAAAAGAAAAATGCAAGCGTAACAGCTTACTTCTACGGAACAGGTCTTGAAATCAAAGGTTTTGTTGATCCTGGACATGGTATCTACAAGGTTACTCTAGATGGTAAAGAACTTGAGTATCAAGATGGTCAAGGAAATGCCACTGTTGTCAATGGCAAGAAGTACTTCAGTGGTACAGCAGCGACACGCCAAGGCGATCAGACTCTCGTTCGTTTGACAGGACTTGAAGAAGGTTGGCATGCTGTAACCTTGCAACTCGATCCACAACGTAATGATACTACGAGAAATACCGGTATCCAAGTTGACCAGTTCATCACTCGTGGTGGAGATAGCGCTCTTTACACCAAAGAAGAGCTGATCCAAGCAATGAAGAACTGGAAGGACGAGTTGGCTAAATTTGACCAAACAAGTTTGAAGAACACTCCAGAGGCACGTCAAGCCTTCAAGTCAAACTTGGACAAACTATCAGAACAACTTTCAGCAAGTCCTGCCGATGCACAGGAAGTTCTGAAAATAGCTACAGCCTTGCAAACTATTCTTGATAAGGAAGAAAACTATGGTGTCGAAGAAACACCAGCCCAACCAGAAGAGCCTAACTATGATAAGGCCATGGCAAGTTTGGCAGAGGCTATTCAAAACAAGACTAAGGAATTAGGTGACGATAAGGAAGCTAAGAAGAAATTAGTTGAATTGTCAGAGCAAGCAATCGCAGCGATTGAAGCAGCCAAGACTCAGGATGCAGTAGACAAAGCCTTGCAAGCAGCTCTAACTTCTATCAACCAACTTCAAGCGACTCCGAAAGAGGAGCCAAAACCAGAGCAACCAGCCCAACCAGAAGAGCCTAAGATTGACTACGATAAGGCTATGGCAAGCTTGGCAGAGGCTATTCAAAACAAGATTAAGGAATTAGGGTGACGATAAGGAAGCTAAGAAGAAATTAGTTGAATTGTCAGAGCAAGCAATCGCAGCGATTGAAGCAGCCAAGACTCAGGATGCAGTAGACAAAGCCTTGCAAGCAGCTCTAACTTCTATCAACCAACTTCAAGCGACTCCGAAAGAGGAGCCAAAACCAGAGCAACCAGCCCAACCAGAAGAGCCTAAGATTGACTACGATAAGGCTATGGCAAGCTTGGCAGAGGCTATTCAAAACAAGATTAAGGAATTAGGTGACGATAAAGGAAGCTAAGAAGAAATTAGTTGAATTGTCAGAGCAAGCAATCGCAGCGATTGAAGCAGCCAAGACTCAGGATGCAGTAGACAAAGCCTTGCAAGCAGCTCTAACTTCTATCAACCAACTTCAAGCGACTCCGAAAGAGGAGCCAAAACCAGAGCAACCAGCTCAACCAGAAGAGCCTAAGATTGACTACGATAAGGCTATGGCAAGCTTGGCAGAGGCTATTCAAAACAAGATTAAGGAATTAGGTGACGATAAGGAAGCTAAGAAGAAATTAGTTGAATTGTCAGAGCAAGCAATCGCAGCGATTGAAGCAGCCAAGACTCAGGATGCAGTAGACAAAGCCTTGCAAGCAGCTCTAACTTCTATCAACCAACTTCAAGCTGCTCCGAAAGAGGAAGTGAAACATTCAACAGTTCCAACTGAAGGAGATAAGGTCTTAGTTCAAACGCAACCAAGTCTTGAAGTAACGACAGAACCAATCGCCTTTAATACTGTTCGTCGTGAGAATGCCTTCCTAGCTAAGGTAAGGAACAAGTTGTTTCAGATGGTAAAGCAGGTCAAGTAACGACTTATGTAGAAGTAGATGGAGATACACGTAAGACAGTTAAGGTTGAACGTGAAGAAGCACAAGATCGTGTCATCGAAGTTGGTACTTATGAAGGAACATCTGAGCCAGCTGAAGGCGTTAAAAAATTGAGCTTTACTCAACCAAGCCTTGAGGTAGTAGAAGAAGCTGTCAAATTCAAGACAGTTAAACGAGAAGATCCAACTCTGCCAGAAGGTGAAACTCGCGTAACTCAGGTAGGTCGCCCAGGCAAGGAACGTATCTTAACAGAAGTAGCGCCAGATGGAAGCCGTACTGAAAAACTGCGTGAAGTTGTTGAAGTGGTACAAGATGAGATTGTGCTAGTTGGAACTAAGAAAGAAGAATCAGGAAAAACAGAAGCAGCTATCCATGAAGTACCAGAGTTTACTGGTGGTGTAAATGGTTCTGAAGCAGCTATCCATGAGCTTCCAGAGTTTACTGGTAGTGTGACTGGTTTTGAAGCAGCTATCCATGAAGTGCCAGAATTTACTGGTAGTGTGAATGGCTCTGAAGCATCTGTCCACAGAGTTCCGAACTTTGAAGGAGGAGTTCCTGATGGAGCAGCACCTATTCATCAAGTACCAGGGTTTACTGGTGGTGTAAATGGAGCTATTAATGAAGCTCCTACACACAAGGATGAGCAGTCGCATGTGGCTCAGGCTATATCACAAGATAAGACGTATCAAGCACCTGCAAATCGTCAAAACATCCTTCCTGAAACAGGCGCTAAAGAAACAGCTACCCTTGCAAGCTTGGGAGCTTTAGGAGCGCTTCTTGGATTAGCTGCAATGGGAAAGAAAAAAGAAGACGAATAGAATCTGTCAAACTCAAGACATACTTTTGAGGAAGTATAGATTTTGTGGGAAGTTATTGCAGAATAGTAGCATTATTTAAACAAACTACCGTAATAACTATCCAAACTTTAGAGATTGAAAATAATAACTAATCTCAATTATAAAAAGCGAGCAAAACGAGTTTTCTGAGAATCAGAATTCCGTCTTGTTCGCTTTTTTTATATCAAGAATCAGGTGTAGAGTTCGATGTTCACAAGTCATCAGTTATAGGATTTGAGCAAACTAAAAACCAGCGACTTTAATCGCTGGTTGCTCATATGATTGTTCATTTGATAGGGATGAAGGCTTATCTAGATCTTCTATTTCTACGGTAGCCATTTAGTTTTTTATTTTCCCAATAACTGTTAAAGATTTTTTCTTTACTCTCACGATCAATTTCTAAGAAATAAGCATAGAGTAGATCGATTAAAATCAACATAGGAAGTTGGGCAGAAATGCGTTGGATATAGGAAGCCTGACTCTGACTTGCCACCAATACAGTTTCTGTGAAGGCCCGAGTTTCCTTGCTAGGCGTACTCGTAAATAGAACCGTTTTAGCCCCCATATCTTGAGCGTCAAGTAGACTGTCAATGATGGATGGAGTTGTTCCAGAAAGGGAGAAACCAAAGACCAAACATTTTTCATCGATGATACTGGTCGTCCAGGCGAATCCATCTGGATCTGTTAAAGCTTCACAAACGACACCTAGTCTCATGAAACGCAATTTCATCTCACGCGCAACGAGACCAGAACTTCCAGTACCGAAAAAATAGACGCGTTCTGATTGATCAATCATTTGGGCAATACGCTCTAGTTGATTATCATCAATCAATTCTTGAGTCATTTCTCGGATATTTGTATAGCTTCTCAAGACTCTTTGAGTCAAAGGATTCATATCCTGTTGTGGAACGGAAAGGGTATCCTTTTGTTGTTGGTATTTGAAAATAAATTCCCGATAGCCCGTAAAGCCACATTTTTTGGCAAAACGAGTGAGTGCCGCCTGAGAAATATGAAGTTTTTGCGTGACCTGTTGAGAAGACAAGTCATCATGAATGGTATCTGCCTGCAAAAAATAGCGGGCAATCTCTTGCTCTAAATCGGTCATTTCTTCAAAGTGAAGATTAATAATCGTAGAGATGTCTGGCTTGTTCATGGGACTCCTTTGTAGTTATTTGTTAAACATTATTTGTCAATAAAACCTAACAAATAAAATAGCGCTTACTTCTATTATACCACAGTTGCTTTGTTTTGGGATAAAAAGAAAAAGTCTTTTCTTTTTCCATAATTTTCTCTTCAAATTATGGTACAATGAAGATTGAGATTTTGATTAGAAATGAGATTGATTTGTATGAGAAAATTCAATAGCCATTCGATACCGATTCGGCTTAATTTATTGTTTGCAATCGTTATTTTGCTTTTCATGACCATCATTGGTCGCTTGCTCTATATGCAAGTTTTGAACAAGGATTTTTATGAAGCTAAGCTAGCATCTGCTAGCCAAACTAGGGTAACAACGAGTTCTGCTCGTGGAGAAATCTATGATGCAGCTGGAAAACCCTTGGTAGAAAATACCGTTAAACAAGTAGTGGCTTTCACACGAAGCAATAAGATGACGGCTGCAGATTTAAAGGATATTTCCACTAAACTCTTAACGTATGTAACAGTTACCTCGCCAGATTTGACAGAACGTCAAATGGCTGACTATTATCTAGCAGATCCAGCTGTCTATAAAAAAACGGTAGAGGCTCTTCCTAAGGATAAACGTTTTGATTCTGATGGAAATCAGTTGTCTGAAGCTCAACTTTATAACAATGCTGCTGAGAGTATCACTTCTGATCAACTGAACTATTCAGAGGATGAAAAGAAGGTTATCTACCTCTTTAACCAGCTCAATACAGTTGGTAATTTTGCGACAGGGAATATTCAAACCGATCCTTTGAGCGATACACAGGTAGCTGTGATTGCTTCTGCGTCTAAGGAATTGCCAGGTATTTCTATCTCTACCTCATGGGATCGAAAGATCTTAGAGACGTCTCTTTCATCTATTGTCGGAACTGTTTCTAGTGAAAAAGCCGGTCTCCCAGCGGAAGAAGCAGAAGCCTATCTTAAAAAGGGCTATTCTCTAAATGACCGTGTTGGAACCTCCTATTTGGAAAAGCAATATGAAGAGACCTTACAAGGAAAACGCTCGGTAAAAGAAATCCATCTGGACAAATATGGCAACATGGAAAGTGTGGATACAATTGAGGAAGGTAGTAAAGGAAACAATATCAAGCTGACCATTGATTTGGCCTTCCAAGATAGCGTGGATGCTTTGCTGAAAAGTTATTTCAATTCCGAGCTAGGAAATGGTGGAGCCAAGTATTCTGAGGGTGTGTATGCAGTCGCCCTTAACCCCAAAACAGGTGCTGTTTTGTCTATGTCAGGACTCAAACATGACCTGAAAACGGGAGAGTTGACTCCTGATTCCTTGGGAACGGTAACCAATGTCTTTGTCCCAGGTTCGGTTGTTAAGGCCGCTACCATCAGCTCAGGTTGGGAAAATGGTGTTTTATCAGGAAACCAAACCTTAACAGATCAGCCTATTGTTTTCCAAGGTTCAGCTCCAATTTATTCTTGGTATAAATTGGCATATGGATCTTTTCCTATTACAGCTGTGGAAGCCTTGGAGTATTCATCCAATGCTTACATGGTTCAAACCGCTCTTGGAATCATGGGCCAGACCTATCAACCCAATATGTTTGTCGGCACCAGCAATCTAGAGTCTGCTATGGGGAAATTGCGTTCAACCTTTGGTGAATATGGTTTGGGTTCTGCGACTGGGATTGACCTACCAGATGAATCTACTGGATTTGTTCCCAAAGAGTATAACTTTGCCAATTTCATTACTAATGCTTTTGGCCAGTTTGATAACTACACACCGATGCAATTAGCCCAGTACGTTGCAACTATTGCTAACAATGGTGTTCGTCTAGCTCCACATATTGTCGAGGGAATATACGACAACAATGATAAGGGTGGCCTTGGGGAATTAATCCAAGCAATAGATACCAAGGAAATCAACAAGGTCAATATTTCTGAATCAGATATGGCAATCTTGCACCAAGGATTTTACCAAGTATCGCATGGAACTAGTCCCCTTACGACAGGACGGGCGTTTTCAGATGGCGCCACTGTTTCTATCAGTGGTAAGACCGGTACAGGTGAAAGCTATGTAGCTGGTGGTCAAGAAGCTAATAATACCAATGCCGTGGCCTATGCTCCAACAGAAAATCCTCAAATTGCAGTTGCAGTAGTCTTTCCTCATAATACCAATTTAACCAAAAATGTTGGGCCAGCAATTGCTCGCGACATTATCAATTTATATAACCAACACCATCCAATGAATTAGAAAGGAAGCCATGCTTTATCCAACACCTATTGCTAAGTTGATTGACAGTTATTCCAAACTTCCTGGTATTGGGATTAAGACAGCAACTCGACTGGCCTTTTATACTATTGGAATGCCGGATGACGACGTCAATGAATTTGCAAAAAATCTTCTTGCAGCCAAGCGAGAATTGACCTATTGCTCTATTTGTGGACGATTAACAGATGAAGACCCGTGCTCTATCTGTACCGATCCTAGCCGTGATCAGTCTACGATTCTGGTCCTGGAGGATAGCCGCGATGTCGCTGCCATGGAAAATATTCAGGAATACCACGGACTTTACCATGTCTTACATGGTCTCATTTCACCTATGAATGGGATTAGCCCAGATGACATCAATCTTAAAAGTCTCATGACCCGCCTCATGGATAGCGAAGTTTCAGAGGTCATCGTGGCCACCAATGCAACAGCAGATGGTGAGGCGACTTCCATGTATCTCTCTCGCTTGCTCAAACCTGCAGGTATCAAGGTTACTCGTCTAGCACGAGGCCTCGCTGTGGGAGCAGATATCGAGTATGCGGATGAAGTTACACTTCTAAGAGCCATCGAAAATCGTACAGAACTCTAGTCTGTAAGGTTAAGGATAGATGCAATGAACTAGCAGACAATCATTTAAAAGGACAAAGAGCCTGAATCCCATTTTGATTCAGGCTCTTTTCTTGTTTTTTGCTGTACAAGTTTAAAAAAAAGGACAAATGTGATATACTAAAGGACGAGTATTCTATTAGAATTGGAACAAATCATATGAAACAAACAATTATTCTATTATATGGTGGACGCAGTGCAGAACGTGAAGTATCTGTCTTGTCAGCTGAGAGTGTCATGCGTGCGGTTAACTATGATCGTTTCGCAGTAAAAACCTTCTTTATCTGCCAGTCTGGAGACTTTATCAAAACCCAAGAATTTACCCAAACACCTGGACAAGACGAACGTCTCATGACCAATGAAACGATCGATTGGGACAAGAAAATTGCTCCAAGTGCTATCTACGAAGAAGGAGCGGTTGTTTTTCCAGTTCTTCATGGACCTATGGGAGAAGATGGTTCCGTTCAAGGTTTCTTAGAAGTCTTGAAAATGCCTTATGTTGGTTGCAACATCTTGTCTTCAAGTCTTGCTATGGATAAGATTACTACCAAGCGTGTCTTGGAGTCTGCTGGGATTGCCCAAGTTCCTTACGTAGCCATTGTTGAAGGGGATGACTTGGCTTCTAAGATTGCAGAAGTTGAAGACAATTAAACTATCCAGTCTTTACCAAGCCATCCAATATGGGTTCTAGTGTTGGTATTTCTAAGTCTGAAAATAAAGAGGAACTTCGCCAAGCTTTAGAGCTTGCCTTCAAGTACGATAGTCGTGTATTAGTGGAGCAGGGTGTAAATGCACGTGAAATCGAGGTTGGTCTCTTAGGGAACTATGATGTCAAGAGCACTCTTCCTGGTGAAGTTGTCAAAGACGTAGCCTTCTATGACTATGATGCCAAGTATATCGATAACAAGATCACCATGGATATCCCGGCTAAGATTAGCGATGATGTAATAGCTCTTATGCGTAAAAATGCCGAAACTGCCTTCCGTGCTATCGGTGGACTTGGATTGTCGCGTTGCGACTTCTTCTATACAGATAAGGGAGAAGTTTTCCTAAATGAGCTAAATACGATGCCAGGCTTCACTCAATGGTCTATGTATCCCTTGCTCTGGGACAATATGGGAATTTCTTATCCAGAATTAATCGAACGTTTGGTTGACCTTGCTAAGGAAAGTTTTGACAAGCGTGAAGCGCACCTATTATAAAGACAGACATAAGGGCGAGGAAGGACTCCTTGTCCCTTTTTAAAGGAGTAAACATGAAACTTACGATTCACGAAGTTGCGCGTGTTGTTGATGCAAAAAATGATGTGACAAGCTATGCGGATAACCCGTTAGTCAAGGCAGAGTTTGATAGTCGCTTGATTGGAGCTGGGGATCTATTTGTGCCACTCAAGGGGGCGCGTGATGGACATGATTTTATCGAGACAGCCTTTGAAAATGGCGCTGCTGTAACCCTGTCAGAAAAGGAAGTGGCAGATCATCCATACATTTTAGTAGATGATGTATTGACAGCCTTTCAAGCTCTCGCAGCCTACTACCTTCAAAAGACTGGTGTAGATGTCTTTGCCGTTACAGGTTCAAATGGGAAGACAACAACCAAGGATATGTTGGCCCATTTGCTTTCTACAAGCTATAAAACCTACAAAACGCAAGGAAATTACAATAACGAGATTGGACTGCCTTATACAGTTCTCCGTATGCCAGATGCTACTGAAAAGTTGGTTTTGGAGATGGGGCAGGATCACTTGGGAGATATCCATCTTTTGTCTGAATTGGCTCATCCAAAGACAGCTATTGTGACTCTGGTCGGAGAGGCACATTTGGCCTTCTTCAAAGATCGTTCAGAGATTGCCAAAGGGAAATTGCAAATCGCTGATGGTATGGAGAAAGGGTGCTTGCTTTGGCGCCAGCTGATCCCATTGTAGAGGATTATCTACCTGCTGACCAAAAAGTAGTTCGTTTTGGTCCGGGTGCAGAACTCGAGATTACAGAATTAACTGAGCGTAAGGATAGCTTAACCTTCAAGGTTAATTTCTTGGAGCAGGCTCTTGACTTGCCAGTAACAGGTAAGTACAATGCGACTAATGCTATGATTGCTTCTTATGTTGCCCTGCAAGAAGGAGTTACTGAGGAGCAGATTGGTCAAGCCTTCCAGGATCTAGAATTGACCCGCAATCGTACCGAGTGGAAAAAAGCTGCCAATGGAGCAGATATCCTATCAGATGTTTACAATGCTAATCCAACAGCTATGAAGTTGATTTTAGAAACTTTCTCTGCTATTCCAGCTAATGAAGGTGGTAAGAAAATCGCAGTTCTGGCGGACATGAAAGAACTTGGAGACCAGTCTGTTCAACTCCATAATCAAATGATTTTGAGCATTACACCCGATGTCCTTGATACCGTTATTTTCTACGGCGAAGACATTGCTGATTTGGCTCAACTAGCCAGTCAAATGTTCCCAATTGGTCATGTTTACTACTTCAAGAAAACTGCTGAAGAAGACCAGTTTGAAGCTATGGTCAAGCAGGTCAAGGAAAGTCTTGGCGCACATGACCAGATTTTGCTTAAAGGTTCCAACTCTATGAATCTAGCCAAGTTAGTAGAAAGTTTAGAAAATGAGTGCAACTGATTTCGCTAAATCTATTCAGAGAATGTTGGCTATTACTGACACTGGACTGACCTATACCAAGGATCCTTTTGACCGTGAACGTTATGAGGATTTACGGCAGATTTTATCAAGTATCTTGCAGGATCAAACGGAGCTCGATCAAGAGGAATTGACTGCAATTTTAAAACCAACAGGTAGCTATGCAACGCCCTTGATGGATGTAAGGGCATGGATTGTTCAAAATCAGAAGATTTGCCTGGTTAGAGGGCAAGGAGAGGATACTTGGGCTTTGCCAGGAGGATTTGGTGAAGTTGGCTATTCTCCTAAGGAGAATATTCGGAAAGAAATCCAGGAAGAAACAGGATTTTTGGCAGAAGTAAGTTCTTTATTGGCAGTTTTTGATACCAATCGCTTTCAAATGCAGAGTAAGCAGTATGTAAAGTTCGTCTTTGACTGTCAGTTATTAGATGGACGCTTTCAGGAAAATCAAGAAGTTGCTGAATTAGGATTTTTTGACATTTCGGCTCTCCCTCCCTTATCTGAAAAAAGAATAACCAAGGAACAAATGGAGATTCTATGGCAGGTCTATAAGGGTGAGCGGGAACAATATGTCGATTAGAAGTTTTGTTTTATATTAAGATTGACAGTTTCTTTTACACAAAAATATAAGAAATAAATGTAAGCTAGGCTCTATGAAAATCAGTAAGAGAATGGCTTATATGAAGATGAGGAAAATTACATGAATGTTTGGGATATTTTATTTACCACCCAGGCCTCGGAGCCACCCCAATTTGGATTTACATGGTACGCAAGCACATTTGCCTTATTGGCTTTGACGATTTATCTTGCTTACCGCTATCGTGATAATAAGATTTGTCAACGATTTTTCCAGATTTTACAGGCGGTACAGCTAATCCTGCTCTACGGATGGTATTTGATTAATCAGATGCCTTTAACAGAAAGTCTACCCTTTTATCATTGCCGTTTAGCAATGTTTGTAGTGCTTTTGATCCCGGGTGTCTCTAAAGTCAAACAGTATTTTGCTGTATTGGGAACCTTTGGAACTTTGGCAGCTTTTATTTATCCAGTTCCAGATCCCTACCCCTTCCCCCACATCGCTATCCTGTCCTTTATTTTCGGACACTTAGCCCTCTTTGGGAATTCCTTGATTTATCTCTTGAGGGACTACGACGCTAGTTTACTAGATTTCAAACGAATCCTAATTATTACATCTTCCCTTAATGCTGTGATTTTTGTGGTTAATCAGATGACGGGTGGAGATTATGGATTTTTGACAAAACCACCGTTGGTTGGAGACCACGGCCGTTTGATCAATTATCTAGTGGTAACGCTATTCTTGACTTGCTCCATTTATTTAGTCTCTAAAGCTTTTCAGACCATGCTTGTGGAGAAGGGTGAAAGAAGACTAGGATTCTGGCAGAAATAAAAAAATATTTTCCCAACCGCTTGACTTTTATCTGAGAATTTTGATACAATAGTAGACGGTATTGTTTACCCCATTTGTAAGGCCCCGGAACCTTTCAAATACCCCGCGGACCGGAACATCCGCCCTGTAAACAAAAACGATATTCATATAGGAGAAATCATGAACAAAACTACATTCATGGCTAAACCAGGCCAAGTAGAACGCAAATGGTACGTTGTTGACGCAACTGATGTACCTCTTGGACGCCTTTCAGCAGTTGTTGCTAGCGTACTTCGCGGAAAAAACAAACCAACATTCACACCACACACTGATACAGGTGACTTCGTAATCGTTATCAATGCTGAAAAAGTTAAATTGACTGGTAAAAAAGCATCTGATAAGATCTACTACACTCACTCAAACCACCCAGGTGGATTGAAATCAATCTCTGCTGGTGAACTTCGTTCTAAAAATGCAGTTCGTTTGATCGAGAAATCAGTTAAAGGTATGCTTCCACACAATACTCTTGGCCGCGCTCAAGGTATGAAATTGAAAGTATTCGTTGGAGCTGAGCACACTCACGCTGCACAACAACCAGAAGTTCTTGATATTTCAGGACTTATCTAAGGAAAGGAACAATAAAGTATGTCACAAGCACAATATGCAGGTACTGGACGTCGTAAAAACGCTGTTGCACGCGTTCGCCTTGTTCCAGGAACTGGTAAAATTACTGTTAACAAAAAAGATGTTGAAGAGTACATCCCACACGCTGACCTTCGTCTTGTAATCAACCAACCATTTGCAGTTACTTCAACTGTAGGTTCATACGACGTTTTCGTTAACGTTGTAGGTGGTGGATACGCTGGTCAATCAGGAGCTATCCGTCACGGTATCGCTCGTGCCCTTCTTCAAGTAGACCCAGACTTCCGCGATTCATTGAAACGCGCAGGACTTCTTACTCGTGACTCACGTAAAGTTGAGCGTAAGAAACCAGGTCTTAAGAAAGCTCGTAAAGCTTCACAATTCTCAAAACGTTAATCAATACGATTATATCAACGTTTCAAAGCACTCAAGAGTTTACCTTATGGGTGCTTTTTTCGTGTTTTTTTGAAAAGTTCACCTCAAAGTTTACCTTATTTTCACCTTATTGATTTAGAGATTCTAAAGCTAATGCACCAACTGCAATAGGAACTACATTCGAAGTATTGACATAAATCTGAGTTGTACTTGTATCGCTATGTGTCAATGCTTCAGAAATATCTTCTAAGCTCATTCCTGCTTGTTTAGCAAGCGTGGCTCCTGTATGTCGCAGTTTATGAGGTGTAGCATGTGTCAACTCTTTATGTCGCTTTCTAATGCTTTTCATTTTATTGTTTAGATAGTCAGCGTGTAAAGGCTTATTGACGTTTCCTTTGGTGTCTATATAAGTAAAGACAAACTGTTCAGGTAGTATGTCTTGCATGTTGTTTACTTCTTGTCTCTTGTTTTAGGTTTTGAGATAATAGCGACAACAGAAGTAGTTGTGGACTATTTTTATGAATGTTCAAATTAATCATTAGAAAATTGTTGGCAGTTTAGAGCTCTAAGTAAATCATTTTGATACAATTTATGGTCGCACATAGATAGTATGTCACAAAAGAAACTGCGGCTTGCTAAAAATTTCATTTTTTCAGAGATAGGTCTCTTTTTACATGATTTACCTGTTAATATTAGTAAATGTTAAGGATAAGTATTCTTTTTGTTTTTTGGAGAATGCCGGCCTTTTTGCCACAAATGAGTATCAACATCTTTCGAATGGAATAGTTGACAATTGTTTTTAAGAATTATACTATTGAATTGAATAGATAAGGAGTTGATTTGATGCAAGAGACAATGATTGATTACAAACAAAAAATTTACCAAGAGCTATCTCGCTTAACAAAGGGGCTAGGAAGTGAGAAACGTCTTGATATTTTAAATATATTATCACAGGGACCAAAGACGGTTGAGGGAATTGCGCATGCGACGGGTCTCTCTGTTGCCAATACTTCGCGCCACCTTCAGATTTTAAAAGAAAGTCACTTGGTGGTGACGAGTCGAAATGGTAATTTTATCCGTTATAGCTTGGCTTCTGAAAAGGTTGTCCAGTTAGTCCTTCTGTTATTTGCCGTCGGTGAAGAACAGTTAGCAGAAGTCAGAGCGATTGAGTCAGACTATGATGAGGCAGCTGGTGTTCCTCAGATTGAGCTCGCGAATGCAATTGAATTAGCAGCTAAGACAGATGCTCTCCTACTTGATTTAAGGCCTGTTGAGGAGTATGAGGCAGGGCACTTGCCAAAAGCTCTTAATTTACCAATCGATGAGTTTGATCAAAAAAAAGCTCAGCTTCCCAAAGAGAAGACCATCATTGTTTATTGTCGCGGGCGCCAATGTGGCTATGCTAACCTAGCAGCACAGGATTTACAGAGTTTGGGCTACAGTATCTATAGTCTAAATCGCAGTTTTGCTGATTGGAAGTGGGGTGCATCCTCTCGTTCATAACTTGAGAGTGGGACAGAAATCGGTAATTCGTTAGAATTCGATTTCGTCGTCCCACCTCCGCACAGTTGAGTAGGGCTGTAAAAGCTGATGAAATCAGCGTAGTAGAGCCCACTCAACCACTGCGTCTTGCTCGGCAATCCAAAAACAATTGAGAGGCTAGGACTTTTGTCCCAGCCTCTTTTCTTATAACCGGAGACTCGTGAGCAAAATCATTGCAAAATAGATTTAGTGTGCTATAATTCAATTATTCAATAAAAAAGTTGAATTTCTTTTCACTCAACCTATTCAACAATTTTATTGAATTCTATCTTTGAAATACTTCTTATTTAGTATCTCAAAGAAACTAAGTGATACAAATTGAATTTTTAGAAGGGCCAAGTTAACCTTTTTGAAATTCATTCTTTTATACTTATACTATTCAATTATATGATTGAATAGAAGCGATTTATTTTAGATAGGAGTTTTTTATGACGACACAACTAACAACCGAAACATTTGCGAAAGCTATCCAAAATGGGGTGAGTTTTATCGAATTTGGGGCGCAGTGGTGCCCGCCTTGTCGGATGATGGAACCGGTAGTGGAAGAACTTTCACAGGACTTTGACGGAAAAGCAACGATTGCTCAGGTGGATGTGGACCAATCACAAGAGCTTGCCAATCTCTTTGGCATTCGTTCTATCCCAACAATGGTAATTTTTAAAGATGGCAAACCCGTTGATGCTCTTGTTGGTGTTCATCCTAAACAAATATTGATGGAAAAAATTCAAGCACAGTTATAATGAGGTGATTTATGTATGATGCAATTATTGTAGGTTCAGGACCTGCAGGGTACACAGCTGGCATTTATTTAAGTCGAGCTGGTTTGAAAAATCGATTGATCACAGGTTATTTGGAGGGTGGTCAATTAACCACCACAACCCTCGTAGAAAATTATCCAGGTTTTGAAAACGGGATTGTTGGCAATGAATTAGTCCAAACAATGCGCCGCCAAGCAGAACAGTTTGGCACCGAAATGACCTTTGGATTTGTTCAAAAAATTGAAGGAGAATCGTCTCCTTTCAAGGTACATCTGGATAATGGTGAAATCATTGATACCAAGGCCGTTATTATCGCAACAGGCTCTAGCGCTAAATATCTAGGAATTGAAGGCGAAGAAGAGGCCGTCGGAAAAGGTGTCAGCGTTTGTGCGACCTGTGATGCTTTCTTCTATAAAGAGCGTGAAGTCCTTGTAGTTGGCGGGGGTGATGTTGCTATGGAAGAAGCCCTCTATTTGACACGCTTTGCATCGAAAGTGACCGTTGTCCACCGCCGCAATGAGTTACGCGCATCTGATATTATGGTCAAACGGGCTCAGGCAAATGATAAATTCATTGGATGTTAAATTACACGCCTGTCAAAGTTACATCTAATCTGATGGGAATGACTGGCTTGGATGTTCGTAATAATGAAACAGGTGATATTGAGCACATTCAGGCTGACGGTCTCTTTGTGGCCATTGGTCATCAACCAAACACCGATTTTCTTGATGGAAAATTAGCATTGGATGATAAAGGCTATATTCAAACACAGGCAGGAACAGCAAAGACCTCTGTTGCAGGTATTTTTGCAGCTGGTGATGTGCAAGATCCAAAATACCAACAAGTCATTACTGCAGCAGGCAGCGGTGCCATTGCTGCCCTAGATGCATTGGCCTATATTGATAACCTATGATGAAATCAGTCACGTCTAGTATCGAATTAGAAGAACTGTTAGCCGAACATCAAAATCTAGCTCTTCTTGTTTCAGGAAATCAATGCAGTCTATCGTCTCTTGGGCAAAAAGAACTCATAGACATGGCTGAACGAGAGCATTTGGTACTTTACCAAGCAGATATTTTTCAAGTGCCCCGTCTCATTTCTTTATTTGGCATTCAGCCTACCCTGATGAGTTTATTAGTCTTTAAAAAGGGTCAATTGGTTGATAAGAAAGAGGTTTAAATGGCAAGAAAAGCTTTGATACAAAGGGGAAAGAAGGCCTACCCGGTTCAAGAATACTCACGTTGTTTGGCATGCGGCCGCCCGCATTCGGTCTACCGCAAGTTTAAACTTTGTCGGATTTGTTTACGCCAGCAAGCTTACCAAGGTGTCATTCCTGGGTTGAAAAAAGCTTCTTGGTAGTGGAAAGAAAGGAAGGAAGAAATATGGAAATTAGTTACTGGTCAGATATTGCCTGTCCATTTTGTTACATTGGTGCTAGTCGGATGAAGCGTGCTATGGCAGCTGTTGGTTTAAACCCGGAAGATTTGACAATGAAAGCTTACCAGCTAAATCCCAATGCGCCTTTAGAAACAAGTGAAACCATGCTCACAGAGTTTGCTGCCAGTCACGGTATGACCACTGAGCAAGCTAAAGCTCAGTTTGCGCACATGGAAAGCATGGGAAATGAAGAAGGGCTTCGTATTGATATGGCGGGGATTATCCCAACCAATACCTTTTCAGCTCACCGTCTTATTAAATGGTCGCAGAAGTATTTAGATAAAAAAGATCATCAAAATTTCATTACGGCCTTGTACCATCTTTACTTTGAAGAACATGCCAATATTGCGGATCATTCTGTGTTACTAGCTGTTATCAGTGAGTTCGATCTACCACAAGAAGAGGCAACGCAGGTTCTTGCTGGAGATGCGTTTGCTGACGAGGTCAAACGCGATATCTTAGAAGCCCACCAATCAGGCGTTCAAGGTGCACCTTTCTTTGTTCTGAACAATAAGTATGGCATTTCAGGTGCCCAGCCTTATGAATACATGTTAGCGGTATTAAAAAGAATTCAAGAAGAGGAAGGAGCACAATAACATGACAGATACCCCTTTTCAACTACTAGACAGCAATTCAGAAGAGACAGGTTTAGTTTGTGGGATTGATGGCTGCAGCATAGAGCCCTCAACACAGCCGTTAGAAACTCCCTCTCAGCCATTAGAAAAAAGCAAAAAAGAAGTCATTAGGAGGAAAGAATGCAAAAACAAAGAGTAGAAGCCTTGTCAGATGCTATATTGGCCATTATTGTCACAATTATGGCCTTGGAGTTACAGTTACCTGAGGAATTGACCGTGGCAGGACTTAGAAGCATGCTACCCATGCTTTTTATCTACATTACTAGTTTTTTGCAAATCATGGCAGTCTGGCTATATTATCATGAACTCTACAAATTAGTAGATCATGTCAGCTTTCATTTATTTGGAGCCAATAGTATTTGGCTTTTAACAGCTAGTTTTGTTCCCTTAGCGACTCGAGGGGTTGGACAGCATTCCGCTAATTTTGAATTTCTCCTGTTTTACCTCATCGTTCTTGCCCTTTGGGATGTAGCTTGGATAATCATGACAGCAATGGTGATCAAGACGAGTCAAAGACCGTTATCAGCTGAAGAAAAAAAGATGCCTTATCGGTGGGCACTATTATATGGATTGCAGCTAGTGCTCATATTATTAGTTGGTTATCTTTTTCCAAATTTCATTCCTTTTGCCCCGCTACTGATGATTATTAATGTTATCTATGGTTTTTTAAGCAACAAATCTTGAAAAAGACTAAAAATAATGGCTAAATAGCATCGGTTATAAAAATTAGTTCTTAAGAAAGCTCGTAAAGCATCACAATTTAGTAAGCGTTCTTCGAAAAAATTACTATACTTACAAAGAGCACCTTTCGGGGTGTTCTTTTCCTTTTCCCTTCTTCTCATGGTATTTCTCATATGGTATAATGAGGTAAGGACTGTCCCTCATTTCAGACGAGTTTATGTGTTTAAGGTCAACCTACTTGAATTGTCAAGAAGTTAGTGTCTATTGCTCGGATTAGGCGTTCCCTCGTAGTTCATTTGATTCTAATCACTTAGAAAGCATCTGGTGTGGGAGATCATTGTGATTTTAATGCAATGTTTCGTATGCTAGGTAGGAAAATTGGAATTCTGGATAAGTTAGTAGATGAGAAGAGTATCTCCGTCAGTCTCCTATACACTTGTTAACAGCTATCCAAAATAAAAGGAGAATGTAGATTGATTTTATTAGTATTAGGGATTTTGGTTTTGCTCATTCTAATTTTTAAAAGGAAAAAGAAAACTGGTAAAAAATCTGAAGGAAATTCCAAGAATAAAAATTGGATATTAATAGGGTGCTTATCCATAGTTATCCCAATCACAATCCTAACGGTGTTTAGTCCTATTCTTTCTCTAATGGATATGTGGGGGCTATTTGCTCATGTAAGTCGAACTGAAATTGAGCAAGCTGTGCATCGTTCTTATCAAAACTATGGTTTAACAGGTCAGTTTGAGTTAGAAAAATACGAGAAAAACTATACAAGCGTGGGAGGATTTATAATCCACGGTACCTATAGTGAAAATATAGCCGGAAAAACCTATCAGGTTCAAACTCGATTTAAATACTATACTCGTTTTTCGGAAAATAAAACATATAGAAAGACAGATGCAGAGGTTGATTACAAAAATTATGAAAAAATTTATAATGTTTTCCCAGAATTAGCCTATTTAGGGATTGAGGTTAGTCCAGGCACTAGCGAATTTTTAAACACTTTAGACAATTCAATCAAAGATCCTAAACTGTCTGATTTGAAGTATGAGGGGATCCATTTTGAATTTAATAGCCAATCTGATAATATCTATCTTTATAATGAAATATTAGAGGAAAATCAAAGTAAGGGCCAAGCTCTGCAAGGAATGTATCCAATGGATGCTAAAGATCTTTTTCAAAAAGAGATTTTTATACCGACTTTTGAATTTCAGTATTTCGTTCCAAAAGAAAAAATAGATTTCTTGTATGATGACTATCTTAAAGAGCTTGAAAGGATCATGAAGGAATTTTTTGCCAACCAACCCTTACCAAGAGGTCTTTATGCTGTAAAGATTGCTAAATATAAAGAGGATAAACTTGTCAATGATAGTGGTGTATACTATGTGAGGATTGAAAATCGTCAAGTTGTAAAGCTGTTGCAAAAATTAGAGTAGGAGTCGCTAGGGATAGGTCAGTCTAACAATATTATTACTAAGAAGAGAAGGGGAGATTTATCAGCTTATCCAAGATTTTAGCTGGTGTTAACATGCGAAAATTTGAGTGTGGATAATGATGGGAGAGAATTTGCAATGATCAGTTTAGAGTTATTGTCTGAAGCAAATAGTCTAGATGTCTATTCTTTTGAAAAAGAAAATCGGGAGTATTTTGAGCGGAGTCTACCTCCTAGACCAGCTGCCTATTTTGATTCAGAAGGTTTTAAAGAAATTACAAGGAAATTGTTAAGGGAACAAGAGAATCATGATGTCTACATGCATCTTATTAGAGATGCACAAGGCATTATGGTCGGAAGAATCAATTTAAGTGTTTTAGAGAAGGATAGAAAAACAGCAGAACTTGGATATAGGATTGGAGAAAATGTTACTAATTTAGGTTATGCAAGTGAAGCGGTTAAACTCGTTTTAGAAAAGGCCTTTACTACTTATGGTTTACATAAGATTATCGCAGGGACGGCAGGAGATAATCTGGCCTCTCAGAAAGTGCTTTTAAAAAATGGCTTTACCTTTAGTAGAATGATAGAAAATGACTTACAAATTCATAATGAGTGTGTTCATACAGCAGTATTTGAGATAACGAACCTATAGCATCATCATTCCCAGTTTACTAATAGAAAAAATTGCCTTGTCAACCTTTACAAACATTCAAGAGAAGACCATGGAGTGTTTTTGATTTTTAGCAAAATTCACCCTATTAGTCTTTGTCTTATACAAATTCTTCCTAGTATCAGTTTAGTATGATATAATTAAATACGAATAATTTAAAGGAGTTATAAATGAAAATAGGAAAAGGCATCAATTGGATTTTGATTCTGTTAAGTTGCTTAATTGCTATAGTACTGATAAGTTTTATGTTCTTCTTTAATCATAAGAAGCAAGATGTAGAAGCAGTAAATGCTACAACAGAACAGGTTTCTACTACTAGTACGACAGCGACTAGTACAACAACCACTAGTTCAACGACTACTCAAGATAGTGTTACGACTACTGAGGAAAAACTCTCGACACAAGAAGAGCAAACGAATGCTAGATCACAAAAAATAGATGAGCAAGCCATTCTAAATGGAGATTTCTCGACTCTAGTTGGAACTTGGAGAAATGGTCTTGGGCAAGAGTTTACATTCGATAAAAATGGACTAGTAAACAGTGGAAACATTGAAAAATCGAGCATAGGTAACGATGGAAGTATTAACTTTAGTGTGAGAACTGGTAATACAGGATTTGGTATGATTATTTATCCTGCTGGGACTACTATGAAGTGGGTTGATTCTGATCCAAGTAAAAATAGGCTGATTGCTGGTCAAGCTGCTCCAACGAGTTCGGAACAAGTTTTTTATAAAGTAGACTAAATGATTAACCATCTCATCAAATTTTAGATGGTTTTCTTCTTTATTTGTGAGTCAGTATCACTTTATGAAAAATAAAATTTATAGATGGAGTGGTATAATAGTGATGAATAATAATCAGCAGAAATTAGAATTCTTTGAAAGCGTATTGATCATATGAAAAAAATTATAAAAATTGCTCCTATTGCCAGTTGTTTGTTAGGGATCTGTTTATTGTTTGGAATTCTTGCTACTTTTTATGGGAATGTTATATATGATTTATTTGCATTTCATTCAAAACCATTTTATTGTTGGCACTATTTTAGTGGTACATTTATGCATGGAAGTAAGGACGCGCCAGTATGGTTTATATGGGTTCACTTAGTTTTGAACGCTTTAATGCTAATTCCTTTTGGTGGGCTGTTAGAATGGAAGAGAGGATCTAAATATATATTTTTTGTTTTTATTACTTCTATGGTGATATCTTCAATTGTATTCCATGTATTAACACAAGACCGAGATATTCAGGCATCGGGTATTTCCGCTGTTGGATATGCTTTTGTAACAGGTGGAGTGCTGAACATGTTTGATATATGGAAGAATTTCAGCGTAATAACCAAAATCTCTTACATTCTTTTACTTCTTTTATCCATTATTATGCTTCTACCAAATATTACAGGTTGGCTTTCGACTTTTCTTCATATATCAGGTATTGTCAGCTACCTTATTGTTTCTGTAGTAAGCAACTGTCGTAAGAAAATTGGATAGTATCGTAATTCTGTAGAGATTAATGAAGCATGCTTTAAACCTCAACATTCCTAGTAGACATTCGTCTACTTTTTTTATATAATAAAACTAAACCAAAATGGTTGAATTTTTAAAATAAAGTCAACTTACTATGAAAACATCACGCTAGGAGGTAAATCATGTACCAACCAGAAAAACTCAAGGCTCGGAGAAAAGAGTTAAAGCTAACACAAAAAGAGATTGCAGAGCAGCTTGGCATTAGTTTTCAGGCTTATTCAGCTTGGGAACGTGGAGTCAAGGAGCCTTCAGAAGAAAAGGTTGCTCAGTTAGAGAAGATTTTAAAAGTACCAAAAGGCTATTTCACCCAAATCGAAATTGTCCGTCTCTACAATAGCCTCTCTCATCAAGGGAAAGAGAAGGTAGTGGTCTATGCTCGTAACCTGGCCCAAGAAGAACAAGCCAAGAAGGTGACGGATATTTCGGAAAAACTCTACGAGTATCATGTCTATGAACGCATGTCAGCGGGGATCGGGGCTTCGGTTTATGATGATCGAAACTTTGATACGGTTTATTTCAATGAAGAACTGGCTCATGATTTTGCTTCCTGGGTATCAGGGGATTCTATGGAGCCCAAATATCAAAATGGTTCCGTGGCTCTGATTCGGGAGACCGGATTTGATTATGACGGGGCAGTCTATGCAGTGGTTTGCAATAACCAGACCTATATCAAACGAGTCTATCGAGAAGAGAATGGCTTGCGTCTGGTCTCTATCAATCCTAAATACAAGGATATCCTCATCTCTTACGAAGAAGATCCGCGGATTGTAGGCATTATCGTAGGCAACTTTGTACCGATGGAGGGATAGTCTATGGGCTACTTTGATTATTCCAGAGAGCCCAAAAGTGATATTGCCTTTGTCGATATGAAGTCCTTTTATGCCAGTGTTGAGTGTGTGGAAAGAGGACTCCATCCCCTCAAGACCTCCCTTTGTGTCATGAGTCGGGCGGATAATTCTGTTGGACTTATTCTTGCCTCCTCACCTATCTTTAAAAAGGTCTTTGGGAAAGCAAATGTTGGTCGTGCCTATGACCTCCCCTTTGATATCAAGACGCGCAAATTTTCCTATTACAATGCCAAGAAACAAGGCTTACGGACAGATCCAGACTATGTGAAATTTATCGAAGACTGGGCCCGGGTGACCGTCATTGTTCCTCCTCGGATGGATAAGTATATCGCGGTCAACATGGAAATTCAGCGCATTTTCCAGAATTATGGCAGTCCAGATGATATTTATCCTTATTCAATTGATGAAGGCTTTATTGATCTAACCAGTTCGCTCAATTATTTTGTCCCAGATCAGCAGATTTCTCGTAAAGATAAGCTGGACATGCTTTCGGCTCGTATCCAGAGGGATATCTGGCGACAGACCGGGATTTACTCGACAGTCGGTATGTCGAATGCCAATCCCCTGCTTGCTAAGTTGGCCTTGGATAATGAAGCCAAGCACACACCGACTATGCGAGCCAATTGGTCTTACCAGGATGTGGAAGATAAGGTCTGGAACATTTCTAAGATGACGGATTTTTGGGGGATTGGGCATCGGATGGAGAAGCGCTTGAATCGCTTGGGAATTTATTCGATTAAGAAATTAGCCAATAGCAATCCTGATATCCTGAAGAAGGAACTTGGCCAAGCTGGACTTCGCTTGTGGTTTCATGCTAATGGGATTGATGAGAGTAATGTTCATAAACCCTATAAAGCCAAATCTCACGGCTTAGGCAATTCGCAAATTTTACCGAGAGATTATGTCAAGCAGCGAGACATCGAAATTATCCTTCGAGAGATGGCTGAGCAGGTGGCTATCAGGCTTCGACGGGCCAGAAAGAAGACAACGGTGGTGTCTATCCATCTTGGATTTTCAAAGCAGGAACAAAAACGCTCCATCCATACACAGATGAAGGTTGAGCCTACCAATAATACCAGTCTTTTGGTTGGCTATGTCCTGCAATTGTTCCATAGCAAATATGCTTCTGGAGCTGTCAGGAGTGTTGCCATTAGTTATTCAGGATTTGTGGACGAATCCTTTGCTTTGATTTCCCTTTTTGATGATGTGGATAAGATAGAAAAAGAAGAAAGGCTCCAGACTGCCATTGATTCGATTCGAGAGCAATTCGGCTTTACTTCTCTCTTGAAGGCGACTGCTTTAGAGGATGCATCGAGAAGTATTGCCAGAAGCAAACTCATCGGAGGGCACTCTGCTGGAGGATTAGATGGATTAAAATGATTGATCGTTCTTATTTGCCCTTCCAATCCGCTAGAGACTATCAGGATCCAGGCATGCAGAAGTGGATGGGCTTTTTCCTATCGGAGCATACCAGCTCACTCGGTGAAGAAAAAAATCGTGTCGATTTGTCGCCCAATTTGAATCCAGTCGAAAAGTTGTTGCTACTTTCTAAGCTATATGTCGGACGACTAAAAGGCTCTTTTGTGGTCAGGGAGAAAAATCATAAAAGCACGATATTGGGTGAAGTAAGAGAATTATCTCCCGAAGAAATCACTCTTATAACTGATGAAGGCTATCGATTAATAAGGGTAGATGACGTTCTCACAATCCAACTTTGTCAGGAGGAAGTTTATGACTAGAAAAGAGCTATACGAAAATAAACTGCAGATGGACTATTTTTCAGATGACTACATTCGTTTTGAGGAAGATTTTCAAAAATACTCTGCCATGAATGTGCCTCTGACTTTTCTGATTGACGACATTCTGCGAACCATGACTATTAACCAAAAGAACTACTTTGTCTTGAACAAGGAAAATGCCAAGGATGGCAGGGAGCATTATTATTATTTTGAGATAGATTATCAGGTAGGATGTAGAAGTTTTCACTATAAAAAGCATGTGAATCGATAATTTGAATGCTATGTTTGAATGCTATGATAAATGAAGTCTATATTTGTTTTGAAAATAAATTATCCAGTAAATTAGCTCCCCTAACAGAAAGTGATAAAAAAATTGTAAATTCGTCAAGTGATTCAGTAGATAAATATATTTTTTATCAGATTGCAAAACAAAAATTGCTGTAAATGTTTTTGTAGATCTTCATTTTTTCACGACAAGGATACAAAGACTAGCAAATTGAAGAATGAATTGATCCCGAAAGTTAGATTTTTCGTGTTTAACTTCTGGGGTGTAGTACAGCGCAATTCATCTCCTCAAAGTTTCTCTTTTGTCATGACTTGCGTGATCTATCCTTCGATATCAAGAAATGCAAATCTTCTGAACGAACATGCCAAGAAATAAGGCTTGCAACAGATCCATCCTGTGTGAAATGTATCTAAGATTGGTTCCGAGTGCTTGTTTACAGTCAATATGGTGGAAATGTAGACCATTTCATGCAGAATAGAGGGTCAGATTTGTCATCAAAATAACATCATTTTCTTGGTTCTTGTCATAGATTTGTAATGAAAATGTACTTTCTTTGTAAAAATCAAAATGCTATAATTCTCTAAACAATTTTCCTTGAACAGGGAGGTTATTATGAAAAAATATAGATTGTTAAAGAGTCCTTTCTTGGTTCGTCTACTTGGATTGCTGATGGTATTTCTCTTCTTGTCAGCATTCACAGCACCTGAAAAGCCAGATTATGGTATCTACGATCCAAATCATTATTTGACAGAGGAAACCATCACTCAAATTCGTGATTTGAATGAAGCCAATAGTAAAAAGGCAGAAAAGCTTCAAGTGGGTGTCTATATCGTAGATAGTTTGGAAGGAGAAAGCATCGAAACGGTCGCTAATGAGACGGCTAGAGCTTGGAAGATAGGCTATTCAGGAGATAATTTTGGAAGTCTGATTGTGGTAGCTGTTCAAGATCGTAAATCAAGGATTGAAACTAGTAATAATACCGCCATTAGGATAACAGACTATCAAACCAAGCAGTTGTTAGCAGCCAGTCGTACAGATTTTAAAAATGGAGACTATGGTAAGGGGATTCTCTCGATTGTAAAAGGCTTGGACAATCAGTTTTATAGAGGAACTGGAACCTTTTCATCTGATGAATCATCTAAAATCAAACGTTATTCTGATAGCATCAGTGGTAAAAAATCTAATCGAGATAGAAGTAGCTCATCGAGCAGCTATCAAAAAAAAGATCCCCTAAAAGATTTCTTTGGCTTTGCGGTGGTGATCTATTTCATTGGAGTCGTAATTGCCATTATTAGAGGTGGAGGTGGCAGAGAAGGAGACTCATCTGGCGGTGACTGGTGGTTCAGTGACTCATCCGATTCAGATTCATCTTGGTCCGATTCAGGCTCAGATTCTTCTAGTAGCTGGGACGGCGGTGGTTTTGATGGCGGTGGCTCATCCGATGATTGGTAATGTTAGTATAAAATTTAAGGAAATAAGTAGGTTTAGATATGAAAAATAAAGGAATCATTTTTGTGTTGAGCATTTTACTGGCTATTATCTTGCTTGGTGGTTGCTCAGTAGTAGGCACTTATAACGGACTTGTCTCTGAACAAACCAAGGTAGAACAAGCTCAAGCAAATGTAGCGACAGCTCTGCAACGTCGTTCTGACTTGATTGGAAATCTGGTAGAGTCCGTAAAAGGTCAAATGAACCATGAGACAGAGGTCTTTACTCAGATTGCAGAAGCGCGTGCAAAAATTGGAAATGGCTCCGTTACTTCAAAGGAAAACCAAGAGGCTCAAGGTGAGTTGAGTTCAGCTATTTCACGCCTGCTTGTGTTGACGGAGAACTATCCTGAGCTTAAGAGCAATCAAAATGTGGAACAACTCATGACGGAGTTGGCTGGAAGCGAAAATCGTATTTTTGTAGCTCGCAAGGATTACAACCAGGCAGCAACAGACTATAATCAAAAATTAAGAAGCTTCCCAACTGTTCTCTTTGCTAACATGATGAATTTCAAAGAGGCGGAAACCTTCAAAGAAAGTGAAGAAGCCAAGACAGCTCCAAAGGTTGATTTTAGTACTTCTACATCAAAACAGTAGAATGCTTGGTTATTTTTAAGAATTACAAGGTCTGGAAGCGTCTTTCCGGATCTTTTTGCTATAATAAAAATAGGAAATAGTTCTGGAGGTGAGAAGATGGAGAAGATGCTACAATTATTGATTTTAGTACCCTATTTTTACTTTTTTAGCTGGCAAAGGAAGGTGCGACCAGAAAGTAAGCACTTTTTACTCCTTTACTATTTTTACTGGCTTTATTTGCCTCTACTGGCCTTGTTTAGTCTAGTTTTCACTCTTTTTTCGCTAATCTTATTTAATTTTATTTTACTAGACCCCAAGGATCTTGCTAGGTGGTTGATATGGATAAGTTTAGTCTTTTTATCCTTACTTAATGATTGGATAGTTTATGCTTGTCTAAAATTTATGAAAAGGCTGAGATTGGAAAAGAAGAGATTCAACCTTCCTTAAGAGAAATGAGGCAATTCTTGCCCAACAACTGAAGATGATTCATTTCTCAATACTGAAGTTGAGTAGAAATTCACATTAGGAAAAATGAAGCTAAGAGGAGGAATTTTAAGGGGAATGAATCTTGTTGATTATCCCCTTTTTGCCCGTAGAGAAAACGGAATATTTCTTGAAAAAATTGGGCAAATATGCTACAATAAAAAGAACATTCTAAAATATTCAGAATTTAAAGTAAGGAAAAAAATGGCAAATTTACTAAAAACAATCATCGAAAATGATAAAGGGGAACTTCGTCGCCTAGAAAAGATGGCGGACAAAGTCCTCAAATACGAAGATGAAATGGCTGCTTTGACAGATGAGCAGTTGCAAGCAAAAACAGAAGAATTCAAACAACGTTATCAAAATGGTGAGACTCTTGACCAACTTTTGTATGAGGCCTTTGCTGTTGTACGCGAGGGAGCTAAGCGTGTTCTTGGTCTTTTCCCATATAAGGTTCAAGTTATGGGGGGAATCGTTCTTCACCATGGTGACGTGCCTGAGATGCGTACTGGTGAAGGGAAAACCTTGACAGCGACTATGCCAGTATACCTCAACGCCCTTTCAGGTAAAGGTGTACACGTAGTTACGGTCAATGAGTATCTATCAGAACGTGACGCGACTGAGATGGGTGAGTTGTACTCATGGCTTGGCTTGTCAGTAGGGATTAACTTGGCAGCCAAATCTCCAATGGAGAAAAAAGAAGCTTATGAGTGTGATATCACCTATTCAACAAACTCAGAGATTGGTTTCGATTATCTTCGTGATAATATGGTTGTTCGCGCTGAAAATATGGTTCAACGTCCACTCAACTACGCCTTGGTCGATGAGGTCGACTCAATCTTGATCGACGAAGCTCGTACTCCTTTGATTGTTTCAGGAGCCAATGCCGTTGAAACCAGCCAACTCTACCATATGGCTGACCATTTTGTGAAGTCTTTGGATAAGGATGACTATATCATTGATATTCAGTCTAAGACAATTGGTCTGTCTGATTCTGGTATTGACAAGGCTGAAAGCTACTTCAAACTAGAAAATCTCTACGATATCGAAACGTAGCCTTAACTCACTTTATTGACAATGCCCTTCGTGCCAACTACATCATGATTCTTGATATTGACTATGTGGTCAGCGAAGAGCAGGAAATCTTGATTGTCGACCAATTTACTGGTCGTACCATGGAAGGTCGTCGTTATTCTGATGGTTTGCACCAAGCGATTGAAGCTAAAGAAGGTGTGCCAATTCAAGATGAAACTAAGACTTCAGCTTCCATTACCTATCAAAACCTTTTCCGTATGTATAAAAAGTTGTCAGGGATGACAGGTACTGGTAAAACAGAGGAAGAGGAGTTCCGCGAAATCTATAATATTCGTGTTATCCCAATCCCAACAAACCGTCCAGTTCAACGTATCGACCATCCAGACTTACTTTTTGCTAGTCTTGAAGCTAAATTTAAGGCTGTTGTCGAAGATGTAAAAGCTCGCTACCAAAAAGGTCAACCTGTCTTGGTTGGTACGGTTGCAGTTGAAACCAGTGATTATATTTCTAAAAATTGGTAGCTGCAGGTGTTCCTCACGAAGTTTTGAATGCCAAGAACCACTACAAAGAAGCTCAGATCATCATGAATGCTGGTCAACGTGGTGCAGTTACGATTGCGACCAACATGGCCGGTCGTGGTACTGATATTAAGCTTGGTGAAGGAGTTCGTGAACTTGGTGGACTTTGTGTCATTGGTACAGAACGTCATGAAAGCCGTCGTATCGATAACCAGCTTCGTGGACGTTCAGGTCGTCAAGGGGATCCAGGGGAATCTCAATTCTACCTTTCTCTTGAAGATGATTTGATGAAACGTTTTGGTTCAGAGCGTTTGAAGGGGGTTTTCGAACGTCTTAATATGTCAGATGAAGCAATCAAATCTCGTATGTTGACACGTCAAGTAGAAGCAGCACAAAAACGCGTTGAAGGAAACAACTACGACACACGTAAACAAGTCCTTCAATACGATGATGTCATGCGTGAGCAACGTGAGATTATCTACTCACAACGTTACGATGTCATCACTGCTGATCGCGACTTGGCTCCTGAGATTCATGCAATGATTAAACGCACTATTAATCGTGTTGTTGATAATCATGCGCGTGCCAAACAGGATGAAAAACTAGAAGCTATCTTGAATTTTGCAAGATACAACTTGCTTCCAGAAGATTCAATTTCACTTTCAGATCTAGAAGGTTTATCAGACAAAGCAATCAAAGATGAACTTTATCAACGTGCATTGAAAGTCTACGATAGCCAAGTTGCTAAGCTTCGTGATGAGGAAGCTGTCAAAGAATTCCAAAAAGTTTTGATCCTACGTGTTGTAGACAACAAGTGGACAGACCATATCGATGCTCTTGATCAGTTGCGTAATGCTGTTGGCCTTCGTGGCTATGCACAAAATAACCCTGTTGTTGAGTATCAAGCAGAAGGCTTCCGTATGTTTAATGATATGATTGGTTCCATTGAGTTTGATGTGACGCGTTTGATGATGAAAGCACAAATTCATGAACAAGAGCGTCCACAAGCAGAGCGACATATCAGTACGACAGCTACTCGTAATATTGCTGCACAACAGGCTGAACTTCCTGCAGATTTAGATCTTAGCCAAGTTAAGCGTAATGACTTGTGTCCTTGTGGTTCTGGTAAGAAATTTAAAAACTGTCATGGTAAACGACGTTAAGAATGACTAATTTTCAGGCGGATGCCTAGTGAAAAGTGAATTTTCGCTTGGCGTCCGTTTGCTTTATAAGGAGGATGAATCATGGTATTTACAGCCAAAAGCCCTAAAATTAATATTGAAGAAGTCCGTAGTTTGTCTAAATTAGAAGGACAAGCACTTGTCAATAAACAACAACGCGATCAAGAACTTGAAGCGATTATTCGTGGTGAAGATCAACGCATTTTGTTGGTGATTGGTCCATGTTCGTCTGACAACGAAGAAGCAGTTCTCGAGTATGCCAAACGCTTATCAAAATTGCAAGATGAGGTTAATGATCGCGTCTTTATGGTGATGCGTGTCTATACGGCTAAACCACGTACCAATGGTGATGGCTATAAGGGCTTGATTCACCAGCCAAATGCCAAGGAAGCACCTAGCCTCATCAATGGCATCAAGGCGGTTCGTCACTTGCACTACCGTGTTATTTCTGAAACAGGAATGACAACAGCAGATGAAATGTTGTATCCAGAGAACCTTCCTTTGGTAGATGATTTGATTTCTTATATGGCGGTTGGAGCTCGTTCAGTTGAAGACCAACAACACCGTTTTGTAGCTAGTGGAGCAGATTTTGCGACAGGTTTTAAAAATCCAACTTCTGGAAATCTCAATGTGATGTTCAACGGGATTTATGCAGCTCAAAATAAGCAGAGTTTTCTTTTCTTAGGAAAAGAAGTAGAAACTACTGGAAATCCTCTATCCCATGCCATTCTCCGTGGTGCCCTCAATGAATACGGGAAAAATATCCCCAACTATTACTATGATAATTTGATGGATACTATTTCCCAGTATGAAAAAATGGGCCTTGAAAATCCATTTATCATCATCGATACCAATCATGATAACTCAGGCAAGCAGTATATGGATCAGATTCGCATCGTTCGCCAGACCTTGATTAACCGCGACTGGAATGAAAAGATTAAAAAATATGTCCGTGGTTTCATGATTGAGTCTTATCTAGAAGATGGTCGTCAAAATGAACCAGAGGTTTTTGGAAAATCTATCACTGATCCATGTCTAGGATGGGAAAATACTGAGGCTCTTGTTCGCGAAATCTACCAAAGACTAGGAGAGTAATATGGCGTTTATTGAAAAAGGTCAAGAAATCGATATTGCAGCAATTAAGGCTGAAACGCAATTATCTGCAGAAGCCTTGCAACATAAGGAAAGCCGTGACCAAGAATTGGCTGATATTCTATCTGGTAAGGATGATCGTATCCTTTTGGTCATTGGACCTTGTTCATCTGACAATGAAGAAGCAGTTCTTGAGTATGCTCGCCGTTTAGCAGACTTGCAGAAAAAAGTTGCGGATAAGATTTTCATGGTCATGCGTGTTTATACAGCTAAACCGCGTACCAATGGAGATGGTTACAAGGGACTAGTTCATCAGCCAGATACTTCTAAAGCGCCAAGTTTGATTAATGGTTTGCAGGCTGTTCGTCAGCTTCATTATCGAGTTATTACAGAAACTGGATTGACCACAGCTGATGAAATGCTCTATCCGTCTAATCTCGTCTTGGTTGATGATTTGGTCAGCTACCATGCGGTAGGGGCACGTTCTGTGGAGGACCAGGAACACCGCTTTGTGGCTTCAGGAATCGATGCGCCAGTTGGGATGAAAAATCCAACTTCTGGTAATTTGTCGGTCATGTTCAATGCCATCTATGCTGCACAAAACAAGCAAACATTTCTTTACCATGGTCAAGAAGTTGAAACTTCAGGAAATCCCCTAGCTCACGTTATTCTTCGTGGAGCTATGAATGAATATGGGGAAAATGAACCAAACTTCTACTATGAAACTCTCTTAAATGCTATCGGACGTTACGAGTCTATGGGCCTTGAGAATCCTTTCATCATGATTGATACCAACCATGATAATTCAGGAAAACAATATATGGAGCAAGTTAGAATTGTTCGTCAAGCTTTGCTCAACCGTGACTGGAATGAAAAGATTAAGAAGACAGTTCGAGGTTTTATGATTGAATCCTACTTGGCAGATGGTCGACAAAATCAACCAGAAATCTTTGGTTGCTCTATTACAGATCCATGTCTAGGATGGGAAAATACGGTAGCCCTGGTAGAAGAAATCTATACTACCTTAACAAAATAAGTGAAAAGGATGGAGTTGGGGGATCTCAACTCCTTTTGAAAAAAATGATAGTTGGACACGGAATCGATATCGAAGAATTAACTTCCATACAAAATGCAGTTGAAAAAAGAGAAGGTTTTGCGCAGCGTGTCTTGACAGACAAGGAAATGGAGCGCTTTGCTAGTCTCAAAGGTCGTAGACAGATGGAGTATTTGGCTGGTCGTTGGTCAGCTAAAGAGGCTTTTTCAAAGGCTATGGGAACGGGTATTGGAAAGCTAGGCTTCCAGGACTTGGAGATTTTGAACAATGAGAGAGGGGCTCCCTATTTCAGTAAATCCCCGTTTTCAGGAAAAGTTTGGCTATCAATTAGCCATACAAATCAGTTTGTGACAGCTAGTGTTATTTTGGAGGAGAATCATGAAAACTAGTCCACATAGACCAACCAAGGCTCTCATTAATCTAGGAGCAATTCGCTACAATATCCAACAAATGGGGGCACACATTCCCAAAGAGACCCTCAAATGGGCGGTTGTGAAAGCCAATGCCTATGGACATGGAGCGGTAGCTGTTGCGACTGCTATCCAGGATGATGTAGACGGTTTTTGCGTTTCTAATATCGATGAAGCTATCGAACTCCGTCAGGCAGGGATTTCTAAGAAAATCCTCATTTTAGGAGTTTCTGAGATTGAGTCAATTCCGCTAGCACAAGAATTTGATGTTACTTTGACAGTGGCAGGATTGGAATGGATTGAGAATCTCCTTGCTGCTCAGTCAGACTTAGCTGGTTTAACCGTTCACCTTAAGATTGACTCAGGCATGGGACGAATTGGTTTAGAAGTGCTAGTGAGGCCGAACAAGCCCAAACTATGCTCAAAAACCATGGTGCTTCTGTCGAGGGAATCTTTACGCACTTTGCTACTGCAGATGAAGAGTCAGATACCTACTTTAAGCAACAGCTAGAGTATTTCAAGGGAATCCTAGATGATTTGAAGGAAGTGCCCAAATTCGTTCATGCTAGTAACTCTGCAACTACTTTATGGCATGCGGAAACGATTTTTAATGCTGTTCGCATGGGGGATTCCATGTATGGCCTCAATCCAAGTGGTCAAGTATTGGAATTGCCTTATGAACTAAAACCAGCCTTAGCTTTGGAAACAGCCATCGTTCATGTCAAAACAGTAGAGGCTGGAGCTTGTATGGGCTACGGAGCGACTTATCAGGCAGACAGTAAGCAAGTCATTGCCACTTTGCCAATCGGTTATGCAGATGGTTGGACACGAGATATGCAGAATTTCTCAGTTCTGGTGGATGGCCAATTGTGTCCCATTGTAGGGCGTGTATCCATGGACCAAATCACCATTCGCTTACCTAAGCTTTACCCATTGGGTACCAAAGTAACTTTGATTGGTTCAGACGGTGATAAAGAAATTACTGCAACAGATGTAGCAGTTTACCGAGGAACCATCAATTATGAGGTGGTTTGTCTCCTCAGTGATCGAATTCCAAGAGAATATTATTAAGAAACAGAAGGAAAGGAGTAGAGCATGAATTTACATCAACCCTTGCATGTCTTACCAGGAGTAGGACCTAAATCAGCAGAGAAATATGCCAAACTAGGAATTGAAAACTTGCAAGATCTCTTGCTCTACTTCCCTTTCCGTTATGAAGATTTTAAGACTAAGCAGGTGCTAGAACTAGAAGACGGTGAGAAGGCAGTCCTGTCTGGTCAGGTAGTGACACCAGCCAGTGTTCAGTATTATGGTTTTAAGCGTAATCGCCTACGTTTTAGCCTCAAGCAGGGGGAGGTTGTTTTTGCAGTTAATTTCTTCAACCAACCCTACCTAGCTGACAAGATTGAACTAGGAGCGACTTTAGCTGTCTTTGGCAAGTGGGATCGTGCCAAGGCAAGCCTCACAGGAATGAAGGTTTTAGCCCAAGTCGAGGATGACCTCCAACCGGTCTATCGTCTAGCACAAGGTGTCAGTCAAGCAGGACTTGTTAAGGTCATCAAGACCGCCTTTGATCAAGGGCTGGACCTCTTGATAGAAGAAAACATCCCCCAGTCCCTGCTAGATAAATACAAACTCATGCCCCGTAGTCAGGCTGTTCGTGCCATGCACTTCCCCAAGGATTTGGCAGAGTACAAACAGGCCCTTCGTCGCATCAAGTTTGAGGAACTCTTCTATTTCCAAATGCAATTACAGACCCTCAAGTCTGAAAATAAGGTTCATGGAAGTGGTCTAGTCTTGAACTGGTCTCAGAAAAACATTAACTGCAGTTAAAGAGAAATTGCCTTTTGCCTTGACCCAAGCCCAAGAAAAGAGCCTGCAAGAAATCTTAACAGATATGAAGTCAGACCATCACATGAATCGCCTTCTACAAGGGGATGTTGGTAGCGGAAAAACAGTTGTTGCAGGCCTAGCCATGTATGCTGCTGTAACAGCTGGTTACCAGGCTGCCCTCATGGTTCCAACAGAAATTCTTGCAGAGCAACATTTTGAAAGTCTAGAGAGTCTCTTTCCAGATTTAAGACTAGCTCTTTTGACAGGTTCTTTAAAAGTTGGAGAAAAGCGCAGAGTCTTGGAAACTATTGCTAAAGGAGAGTTCGATTTGATTATCGGAACCCATGCTCTTATACAGGATGGAGTAGATTATGCTCGACTCGGCTTGATTATCATCGATGAGCAACACCGCTTTGGCGTGGGGCAAAGGCGTATTTTACGGGAAAAAGGGGAAAATCCAGATGTCCTTATGATGACGGCTACGCCCATTCCACGGACCTTAGCTATCACAGCCTTTGGCGATATGGATGTTTCTATTATTGATCAGATGCCAGCAGGACGTAAACCAATCGTAACTCGCTGGATTAAGCATGAGCAACTACCACAGGTCCTGACTTGGTTGGAAGGAGAAATTCAGAAAGGTTCACAAGCCTATGTTATTTCTCCATTGATTGAAGAATCTGAAGCTCTGGACCTTAAAAATGCTATTGCTTTATCGGAGGAATTGACGGCTTATTTTGCAGAAAAAGCAAAAGTTGCTCTCTTACACGGTAAGATGAAGAGTGATGAAAAAGACCAGATTATGCAGGATTTCAAAGATAGAAAGACTGATATTCTGGTTTCTACGACGGTTATAGAAGTTGGGGTCAATGTTCCCAATGCGACAGTTATGATTATCATGGATGCTGATCGTTTCGGGCTTAGTCAGCTTCATCAGCTTCGAGGTCGTGTCGGTCGTGGAGATAAGCAGTCCTATGCTGTACTCGTTGCTAATCCCAAGACTGACTCTGGAAAGGACCGCATGCGTATTATGACGGAAACGACTAATGGTTTTGTCCTTGCAGAAGAAGATTTGAAAATGCGCGGTTCTGGTGAGATTTTTGGAACCAGACAGTCAGGTCTACCAGAATTTCAGGTGGCTGATATTATTGAGGACTTCCCAATACTTGAGGAAGCTCGTAAGGTAGCTAGCTATATCAGCTCACTGCCTAACTGGCGAGAGGATCCAGAGTGGCACATGATTGCCTTGAATCTAGAAAAGAAAGAACATTTAGATTAAGTTTTCTCTAAGAAAATCTTAAGTTTGCTTTTAGGGTTATTGCCTATACTAGAGTCATCAAAAAGGAACGAGGACTCTCATATGACAATGACAATTAAAGTAAATTACCAAAAAACATTTCAAGAGGAACAAGCACCTTCTCCTAAATACTAAGTAAAAGAGCGATAGCGCTCTTTTTTGTATGGAATCTCTAAGCTAATACTCAATGAAAATCAAAGAGCAAACTAGGAAGCGAGCCGCAGGTTGCTCAAAACACCGTTTTGAGGTTGTGGATAGAACTGACGAAGTCAGTAACACATATACGGCAAGACGAAGCTGACGTGGTTTGAAGAGATTTTCGAAGAGTATTAGGTGAAATATGATAGATTTTCAGTGTATATAATCGGTGGAATCAGACTATACCAATTTTTATTCTTGACAAGTAAAAGAAACAATTATATACTGTTTTTGCTGATTCTGTAAAGCGAGAATTAGACTATACCAATTTAAGGGGAAAGCACAGCTTGTCTGTGTCGTATATACTATGTGTGGAATTGTTGGTGTTGTTGGAAACACAAATGCAACTGATATTTTGATTCAAGGGCTTGAAAAGCTCGAATACCGTGGTTATGATTCTGCGGGAATTTTTGTCCTAGGTGGTGCTGGAAACCATTTGGTAAAGGCTGTTGGTCGTATTGCAGAATTGTCTGCTAAAACTGCTGGCGTTGAGGGGACAACTGGTATTGGACATACTCGTTGGGCTACTCACGGAAAACCAACAGAAGACAATGCTCACCCCCATCGCTCTGAGACAGGACGTTTTGTCTTGGTCCACAATGGGGTGATTGAAAACTATCTTGAAATCAAGGAAGAATACCTTGTAGGACACCACTTTAAGGGGCAAACAGATACAGAAATCGCCGTTCACTTGATTGGAAAATTTGTTGAAGAAGACGGCATGTCAGTACTTGAAGCCTTTAAAAAAGCTCTTCACATCATCCGTGGTTCTTATGCCTTTGCCTTGATCGACTCTGAAAATTCAGATGTCATCTATGTGGCTAAGAACAAATCACCACTTTTGATTGGTCTTGGAGATGGTTACAACATGGTCTGCTCAGATGCTATGGCTATGATTCGTGAAACTAACCAATACATGGAGATCCATGACCAAGAGTTGGTTATCGTGAAAGCTGATAGCGTTGAAGTGCAAGACTATGATGGCAACAGTCGTGAGCGTGCTAGCTACACTGCAGAGCTCGACTTGTCAGATATCGGTAAGGGAACTTACCCTTACTACATGCTTAAAGAAATCGATGAGCAACCAACGGTGATGCGTAAGCTGATCCAAGCCTACACAGATGAGGCTGGTCAAGTAGTAGTAGACCCAGCTATCATCAAGGCTGTTCAAGACGCGGACCGTATCTACATCCTTGCAGCTGGAACATCTTACCACGCGGGATTTGCTTCTAAGAAGATGTTGGAAGAATTGACGGATACACCAGTGGAACTTGGTATCTCCTCTGAGTGGGGCTACGGCATGCCACTTCTCAGCAAGAAACCACTTTTCATCTTTATCAGTCAGTCTGGTGAAACAGCTGATAGCCGTCAGGTTTTGGTTAAGGCCAATGAAATGGGAATCCCAAGCCTGACTGTGACAAACGTGCCAGGTTCAACCCTTTCACGTGAAGCCAACCATACCATGCTTCTTCATGCAGGTCCTGAAATTGCTGTGGCATCAACTAAAGCCTATACAGCACAAATCGCAGCCCTTGCCTTCCTTGCAAAAGCAGTCGGAGAAGCAAATGGAAATGCCAAAGCGCAAGCCTTTGACCTGGTTCATGAGTTGTCTATCGTGGCTCAGTCTATCGAATCAACTCTTTCAGAGAAAGAAATGATTGATGCTAAAGTCCGTGAGCTTCTTGAAACAACACGTAATGCCTTTTATATCGGACGTGGTCAAGATTACTATGTAGCCATGGAAGCCAGTCTCAAGCTTAAAGAGATTTCTTACATTCAATGTGAAGGTTTTGCGGCAGGAGAACTTAAACACGGAACTATTGCCTTGATTGAGGATGGAACACCTGTTTTGGCCCTCTTGTCAGACCCAGTTCTTGCCAACCACACTCGTGGAAATATCCAAGAAGTGGCTGCCCGTGGCGCTAAGGTCCTCACCATCGCAGAAGAGAATGTTGCCAAAGATACTGACGATATCGTCCTTACGACCGTACACCCTTACCTCTCACCAATCTCAATGGTCGTACCAACTCAATTGGTCGCTTACTTTGCAACCCTACACCGTGGATTTGATGTGGATAAACCACGTAACCTTGCTAAGTCAGTTACAGTAGAATAAACTAAAAAGTTTAAATCATAACAAAAAGTGAACTAGATAGTTTTCTGAAAATCAGAATTCTGTCTGGCTCACTTTTTATGTATATTTAATGAAAATCAAGGACCAAACTAGGTCTCTTATGTAATTAACTACAAACATCGCTTTGGGGTTGTAGATATGAGTGAGTTAGCCAGTCCTAAAGACCGATATAAGCTTGTGGATAAAACTGATCAAGTCGATGGTAAGCTGATGTTACCCTAGTTTCTATTGGTGCTTAATGAAAATTAAAGAGCAAACTAGGAAACTAGCCACAGGCTGCTCAAAACACCGTTTTGAGGTTGTAGATGAAACTGACGAAGTCAGCTCAAAACATGTTTTTGAGGTTGTAGATGAAACTGACGAAGTCAGTAACCATACATACGGCAAGGCGACGTTGACGCGGTTTGAAGAGATTTTCGAAGAGTATAAAATTGGAATTCTTTTTGAAAGATATGGTTGTGAAAGACTTGCAAGCTATAAAAAAACCTCTAAGAGCTGGACGATAAGGATCCAATTCTTAGAGGGATGATTGCCGTATTTTATTTGCGATACAAACGATCGTATTGGTAGTAAGGATCAAAGGTTACGTTGATTCCTAGTTTACGAAGAACGTTTTTATCTTCATCTGTCAGGATAATTGTAGAGTGCGCTTCGCTTCCCTTGAGATTTCCCAGCTCCTTCATGGCGCGGTCAGCATCAGGGTTTTCCATGGCTGTAATGGCAAGAGCGATGAGGATTTCATTTGAATGAAGTCGAGGGTTGCGACTGCCCAAGTGATTGATTTCAAACCTTGGATTGGTTTCACCACTTCTGGCTCTATCAACTTAGTCTCTTTGTCAATGTTGGCTGACATCTTGATGGCGTTGATCAATGCAGCGGCTGTTGGGCCAAAGAGTTCAGAGTTCTTACCGGTAACGATTTCACCAGACGGTAACTCAAGAGCGAGAGCTGGACCACCGGTTTCTTCTGCTTTTTGATGTGCGGCAACAGCAACCTTACGATCAGCTGGTGTGATGCCAAGGTCGTTCATGAGCAGTTGGATCTTTTTAACGGCAGTTTCACCGACTTTTTCAGCCTTGAAATCAAGCACTGTTTGGTAGTAGCGACGGATGATTTCTTGTTTGGATGCTTCAATCGCTGCATCGTTGTCGACAATGGCAAAACCAACCATGTTAACACCCATATCAGTCGGAGATGCATAAGGAGATTTACCTAGGATACGTTCAAGCATGCGCTTGAGAACTGGAAAAATTTCGATATCACGGTTGTAGTTGACGGTTGTTTCTCCGTATGTTTGGAGATGGAATGGGTCAATCATGTTGACATCATCTAAGTCTGCTGTAGCAGCTTCATAAGCTAAGTTGACTGGATGATGTAGCGGGAGATTCCAAACTGGGAAGGTTTCAAATTTAGCATAACCAGACTTAATGCCATTGATTTGGTCGTGGTACATATTTGACATACAAGTTGCCAACTTACCTGAACCAGGTCCAGGAGCAGTCACGACAATCAAGTTGCGACTAGTTTTGATGTAGTCGTTTTTCCCCATGCCTTCAGGCGAGATGATGTGGTCCATATCTGTCGGATACCCCTTGATAGGGTAGTGAAGATAAGAGTCAATACCATTTTTTTCTAATTGATTACGGAAGGCATCAGCTGCAGGTTGACCAGCGTATTGCGTAATAACAACAGAACCAACAAAAATACCAAGTTCGTTGAATTTATCAATCAAACGAAGGACCTCTTGGTCGTAGGAAATGCCCAAGTCGCCACGAGCTTTTGAGTGCTCGATATTGCTAGCGTTGATGGCAATCACAACTTCGACCTGTTCCTTCAACTCTTGCAAGAGCTTGATTTTGTTATCTGGTTCATATCCAGGAAGGACACGAGCAGCGTGGAAATCTTCTAACATTTTGCCACCAAACTCCAAGTAGAGTTTGCCGTCAAATTGGTTGATGCGCTCTAAGATATGGTCGCGTTGTAGATTCAAATATTGTTCAGAACTAAAAGCTTGTTTTTTCATTTTTTTACCTCTGACCTCTATTATATAAAAAAAATAGAAGATAAGAAACTAGAGAGTCACAAAAGTCAGAAAAAAGATAAAGCAAACGCTTGCATAAAATTATAAAAAGCGCTATCATAGACCATAGATTATTAAAATAATGAGGTAAGAAGATGCAAGAAAAATGGTGGCATAATGCAGTTGTCTATCAAGTCTATCCCAAGAGTTTTATGGATAGCAATGGAGATGGGATTGGTGATTTACCTGGGATTACCAGTAAGCTAGACTATCTAGCGAAGTTAGGGATCACAGCGATCTGGCTTTCTCCAGTCTATGATAGCCCCATGGATGACAATGGTTATGATATTGCCAATTATCAAGATATCGCGACTATCTTTGGAACCATGGAAGATATGGATGAGCTGATTGCTGAGGCTAAAAACGAGATATTCGAATCATCATGGATCTGGTTGTCAATCATACATCCGATGAGCATGCTTGGTTTATCGAAGCTTGTGAAAATCCTAATAGCCCTGAGCGAGACTACTATATCTGGCGGAATGAACCTAACGAATTGGAGTCGATTTTCAGTGGTTCTGCTTGGCAATACGACGAGAAGTCTGGTCAATACTATCTTCACTTTTTTAGTAAGAAACAGCCAGACCTCAACTGGGAAAATGAAGAACTACGCCGAAAAATTTATGAAATGATGAACTTTTGGATTGATAAAGGAATCGGTGGTTTCCGTATGGATGTCATTGACATGATTGGGAAGATTCCTGACCAGAAGGTTGTCAACAATGGTCCTATGCTCCATCCCTACCTCAAGGAAATGAATCAGGCGACCTTTGGCGATAAAGATTTATTGACAGTAGGGGAGACTTGGGGAGCAACACCAGAGATAGCTAAACTCTATTCAGATCCTAAAGGACAAGAACTGTCTATGGTCTTCCAGTTTGAACATATCTGTCTTCAATATCAGGAAGGGCAACCTAAGTGGCAGTACCAAAAAGAATTAAATGTTGGGAAGTTAAAAGAAATTTTCAACAAATGGCAGACAGAATTAGGAGTTGAAGATGGATGGAATTCCCTTTTTTGGAACAACCATGATCTTCCGCGTATCGTCTCTATCTGGGGAAATGATCAAGAGTATCGCGAAAAATCTGCCAAAGCATATGCAATCTTACTTCATCTCATGAGAGGGACTCCTTATATCTATCAGGGGGAAGAGATTGGGATGACCAATTTCCCATTTGAAACGCTGGATCAAGTAGAGGATATTGAATCCCTTAACTATGCGCGTGAGGCTCTTGAAAAAGGTGTTCCAATGGAAGCAATCATGGACAGTATCCGTGTCATTGGACGTGACAATGCCCGTACCCCAATGCAGTGGAATGAGATGAAAAATGCTGGTTTTTCAGACGGTCAACCTTGGCTAGCTGTTAATCCAAACTATACAAAGATAAATGTAAAAGAAGCTTTAGCAAATCCAGATTCTATCTTCTATACCTATCAAATTGGTAGAAATCCGTAAGGAAAATAGTTGGTTGGTGAGGGCTGATTTTGAACTCCTTGAAACAGCTGAAAAAGTATTTGCTTATATCCGTAAAGATGGAGACCGTCGTTTCCTAGTTGTGGCCAATTTGTCCAATCAGAATCAAGAGTTTGTAGTAGAAGAGTCACTTAAATCTATCTTAATTGAAAACACATCAGTAGAAGAAGTTTTGACTACACAGACCTTGGAACCATGGGATGCCTTCTGTATCGAATTAGCCAAATAAACCTAAAAGAGGCTGGGACAAAAGTCCTAGCCTCTCAATTGTCTTTGGATTACCGAGCAAGACGCAGTGGTTGAGTGGCCTCTACTACGCTGATTTCATCAGCTTTTACAGCCCTACTCAACTGTGCGGAGGTGGGACAACGAAATCGAATTCTAACGAATTACCGATTTCTGTCCCACTCTTTTTTCTAAAATAAGTATAGAAATTTCTTTAATAAATATTTGTTTGAATTTTCTAAAAAATACCTTATAACCCCTTGCTTTTATATAAAAATAGGGTATAATGGTGAAAATAGTATTTTAAAGGAGAATACCGATGAAATCGAAAAAGTGGCTCGCAGTAGCAGGGATAACGATGAGCGCAGCTCTTCTTTTGGCGGCTTGTAGCAAGACTGAGAAAAAAGCAGATGCTCCAACAACATTTTCGTATGTATATGCTATTGATCCAACAACATTGGACTACAGCGTTACTAGTAAAAGCTCAACATCAGACGTCATTGCCAACTTGGTCGACGGACTCTTGGAAAATGACAAATATGGGAACTTGATTCCATCGCTAGCTGAAGACTGGTCTGTTTCGCAAGATGGTTTGACTTACACCTACAAGTTACGTAAAGGTGTTAAATGGTATACTTCTGAAGGAGAAGAGTATGCTGAAGTCAAGGCCCAAGATTTTGTGACTGGTTTGAAGCATGCTGCAGATGGTAAATCAGATGGCTTAACACTTATCCAAGACTCTATCAAAGGTTTGGCAGAGTACGTTAGTGGTGAAAGTAATGACTTCTCGACTGTCGGTGTCAAAGCAGTTGACGACTACACTGTTGAGTATACTTTGAACAAACCAGAAAGCTTCTGGAATTCTAAGGTAACAACAGCAACTATGCTCCCTGTTAATGAAGAATTCTTAAATTCTCAAGGGAAAGATTACGGTGCAGCAGCTCCTTCAGGTATTCTCTACAATGGACCATATATTTTGAAGAACTTCACTTCAAAATCAGTAATTGAGTACGAAAAGAATCCAAATTATTGGGACAAAGACAATGTTAAGATTGACCACGTCAAGCTTACTTTCTACGATGGATCTGACCAAGAATCATTGATTCGTAGTTTTGCGTCAGGCTCATATACGACAGCACGCCTTTTCCCAACTAGTTCAAGCTTTGCCTCAACTCAGAAGGAATACGGCGATAAAATTGTTTATAGCCCACAAGAAGCCACTAGTTATTACTTTACTTTCAACGTAAATCGTCAGTCTTACAATAAAACAGCTAAGACAGATGATGCCCAAAAAACATCAACTAAAGAAGCGCTTCTCAATAAAAACTTCCGTCAAGCCATCAACTTCGCTCTTGACCGTCATGCATACTCTGCACAGATGAATGGCGAAGAAGGTGCAGACAAGATTATCCGTACCAGTCTTGTGCCTTATGACTATGTTCAGGTTGGTGAAAAGACCTTCGGTGAATTGGCTCAAGAACAATTGGTAACATACGGAGACCAGTGGAAAGATGTAGCTTTGACAGATGGTAAAGATACTCTTTACAATCCAACAAAAGCAAAAGCTACCTTTGAAAAAGCAAAATCAGAATTGCAAGCAAAAGGTGTAACCTTCCCTATTCACTTGGATATTCCAGTTGAGCAGACAGATGTCATCGCTGTACAGCAAACCAACTCTCTTAAACAATCTGTCGAAGCAGCACTTGGAACTGAAAATGTCGTGATCGACGTTCTTCAAATGACTGACAATGAGAAAATGAGTATTACATCTCAAGCCAAGGTTCCTTCTCAAAAAGACTACGATTTGAACGGAACTGGTTGGGGACCAGACTATCAAGATCCAGCTACCTATCTCAATATTCTAGATGCTAAGAAGGGTTCTGCCCTTAAACACTTGGGTATCACAAAAGGTAAAGATCCAGAAGTCATGGCTCAAGTTGGACTTGATGAATACAAGAAACTCTTGGATGATGCAGCATCAGAAACGAGTGACCTTAATAAACGCTATGAAAAATATGCCAAAGCACAAGCTTGGGTATCCGATAGCTCACTCCTCATCCCTGTAGCGTCTTCAGGTGGTTCTCCGACAGTTAGTCGCACAGTGCCATTCTCAAAAGCATACTCTCAAGTTGGTATCAAGGGAGATCCGTTTGTATTTAAAGGTTTAGAGTTGCAAAATGATATTGTGACCACTAAAGAATACGAAGAAGCTCTCAAGAAATGGCAAAAAGAAAAAATTGAATCAAACGCTAAACATCAAAAAGAGTTAGCGAACCACGTTAAATAAGCGTTAATAACGATGAAAGAAATCCTGATTTTATACGGGGTTTCTTTCTTTTTTCTGATACTGATGAGAGGTCAAATCATTAAATAACTTTACTTTTGGGGCAAAATTTGATAAAATAGCTTTATGTTATAAAATCTAACATATAAGGAGAAAATGAATCATGAAACTCAAAAAACGACTGATTGGAGCGGGGTTGACACTTGCTGCTGCGATCTTATTGACTGCATGTGGTAAATCAGCAACAGATGCTAAAACCTACTCGTCGACCTTTGGTGCAGATCCAACAACCTTTAACTATCTCTTAGACTACGCTGGTGATAACACTGCTATTGTAACCAACTTGGTAGATGGTTTACTTGAAAATGATAACTATGGGAACCTCATTCCTGCCCTTGCAGAAGAATGGAGTGTTTCTAAGGATGGTTTAACTTATACCTACAAACTTCGCCAGGATGCCAAGTGGTTTACAGCTGATGGTGAAGAATACGCTCCCCTTAAAGCACAAGACTTTGTGACTGGTATCAAATACGCTGCTGACAACAAGGGGCAAGCTCTAGACTTGATTCAGAACTCTATTAAGGGGTTGGATGATTATGTAACAGGTGCTAATACAGACTTTTCAAATGTTGGTGTTAAAGCTGTAGATGACTACACTGTCCAATATACTTTGACACGTCCAGAGCCATTCTGGAACTCTAAACAACCAATAGTATCTTGTTCCCTGTAAATGAAGAGTTCCTAGCTTCTAAAGGTAAAGACTTCGGAACCTTGAAACCTGATAGCATTCTTTATAGCGGACCATATTTGTTAAAAGATTTTACGTCTAAGTCATCTATCGAGTATGTGAAGAATCCACATTATTACGACCAAGAAAAAGTAACGATTGAAAAGGTAAAATTGGCATACTTTGATGGTTCGGACCAAGACTTGACAATCCGTAACTTTGAAAGTGGTGCTTACTCATCTGCAGGTGTTTATCCAAACAGTTCAAACTTTGCTAAGACCAAGGAAAAATACAAAGACAATATCGTTTATAGCTTGCAAGATGCGACATCTTGGTACTACAACTTTAACGTCAACCGTGGTGCTTATAACCACACTGCGAAAACAAGCGATGATCAAAAACAAGCAACTCAAGCTGCAGTTTTGAATAAAAACTTCCGTCAGGCAATCAACTTCGCCATCGATCGTACAGCTTACTCAGCTCAATCAAATGGTGAAGAAGCAGCCAAGAACACTCTTCGTAACTCGCTTGTACCACCAACTTTTGTGCAAGTTGGAGACAAGAGTTTTGGTGAAACAGTTGCTTCAAAATTGGTCAACTATGGCACACAATGGTCCAATATGAATCTTGAAGACGCCCAAGATGGATACTTCAACAAAGAAAAAGCGCAAGCTAAGTTTGCAGAAGCTAAGAAAGAGTTAGAAGCTCAAGGTGTGAGTTTCCCAATTCATTTGGACTTGCCTGTAGATCAGGTTAATAAGACCTTGCTTTCAGGAACAAATTCAATCAAGCAATCAATCGAATCAACACTTGGCTCTGAAAATGTAGTGGTTGATGTTATCCAATTGTCGACAGATGATTATACAAATGCAACAGTTCAAGCACCAACTCCAGCAGATCATGATTATGATTTGAACTTGGATGGATGGTCCGCTGACTACCAAGATCCTTCGACTTACCTCAATCCTTCAACTCTGAAGACGGTTTCTACCTCAAGATTTTGGGACTTGATCCAAGCAAAGACACAGGTAAGATTACTAGTCTCGGTTTGGACCAATATACTCAAAAATTAAAAACAGCAGATGCAGAAAATACAGACGTTGCTAAACGCTATGAAAACTATGCAGATGCACAAGCTTGGTTGATTGATAGTTCTCTTCTAATCCCAGTTGTGTCAAATGGTGGTGGGGCTTCGGTGACACGCGTCACACCATTTACACGTGCTTACTCATTGGTTGGTATTAAGGGAACTGGAAGCAACTACAAGTACATGAGATTGCAGACAGATGTCGTTACAAGTTCTCAATTTGCTGAAGCCAAGACTAAATGGGAACAAGAACGTAAAAATTCTGTCGAAAAGAGTCAAAAAGATTTTGAAAGTCACGTGAAATAAGTATAAGAAGAGAGAGTGAGACAGAAATCGGTAATTCGTTAGAATTCGATTTCGTCGTCCCACCTCCGCACAGTTGAGTAAGGCTGTAAAAGCTGATGAAATCAGCGTAGTAGAGCCCACTCAACTACTGCGTCTTTCTCGACAATCCAAAGACAATTGAGAGGCTAGGACTTTTGTCCCAGCCTCTTGCTTTTTATTAGCGGTAAGTTTTTCTGGTGATAGCTGATTGAATTTTTTGCTATTTTTTAGACTCTAAAAATCTTTTTTATACTCAATGAAAATCAAAGAGCAAACTAGGAAGCGAGCCGCAGGTTGCTCAAAACACCGTTTTGAGGTTGAGGATAGAACTGACGAAGTCAGTAACACATATACGGCAAGACGAAGCTGACGTGGTTTGAATTTGATTTTTGAAGAGTATTAAGTAAAAATATTATTTCCTTTGTTTATAATCTTCGATACCCTGGTAGATGATTTAAACATCCTAGATTTGAAACTAGGAAATTAATGTTTGATTTAACAATTTATAGCTTTGTCTTTTTTTAGGTTAGATATCTCTTTCAAGCAATATTTTAGCTATTTTATAATTGGGATTTAATATTCATGTTTTTTTAAGGTAAATGAAAAACGATTAACAAGTGTATGTTGATGGTATCCAGTACTACTTTGTGATATAATGAAAATAAAAAATACTTTATAGAGGTGTAAATTGAGTAGACATTCAAAAGAAAGCAAAATGAGCAAGTTTCAACAAAGCATCAATATCATTTTGTTGTTTGTATATATGGTGCTTGCTTGTTTTTTGCTGTTTTTAATATTCAGATATCATATTTTAGCAATTAGCTATGTCAATGTCATTATAGCGATTGTTATGATCCTGCTTGCGCTAATAGCTTTATTTTTGATTCTAAAAAGAAAAGCTAAGATTTTCACCATGATTTTACTCTTGGTGTCGGTATTTGTTAGTTCTATTTCTTTGATTGGAGTTCATCAATTCGTTAGCCTAGCAAATCAACTCAATGCGACATCTAGCTATTCTAGTTACTCTATCAGTGTTGTAGTTTTGGCGGATAGTGAGATTGGAAATGTATCGGAATTATCCAGTGTGACAGCTCCAACCAAAACAGATGCAGACAACATCAAAAAATTGCTCGATGATATTAAGACAAGTCAGAGTAAAGACTTAACGGTTGAAGAGAGTTCTTCCTATCTTGCGGCTTATAAGAGCCTCTTGGCTGGAGAGACCAAGGCAATTGTTTTGAACAGTGTCTTTGAAAATCTGATTGAGCAAGAGTATCCAGATCACGCAAAAAAAATCAAGAAGATATATACCAAAGAACTAACCAAGACTGTTGAGGCGCCTAAGCTTTCTCAAAACAAGGCTTTTAATATCTACATTAGCGGGATTGACACATACGGACCGATTAGCTCAGTCTCACGTTCAGATGTCAATATTATCATGACTGTCAATCAAGAGACTAAGAAAATTCTCCTGACAACAACGCCTCGTGATGCTTATGTGCCCATAGCTGATGGTGGCAATAACCAAAATGATAAATTGACCCATGCAGGTATTTACGGCGTAGATGCATCGATACATACTTTAGAGAATCTCTATGATATTGAGTTAAATTACTATGCACGACTCAACTTCACCTCTTTCTTGAAATTGATTGATCTTTTAGATGGGGTCGATGTTTATAATGATCAAGAGTTCACATCACTCCATGGGAACTATCACTTCCCTGTTGGGAATGTGCATCTAAACTCTGAGCAGGCCCTAGGTTTGTTCGCGAACGTTATTCCTTAACCAATGGTGACGGAGATCGTGGACGTAACCAACAAAAAGTCATTTCTGCTATTATTCAAAAACTAACTTCAGCAGAAGCTTTGAAGAATTTTGATAGCATTATGCAAGGATTGCAAGATTCTGTTCAAACCAATATGCCTCCTGAAACCATGGTTAGCTTAGTGAATGCTCAACTAGCAAGTGGAGGGAAATATTCTGTCATTACTCGAGATTTGAAGGGAACTGGTCGTATGGATCTTCCTTCCTATGCCATGCCTGACAGCAATCTTTATATGTTAGAGGTTGATCCAAATAGTTTAGAGACACTCAAAACAGAGATCAAAGATATCATGGAAGGAAGATAAGATGATTGATATCCATTCACACATTGTTTTTGATGTAGACGATGGTCCTAAAGATAAGTCAGAGAGTATAGCACTTCTCAAGGAAGCTTATGCTCAAGGAGTCCGTACCATCGTTTCGACCTCCCATCGTCGGAAGGGGATGTTTGAAACATCTGAAGATAAAATTGCGGCTAATTTTAGCGAGGTCAAACAGTTAGCTCAAGAGATTGGCCCAGACTTGACAATTTTATATGGGGCTGAGATTTATTTTTCGGGTGACGCTTTAGAAAAACTTGAAAAAGATTTAATCCCAAGGCTTAATGGAACGCGTTATGCCTTGATTGAGTTCAGTATGAACACTCCTTACAGAGATATTCACAGTGCTTTGTCTAAGATTCTTCTATTAGGAATTACTCCGGTTATTGCTCATATTGAGCGGTATCATGCTTTAGAAAATGATGAGAAGCGGGTGAAAGAATTGATTAATATGGGATGTTATACCCAAATCAATAGTTCCAGCGTTTTGAAACCAAAACTTTTCGGAGATGCCCATAAGTTTATGAAGAAAAGAGCTGCGTATTTTTTAGAAAAAAACTTGGTTCATGTGGTGGCAAGTGATATGCATAATCTAGATAATCGCCCGCCTTTTATGAAGGAAGCTTACGAGTTGATAACTAAAAAGTATGGACGAGATAGAGCACGAGACCTTTTTGAAACGAATCCAGCAAAAATATTAAGAGATCAGATTATTTAGGAGACATGATGAAAGAAAAAGATAGAATTGAAATTGACGTTATACAAATGCTGAAAGCATTATGGAAACGTAAGTTAGTTATAGTAATAGTTGCTATTGTGACAGGTATGATTGCTTTTGCTTATAGCTCATTTGTTATCAAACCTGAGTTTACGAGTACGACACGTATTTACGTAGTTAATCGTAATCAAGGTGATAAACCAGGTTTGACGAATCAGGATCTCCAAGCTGGTTCTTACTTGGTAAAAGATTACCGAGAGATTATTCTTTCCCAAGATGTCCTTGAAAAAGTAGTAGCAGATCAAAAATTGAGTATTGATGCGAAAACTCTCGGTAGAAAAGTTCAAGTGACTGTGCCAGTAGACACTCGTATCGTATCAATCTCTATTCGTGACGTTAACCCCGAAGAGGCGAGTCGTCTAGCAAATTCTTTGCGAGAAGTAGCTGCTCAAAAGATTATTTCAGTTACCCGTGTTTCGGATGTAACTACACTTGAGGAAGCACGTCCAGCTACATCACCCTCTTCTCCAAATATTCGTCGAAATACTCTGATGGGCACTCTTGTAGGTGCTGGCGTCGTAATTATTCTTGTTTTACTTTTTGAACTATTGGATGACCGTATTAAACGCCCAGAAGATATTGAAGAAGTGATGCAACTCTCTCTTTTGGGAGTGATTCCAAACCTTGAGAAAATAAAGTAAGGATAAAAACATGGCAAAGTTAGAATTATCGGATCAAAGATTAGAATTTGTTAAAAAAGCAGAAGAATATTATAACGCATTACGGACTAATATTCAGTTAAGTGGTGATAAATTAAAGGTGATTGCCATATCGTCTGTTAGACCTGGCGAAGGAAAATCAACTACATCAACCAATATCGCCTGGGCTTTTGCTCGTGCCGGCTACAAAACACTACTAGTAGACGCAGATATAAGAAACTCTGTAATGTCAGGAGTTTTTAAATCTAGGGAAAGAATAACAGGGTTGACAGACTATCTATCAGGAACTAGAGATTTGTCACACGGTTTATGTGAAACAAACGTAGAAAATTTATTTGTGATTCAATCGGGAACGATTTCTCCAAATCCTACAGGGTTGCTTCAAAGTTCAAATTTTGAGACTATGATAGAAACTTTACGTAAGTACTTTGATTATATTATAGTAGACACAGCTCCGATTGGTATCGTTATTGATGCAGCGATTGTTGCACAAAAATGTGATGCATCTATTCTTGTAACAGAAGCTGGTACGACCAAACGCAGAGATGTTGACAGAGCTAAACAGCAATTAGAACAAACGGGAACACCGTTCTTAGGAGTTGTTCTAAATAAATTTGACATTCAACTTGAAAAATATGGATCGTATGGAGTTTATGGAAATTATGGTTCATATGGGAATAAATAAAAACTAAGTTAGGGAGTGAAATATGAAAGGAAGGGGTTTCTATAACGTAACTGTTGCGTTTTTGCAGAGTATAATCGTTAGTGTATTAGCTTATATACTGATTTCTATTACTGAAACAGAAATTGTTGCAAAAACTGTATTTGTCCTTTATTTTCTTCACTTTGCAGCCTTCTACATTAGTGGCTATGGTAAGGATTTTTTTAAGCGAAACCAGTTGATTGAATTGATAGAAACAATAAAGTACATTATCTTTTTTGCATTATTCATCAGTTTTTCTAGTTTCTTCTTAAAAGACCAATTTGTTATTTCTAGAAGGGGAATGATCTATTTTCTTTCTTTATACGGTGTGCTAAATTACATTCTTAGCCTTATCATTAAAAAATATTGGGTTCAATTTAATCATAATTTAAAAGGTGGCCGAAAGATTCTTTTGATAGCAGCAACTTCTCGTATTGAGAAGGTACTTGAACGCCTTTTAACAGCAAATGACGTCTCTGGGAAACTAGTAGCTGTAAGTGTTCTAGATAAACCTAATTTTAAACATGATAAAGTAACGGTGGTTTCACCAGAGGATATCATTAATTATGCAACTCATGAGGTAGTAGATGAAGTGTTTGTCAACTTGCCTAGTGAGGATTATGATATCGGTAATATTATTTCTCAATTCGAAACGATGGGGATTGATGTTACTGTAAATCTAAATGCTTTTGATAAGAATTTAGGTAGAAATAAACAAATCCATGAGATGGCTGGTTTGAATGTAGTGACTTTTTCTACAAACTTATACAAACCAAGCCACATAGTTGCCAAACGGATTATTGATATTTTAGGTGCAATTGTTGGCTTACTCATCTGTGGACTGGTAAGTATAGTCCTTGTTCCTCTGATTCGCAAAGATGGAGGACCTGCGATTTTTTCTCAAACTCGAGTCGGTAAAAATGGTCGTTATTTCACTTTTTATAAGTTCCGATCTATGAGGGTAGATGCAGAAGAAATTAAGCAGCAATTGATGGATCAAAATACCATGCAAGGTGGTATGTTTAAGATGGATAATGATCCTCGAGTTACAGAAATTGGTCGCTTTATACGTAAAACTAGTATTGACGAATTGCCACAGTTTTGGAACGTATTGATCGGGGATATGAGCCTAGTAGGAACTCGTCCTCCAACAGTGGATGAGTATGAAAAGTATACGCCAGAGCAGAAACGTCGATTGAGTTTTAAACCAGGCATTACTGGGCTATGGCAAATTAGTGGTCGAAGTGGAATTACCAACTTTGATGATGTTGTCAAACTAGATGTAGCTTATATCGATGATTGGACAATTTGGAAAGACTTTGAAATTTTATTAAAAACAATAAAAGTAGTGTTGATGAGAGATGGAGCAAAGTAGGAGGGGTATGACAAATATTAAAATTATAGTTGCAACTCATAAGAGTTTTGAAATGCCGCAAAATAAAGAATTGTATCTACCAGTCCATGTGGGGTGTCAAGGAAAAGATGATTTGGGATATCAAGGGGATAATACTGGGGAAAACATTTCCCAGTTAAACCCTTATTATTGTGAATTAACAGGTTTATATTGGGCATGGAAAAATCTAGATTGCGATTATCTTGGACTAGTTCATTACCGCCGATATTTCACGAAGAGAACTCAATTTTATAAAGAAAATCTAAAAATTGATGAAGTAGTTTTAAATCAGGAAGAAATTGAATTGCTTTTGAGAAAAGGAGACATAATAGTTCCTAAAAAAAGAAAATATTATATTGAAACTCTATATTCTCATTATGCACACACATTAGATGCCAGCCATCTAGATTTGGCTAGAAAAGTCATTGAGAAGCAACAACCTGAATACCTTGATTCATTTGATAAGGTTATGAAACAACGTAGTGGCTATATGTTCAATATGTTTATAATGAAAAAGGAATTGGCAAATAATTATTTTGAATGGTTGTTTCCGATTTTGGATTGTATGTTTGATCAAATTAATCTTTCAGAGTTAACTGCATTTGAGGCACGTCTTTTTGGTCGTGTAAGTGAACTACTGTTCAACGTATGGCTACAGAAAAATTCTTACTTACCAGTAGAAGCTCCTTTTATGTATTTGGAAAGAGTTAACATAATAGAAAAAGGGAAATCATTTTTAATGGCTAAATTTTTTGGTAAGAAATATGGACAGAGTTTTTAAGGAGGAACTAATTGATTTACATTGGTACGATGCTTCTCTCAATGTTGATAATTAATTTTATAAAGTATTTTAAACTATCAAAAAAATGGAAAGAGGCAGTTTATTTTTTGGGTTTTATTCCTCTCATCTTGATAGGAGCACTTAGAGCTTATGTAGGGATAGATTATACCACATATAGTTTGTATCAGATACCTGATGTGTTAGCTGGTAGTCAGACAGTCAAATTCGAATTTTTTAGATAAATTAGTAGTTTACCTAGGTTATTACTTAGCTAATCAGCAACATTATTTCTATATTTTTTTGCAATATTTCACATTATTCTGATGTGGTTTCTATATAAATATATCGTTCAACAGTCGTCTAATATAATGTTGAGTGTATTTTTTTCTTCTAACTACTGTTTTTTTACTTTTTTTCTTTATCAGGAATACGCCAATCAATAGCTACAGCGATTGTTTTTTTATGCGTTGAAGTATATTAATCAAAAAAAGAGTTTGCATTATCTATTCTATTTAGGAATCGCTTGTTTATTTCATTCTAGTGCAGCAATCTATATACTTTTTTAGTTTTTAGGGAAAATTAATATTAATAGATTCGTTGGCTTTTGCATTACCGATTATTGCATCATTATTTTTCTTTTTTTCTGGGTCTGAATTTGTATCTCGAATAATGCTACATTTAAATTTTTTTATTCAGAATACATTGGTTCTCGTTTTTATACAGGAGCATATGATAAAAAAACATCAACTGTTTACAATTGTAATGTGTTTGTTTATATTTTTTTATTATACTACTTTGTTCCCCAAAAAAAGAGTGGGATGATTTTTAAATTATATTTGAATATTAATTTTGTACTCTTGCTAGTTGCAATACTCATGCCTATTTTTTTCCAACTCCTTCAAGAACTATTTACATGTTTGTACTTGTGCATGTTATTTTTAATTCCTAGGTTGATTTCCTCTATTAGAGATTATAAATCTAAGGTTATCGTTACAACACTTTTTTTATTTTTCGGGTACTTTAGCTTTTTTTGTATTCATGGTTTTTGCAGAGAAATATGTATGAAACACTACCGTACCACACCATCTTTGAGTATTTATGGTAATTGATTATGAAACAAATATTAATTTCTATTATTATTCCATTACATAATGGAGAAGATACGATTATTAGAGCAGTAAAAAGTGTTATAAATAGCAGATTATATCGAGATTTGATTGAAATTATTATTGTTGAAAATGGTTCAACAGATCAATCATTTGAAATTGCTCAGAAATTAGCGACCGAAATTCAAATATACGAGTCTTAAAATCTGATAAAGGAACCAGTTTTGCCAGAAACTTAGGGATTGAAAAATCTAAAGGAAAGTGGCTTATTTTTTTAGATGCAGATGATTATTTATTGGAATCGGATTTAGATATTATTGTTGAAAATTTAATAACCAATAATACAGATTTATGCGTTTATAACTATGAAAAAGGGTCTAAAAAAATAGAATTATTTTCAGAAGATGTAGAATTGATAGATAATCTAAACCCATTCATAGTTAAATCTCTTTCTGAACCAACCAAATACATGACGGTATGGGGAAAGGCATTTAATAAACGTATAATTGCCGAGAGTGGGTTGAAATTTAACACAAATTTAAGAGTTTCAGAAGATAGTGATTTCTATCTTAGATTTCTTTTGGTAATTCAAAGTTTAACAATATCTTCTAAAACTTTATACCATTACTCAATAGATTCTCCTTCAACGATGAGGACGTTTTCTTCAGATAAATTAGAAGGTTATATTGTTTCGTTGGATGAGAGTTTAAAAGTATTAGAGGATAGTGATAATTCTATTCGAGAAGCCTTTGTATTATATAAGTTGGCACATTTTAATTTGATAATGGTTAGAGAAGTTTTCCATTTTGATAATGTAAAGAGTTTCAGAGAAAAAATTAGGGAAATGACTAGGCTCTACAAGATGCCCATGTTTTCTGAGCCTATACAAAATCTGTCTCTCTCTAGTGTTAGAAATTTATCACTAGTACCTCTGTTTTTTTTGAAAAAACGTTTGTATAATTTAGCGGCATTGGTTTACATCATTCGAGTGGGGCAAAACAAATTCAAAGAAGGAAGAAAAAGTTAATGAAAAGAATTCTAGTATTTGGGATGAATGAAAACCCAGGCGGTGTTGAATCATTTATAATGAATTATTTTCGTGAATTTAATCGCGAAAAATTAGCCTTAGATTTTTTATGTAATTCAAATGATAAAATAGCTTATGAGGATGAACTTATTTCTAAAGGAGCAAGAGTTTTTCACCTAACAGCGAGAAGTAAAAATCCGATACGTTATTATTGGGAAATGTATAGATTCTTCAAAAAATATGCATCTGATTATCAGGCGATTTGGGTTAATATTAATAGCTTAGCAAATATTGACTATTTGAAATTTGCAAGATATTTTGGTATTCCGGTTCGAATTGTACACAGCCATAATAGTCAAAATATGGATACCAAACTTCGTGAAAAATTACATAATCATAATAGAGACATAATTGAAAAGTGGGCAACCGATTTCTGGGCTTGTTCGCACGAAGCTGCAAAATGGTTTTACAACGAAGAAACTATTGGAAAAGTTAAGATTATACCAAATGCTATTAATATGAATGCTTCTATTTTTTCTTCTGAGGCACGAGATAAAATTCGAATTGATTATACATTAGATAATAAATTTGTGCTAGGTCATGTAGGACGTTTGCATTTTCAGAAGAATCAAGAATTTATGATAAGAGTATTAGCTAAATTACAGGAATTTAGGAATGATGTCTGCTTAGTTCTAGTTGGTCAAGGCGAAGACTTGGATAAATTAAAGTTACTGGCTAAGGAGCTATCTGTTCAGGATAAGGTATACTTTGTAGGTGTTCAGTCGAATATATCAGAATGGTTAAGTGCTTTTGACTTATTCTTTTTCCCTTCAAAATTTGAAGGCCTGCCATTAGCTCCTTTAGAGGCTCAAGCGAACGGTCTTCCTATACTATTGTCAGAAGAAGCTATGCCTCAGGAGGCAAAAATTAATGGAAATATCTTTTATTATTCATTGAAAGCCGATGAGGAAAGATGGGCAAAATTCCTTGATGAAATGATTCGTACAACCACTCGTTTAAATTATGAAAACATACGAGATAATTTCGAGAAATCTGGCTACGACATTAAGATAGCTGCTCAGAATCTTGAAAAACAATTGCTAGAATTAGTTTAGGGAAGATAACATGGTTAATAAGATTGATTTTGTAGTTACATGGGTTAATGGAAATGATCCAGTGTGGCGTGAGGAAAAGAAGAAATACGAAGTTCTAGATGGTAGATCGACTTTAAATGATGAAACAAGATATAGAGATATGGATTTGTTTCAATATTGGTTTCGAGCGGTAGAAAAATATGCCCCCTGGGTTAATAATATTTATTTCATTACATATGGACATTTACCAGAGTGGTTAAATATAAATCACCCTAAATTGAAGATAGTAAAACATGAAGATTATATTCCAAAAGAATACTTACCGACTTTTAGTTCAAATGTAATTGAACTAAATCTTTTTAGGATTAAGGAATTGAGTGAGCAGTTCGTTCTGTTTAGTGATGATGTTTTTTATTAACACATTTTTTTAAAAAGAAGAAGATTTGTTTGAAAATAACTTACCTCGATTGTTGAGTATATATAGACCATTAGTTCCAACTAAAGAATTTGATTATATCAATTTCAATCATTTATTAATAATGAATAAATACTTTCATGATAAAAAAACATTATCACAACATAAGGGTAAATTTTTTAATGTTGGTTATGGGAAGTTCAATCTGTATAATCTATTTAGCATTTTTTATTCAGGGATCATTGGCTATCATGATGCTCATGTTGCTATGCCTCATTTGAAAAGCACTTTTGCAGAGATTTGGAATAAGGAAGGGGAGCTTCTAGACCAAGTTTGTAAAAACAAATTTCGTTCAACTAAAGATGTTAACCATTGGTTGATGAGCTATTGGAATATTGAAACAAATTCATTTATGCCACAGAATCTCAGTGTGGGTGAATATGTGCCTCTGGCTTATTCAGGTAAGATTGAATCTATTATTCACAAACAAAAGAATAAGTTTCTGTGTATAAACGATGATGAACATACCGAAAATTTTATTAATGAAGTTAACTTTGTTCGTGAAATATTTGATAATAAATTTCCTAAAAAGTCTCAATTTGAAAAGTAAAGGGGAACTAAATTGAAAAAACAAAAAATACTTAGCGTTGTAATTCCATCCTACAATGCAGCTTCATTTTTGAAGGAAACTATTCCGACTCTAGCTTCTATTAGTAGTGGAGATGATATTGAGGTTTTAATTGTAAATGATGGGTCTAAAGATGAAACGCTTCAAGTTGCTCAGGAACTTGAAAAAGAGTATCCTGGCATAGTTAATATAATCGATAAAGAAAATGGCGGTCATGGTTCTACAATTAATGCTGGGATTAGGGAAGCTAAAGGGAAGTACTTTAAAGTTGTTGATGCTGATGATTGGGTAGATAGTGAAAATTTTGAAAAACTTGTACAATTTCTGCATAAAACAGATGCCGATGAAATTATTTCTCCATATACAGATGTTTTTGAAGATGACGGCACGAAGGTAGAAAATAACTATTTTAAAGATTGTTCATTAAAACCATACCAGAATTATGATTATGTGAATTTTTTAGAAGAGATTCAAATTTTACCTAGAATGCATTCTATAACAATAAAAACCTCTATTTTAAGAGAGAATAACATAAAAATAGATGAGAATATGTTCTACGTTGACATGGAGTATATTGTTTTTCCAACGCCATTTATCAAAACAATAGCTTATACTCCTGATTCTGTCTATCAGTATCGTAGAGGTTATGAGGGACAGAGTACGAGTATCCAGAACTATATAAAAAATAGAAAAATGGTAAATCATGTTACATTTGCTTTGCTTGACTTTTATAACAAACATAGCTTGTCTAATATTTTGGAAAAACTAGTGAAAGAGACAATTGATAGATGTGTTACTATTATGACAAATGTTTGTCTATCAATGGAAGATACGAAACAAGGTAAAAAGGAACTACTTGATTTTGATAAGAAATTAAAATCAATGAATCCTGAGTTCTATTATCATAAACAAGGGAAAAAAGCTAAAGTTCTAAGATATTCAAATTACCTATTGTTTGACTTGTTGTCTAGTTACTCTAGGAAGTCTAAAAAAGTGTAGTTGTTGTAGGAGTGTGGATATGATACATAAAGTTATTAATCGATTATCGCTTACGTTTCAGCAACTTAGTGGTGATAAACCATTTACTATCAAATTAGTGAATGCATATGTAGAGTTATTAAGAAATACAAAAATCTAGACAATTAAGAAATCGTGTAATAAAGAAACACATAAAAAAACTACAAATATTTCCCAAATTAAGGAAGTTTTTATAGAAAATAGTAATACTTTAATACAACAAACTGAATTTCCTAAATTTATCTGGACTATGTGGTGGCAAGGAGAAGAGAATGCTCCTGAATTAGTCCAAAGTACACTCTATTATATAAGAAAAATTTGCTGAAACTAATGGATATACAACAGTAGTTATTGATAAAAAAACAATATAGATAAGTATCTCGTAGTTCCTAAATTTGTATATTCAAAGTTAGAAAAAAAGGTAGTTTAGGTTTTGCAAAATTTTTTTCCGATTTAATTCGATTTATGCTAATGGAACAATATGGAGGAATTTGGTTAGATTCAACGATGTATGTTCATCCAGAATTCCCTATTGAAATATTGGAAAGAGAATTTTTCTTCTATAAACCATAATGATAATTCTAATCAATCAATGGATGATAATATAACAAATAAACGCTGGGTTTCATTCTGTTTGAGTGGGGAGAAAGGTAACATTGTTTCTCGAGCAATGCGAGCTTTTTTGTTAGATCAAATTAAAAATAATAAAGTGTTGCCTGATTATTTTATAATCGACTTTGGTTTAGATTATTTGTATGATGAATTTGAAGAAATAAAACAAATAATTAAAAGTATTCCTAGATATTCAAGTCAAGAAGACATTTTTTGGTTGAGAATTCATAGTAGGGATAGTTACGACAAAGCTGAATGGCATGATGAAACGAAAAAAAATCAAATTTTCAAGAGTAGCTATAAAGAAGACGAGACAGTGAAAGATAGTTATTTCGACTATCTTGTAAAAAGAAAGTTATAAAGTAATATGAAAGTTATAAAAAACTATGCTTACAATCTTTCATATCAATTGTTGGTAATTATACTCCCTATTATTACAACACCTTATGTGACGCGGGTTTTTAGTTCTAATGATTTAGGGATATATGGATACTTTAGTTCGATAGTTACTTACTTTGTCTTACTGGCTACTCTTGGAGTTGCTAACTATGGGACTAAGGTCATTTCAGGTCAACGCAAGGAAATTGAAAAAAACTTTTGGGGTATCTATTCCCTGCAACTGGGGGCAACAGTTCTTTCTCTGTCCTTATATAGTGTTCTTTGTCTAACTCTTCCCTTTATGCAAAATCCAGTAGCCTATATTCTAGGTTTAAGTTTGATTTCTAAAGGCTTAGACATATCCTGGCTTTTTCAAGGGTTGGAGGATTTTCGAAAGATTACTGTTCGAAACATCACGGTTAAAATCGTTGGGGTTACCTCTATCTTTCTCTTTGTCAAGTCTGCAAATGATCTTTACCTCTATGTTTTTTTGCTAACCGTATTTGAGCTTTTGGGGCAATTAAGTATGTGGTTGCCTGCTCGAGAGTTTATCGGTAGACTCATTTTGACATAGAATATGCTAGGCATCATTTGAAACCCGTCATCTTATTGTTCCTTCCGCAAGTGGCGATTTCCTTGTATGTTACGCTAGATCGTACCATGCTCGGAGCCTTAGCTTCTACAAAAGATGTAGGGATTTATGATCAGGCTCTAAAGTTGGTAAATATCCTTCTGACCTTGGTAACTTCCTTGGGAAGCGTTATGTTGCCACGCGTTGCGCATTTGTTAGCGACAGGTGATCATAAGGCAGTCAATAAGATGCATGAAATGTCCTTCCTCATTTATAATTTAGTGATTTTTCCAATGATGGCAGGAATCTTGATTGTCAATGATGATTTTGTTCAGTTTTTCCTTGGTCAAGATTTTCAGGATGCACGTTATGCAATTGCTATTATGATCTTTCGTATGTTCTTTATCGGTTGGACCAATATCATGGGAATTCAGATACTGATCCCTCACAATCAAAATAAAGAATTTATGATTTCAACAACAGCCCCCGCAATTATCAGTGTAGGTTTGAACTTACTATTCCTTCCTAAACTTGGCTATATCGGAGCAGCCATTGTTTCTGTTTTGACAGAAGCGCTAGTATGGGCGATACAATTATACTTTACCCGTAGATACCTAAAAGAAGTTCCGATTATGGAATCTATGATAAAAATTGTACTAGCATCCGCTATCATGTATGGCATTCTGCTAGGTTCAAAAACAGTGATACATTTTTCACCAACCCTAAATGTTCTAGCATTTGCAGTGCTTGGTGGAATCATTTATCTTTTTGCAATTCTATCTCTGAAAGTGGTAGATGTAAAAGAATTAAAACAAATGATTGGGAAAAAATAGAATGCATAAAACTCGGAACATTAATTTAGATTTAATAAAAGTGCTTGCATGTGTTGGAGTTGTTTTACTTCATACAACAATGATTGGATTTAAAGAAACAGGTTCTTGGAATCTTTTGGCGTATTTATATTACTTAGGTACTTACTCTATACCTCTGTTTTTTATGGTCAATGGTTATTTATTGTTAGGAAAGAAGGATATAACCTATTCTTACATACTGCAGAAAGTAAAATGGATTCTAATAACAGTGTCATCATGGACTTTTATCGTTTGGTTGTTTAAACGAGATTTTGCAGTTAATCCTGTAAAAAAAATTATTGGTTCGATGGTGCAAAAAGGTTATTTCTTTCAGTTTTGGTTTTTTGGTGCACTAATACTGATCTATTTATGTTTGCCGATTTTGAAAAAATTTTTAAATTCAAAAAGAAGATATTTATTCATGCTGTCTTTCTTTGTGGCTATTGGTTTAATTTTTGAGTTGTCAAATATTATACTTCAAATGCCATTGCAGTCATACATTATACAAACCTTTAGGTTATGGACGTGGTTCTTCTACTATATTTTAGGAGGTTTGGTTGCGCAATTCGATAAAGATATTATAAAAAATGCCTTTAAGAGATGGATGAAAATAGTTAGCATACTTTTAGTATTGATTTCACCAGTAATACTATTTTTCATAGCAAAGACCATTTACCATAATCTTTTTGCTGAATATTTTTATGATATTCTATTTGTAAAGATTGTAACTTTAGGTATCTTCTTGACGGTATTCACACTTGATTTGAATGGAGATAAGAGTAAATGGATCGTTTACCTCTCTAATCAAACGATGGGTGTTTTTATAATACACACCTACGTAATGAAGATTTTGGAAAAACTAATTGGTTTCAGTTTTACAGGAGCATATTTACTTTTTCCTATTTTTACTTTTGTTGTAAGCTTTCTTGCTGTTGGAATTTTAATGAAAATTCCTTATTTCAATCGAATCGTCAAATTATAAAAAGGAGATTAACTATGTACGATTATCTTATCGTTGGAGCTGGTTTGTCTGGAGCAATCTTTGCACACGAAGCTACAAAACGTGGAAAAAAAGTAAAAGTGATTGACAAGCGTGATCACATTGGTGGAAATATCTACTGTGAAAATGTTGAAGGTATCAACGTCCACAAGTACGGGGCCCACATTTTCCATACTTCAAACAAAAAAGTTTGGGACTATGTCAACCAGTTTGCTGAGTTTAACAACTATATCAACTCACCGGTGGCTAACTACAAGGGGAGCCTCTACAATCTTCCTTTCAATATGAACACCTTCTATGCTATGTGGGGGACAAAAACTCCTCAAGAAGTCAAAGATAAAATTGCGCAACAAACTGCTGATATGAAGAATGTTGAGCCTAAAAACTTAGAAGAACAAGCTATTAAGTTAATCGGTCCGGACATCTATGAAAAACTGATTAAGGGCTATACCGAAAAACAATGGGGACGTTCTGCAACAGATCTTCCACCGTTTATTATCAAGCGTCTTCCAGTTCGTTTGACCTTTGATAATAACTACTTTAATGACCGTTACCAGGGTATTCCAATCGGTGGCTATAATGTCATTATCGAAAATATGCTGAAAGATGTTGAAGTAGAACTTGGAGTTGACTTTTTTGCCAATCGTCAGGAATTAGAAGCTTCTGCTGAGAAAGTTGTCTTTACAGGGATGATTGACCAGTACTTTGACTACAAGCATGGGGAATTGGAATATCGTAGTCTTCGATTCGAACATGAAGTTTTGGATGAAGAAAATCATCAAGGAAATGCCGTGGTTAACTATACGGAACGTGAGATTCCTTATACTCGTATCATCGAACACAAGCATTTCGAATACGGAACGCAAGAAAAGACAGTCATTACTCGTGAGTACCCAGCTGATTGGAAACGTGGAGATGAGCCATATTACCCAATCAATGATGAGAAAAACAATGCCATGTTTGCAAAATATAAAGCAGAAGCGGAGGCTAATAATAAAGTCATCTTCTGTGGTCGTTTAGCAGACTATAAATACTACGATATGCATGTGGTTATTGAGCGTGCTCTTGAGGTTGTGGAGAAAGAATTTAAACATGACTAAAAGGAGAATTAGTTGGGTTGATTAATGAAAGGATTCTTGTCAACCATAGTGTATGCATAGATAGCTAGTAAAAGGAGAAGAATAAATTGTTCTTCTCCTTTTTCATATAATGAATGAAAATATGTATACTTTAAGAGTAATAAAGATACGAAAAATAAGGGAATTGTGCTTGAATGAATTAATAAATGGAGTAGTTGCTATTTTCAAGTTAGGCATAGAAATAAGATTGAAAAAAAATTCAAGAAAAAGCTTGTGTAAATGTTAGAAAATTTGAGCACGAATGTATTTTTTGTGTTATAATATTCTGTGAGTAGTTATGCCTTGGTGTAGCTATTAAAAATAGAAGTGTGAAACTTGGAAGATAGAGAGGACGCAGTGTAATGACTAGGAATGGTTTTTTTACAGGCTTAGATATCGGAACTAGCTCTATTAAAGTGTTGGTTGCAGAGCTTGTAAATGGTGAAGTAAATGTAATTGGCGTAAGCAATGCCAAAAGTAAAGGTGTCAAAGATGGGATTATCGTTGACATCGAAGCAGCAGCGACTGCTATTAAGTCTGCAATTTCTCAAGCAGAAGAAAAAGCAGGGATTTCAATTAAGTCTGTAAACGTTAGTTTGCCAGCTAATTTGTTGCAAGTTGAGCCAACTCAAGGCATGATTCCAGTGACATCAGACACCAAGGAAATTACGGATCAAGACGTTGAGAACGTAGTTAAATCAGCCTTGACTAAAAGTATGACTCCAGACCGTGAAGTCATCACCTTTATCCCAGAGGAATTTGTCGTAGATGGATTCCAAGGAATTCGTGATCCTCGTGGTATGATGGGCGTGCGTTTGGAAATGCGCGGTCTCTTGTATACTGGTCCACGTACTATCCTCCACAATCTTCGTAAAACTGTTGAGCGTGTTGGAGTTCAAATTGATAACGTGATTATTTCACCTCTTGCAATGGTTCATTCAGTCTTGAACGAAGGTGAACGCGAGTTTGGTGCGACTGTTATTGACATGGGTGGTGGCCAAACGACTGTTGCCACTGTTCGCAACCAAGAACTTCAATACACAAATGTCAACCAAGAGGGTGGCGACTATGTCACAAAAGACATCTCTAAAGTTCTTAGGACTTCTAAGAAAATTGCAGAAGGTCTAAAACTGAACTACGGGGAAGCTTATCCACCGCTAGCTAGCAAGGAAACCTTCCAAGTTGAAGTGATCGGTGAGGTTGAACCCGTTGAAGTGACTGAGGAATACTTGGCTGAGATTATTTCAGCAAGACTTAAGCACATTTTTGAGCAAATTAAGCAAGACTTGGAAAGACGTCACCTACTAGACTTGCCAGGGGGTATTGTCTTAATTGGTGGAAATGCCCTTCTTCCAGGTGTTGTTGAATTAGCCCAAGAAGTATTTGGAGTACGTGTTAAGTTATTCGTGCCAAATCAAGTTGGTATTCGCAACCCTGCTTTTGCTCATGTCATCAGCTTGTCAGAATTCGCTGGCAGCCTTACTGAAGTGAATGTTTTGGCACAACGAGCAATTCGAGGCGACCAAAGTTTACGCAATCAACCGATTGATTTTAGAAATTCAGCTCAACCAGTTTCACCTGTTTCTCCACGATCAGTATTTAATACAGTGACACCTTCTGAGCCTGAAACAACTCAATCTGTTGAACCAGTAGCTCCTCTTCAATCAGAAGAAAAGAGCAAGGGTAAATTGACGGATCGTTTCCGTAGCTTGATTGGAAGTATGTTTGACGAATAAAATAGAGGAATATAAATATGACATTTTCATTTGATACAGCAGCTGCACAAGGTGCAGTAATTAAAGTAATCGGTGTCGGTGGTGGCGGTGGAAATGCCATCAACCGTATGGTTGACGAAGGCGTTTCTGGCGTTGAGTTTATCGCAGCCAACACAGATGTGCAGGCTTTGAGCAGTACAAAAGCTGAGACAGTTATCCAGCTTGGCCCTAAATTGACTCGTGGACTTGGTGCAGGAGGACAACCTGAGGTTGGTCGTAAAGCTGCAGAAGAGAGCGAAGAAGTATTGACAGAAGCAATCAGCGGTGCGGACATGGTCTTCATTACTGCTGGTATGGGTGGTGGTTCTGGTACAGGAGCTGCACCAGTTATCGCTCGTATTGCAAAAAGTCTCGGAGCTTTGACAGTAGGTGTTGTCACTCGTCCATTTGGCTTTGAAGGAAGCAAACGTGGACAATTTGCCATCGAAGGGATTAACGAACTTCGTGAGCATGTTGATACACTCTTGATTATCTCAAACAACAACTTGCTAGAGATTGTTGACAAGAAGACTCCACTTCTTGAAGCGTTGAGTGAAGCAGATAACGTCCTTCGTCAAGGTGTACAAGGGATTACAGATTTGATTACAAATCCTGGCTTGATCAACTTGGACTTTGCAGACGTTAAGACTGTTATGGCTAACAAAGGAAATGCCCTTATGGGTATTGGTATCGGTAGCGGTGAAGAACGTGTTGTAGAAGCTGCTCGTAAAGCAATCTACTCACCACTTCTTGAAACAACTATCGATGGAGCAGAAGATGTGATTGTCAACGTAACTGGTGGCTTGGACTTGACTTTGATTGAAGCTGAAGAAGCATCAGAAATTGTTAACCAAGCAGCTGGGCACGGTGTTAACATCTGGCTTGGAACATCTATTGATGAGACAATGAAAGACGAAATCCGTGTGACTGTTGTTGCGACAGGAGTACGTCAGGATAAAGTTGAGAAAGTTGTAACTGCTCAACCACGCCAAGCAACACACCGTGAACCTGCTCGAACTAGCCATGCACAAACTTTTGATCGTAATTTTGATATGGCTGATACAGCAGAAATTCCAACTCCAAGCTATCGCCGCCAAGAAGCACCAAAGACATCAGCCTTTGGCGACTGGGACTTGAGACGCGACGCCATCGTTCGTCAAGGAGAGCCAGTTGTTTCTCCAGTAGAACGCTTTGAAGTTCCAGCAGCGATAGATGAAGACGAGTTGGAAACTCCACCATTCTTTAAAAATCGTTAATGAAGATGAATTTAAAAGAAAATAGGAACCTTGTTTTTCAACAGATATCGAGTGCAGTTCAGGAAGCCGGTCGTGAAAACGATTCGGTTTCTGTGATTGCGGTGACCAAATATGTAGATGTTGAAACAGCCTCAGCTTTGGTTTCGCAAGGAGTGCAGCACATTGGTGAGAACCGTGTTGATAAATTTCTTGACAAGTATCATGCTCTGAGTGATAAAAATCTTACCTGGCATTTGATTGGAACCTTACAGAGACGTAAAGTCAAGGAAGTGATTTCTTATGTGGATTATTTTCATGCTTTAGATTCCCTAAAGCTAGCTCAGGAAATTCAAAAACGAGCGGACCACAAAATTAAGTGCTTTTTGCAAGTAAATATCTCCCAGGAAGAGAGCAAGCATGGCTTTTCGAAAGAAGAATTGTTAGCCCTTTTGCCAGAACTCTCACAATTAGATCAGATTGAGTACGTTGGATTGATGACCATGGCTCCATTTGAAGCAACGAGTCAAGAGTTACTTGAGATATTTAAAGAAACGCAAGAATTGCAAAAATACATTCAAGAAAAACATCTCCCTAATATGCCGATGACCGAACTAAGTATGGGTATGAGTCGGGACTTCAAAGAAGCGATTCAATGTGGTTCAACTTTCGTTCGAATCGGTACAGCATTTTTTAAGTAGGAAATAACCATGTCACTAAAAGATAAATTTGATAAGTTTATAGATTATTTCACTGAAGATGGAGAAGAGGTGGCACCAAACGTTACTGAATTAAAGTCTGAACAAACCTTAACTTCAGTTTCGGCTCCAAAGGAAGAACTTCCAAGAGCTCAACAGTCACCACAATCTTCACAAGTGAATGCTAAAGAAAAAAATATTACCCGCCTTCATGCTCGTCAGCAAGAATTAGCGATGCAAAGCCATCGTAGTACAGAAAAGGTAACCATTGATGTTCGCTATCCTCGTCGCTACGAAGATGCAACAGATATTGTTGACTTGTTGGCAGGTAACGAAAGTATTCTAATTGACTTCCAATATATGACTGAAGTACAAGCGCGTCGTTGTCTAGATTATTTAGATGGTGCTCGCCATGTGCTTGCTGGTGAATTAAGAAAGGTTGCTAATACTATGTACCTTTTGACACCAGTAGGAGTTGTGGTTAATATTGAAGACATTCGCTTGCCTGACGGTTCTCACGGTGAAGAGTTTGATTTTGATATGAAGAGAAATCGAGTGAAGTAATGATTTTTCTAATTCGTTTTATACATAATGCTGCAACTATCTATTCTTGGATACTTGTAGCTTTTGCTCTCTTATCTTGGTTTCCCAATGCCTATGAGACAGCACTAGGTCGTTTCTTGACTAGCTTAGTCAAACCGATTCTTCAACCCTTGAGACGTCTGCCGCTCAGTATTGGTGGTGTTGATTTTTCAGTCTGGGTGGCTGTTCTTTTAGTTCATTTGCTTGGAAACTATCTGATTCGTTTTCTTTATATGTTAGCATGAGCAAAGATATTTACCAGCATTTCTCAGTCGAGGATATTCCTTTCATTGATAAAGGTTTGGAGTGGATTAGGCAGGTTGAAGAACACTATGCTCCCATCCTAACTCCCTTTATCAATCCTCATCAGGTCTTTATATTAAAGACATTGGGAAATCATCATGGGATTCAAGTTTTTTCAAGCAATGATTTTGTACCTAGCGAGTATAGTCGTGTGCTTCTTGCACCAGATTATTTCATACCGACTTTGACCGATTTTGAAATGGAATTACTTGAGATTGTTTATTCTAGTAAGTTTGACCAATTGACACATTCCAAGATTTTAGGAACTGTTCTGAATCGTCTGGGAATTGATCGCAAGCTCTTTGGTGATATATTGGTAACGGAAAGTAGAGCGCAAATCATTGTGGACCAAAAATTCACTTCTCTCTTTCAAGATGGGATTCAAAAGATTGCCAGATTACCTGTCAAACTAGAAGTCATATCTTTTGAAGAATTAGTAGAAGCCGAGAGTGACTATCAGGAAAAGGAAATTTTAGTTCCGAGTATGCGCTTGGATGCTTTCTTGTCAAATGTTTTGAAATTGTCTCGTTCCCAAACGGCTGATTTACTAGAAAGAAAATACGTTCAGGTAAATTACCATCTGGTTGAAAAGTCTGACTATCAAGTTAAGTTAGGTGATTTAGTAAGTGTTAGACGCTTTGGTCGGATTATCTTACTCAAAGAAAATGGTCAAACAAAGAAAGATAAGAAAAAAATAACAGTCCAATTACTACTAAGTAAGTGAGAAGAAAAATGTCGATTACGCCACAAGAAATTATTGATAAAGCTTTCTCCATTAAATTCAGAGGCTATAATAAGGAAGAAGTTGACGAATTTTTGGATAAGATTTATTTTGACTATGAGGAATTAGTCCGTTACAAGGATGAAACTGAAGTTTTTATTAAAAGATTAGAAGAACGTCTTTCGTCTTTTACTGATGATTTTCCTAAGAGAACAGTGACAAACGAGGAAGAACCAGAACCATTGAATGATTCTATTTTTTATTAAGTAAGTGAGGAAAACTATGGCAATTACATCGTTAGAAATCAAGGATAAAAAGTTTAGTAGCAAATTTAGAGGATTTGACCCTGAAGAAGTTGATGAGTTTTTAGATATTGTCGTTCGTGATTATGAAATGCTAGTTCGTAGTAATTATGAAAAAGAGCAACATATAAAAAACTTAGAAGAACGTTTATCATATTTTGATGAAATCAAAGATTCTTTGAGCCAATCTGTATTGATTGCTCAAGATACTGCTGAACGCGTCAAGCAATCTGCTAATGAACGCTCTCAAAATATCATCAAACAGGCTGAGCAAGATGCGCAGCGTCTACTTGACGAAGCTAAGTACAAGGCTAATGAAATCTTGCGTCAAGCTACGGATAATGCTAAGAAGGTTGCTGTAGAGACGGAAGAATTGAAGAACAAGAGTCGTGTCTTCCATCAACGTTTGAAATCTACGATTGAAAGTCAATTGGCTATTGTAGACTCATCTGACTGGGAAGAAATTTTGCGTCCTACAGCTACTTACTTACAAACAAGTGATGAAGCCTTTAAGGAAGTTGTCGGGGAAGTTTTAGGTGAAGATGTTTCTGCCTACCATGATGAAGAACCAATTGACATGACTCGTCAGTTTTCACCAGAGGAAGTAGCAGATCTCCAAGCCCGCATTGAAGCAGCTAATCGAGAATTGGCTGAATCACAAAAAGAAACAGCGCCGGATACTGCTAGCTCAGTAGTAGAAGGAGTCGTTTCTTCAAATCAAGATTCTCAACCAACACCCTTGACAGAATCTATTGAACTTTTATAAGAAATAAAATCTGAGAACAAGATCTAATTAAACATATTTTCAGCGAGTAGGAGATGGTGGAAGTCCTACAATCCCTGTTGATTAGATTATCCTCTCAAGTTATCAAGTCTGAAGTTAGTAGGATTTGACGTTGCCCACGTTACGGGAAAAGAGGGAGAAAGACTAGGTCTTTTTCCGAACAAAGGTGGTACCACGATTTTCGTCCTTTTTGCGAGTCGTGGTTTTTATTTTGTCTATATAATAAAGGAGATTTCATGAAACTTAAAGAAACTTTGAATCTAGGGAAAACTGACTTCCCAATGCGTGCAGGACTTCCAACCAAAGAGCCAGTTTGGCAAAAAGAGTGGGAAGAAGCAAAATTGTACCAACGTCGTCAAGAGTTGAATGAAGGGAAACCTCATTTCACTTTGCATGATGGACCCCCATACGCTAACGGGAACATCCACGTTGGTCATGCTATGAACAAGATCTCTAAAGATATCATTGTTCGTTCGAAATCGATGTCAGGATTTTACGCACCATACATTCCAGGTTGGGATACTCATGGTCTGCCAATCGAGCAAGTCTTGGCAAAACAAGGTGTCAAACGCAAAGAGATGGATTTGGTTGAATACTTGAAACTTTGCCGTGAATACGCTCTCTCTCAAGTAGATAAACAACGTGAAGACTTTAAACGTTTGGGTGTTTCAGGTGACTGGGAAAATCCGTATGTAACACTGACTCCTGACTATGAAGCAGCCCAAATCCGTGTCTTTGGTGAAATGGCTAACAAAGGCTATATCTACCGTGGAGCAAAGCCAGTTTACTGGTCATGGTCATCTGAGTCAGCACTTGCTGAAGCGGAAATTGAATACCATGACTTGGTTTCAACATCCCTTTACTATGCCAACAAGGTTAAAGATGGAAAAGGTGTCCTAGACACAGATACTTACATTGTTGTCTGGACAACAACACCATTCACTATCACAGCTTCTCGTGGTTTGACCGTTGGTGCGGATATTGATTACGTCTTGGTACAACCAGCTGGCGAAACCCGTAAGTTTGTGGTTGCTTCAGAATTGTTGAACAGCTTATCTGAGAAATTCGGTTGGGCGGATGTTCAAGTTTTGGCAACTTACCGTGGACAAGACCTCAACCACATCGTGACAGAACACCCATGGGATACAGCAGTAGATGAGCTTGTTATCCTTGGTGATCACGTTACAACAGACTCTGGTACAGGTATCGTCCATACAGCCCCTGGTTTTGGTGAGGACGACTACAATGTCGGTATTGCTAATGGTCTAGAAGTTGCCGTAACTGTTAACGAACGCGGTATCATGATGGCTAATGCTGGTGCTGAGTTTGAAGGTCAATTCTATGACAAGGTTGTTCCAACTGTCATTGAAACTTGGTGATTTGCTTCTTGCTCAAGAAGAAATCTCTCACTCATACCCATTTGACTGGCGTACGAAAAAACCAATCATCTGGCGTGCAGTTCCCCAATGGTTTGCCTCAGTTTCAAAATTCCGTCAAGACATCTTAGATGAAATTGAAAAAGTAAAATTCCACTCAGAATGGGGTAAAGTCCGTCTTTACAATATGATTCGTGACCGTGGTGACTGGGTTATCTCTCGTCAACGTGCTTGGGGTGTGCCACTTCCAATCTTCTATGCAGAAGATGGGACACCAATCATGACAGCTGAAACGATTGAGCATGTGGCTCAACTCTTTGAAGAGCATGGTTCCATCATCTGGTGGGAACGTGATGCCAAAGACCTCTTGCCAGAAGGATTTACACATCCAGGTTCACCAAATGGCGAGTTCAAGAAAGAAACAGACATCATGGATGTATGGTTCGACTCAGGTTCATCATGGAATGGTGTCGTGGTCAACCGTCCAGAACTCAAATACCCAGCTGACCTCTATCTTGAAGGTTCAGACCAATATCGTGGTTGGTTCAACTCATCTCTCATCACATCTGTTGCCAATCATGGCGTAGCACCATACAAACAAATCTTGTCACAAGGTTTTGCCCTTGATGGTAAAGGTGAGAAGATGTCTAAATCTCTTGGGAATACAATTGCCCCAAGCGATGTTGAAACAATTTGGTGCGGAAATCTTGCGTCTCTGGGTAACAAGTGTTGACTCAAGCAACGACGTGCGTATCTCTATGGATATCTTGAGCCAAGTCTCTGAAACTTACCGTAAGATCCGTAACACTCTTCGTTTCTTGATTGCTAATACATCTGACTTTAACCCAACTCAAGATGCAGTGGCTTACGAAGAACTACGTTCAGTTGACAAGTACATGACTATCCGCTTTAACCAGCTTGTTAAGACCATTCGTGATGCTTATGCAGACTTCGAATTCTTGACAATTTACAAGGCCTTGGTGAACTTTATCAACGTTGATTTGTCAGCCTTCTACCTTGATTTTGCCAAAGATGTTGTTTACATTGAAGGTGCAAAATCACTGGAACGCCGTCAAATGCAAACGGTATTCTATGACATCCTTGTCAAAATTACTAAGCTCTTGACTCCAATTCTTCCTCATACTGCGGAAGAAATCTGGTCATATCTTGAATTTGAAGCAGAAGACTTCGTTCAATTGTCAGAATTGCCAGAAGCGGAAACTTTTGCTAACCAAGAAGAAATCTTGGACACATGGGCAGCCTTTATGGACTTCCGTGGACAAGCTCAAAAAGCCTTGGAAGAAGCTCGTAATGCCAAAGTTATCGGTAAATCACTTGAAGCTCACTTGACTATTTATCCAAACGAAGTAGTGAAAACTCTACTCGCAGCAGTAAACAGCAATGTGGCTCAACTTTTGATCGTGTCAGACTTGACCATCGCAGAAGGACCAGCTCCAGAATCTGCTGTTAGCTTCGAAGATGTAGCCTTCACAGTTGAACGCGCTGCAGGTGAAGTATGTGACCGTTGCCGTCGTATCGACCCAACAACAGCAGAACGCAGCTACCAGGCAGTCATCTGTGACCACTGTGCAAGTGTCGTAGAAGAAAACTTTGCAGATGCAGTCGCAGAAGGCTTTGAAGTCAAATAATTTTATATAAGAGATTTTTTTAGGTTCTTTTCTACCATTTGTCAAGTATATCAAGGGCCTTAAGTAAAAAAAGAGATAAGACAGTAGCTATTCTGAGGTTACTGTCTTATTTACCACTTATTGATCCATAAAAGGGCATGCTAAAAACCACCTCATCTGGTATTTTTTGAAACAAGGTATTATAATAATACGGCATAGATAGCCTTATCGATTTTGGGTCAAAGAGTAATCGTAAAGTTTGTTATACGTAATGAGGTAATACATTGTTCGAATGAGACGATGTATAGAGGCAATCGCATGTGGCTTGGTTGAAGCTATTTTCGATTGTCTTTTTCGTTTCTCATAAAAGTCGGCGATATGGCAGGGATTAGTATGACTAGCTGAAGCGATGTTATGAATGCACTTGAACAATATTTTTCTGGCATAGGGATTACCTCGTTTAGTAATGTGTTCCTTGGCGAGAAAGTTCCCAGATTCATAGTGTCTCAGGTCAATGCCAATAAAAGCGTTGATTTGATTGGTAGACTGAAAGCAACGAATATCTCCCAATTCGCCAATGATAGATGTCGCTGTGATTTCTGCGATTCCAGGAATTGACCGTAAGATGTCATACTCTGGTAAAGGCTGAGCTAGAGCTACCATGTCGTCTAAGACAACCTGTCTGCGTTCAGAAAGACGAAGCCATTCTTTTGCATAGTAACGAACCTCTTCAAGTATTGGAGATATTTTCTTGACCGCACAAAAAGATTGTTTAGCGAGTTTTATAAGTTTATCAGTCAGGTAAGCAATACGCTTCTCAGAGATGCGTTTGGGGGTAGATTGACGGATAATCTCACACAAGTTACTTTGAGATAGGCTTAATACAAACTCTTTGCATGGAAAAGCCATCACTAAATTCCAATATTGCTCTCCAGTTGGTGTGGATAATAGATTTTCCAACTCAGGAAAGGTGACTTGTAAGACCTTGTGTAGACGGTTTTTAGCTCTAACAATGTCTTCTGTAAGATTTTGATAGAAACGGCTTAAATCACGCAGGTGTTGATAAACTTCTTCCTGCGCATAAGTTGGTTTACGATTGAGTATAAATTGAGAATGAGCCAACTTTTCAGCGTCAATTTTGTCTGTTTTACGAACTCGCAGACTGTCCAGTTGCTTCTTAGCTTCCAGAGGATTCAGCTGTGTATAAGCGTAGCCGTATTCCTCAAGAAAGGCTCGAAGACGCCGAGAATAGACACCAGTAGTTTCAAATATAATCTCAGGGTTATGAACAGTTTTCAAGTCATTCAAAAGACGATTGAAGCCAATGGCGTCATTGAGCATAGTGTATCCATGAATCTTCTCACCGTTGACTAAAATTGCCACCTCAGAACTTGCCTTACTCACATCAATCCCAAATACTGTACGCATGATATTACCTCTTTTGTCTTGAATAACTCTGTGTTTTAGTGATTTTATTTTCAATACGCGACGTCTAGCGTTCCACATACTTTGATCAAATTCCACCTAAAACAGGTGTCTTGCCAGTTTGTCAAGCGACGTCTAGCGCCAAAGAGCTCTACGACTTTACAAGACAATAAAGAAAAAGTAGTGAGTACTCTCTCCCGTCGGAGATTTTCTCACTACTAATCTTAGTATGTTTTCTACAACAAAATAGACTCTATAATTCCTATGGTGGTTTTACCCACTACAGAAATTATAGAGCCTTTTTTGATTGAACTGTTTAATAGAAAAAGTGGTAAATAGTCAGTGTTTAAACTGTTCAAAAGGTCGTTAATTGAAGTGGAGGAATTTATATTGAGTATCATTAGTGTAGTTACTATAAAATAAAAGTTGACTCTTTATTTTTAAAATATCGAGATAGAGCCTTGTAACCTAAGCAAACAAAAAAGAGGTTGGGACAAAAAGATCCCGACCTCACTTTTTATTAGCAATCAAACTTTGACGCGGTAGCTGATTGAACTTTTTGTTCGTCTTTTAGACTCCAAAAAGCTCCTAATCATCCTCGCGGGGCTGGGACTACGAAATCGAGACTTTGTCTATCGATTTCTGTCCCACCGCCTTTTTAAAATAGAATGGAGCCGGTGGGAGTCGAACCCACGTCCAAACACCTGCTAACATATTTGTCTACAACCATAGGTTATGTATTATTTTAACAGCCCCTCGACACATAACTCAAGCCTAGGAACTGCGAGTCTATAAATCTCTTATCAAACTGCTAGACAAAGTTTGATCGTATCTCGCTAATAATAAGACCTGTCATTGAACACGAGCAATCCAAATCGGGTCACGCCTGCTGGTTTTTAGGCAGCTAGAGCGTAAGAAGTGTTATTTTTTGCAGTTATATTTAACTGAGCGTTTACGTCGCCACACGAGTCGCAAAATATGCCTCATAATGCCTGTCGAATCCGTAACGACCCCAAAAGACAATACAATTATTATACCTTATCTGAGTGGAAAATGCAAAAGTCAAGTAAAAGAATGGAATGACGTTTTGGCATGTATATGTGCTATAAGTGGCTATTTAGAGCGATTAAGAGTCATCAAGTTAGTAAGAAAATCAAGAGAAAAACTGGAAATCATGTTATAATAAAAAGATAGAATCGTAAGAAAGAGTGGATGATTTTTTTGATAATTCCTACTTATAATTGGCAATTTGCTCCGCAAGTTGAGGATGCGGATTTTACAAAGATAGCAAAGAAAGCTGGTTTGGGCCCTGAAGTAGCTCGTTTGTTATTTGAACGAGGTATCAAAGATGAGACCAGTCTGAAAAAATTTTTAGAACCTTCTTTGGATGATTTGCATGATCCCTACCTTCTGCATGATATGGAAAAAGCAGTAGAGCGGATTCGTCAGGCTATTGAGCAAGGGGAGTTGATTCTCATTTACGGGGACTACGATGCGGATGGGATGACTTCGGCTTCCATTGTCAAGGAGAGTTTAGAACAGTTAGGGGCGGAGTGTCTGGTCTATCTTCCCAATCGCTTTACGGATGGTTATGGTCCAAATGCCAGTGTCTACAAATATTTCATCGAACAGCAGGGGGTGTCTTTGATTGTGACGGTGGACAATGGTGTGGCTGGTCACGAGGCTATTGATCTGGCTCAGTCTATGGGAGTGGATGTCATTGTGACCGATCATCATTCTATGCCTGAAGTTTTGCCAGATGCCTATGCTATTATTCATCCTGAACATCCAGGGGCGGACTATCCTTTCAAGCATCTAGCTGGTTGTGGTGTCGCTTTTAAGTTGGCTTGTGCCCTTTTGGAAGAAGTGCAGGTTGAGTTGTTAGACTTGGTTGCTATCGGTACAATTGCCGATATGGTCAGCTTGACGGACGAAAATCGCATCATGGTCCAGTATGGTCTTGAGATCTTGCGCAATACCCAACGAATGGGTCTGCAAGAAATGTTTGAAATCGCTGGGATTTCAAGTAGCGATGTGACAGAAGAGACGGTTGGTTTTCAGTTAGCACCTCGTTTAAATGCCCTAGGACGCTTGGATGATCCCAATCCAGCTATTGATTTGTTGACTGGATTTGACGATGAGGAAGTGCATGAAATCGCTCTTTTGATTCATCAAAAGAATGAAGAACGTAAGGAAATTGTTCAGTCGATTTACGATGAAGCTAAAGGTATGGTGGATCCTGAGAAAAGTGTTCAAGTTTTGGCTAAGGAAGGCTGGAATCCGGGAGTTCTTGGAATTGTAGCTGGGCGCTTGCTTGAAGAACTGGGTCAGACAGTCATTGTCTTGAATATCGAAGATGGACGCGCCAAAGGTAGCGCTCGCAGCATAGAAGCAGTTGATATCTTTGAAGCTTTGGATCCACATCGCGAACTTTTTATCGCCTTTGGTGGTCATGCAGGCGCTGCAGGTATGACCCTTGAAGTGGATAAGTTGGAAGTCTTATCTGATCTTTTGGAAGCCTATATCCGAGAAAAAGGTGCTGATGTCCAAGGGAAAAACAATCTATTTTTAGACGAAGAACTGGATTTAGAGACCTTGAGTTTGGAGACGGTGAAAAGTTTTGAGCGTCTAGCTCCTTTTGGGATGGATAACCAAAAACCAGTCTTCTATATTCGAGATTTTCAAGTTGAAAATGCTCGCGTTATGGGAGCTGGTAATGCTCATCTCAAGCTGAAAATTTCCAAAGGAGAGGCTAGTTTTGAGGTGGTCGCTTTTGGTCAAGGAAAATGGGCGACTGAGTTTTCGCAGACTAAACAACTGGAATTAGCGGTGACTCTCTCTGTCAACCAATGGAATGGACAAACAACCTTGCAATTGATGATGGTTGACGCCCGTGTTGAAGGTATCCAGCTCTTTAACATCCGTGGTAAGAATGCCCTGTTACCAGAAGGTGTACCTGTTTTGGACTTTACGCAAGAGTTGCCTGATGTGACCTCTTGTTCAGCTATTGTCATAAAAAATATCCCTGAGGATATATCTCTCCTTAAGAAAATCTGTCAGGAGCAGGAATTTTCTGCTATTTACTTTAAAAATGATATAGCTAAGGCTTACTACTTGACGGGATATGGAACGAGAGAGCAGTTTGCAAAATTGTATAAAACCATCTATCAGTTCCCAGAGTTTGATATTCGCTATAAACTCAAAGATTTGGCGGCCTATCTCAAGATTGAGCAAATTCTATTAGTCAAAATGATTCAGATATTTGAAGAGCTTGGCTTTGTGACCATTGAGAATGGCGTCATGAGGGTGAATAAAGAGGCTGAAAAGCGCGATATAGCTGAAAGTCAAATTTATCAAAAACTGAAACAAACTGTCAAAGAGCAAGAGATTATGGCGCTTGGAACAGTCCAGGAAATCTATGATTTCTTGATGGAAAAAGTGAATAGAGATCGAAAGAGTTGGCTTGCTGACTCTTTTTTGTTTGCTAACAAAAACCTCTTCAATGAAAGGAATTTAGTGCTATAATGAGAGGAGTGAAGGACTGTTGAACCTTGTTGAAGAAAGTTATACTCTTTGAAAATCTCTTCAAACCACGTCAGCTTTATCTGCAACCTCAAAGCGGTGCTTTGAGCAACCTGCGGCTAGCTTCCTAGTTTGCTCTTTGATTTTCATTGAGTATTAGTATCAAAAGTACCAGAGAAGTTAGTCGGAGTAGAGAATGGATAAAGAGAAGAAAAAGAAATTACTGGCAGAGTATAAGCAGCAACAGAAGAAAGAATTTGAAGCTAGTTTACCGATACCAAGGGAGACCTTTTTAGATTTGTTTGATTTTTTGGATCAGGAGTTAGAGTCGCTGACTTGTCCTGCTGATTTTACCTTGACTATATCCTTTCTAAAAGGGCGTGATTTATACTCTTCGAAAATCAAATTCAAACCGCGTCAACGTCACCTTGCCGTACTTAAGTACAGCCTGCGGCTAGTTTCCTAGTTTGCTCTTTGATTTTCATTGAGTATTAGAAGTGGAAGTGATTTTGGGATTTTTAGAAGCAAATGGAGCCTACTGTGACTGCGAAGTCCTTTATAATGTTGCTGACTTATTTGAAGATTAGACAGGATGGGAGCACCAATTGTTTCATTTGTTCCTCTTATTAGTGCTACTTTGTCCGTTATTGAACGGAAAGAGATAGTTGAAGTGCGATTATCTGTAAGATTCATTTTGAAAATTAGTAAAAAAATGGTATAATGAATGGAAAAGATTCGGCTGAAAGTGAATGGGACTTTCAGAAAAAGAGAGCTTTTAAAGCTCTACAAACAGTTGAAGTGACTATTCGGAGGAAAAATGAATACTATTAAATTAACAACACTTGGGGGTGTACGTGAAAATGGTAAGAACATGTACATCGCAGAAATTAACGACTCGATTTTTGTATTAGATGCAGGTTTGAAATATCCTGAAAATGAACAGTTGGGTGTCGATGTCGTTATTCCCAACATGGACTATTTGTTTGAAAATAGCGACCGTATTGCTGGGGTTTTCTTAACACACGGGCATGCGGATGCGATTGGCGCCCTCCCTTATCTCTTGGCAGAAGCTAAGGTTCCTGTATTTGGCTCAGAGTTGACTATCGAACTGGCCAAACTCTTTGTTAAGGGAAATGACAGTGTCAAGAAATTTGATGATTTCCATGTGATTGATGAAAATACAGAGATTGATTTTGGCGGAACGGTAGTGTCCTTCTTCCGTACAACTCACTCTATTCCAGAAAGTTTGGGTGTGGTCTTGAAAACATCTGAAGGCAACATCGTCTATACAGGGGATTTCAAGTTTGACCAAACGGCTAGTGAATCTTACGCCACTGACTTTGGGCGTTTGGCAGAGATTGGTCGCGAAGGGGTCTTGGCTTTGCTTAGTGACTCAGCAAATGCAGATAGCAATATCCAAGTAGCTAGTGAAAATGAAGTTGGTGTAGAAATCACGCAAACCATTTCTGACTGGGATGGACGTATCATCGTTGCTGCAGTTGCAAGTAACCTTTCTCGTATCCAGCAAGTTTTTGATGCAGCCGCGGAGACAGGGCGCCGTGTTGTTTTGACAGGATTTGATATTGAAAATATCGTCCGTACAGCGATTCGCTTAAAAAAATTGTCTCTAGCAAGTGAAAATCTTTTGATTAAGCCAAAAGATATGTCGCGTTTTGAAGATCATGAATTAATTATCCTTGAAACTGGACGTATGGGTGAACCCATTAACGGCTTACGCAAGATGTCTATCGGTCGTCACCGTTATGTTGAAATCAAAGAAGGTGACCTAGTTTATATCGTTACAACACCATCAATCGCCAAGGAAGCAGTGATGGCACGCGTGGAAAATATGGTCTACCAAGCAGGTGGAGTTGTCAAGCCAATTACTCATAGCTTGCGTGTGTCAGGACATGGGAATGCGCGTGATTTGCAATTGATGATCAATCTCTTGCAACCTAAGTATCTCTTCCCAATCCAAGGAGAATACCGTGAGTTGGATGCCCATGCCAAGGCTGCCATGGCAGTTGGTATGTTGCCAGAACGGATTTTTATCCCTAAAAAGGGAACAACCATGTCTTATGAGCATGGGGACTTTGTTCCATCTGGTGCAGTTACAGCAGGCGATGTCTTGATTGATGGGAATGCTATTGGAGATGTCGGTAATGTCGTCCTTCGTGACCGTAAGGTCTTGTCAGAAGATGGGATTTTCATCGTGGCAATCACTGTTAACCGTCGTGAGAAAAAAATCATTGCTAGAGCTCGAGTGCACACGCGTGGATTTGTCTATCTCAAGAAGAGTCGTGATATCTTGCGTGAAAGTACAGAGCTAGTCAATCAAACAGTAGAAGACTATCTACAAGGTGAAGATTTTGACTGGGCAGAGCTCAAAGGTAAGGTACGTGATAATTTGGCCAAGTTCCTCTTTGACCAAACCAAGCGTCGTCCAGCTATCTTACCAGTAGTCATGGAAGCAAAATAGAATCAAATAGCAGGAGAAAGTCGAGTTTCGGCTTTTTCTTATCTTAAACGAATAAGGAGCAAGTTATGGCAGTAATGAAGATTGAGTATTACTCAGAAGTTTTAGATATGGAGTGGGGAGTGAATGTTCTCTACCCAGATGCGTCTCGGGTTGAGGAGCCAGATTCTACGGATATTCCTGTCCTCTATCTCTTACATGGGATGTCAGGAAATCATAATAGCTGGCTCAAACGGACCAATGTAGAGCGCTTGGTGCGAGGGACTAATCTAATTGTTGTCATGCCTAATACAAGTAATGGCTGGTACACAGATACTCAGTATGGCTATAACTACTATACAGCTTTAGCAGAAGAACTGCCTAAAGTGCTCAAACGCTTCTTCCCTAATATGTCTAGCAAGCGTGAAAAGACTTTTATCGCTGGTCTATCAATGGGAGGCTACGGTTCCTTCAAGTTGGCCCTATCAACCAACCGTTTCTCACATGTAGCTAGTCTTTCTGGTGCTCTCAGTTTCGAAGAGTTTTCTCCTGAAAGCCAAGATTTAGGGACGCGTGCCTACTGGCGAGGTGTTTTTGGCAAGCTTGATAACTGGGAAACTAGCCCTTACTCACTTGAAACTCTTGCTAACAAGTCAGACAAGAAGACCAAACTCTGGGCTTGGTGTGGTGAACAAGATTTCTTGTATGCTGCCAATAACCTCGCGGTGAAGAATCTCAAGAAACTTGGTTTTGATGTGACCTATAGCCACAGTGCAGGAACCCATGAGTGGTATTATTGGGAAAAACAATTGGAACGGTTTTTGGCTACCTTGCCAATTGATTTTGTTTTGGAAGAACGCTTGTCTTAGTTTTAGTTTTCTTTCAGCTTACTCAAGTAAAATAAGGAATCTATCTTTAGAATGGGAAACCAGGACTAAAAGATGGATTCTTATTTTTTTAGAAAGGCGGGAAATCATGTTCTGGATTATTCGTGTTCTATGTCGATTGTTACTAGGGATTTGGCGCATGTTCTGGCGCCTTGTGTGGACTCTTGTAGTCTTAATTCTCATTGCTTTAGGGATTCTCTGGTATGTGACAGGTGATTTACCTGCTACTTTAAATCAAGTTAGCAAAGTGGTCCAAGTTGGTCAAGCAGGTTGGCAACAATGGCAAGAAACTGGTAAATTACAAGATCTGTCTCAGACAGATCATCATCAAGATTCAGGAGCAAAATGGTCAAAGGCGCAAGCAACTATCTATATTGATCCTCAAATGGATGCCACTTTCCAAAAGGCCTACCTTGAAGCTATTGCTAACTGGAACCAGACAGGGGCTTTTAACTTTGAGCTTGTAACAGAAGCGGATCAGGCCGATATTTTCGCTACTGAAATGAATGATGGTTCGACAGCTGTAGCAGGTGAGGCGGAGAGTCAGACAAAACTCCTAACCAAACAATTCATTTCAGTGACCGTTCGCTTGAATCATTATTATCTATCCAATCCAAACTATGGTTATAGCTATGATCGTATCATGCATACAGCAGAGCATGAACTAGGTCATGCGATTGGTTTAGAACACACCAATGAAGTTTCGGTTATGCAACCAGCAGGCTCCTATTATGGAATCCAAGCTCAAGATGTAAAAGAAGTTCAAGAACTGTATGATTATGGGGAATAAATGATTTTCTAAGGGAACTGGAGCTCTCTGATTTAAGCAATACAGGGGGCTTTTTGCTATAATGGAATTATGAATAACTTGATTAAATCAAAACTGGAGCTCTTGCCGACTAGCCCTGGTTGTTACATTCACAAAGATAAAAACGGCACTATCATTTATGTAGGAAAGGCTAAAAATCTGCGCAATCGGGTGCGGTCCTACTTCCGTGGGAGCCATGATACCAAGACAGAAGCCCTGGTGTCTGAGATTGTGGATTTTGAGTTTATTGTTACGGAGTCTAATATTGAGGCCCTTCTTTTAGAGATTAATCTCATCAAGGAAAACAAGCCTAAGTACAATATTATGCTCAAGGATGATAAGTCCTATCCTTTCATCAAAATCACAAATGAGCGCTATCCTCGCTTGATTATCACCCGTCAGGTCAAAAAAGACGGAGGTCTCTATTTTGGTCCCTATCCGGATGTGGGTGCAGCCAATGAAATCAAACGGCTATTGGACCGGATTTTCCCTTTTCGCAAGTGTACCAATCCACCATCTAAGGTTTGTTTTTATTACCATATCGGCCAGTGTATGGCTCATACGGTTTGTCGAAAGGATGAAGCCTATTTTAAAGCTATGTCCCAAGAAGTCTCTGATTTTCTCAAGGGACAAGACGATAAAATCATTGATGAACTCAAGAGTAAGATGGCTTTGGCTGCCCAAAGTATGGAGTTTGAACGTGCGGCTGAATACCGTGATTTGATTCAGGCCATTGGAACTCTTCGGACCAAGCAACGGGTTATGGCTAAGGACCTCCAAAATCGTGATGTCTTCGGCTACTATGTAGATAAGGGTTGGATGTGCGTCCAGGTCTTCTTTGTCCGCCAAGGTAAGTTCATTGAGCGCGATGTCAACCTTTTTCCTTACTACAATGATCCAGATGAAGATTTCCTGACCTATGTTGGGCAGTTTTATCAAGAAAAATCTCATCTGGTTCCTAATGAAATTTTGATTCCTCAGGATATTGATGAAGAGGCTGTTAAGGCTTTGGTGGATACCAAGGTTCTCAAGCCCCAACGTGGGGAGAAAAAACAACTGGTCAATCTCGCTATCAAAAATGCGCGTGTAAGCTTGGAGCAGAAGTTTAATCTGTTAGAGAAATCAGTTGAAAAGACTCAAGGAGCTATTGAAAATCTTGGACGACTTCTACAAATTCCAACCCCAGTCCGTATCGAGTCTTTTGATAACTCTAATATTATGGGGACTAGTCCAGTCTCTGCCATGGTTGTTTTTGTTAACGGAAAACCGAGCAAGAAGGATTACCGTAAGTATAAAATCAAGACTGTGGTCGGACCAGATGACTATGCAAGTATGCGAGAGGTTATTCGTAGACGTTATGGACGAGTCCAGCGTGACGGTTTGACACCACCAGATTTAATCGTCATCGATGGTGGTCAGGGTCAGGTCAATATCGCTAAACAGGTCATTCAAGAAGAGTTGGGGTTAGATATTCCGATCGCAGGCCTGCAAAAGAATGACAAGCACCAAACCCATGAATTGCTCTTTGGAGACCCACTTGAGGTGGTAGAGTTGTCTCGCAATTCTCAAGAATTTTTCCTCCTGCAACGCATTCAGGATGAAGTCCACCGCTTTGCCATTACCTTCCACCGACAACTACGTTCTAAAAATTCCTTCTCCTCTCAATTGGATGGAATTGAAGGCTTGGGTCCAAAACGCAAGCAGAATTTGATGAAATATTTCAAATCTCTGACAAAAATCAAGGAAGCCAGTGTGGATGAGATTGTCGCTGTTGGTATACCAAGAGCAGTGGCAGAGGCAGTTCATCATCACCTGAATCCAGAAGTAGACTCAGGGCTAGCTCAAGTAGCTGAGAAGCCTGTCGAGTATAAGGAATAAAGCAACAGTGGAATGTTTTAGCTTTAGTGAGTGCAAGCTAGTCGGATTTGTGGTAAAATAGATAAGATATGACAAAAGAATTTCATCATGTAACGGTCATGCTCCATGAGACCATTGATATGCTAGATGTAAAACCTGATGGTATTTACGTTGATGCGACCTTGGGAGGAGCAGGACACAGCGAGTATTTATTAAGTAAGTTAAGTGAGAAGGGGCATTTATATGCCTTTGACCAGGACCAAAACGCTATTGATAATGCACAAAAACGTTTGGCGCCTTACATTGAAAAGGGCATGGTCACCTTCATCAAGGATAATTTCCGTCATTTGAAGGACCGCTTACATGACTTAGGTGTGACTGAAATTGATGGAATTTGTTATGATTTAGGTGTGTCAAGCCCGCAGTTGGATCAGCGTGAACGTGGTTTTTCCTATAAGAAGGATGCACCGCTGGATATGCGCATGAATCAGGAAGCTAGTTTGACCGCTTATGAAGTCGTTAATCACTACGACTACCATGATTTGGTAAGAATCTTTTTCAAATATGGAGAGGACAAGTTTTCCAAACAGATTGCTCGAAAAATTGAACAGGCGCGTGAACAGAAACCGATTGAGACCACGACGGAATTGGCAGAGATTATTAAATCTGCCAAACCGGCAAAGGAGCTCAAGAAAAAAGGCCACCCAGCCAAACAAATTTTCCAAGCTATCCGTATAGAGGTCAATGATGAACTGGGTGCTGCAGATGAATCAATCCAGCAGGCTATGGATATGCTGGCTCTAGATGGCAGAATATCAGTGATTACCTTCCATTCGCTGGAGGACCGCTTGACCAAACAGTTATTTAAGGAAGCTTCCACAGTTGAAGTTCCTAAAGGTTTGCCTTTCATCCCAGACGATCTCAAGCCCAAAATGGAATTGGTATCTCGGAAACCGATTTTACCAAGCAAGGAAGAATTGGAAGCCAATAATCGTTCCCACTCAGCCAAGTTACGAGTAGCTCGAAAAATTCATAAGTAAGGGGATAAAATGGTAGAAAAAAGAGAAACAACGAGCCAATTACTGCAAGATCGTATCAAGAGATTTTCACGTGTTGAGAAGGCCTTTTACCTTTCGATTGCCATTACAGCCCTTGTCTTAGCCATCAGTGTGGTCTATATGCAAACCAAGCTCCTGCAAGTTCAAAGTGATTTGACAACTGTCAACAGACAGATTGAGGAGAAAAAGACGGAGCTGGACGACGCTAAGCAAGAAGTCAATGAATTGATTCGCTCAGAACGTTTGGCGGGTGTCGCGGATTCGCAAGACTTGCAATTAAACAATGGAAATATCCGATCGGCGGAGTAATATATGAAAACATGGAAAGAAAAAATAGTACACTTTGCCATTAAGAATCGCAGAACTCCTCTAGAAAACCGCAGACGAGTTGGGAAAAGCCTTAGTCTCTTGGCTGTCATTCTCTTTGCTGTTTTTTTGGTTAACTTTGCGGTGATTATTGGTACGGGAAAGAAGTTTGGTGTTGACCTGGTCAAAGAAGCATATAAGGTTCATCAAACAACTCGAACAGTCCCTGCTAAGAGGGGAACCATTTATGATCGTAATGGAACTCCGATTGCAGAAGATGCAACCTCCTACAATGTTTATGCGGTCATTGATAAGGATTATAAGTCTGCGAATGGAGATATTCTATATGTTGAGGAATCTCAGTACAATAAGGTAGCCGAAATTTTCCATAAGTACTTGGATATGGAGGAGACCTATGTCAAAGATCAACTCTCTCAACCAAGTCTCAAACAGGTTTCCTTTGGTGCTAAAGGAAATGGGATTACCTACGCTAATATGATGTCCATTAAACAGGACTTAGAAGCCGCGAAGGTTGAGGGTGTTAATTTTACCACTAGTCCCAATCGAAGTTATCCAAATGGGAAATTTGCTTCATCCTTCATTGGTCTAGCCCAGCTCCATGAAAATGAAGATGGTTCAAAGAGTCTTATTGGAACATCTGGTATTGAAAGCTCCTTGAATAGCTTGTTAGCAGGGACAGATGGTATTATTACCTATGAAAGACCGTCTAGGTAATATCGTTCCTGGTACAGAACAAGTCACCCAACAGACCGTAAACGGGAAAGACGTCTATACGACCCTATCTAGTCCTTTGCAGTCCTTTATGGAAAGTCAAATGGATGCCTTTCAAGAGAAAGTAAAAGGCAAGTATATGACCGCGACCTTGGTCAGTGCAAAGACCGGTGAAATCCTCGCTACCACCCAACGACCTACCTTTAATGCAGATACTAAAGAAGGAATCACTGAGGACTTTGTTTGGCGTGATATTCTTTATCAAAGTAACTATGAACCAGGATCAGCCATGAAGGTTATGACGTTAGCTTCTTCTATTGATAATAATACCTTCCCAAGTGGAGAATACTTCAATAGCAGTGAATTCAAAATAGCGGATGCGACGACTCGAGATTGGGATGTTAATGAAGGTTTGACTACTGGTGGGATGATGACTTTCTTACAAGGTTTCGCTCACTCCAGTAATGTTGGAATGAGTCTACTTGAACAAAAAATGGGAGATGCTACTTGGTTGGATTATCTAAAACGCTTTAAATTTGGGGTTCCAACTCGCTTTGGCTTGACAGATGAATACGCTGGTCAACTTCCAGCTGATAATATTGTTAGTATTGCTCAAAGCTCATTTGGGCAAGGAATTTCAGTGACACAAACACAAATGCTTCGTGCCTTTACAGCTATTGCTAATGATGGAGTTATGCTGGAGCCAAAATTTATAAGTGCTATTTATGATACTAACAATCAGTCTGTACGAAAGTCTCAAAAAGAGATTGTAGGAAAACCTGTATCTGAAGATGCAGCAAGCTTGACTCGTACTAACATGATATTAGTTGGGACGGACCCTATATATGGAACTATGTATAATCACTACACAGGAAAGCCAATTATAACAGTTCCTGGACAAAATGTAGCAGTTAAATCCGGTACGGCTCAAATCGCTGATGAGAAAAATGGAGGATACTTGGTTGGTTCTACCAATTATATTTTCTCAGTTGTGACTATGAATCCTGCTGAAAATCCTGATTTTATCTTGTATGTAACGGTTCAACAACCAGAACATATTACTTCAGTACAACTAGGAGAGTTTTCTAACCCGATTTTGGAGCGAGCTTCAGCTATGAAAGAATCTCTCAATCTTCAATCTCCAGCCAAAAATTTAGATAAAGTTACGACAGAATCTTCTTATGCAATGCCTAGCATCAAGGATATTTCACCTGGTGAGTTGGCGGAAGCCTTACGCCGAAATATTGTGCAACCAATCGTTGTAGGTACTGGAACAAAGATTAAAGAGACTTCTGTAGAAGAAGGGACCAATCTTGCACCAAACCAACAAGTTCTCCTTTTATCGGATAAGGTAGAAGAAATTCCAGACATGTATGGCTGGAAAAAAGAGACTGCCGAGACCTTTGCTAAATGGTTGGATATTGAACTGGAATTTGAAGGTTCAGGTTCCGTTGTTCAGAAGCAAGATGTTCGGACTAATACAGCTATCAAAAACATTAAAAAAATTAAATTAACTTTAGGAGACTAATATGTTTATTTCTATTAGTGCTGGAATTGTGACATTTTTACTAACTTTAGTAGGAATTCCGGCCTTTATCCAATTTTATAGAAAGGCGCAAATTACAGGCCAACAGATGCATGAGGATGTTAAACAACACCAGGCAAAAGCTGGGACGCCGACAATGGGAGGAATTGTCTTCCTCGTAACAAGCGTTTTAGTTAGTTTAGTTCTTGCACTTTTAACTAATCAACTAACCAACAATGTTGGAATGATCCTCTTTATTCTCGTTTTGTATGGTTTGGTTGGCTCTTAGATGATTTCCTCAAGGTTTTTCGTAAAATCAATGAAGGGCTCAATCCTAAACAAAAGCTCTTGCTTCAATTAGTAGGAGGAGTTATCTTCTATCTCTTTTATGAAAGAGGAGGGGATGTCTTAAATGTATTTGGGTATCCATTGCACCTAGGCGTTCTTTACATTTTCTTTGCTCTCTTCTGGTTAGTTGGTTTTTCAAATGCTGTTAACTTGACTGACGGAATTGATGGCTTGGCAAGTATCTCAGTAGTGATTAGCCTATCTGCCTATGGAGTCATTGCTTATGTACAAAACCAGTTGGACATCCTCCTAGTGATTCTTGCCATGATTGGTGGTCTTCTTGGTTTCTTTGTCTTTAACCATAAGCCTGCTAAGGTATTCATGGGAGATGTCGGAAGTCTTGCTCTTGGAGGGATGTTGGCCGCTATTTCTATGGCTCTGCACCAAGAATGGACGCTACTCCTGATTGGTATAGTGTATGTTTTTGAAACAACATCTGTCATGATGCAAGTTACCTACTTTAAGTTGACTGGCGGAAAACGTATCTTCCGGATGACACCAGTCCATCACCATTTTGAGTTGGGTGGATTTTCTGGTAAAGGTCAAGCCTGGAGTGAGTGGAAGGTCGATTTCTTCTTCTGGGGAGTGGGCTTGCTTGCTAGTCTCGTCACCTTGGCTTTCATGTATTTATTCTAAAATAGAATATTGCAATAAAAAGAGAAGGACTTAGATCCTTCTCTTTTTATTTCCTATTATTTTCAATTGATGAATCCTTTTCTCAAAAAAGTAAAATTATGGTAAAATGGAGAAAAGAAAGATGAGATTATGAGTTACTTTAAAAAATATACATTTGACAAATCTAAGTTTAAATTAGGAATGCGAACCTTTAAAACAGGAATTGCTGTTTTTTTGGTTCTCATGATTTTTGGCTTTTTTGGATGGAAGGGACTTCAAATCGGAGCATTAACAGCTGTTTTTAGCTTGAGAGAGGACTTTGATAAGAGTGTCCACTTTGGTACATCTCGTATTCTGGGAAATAGTATTGGTGGCTTTTTTGCTTTGATTTTCTTTCTCTTAAATAATCTTTTTCACGGCGCCTTCTGGGTAACCCTTCTTGTTGTTCCGATATGTACCATGTTAACCATCATGACAAATGTTGCCATGAACAATAAGTCAGGAGTTATTGGGGGAGTTGCAGCTATGCTGATTATTACCCTATCAATTCCGAGCGGAGAGACTGTTTTGTACGTGTTTGCTCGAGTTTTTGAGACTTTTATGGGAGTTTTTGTAGCAATTCTAGTCAATTATGATATTGATCGCTTGCGGAGTCTCATACAGAAAAAATAAAATAATGTCATAAGATATGACATTAACAATTGACGATTGATTTTTTTTAGACTATAATAGACAGAAAGAAGAGGAAGTGCACATGAAGGAAAAAGAATTTCGTCGCAATATGGCAGTTTTCCCCATTGGTAGTGTTATGAAGCTGACCGATCTTTCGGCGCGTCAAATTCGTTATTATGAAGATCAGGAGTTGATAAAACCTGATCGAAACGAAGGCAATCGCCGGATGTATTCTTTAAATGATATGGATCGGTTGCTTGAGATTAAGGATTATATCTCTGAAGGTCTGAACATTGCTGCTATCAAGAAAAAATATGCCGAACGTGAGGCGAAAGCTAAAAAACCAGTCAGTCAAACTGAGGTGCGTCGGGCCCTTCGGAATGAGGTTCTTCAACAAAGTCGCTTTGCTTCTCAACAATCACCTTTTGGTCGCGGTTAGGCAACCGCAAGTCGTCATATATAAGGAGAAAAACCATGCCAATCACAGCTGCAGATATTCGTCGTGAAGTTAAGGAAAAAAATGTAACCTTTATCCGTCTCATGTTTTCAGATATTTTGGGAACAATGAAAAACGTCGAAATTCCTGCTACAGATGAACAACTAGACAAGGTCTTGTCAAACAAGGCTATGTTTGATGGATCTTCTATTGAAGGATTTGTCCGTATCAATGAATCAGACATGTATCTATATCCAGATTTGGACTCTTGGACGGTCTTCCCATGGGGGGATGAAAATGGTAGTGTTGCAGGTTTGATTTGTGATGTCTATACAACAGAAGGTGAGCCATTTGCGGGTGACCCTCGTGGCAATTTGAAACGTGCTCTTCGTCACATGGAAGAAGTGGGATTCAAATCCTTCAACCTTGGACCAGAGCCAGAATTCTTCCTATTTAAACTTGATGAAAATGGAGACCCAACACTTGAAGTAAATGACAAGGGTGGCTACTTTGATTTGGCACCTACAGATCTTGCCGATAACACCCGTCGTGAAATCGTCAATGTCTTGACGCAAATGGGCTTTGAGGTAGAAGCGAGTCACCATGAGGTTGCCGTAGGTCAACATGAAATCGACTTTAAGTATGATGAAGTTCTCCGTGCTTGTGATAAGATTCAAATTTTTAAACTCGTTGTTAAAACCATTGCTCGTAAACATGGTTTGTATGCAACCTTTATGGCTAAACCAAAATTTGGTATTGCTGGTTCAGGAATGCACTGTAATATGTCCTTGTTTGACGCTGAAGGAAACAATGCCTTCTTTGATCCAAACGATCCAAAAGGAATGCAGTTGTCAGAAACAGCCTATCACTTCCTTGGTGGTTTGATCAAGCATGCTTACAATTATACAGCCATCATGAACCCGACAGTTAACTCATACAAACGTTTGGTTCCTGGTTACGAAGCACCAGTTTACATCGCTTGGGCAGGTCGTAACCGTTCGCCACTGGTGCGCGTGCCTGCTACTCGTGGAATGGGAACACGTTTGGAATTGCGCTCAGTAGACCCAATGGCAAATCCATATATCGCAATGGCTGTTCTTTTGGAAGTTGGTTTGCATGGTATTGAAAATAAAATCGAAGCACCAGCACCAATCGAAGAAAATATCTACATCATGACTGCTGAAGAACGTAAAGAGGCTGGAATTACAGATCTTCCATCAACTCTTCACAACGCTTTGAAAGCTTTGACTGAAGACGAAGTCGTTAAGGCGGCACTTGGTGAGCACATCTACACTAGCTTCCTTGAAGCTAAACGAATCGAGTGGGCAAGCTACGCAACCTTTGTTTCACAATGGGAAATTGATAATTATCTAGATCTTTACTAATGATAAACAGAAGAGGCTGGGACAAAAGTCCTAGCCTCTCAATTGTCTTTGGCTTGTCGAGCAATACGCAGTGGTTGAGTGGGCTCTACTACGCTGATTTCATCAGCTTTTATAGCCCTACTCAACTGTGCGGAGGTGGGACGACGAAATCGAATTCTAACGAATTACCGATTTCTGTCCCACTCTCTTTTTTTCTTGCAATTTATATCGAGGTGTGATATATTTTATATAACGAAGTGCGATATATCGAACTAAAGAGGAGGTCTGGTTAAATGGAATTAACAGATAAGATTAGACGGGTCTATCTTCCTATGACTGAAACGGGTTTTTATATTCTGTTCTGTCTGCAAAAAGAGAACCATGGCTATGGTATTACCCAAAAGGTCAAGGAGATGACAGATTCACAGGTTTCCATTAGTCCTGGAACTATGTATGGAACCTTGTCAAAGATGGAAAAGGATGGTTTGGTTTCTTTTGTCCGAGAAGAGGAAAAACGTAAAATCTATCAGATAACAGACTTGGGTCGAAAAGTTTTAGAGATTGAGTTGAAACGTATTGAGCGGCTCTATAGAAACAGTCGGGAGGAACTTTGATGGAAAAGAAAGTTGTTTATAGAATTGCTACCATTGCGGATTATGATAGAGAGGCTCTCTATCTCGGAGAAATGCATGCTCAGGGCTGGAAACTTAAGGAAGTAAGCTACTCTATCTTAGTAGTTGCGGTTAAGTATACTTTTGAAAAGTGCCAACCAGAGCAGATGGTTTATCAGTTGGACTTTTATCCTATGAAAAAGTCAGAGAGAGCTTCCTATTTACAACTATTTAAAGATTGTGGGTGGGAACATATAACAGACTTTAATGGTTTTTCCTACTTTAGAAAGCTTTATTCTGGAGTTGAGTCGGATGCCGAGTTTGAAATTTATAATGACGCGGCTGGGAAGTTAGCAATAGTCAAGAAGATTTTAACAATGCGGATGCTTCCTATTTTGCTTCTCTTTTTAGCGCTACTACCGGTTTTCTCAAAGTTTGTCAGTGGAGGTAGTTCTTTCAGTTGGGGAATGTTTTTGATTGTTATCATAGACTGTACTTTATTGATAGTTTTCACGATTCAGATTTCTTATATTTTTTGGAGATTGTTTCAAAAGTGGAGAGAATTATCTGATAAATAAAACCATTTTGGAGGTTAGACAATGAATAGCAAAGTACAATTTCGAATGTTTACCATTTTTGATTTGGATAAGGTAGAAGATTATTTGCATGAGATGCATTTGAAAGGTTGGAAATTTAAATCGAATCATTTTGGCTTTTTCTATTTTGAACAATGCCGACCAGATGATGTGATTTACCGTGTGTGGAATACTAGCTACCTTAGAAAGAATGAGATGGTGTTACAAAGTATTAAGGATAGAGGATGGGAATTTGTGGAAAATTGTTCTTATACTGTTTTTCGAAAAGCAAATTGTGATGTAGATTCAAATGATCAATCTTTCATGGACAATCGTCTTCGATGGGCTGATGTGAAATCTAGACTTCGTACATCTACAGTTTCTATCTCTGGTGGTCTAGTTATTTGTATGAGCTTGTTTCGAGAAAGTCTCTCTCAATCTTTCTTCCTTATTTTTGCCCTTTATGCCCTCATGATTTTTTACCTAATCTATAGTTTTTATAGACTTAAAAAGAAATATCTTGAGAATGTAAGATGATCTTCTAGGTCCTCAGACTGATTTTTAGCACTCTTGATAAAAGAGTGCTAATTTTTTGAGTTTTTCTCTTGACATTCTCTTTTAAGGGTGTATAATAGAATCATAAGTTAGCACTTGGATGTGTAGAGTGCTAAAAAGATCTATCAGAGAGGAGTGGCGAGATGGTTACGGAACGTCAGCAGAATATTTTAAATCTGATTATTGACATCTTTACCAAAACGCACGAACCTGTTGGATCTAAAGCCTTGCAAGAGTCTATTAACTCTAGTAGTGCTACCATTCGAAATGACATGGCAGCTCTAGAAAAGCAAGGATTACTTGAAAAAGCGCATACGTCCAGTGGTCGGATGCCGAGTGTGGCTGGTTTTCAATACTATGTCAAACACTCCCTTTCCTTTGATCGTTTAGCTGAAAATCAAGTTTATGAGATTGTGAAAGCCTTTGATCAAGAATTCTTCAAGCTTGAGGATATTCTTCAAGAGGCGACGAAAATCTTGTCAGACTTGAATGGTTGTACGGTTGTAGCACTGGATGTCGAACCAAGTAGGCAGAAGCTGACGGCTTTTGACATCGTTGTTCTCGGGCAACATACAGCTCTTGCTGTTTTTACACTTGATGAGTCTAGAACAGTTACCAGTCAGTTTTTGATTCCGAGAAATTTCTTGCAGGAGGATTTAAATCGCCTCAAGACCATGATTCAAGAACGTTTCCTGGATCAGACTGTTTTGGATATTCACTACAAGATTCGGACAGAGATTCCGCAGATTATCCAACGTTACTTTACAACGACGGATAACGTTATGGATCTTATTGAGCATATCTTCAAAGAAATGTTCAATGAAAATATCGTAGTTTCTGGAAAAGTCAATCTTTTGAATTTCGCTAATTTAGCGGCCTATCAATTTTTTGATCAGCCACAAAAGGTAGCTTTGGAAATTCGAGAAAATCTGATTGGCGACCAGATGCAAAGTGTCCGAGTTGCGGATAGCCAAGAATCTTGTCTTGCTGACTTAGCAGTGATTAGCAGTAAGTTCCTGATTCCCTATCGTGGATTTGGAATCCTTGCGATTATAGGTCCGGTCAATCTGGGTTATCAACAATTGGTCAATCAACTCAATGTAGTTAATCGAGTTTTGACTATGAAGTTGACGGATTTTTACCGCTATCTCAGTAGCAATCACTATGAAGTGAATTAAGATTGAAATCATTAAAGGAGGCGAAAATGGCCCAAGATATAAAAAATGAAGAAGTAAAAGAAGAGGAAGTTGTGGAAACAGCTGAAGAAACAACTCCTGAGAAGTCTGAATTGGACTTAGCGAATGAACGTGCCGAGGAGTTTGAAAACAAATATCTTCGTGCCCACGCAGAAATGCAAAATATTCAGCGCCGTGCCAATGAAGAACGTCAACTCTTGCAACGCTATCGCAGCCAAGATTTGGCAAAAGCAATCTTGCCATCACTTGATAACCTTGAACGCGCCCTTGCAGTTGAAGGTTTGACAGATGATGTCAAAAAGGGCTTGGAAATGGTGCAAGAAAGTTTGGTACATGCTTTGAAAGAAGAAGGTATCGAAGAAATTCCAGCAGATGGAGAGTTTGATCATAACTACCACATGGCCATTCAAACAGTGCCAGCGGATGACGAGCATCCGGCAGACACCATCGCACAAGTCTTCCAAAAAGGCTACAAACTACATGACCGCATCCTAAGACCGGCTATGGTGGTCGTGTATAACTAGGCAATTCTGACGTCTCGTGTCGCAATATACATAATAAAAACCTTGTCCGAAACGACACTAAACTATGAAGAAAGATAAGAAGCAAGCCGGAGGCTTGCAAGGAAGATATTTCCCGCCGTGGTGAAAGTTTCAGTAGCGTGTGCTACTGAAACAGGGGATTTTTGAGACAATAGGCTCAAAAATAAGTGATGAAATCCCGTAGGGAGTTGCTCACGTCCCCACCACTTAGGGGAATATCAAGAAAAATCAAAATTAGAATTAAAATAATAAGGAGAAAAACACATGTCTAAAATTATCGGTATTGACTTAGGTACAACAAACTCAGCAGTTGCAGTTCTTGAAGGAACTGAAAGCAAAATTATCGCAAACCCAGAAGGAAATCGCACAACTCCATCTGTAGTTTCATTCAAAAACGGTGAAATCATCGTTGGTGACGCCGCAAAACGTCAAGCAGTCACAAACCCAGATACAGTTATCTCTATCAAATCTAAGATGGGTACTTCTGAAAAAGTTTCTGCTAACGGCAAAGAATACACTCCACAAGAAATCTCAGCTATGATCCTTCAATACTTGAAAGGTTACGCTGAAGAGTACCTTGGTGAAAAAGTAACCAAGGCTGTTATCACAGTACCAGCTTACTTTAACGATGCTCAACGTCAAGCAACAAAAGACGCTGGTAAAATCGCTGGTCTTGAAGTAGAACGTATCGTCAACGAACCAACTGCAGCAGCTCTTGCTTACGGTTTGGACAAGACAGACAAAGAAGAAAAAATCTTGGTATTCGACCTTGGTGGTGGTACATTCGACGTATCTATTCTTGAATTGGGTGATGGTGTCTTTGATGTATTGGCAACTGCAGGGGATAACAAACTCGGTGGTGACGACTTTGACCAAAAAATCATCGACTACTTAGTAGCAGAATTCAAGAAAGAAAACGGCATCGACTTGTCAAACGACAAGATGGCTCTTCAACGTTTGAAAGACGCAGCTGAAAAAGCTAAGAAAGACCTTTCTGGAGTGACCTCAACTCAAATCAGCTTGCCATTTATCACTGCTGGTGAGGCTGGACCTCTTCACTTGGAAATGACCTTGACTCGTGCTAAATTCGATGATTTGACTCATGACCTTGTAGAACGTACAAAAGTTCCAGTTCGCCAAGCACTTTCAGATGCAGGTTTGAGCTTGTCAGATATCGACGAAGTCATCCTTGTTGGTGGTTCAACTCGTATTCCAGCCGTTGTAGAAGCTGTTAAGGCTGAAACTGGTAAAGAACCAAACAAATCAGTTAACCCTGATGAAGTAGTTGCTATGGGTGCTGCGATCCAAGGTGGTGTGATCACCGGTGATGTCAAAGACGTTGTCCTTCTTGACGTAACACCATTGTCACTTGGTATCGAAACAATGGGTGGTGTCTTCACAAAACTCATCGAGCGCAATACAACAATTCCAACATCTAAATCACAAGTCTTCTCAACTGCAGCAGACAACCAACCAGCTGTTGATATCCACGTTCTTCAAGGTGAACGCCCAATGGCAGCAGACAACAAGACTCTTGGACGTTTCCAATTGACTGATATCCCAGCTGCACCTCGTGGTATCCCACAAATCGAAGTAACATTTGACATCGATAAGAACGGTATCGTATCTGTTAAGGCTAAAGATCTTGGAACTCAAAAAGAGCAAACCATTGTTATCCAATCTAACTCAGGTTTGACAGACGAAGAAATCGACCGCATGATGAAAGATGCAGAAGCAAACGCTGAAGCAGATAAGAAACGTAAAGAAGAAGTAGACCTTCGTAACGAAGTAGACCAAGCTATCTTTGCGACTGAAAAGACAATCAAAGAAACTGAAGGCAAAGGCTTCGATGCAGAACGTGATGCTGCACAAGCTGCCCTTGATGATCTTAAGAAAGCTCAAGAAGACAACAACTTGGACGAAATGAAAGCAAAACTTGAAGCATTGAACGAAAAAGCACAAGGACTTGCGGTTAAACTCTACGAACAAGCCGCAGCAGCGCAACAAGCTCAAGCAGGAGCAGAAGGCGCACAAGCAACAGGAAACGCAGGCGATGACGTCGTAGACGGAGAGTTTACGGAGAAGTAAGATGCAAAGCCCGTTAAAACCTCACAGTGAAAATAGGAAATCTAACGCAGAAACTTGAGTTTCTAGGAAGATTTGCACCTAAAGGTAGCCATATCTGTAGTTCGCTAAAGCGAAAACAGCTACGTCTCTTTTTCACCAAGAGGTTAGGGCATGCTCGATTCGTAAGATGTTGAGGCGTTAAGAAAACGAAAGAAAAATAGGAAGCCATCGCCTTGTGCGATGCACAAAAGATGGCTTATCTTTTTTCCGAAGTTTTTAGCCGAAACTCAGTTAAGCCTAACTCGTTAAGAATGACTAATCACTAAAGTGACTGTCATTCTATGGCAATTGCTATGGCGACTTGCCTAAACGCCTTACTAGTTCTAAAAACAAAGTATAATCGACTTTGTTTTAGAACGTCGTAATGTATAAGAAGAAATCCAGAGGTTGCAAACCAGCCTCTGTTTTTCGGTAAGATAGAGGATGTTGCGTATGAAAAAAGTACTTTGTATTATTTATCCTAATTTTTCTCTTTATGAGATAACCACTTTAACGAGTACTTTAGCTCTGTCTTTTGACATCACGATTGATTATGTAGCTTCAGATAATTCAATTGTTATTTCTGAAGATGGTTTATCTTGCCAACCTACAAAAACATTGGATCAAGTACATATAGAAGAGTATTCTTGTGTGATTTTGCCAGGAATGATAAATATAGGTCCTACTCTACAAGATGAGAAATTGATCTCCTTTTTGAGAAGTCTTGATGAGCAAGATATCCTAATTGCAGCCATTTCTTCAGCGCCCCTGTTATTAGCGAAAGCAGGCTTGTTGAAGGACACGAAATTTACAGGTGGAATTTGGCAAAACTTCTTTGACTATTTTGAATTTCTTCCACGTGAAAATTTCCAACCGAAAGTCCTTGTGCAAGATAAACAGATCATTACGGCTATAGGATTCGCACATCAAGAGTTTGCAAGGAAAGTGATTCTAAGTCTAGGGTTGGCAGAGAATACGGACAACTATTTTAAAGAACAGAACGAGTATGCTGAAGAGGATTTGATATTTACTCTTTCAGATGAAGAGTTTGATCAAGTGAAGCAGAGTATAGAAAACAACCTCTAAAGATTTACATGAAAATTATAGAAAGGAACAAGTGTGTTCAGGGAATTGAACACGGGTTCCAGAATTTCTTACTAAATTTGAAAGAAAGGACAAAGAGCGTTCGAGAAATTGAACTCGAGCTCTGAAGTTTCTTACTCAATATAAAAGAAAGGAATTGAACCCGCCCTAAATGGTGGTTTGATTCGCAACATCAATAGAAAGGAACAAGTGTGTTCTCAACTGAACACGGGCTACGGACTGTACCAAAAAGATAGTTTTTTCTAGGACGCAAGTGTCCGTCGTCAAAACTCCTATTTTGGCTGTGTCCGTTTAACGCCCTTTGTATCTTAAATTATGAACAATACTGAATTTTATGACCGTTTGGGCGTTTCGAAAAATGCATCTCAAGATGAGATCAAGAGAGCTTATCGGAAATTATCTAAAAAATACCATCCAGATATCAACAAGGATCCTGGTGCTGAGGACAAGTACAAGGAAGTTCAAGAAGCTTATGAAACTTTGAGCGATGAACAGAAACGTGCTGCCTATGACCAATATGGTGCTGCTGGTGCCAATGGTGGTTTTGGTGGTGCAGGCGGTTTCGGTGGCTTCGATGGAGCAGGTGGCTTTGGCGGATTTGAGGATATCTTCTCAAGCTTCTTTGGTGGTGGAGGTGCATCACGTAATCCAAACGCCCCTCGTCAAGGTGACGACCTCCAGTATCGCATTCATTTGACTTTTGAAGAAGCTATTTTTGGTACTGAAAAGGAAGTCAAATACAATCGTGAAGCCAGCTGTCGTACTTGTAATGGGTCTGGTGCTAAACCTGGAACAAGTCCAGTCACTTGTGGACGCTGTCATGGTTCAGGTGTGATCAATGTTGACACTCAAACACCACTCGGTATGATGCGTCGCCAGGTAACCTGTGATGTCTGTCATGGCCGTGGTCAAGAAATCAAAGATCCATGTACAACCTGTCATGGAACAGGTCATGAAAAGCAAGCCCATAGCGTACACGTAAAAATCCCTGCAGGTGTGGAAACAGGTCAACAGATCCGCCTAGCTGGTCAAGGTGAAGCAGGCTTTAATGGTGGTCCTTATGGTGACCTGTACGTGGTGGTTTCAGTAGAAGCTAGTGATAAGTTTGAACGTGAAGGAACCACTATCTTCTACAATCTCAACCTCAACTTTGTCCAAGCGGCTCTTGGTGATACAGTAGACATCCCTACGGTTCATGGTGATGTAGAATTAGTCATTCCAGAAGGGACTCAGAATGGTAAACGATTCCGTCTACGTGGCAAGGGTGCGCCTAGCCTTCGTGGTGGTGCCCTTGGGGACCAATACGTTACCGTCAATGTCGTAACACCAACAGGCTTGAATGAACGCCAAAAAGCAGCCTTGAAAGAATTCGCAGCTGCAGGTGATTTAAAAGTAAATCCAAAGAAAAAGGCTTCTTTGACCATATTAAAGATGCCTTTGAAGGAGAATAAAGCATAAAGTAAAAAGAGCCTTCGGGCTCTTTTTTAGTGTTTTGTCATCGGAGAAATCATTATCCAACTGATCTGTTATTGATATTTTTGAGTTAGCAAGCCGGCCGCATCCATCTCCTGAATGAGTTGCTTGAGTTCTGCTTCCTTACCAGGCTTAACGGTGACGGTATCAATGCGCTTAATCGCCGAATTATCCTGAATATCCACCAAGGTCAAAGTTTTTTCATAGAATGCGATTCCCTTTTTCATGCTTTCTGGATCCCTCCAAGAGAGAATAAAGTAAGAAGGATTTGATTTTTTTCCGATTTCTTGGAAATACTTCCTGCTCTCCCCCTCTAAAAATTGGAATAAACCATGATTAAATAAGTTGTCCTCTACTGAATGGTAGGAAATATCTCCTGTGTTTAAGACATAGACTTTGAGTCGGTTTTTAGTAAGGTTTGGGCTTTCTTTTAGGACTGGGTGGCTATTGACGACATCATCAGAGAATGTCACATAAAAATCTAAGCCTCCGCCCTCGTATTGATAGCTGCCATTTGATTCTACTTTCTCAGGAGGCAGATCAAGGGAGATGAAGATTTGTTTTAAGGATTCATTTCCTTCTCGGATATCACCCGGTGAGGCCTTGAAAAGATTGGCCACTAGTAGAAATGCCAAGGCCGCAAGAAGGCAGAGAGCACCACAAACGATCAGGATGATCCGCGTCAGAACTTTTAAAAACTGTTTCATTTTCATGCCCTCACTTGTCTGTTAGGATCTGCTAACCCAAAATGGATTTAAAGGGAATAAAGGAAAGTTGGAATTTTTCTTTTCCTTATTTTTCTTCAGTTTTCTGCATTTCTTTTAGTACAGCGAGTCTCGTTTGAAGGTCTTTTTCCAGAACTTTAAACTTGTAGGTCAAATCTTTTTGATATTCCTTGATGAGTTCTTTTTGTTGGTCGATAATTTGCAGGCTATCTTGGATGATATCCAAGTCATCCTTAATGGCTTGGACGCGATCAGTAGTATCTAATGCCTCTTCAGTGATAACTTGGCGATTTTTAACGAGGAGGTAGGAACCGACTGCAGAGCCGGCAAAAAGTAGTAAATTTGATAGTTTCATAGTGACTCCTTAAGCATTTTTGATAGTTTCAGCGACTTGGGCAAGTTTATCGAAATCTGGTTCGTGTGCGATAAAGTCAATTTTTAGGTCGTCATCTGCGCTATAACGAGGAACAAGGTGGACATGGGTATGGAAAACAGTTTGTCCAGCTACTTCCTCGCAGTTGGCGATGATATTCATACCTTCAGCTTTGGTAGCTGTCATGACTTTTTGTGCGACCAATGGAACCTTAGCAAACAGTTGGCTAGCACTTGCAGCATCCATTTCTAAAAGATTGCGGTAGTGTTCTTTTGGTACGACCAAGGTGTGACCAGGTGTTACTTGTGAGATATCAAGGAAGGCAAGAACTTGATCATCTTCGTAAACCTTTGATGCGGGAATCTCCCCTGCGATAATTTTACAAAAAATGCAATCTGACATAAAATCTACCTCTACTGTATTGAATTTTGATATAATATAGCTACATTATACCAGATTTGGAGAAAATATGTTAGAAATTAAAAACCTGACTGGGGGCTATGTTCATGTTCCTGTCTTGAAAGATGTGTCCTTTACAGTCGAGAGTGGACAGTTGATCGGTTTGATCGGTCTCAATGGTGCAGGAAAATCAACGACTATCAATGAAATTATTGGACTTTTGACACCTTATAGTGGAGAAATCAACATCGACGGGCTAACCTTAGGTGCCAATCCTCGTGAATATCGACAGCAGATTGGTTATATTCCTGAAACTCCTAGTTTGTACGAGGAATTGACTCTCAGAGAACATATTGAGACGGTTGCCATGGCCTATGGTATTGAGCAAAATCTAGCTTTTGAACGTGTAGAACCGCTTTTAAAAATGTTCCGTTTGGATCAGAAATTAGACTGGTTCCCAGTTCATTTTTCAAAAGGGATGAAGCAGAAGGTCATGATTATCTGTGCCTTTGTCGTGGATCCTAGTCTCTTTATCGTCGATGAACCTTTTCTTGGTCTTGATCCCTTGGCGATTTCGGACTTGATTCAGCTTTTGGAAGTGGAAAAGAAAAAAGGGAAGTCTATCCTTATGAGTACCCATGTCCTTGACTCTGCTGAAAAGATGTGTGACTCTTTTGTTATTCTCCATAAAGGCCAAGTGAGAGCTAAAGGGGATCTTCAAGAGCTGAGAGAAGCTTTTGCCATGCCTCAAGCGAGTCTAAACGATATCTATTTGGCTTTGACCAAAGAGGAGGAGCGATGAAAGACTTGTTTCTAAAGCGAAAGCAGGCTTTTCGTAAAGAGTGTGTCGGTTATCTTCGCTATGTGCTCAATGACCACTTTGTCTTATTTTTACTGGTCTTAGTAGGTTTTCTAGCCTATCAGTATAGTCAACTGCTCCAGCACTTTCCTGAGAATCATTTGCCAATCCTAGGTTTAATTGGGATTATCTCTGTTTTACTCTTACTTTGGGGAGGGATAGCGACTTATGTGGAAGCGCCTGATAAGCTCTTTCTCTTAGTAGCTGAGGAAGAAGTGAGAGAACACATCCAGAAGCAAAGTCTGGTCTCCTTCATCTTTTGGGTCAGCGTACAGACTCTCTCCTTGCTCCTTTTTGCCCCTCTATTTTTAGCTATGGGCTTGGGCTTAGGAGTTTTTGGGTTCTATGTTCTTCTTTTGGGAGTTGGGAAATATTTCCTTTTTCAGAAAAAGGCGAGCAAGTTTTTTAATGCAAATCATCTAGACTGGGACTATGTGATTGCCCAAGAAAGTAAACGCAAGCAGTTTTTGCTTCGCTTTTTTGCCCTCTTTACCCAAGTTAAGGGGATTTCAAACAGCGTCAAGCGACGGGCTTATCTAGATTTTATCCTAAAAACAGTCCAGAAGGTGCCGAGCAAGATCTGGCAGAACCTCTATCTTCGTTCTTATCTGCGAAATGGAGATCTTTTTGCCCTCAGTCTTCGCCTCCTCTTTCTATCTTTGCTGGCCCTAGTCTTTATCGAGCAAGCTTGGATTGCGACAGCAGTGGTGGTTTTATTTAATTATCTCTTGCTCTTCCAGTTGCTGGCCCTCTATCATGCCTTTGATTACCAATATTTGACCCAACTTTTCCCACTAGACAAGGGGCAAAAGGAAAAAGGTTTACAGGCAGTTATCCGAGGATTGACCAGTTTTGTTTTATTGCTTCAACTGGTAGTTGGGTTGATTACCTTCCAAGAAAAACTAGCCCTTCTAGCCCTACTTGGAGCTGGACTGGTCTTGCAAATCTTGTATCTCCCTTATCAGGTGAAACGTCATATGCAGGACTAATCCTCTTCGAAAATCTCTTCAAACTAGGTCAGCATCCATCTGCAACCTCAAAGCGGTGCTTTGAGCAACCTACGGCTAGCTTCCTAGTTTGCTCTTTGATTTTCATTGAGTATAACATTGCTTATATGATACTAAAAAAGAAGTTGAGTCCAATCTGTCTCAGCTTCTTTTTAGTTACTACAAGATAAGGGTTGGTCCGTAGAGACTCAACTTGGTTTTGACTTGGTCAAAGTGAAAGCGGTCATAGGCTCTCCAAGCGGCACGGGTAGGGGCATCTGGATTGAGGGCACTGAGGCCCATGAGAAGACTGGAAGTCTGGTAAAATTTTTCCAGCTCAATCAAGAATCGATTATCCACTGTATCAGCTTTAGAGAGAAAGCGGAGGATATTGTCCAGTTGCTCCTGAAAGCGGACATCGTCAGTTGTTGCCTGTTTGCAGACTTGGTAAGCTTTGTTTAACTCAGTTACAAGTGTCTGAGCTCTTTTGATTGGGTCTGTTTCCGTCATGAGAATTCCTCCTTTGTAATGGTTTTAAAGTTGTTTTAAGCCTTTGCCTTTCTATAATCCTAGCCTATCACTTTTTCCTCTTTTTTTACTTTCAAATCTTTAACTGTCATTGAAATTTCCTGAATGGTAATACCGAGATTTTATGATAAAATAGTTGTAAGGTTATCATAGTTATTTTGGAAAAACTTAGACACTTTAGGAATTTTTAAGAACCGTTTAGGATTTGGTGAAAAATAGTTTCTAGACTTTTGGTATCCTCTCTTCAGGAGGTTTTATCCATGAACTATATCATCATCCAAAAAGAGAAAGAAATGTTCAAATTAAACATAAAGGATATCTACTACATCCAAACGCATCCAAGTAAAGCCCATACCGTGCAGATTGTTACAGAAGACGCTAGCTTTGATCTGTTTCAAAATTTAAGCAAGCTTGAGAAACAATATGGTGAAACCTTAACGAGATGTCATCGGAATTGTCTGGTCAACCTTGAACGAGTAAAATCCATGGAACTCCAATCAAAGACTCTTTTTCTTGGAGAAGAAGGTCGATATGCCGTTCAGTATTCCAGACGTCGCTATAGAGAAATTCGCCAAAAATGGTTGAAACAAGGAGAGTAAGAAGATGAGAATATTTGTTTTAGAAGATGATTTTTCCCAACAAGCAAGAATTGAAATGACGATTGAAAAACTTTTGAAAAAACAGGGTATCATTCCCAGTTCTTTTGAAGTCTTTGGCAAGCCAGACCAACTGCTGGAAGAGGTGCATGAGAAGGGGGCGCATCAGCTTTTCTTTTTGGATATTGAGATTCGAAACGAAGAGATGAAGGGGCTAGAGGTGGCTAGAAAGATTCGGGATCGGGACCCCTATGCCCTGATCGTCTTTGTGACAACTCACTCGGAGTTTATGCCCCTGTCTTTTCGCTACCAAGTGTCTGCTTTGGACTACATTGATAAGGCCCTTTCGGCAGAGGAGTTTGAGTCTCGTATTGAGACAGCCCTCCTCTATGCCAATAGTCAAGACAGTAAAAGTCTGGCGGAAGATTGCTTTTACTTTAAATCAAAATTTGCTCAATTCCAGTATCCCTTTAAAGAGGTTTACTATCTCGAAACGTCTCCAAGACCCCATCGTGTTATTCTCTATACCAAGACGGACAGGCTGGAATTTACAGCGAGTTTGGAGGAGGTTCTCAAGCAGGAGCCCCGTCTTTTGCAGTGCCATCGCTCTTTTCTAGTTAATCCAACTAATGTCGTTCGTTTGGATAAGAAAGAAAAACTCCTTTTCTTTCCCAATGGCGGAAGCTGTCTGATCGCGCGTTATAAGGTCAGGGAAGTGTCTGAAGTTATCAATAACTTACACTGAGCTAGGAGAACTTATGTATAATATTTGGATTATATTGTATACACTTATTACTAATGGGCTAGAAATTGTCATTTTCTTTAAGGTGGATGGAATTAGCCTTACTTTCGAGAGGATTTTTAAGGCTTTTCTTTTTAAGATACTGTTGGCCTTTGTTTTTGTAATGATTAGCTATATAGTAGGAAATGTCTACCTATCTTATTTTATGGAACCCTTGTACGGCATAGGATTGTCTTTCTTATTGTTAAAAGGGCTTCCTAAAAAACTCCTTTTCTTTTATGGTCTCTTTCCAATGATATTGGTGAATCTCTTTTATAGAGGTGTTTCTTATTTTGTACTTCCATTTTTGGGACAAGGGCAAGTATATGATGGCTACTCATTTACTGGGTTATGTATAATAATTTTCAATTTCTTCATTTCTCTAGCCTTTTTGAAATGGTTAGACTATGATTTCACTAGCTTGAGAAAGGAGATTCTCGATAAAGCTTTTCAAAAGTCCCTGACTAAGATTAACTGGATAATGGGGGGCTACTATCTAGTCATGGAAACTCTGTCTTTCTTTGAATATGAACAAAGCATTCAATCAAAGACTGTTCGTCATCTCATCCTAGTGTTTTACCTGCTCTTTTTTATGGGAATTATCAAGAAGCTGGATACCTATTTGAAGGACAAACTCCATGAGAGATTGGACCAAGAGCAGACCTTGCGCTATAGAGATATGGAACGCTATAGTCGGCATATAGAGGAACTTTACAAGGAAGTACGGAGTTTTCGCCATGACTACACTAACCTCTTGACCAGCTTACGTCTGGGCATTGAAGAGGAGGATATGGAGCAGATAAAAGAGGTCTACGACTCCGTCTTGAAGGATTCCAGTCAGAAATTGCAGGACAATAAATATGACCTTGGACGATTGGTGAATGTTCGGGACCGTGCCCTCAAAAGTCTCCTAGCAGGCAAATTTCTAAAAGCCAGAGAAAAGGATATTGTCTTTAATGTCGAAGTTCCTGAGGAAATTCAAGTCGAGAGTATGAGTCTGCTTGATTTTCTGACTATTGTGTCTATCCTATGTGACAATGCTATTGAAGCTAGTGTAGAGGCCAGTCAGCCTCATGTCTCAATCGCCTTTATAAAAAATGGAGCACAGGAGACCTTTATCATTGAAAACTCCATCAAAGAAGAGGGGATAGATGTTTCTGAAATATTCTCTTTTGGAGTTAGTTCTAAAGGGGAGGACCGAGGTGTTGGTCTCTATACCGTCATGAAGATTGTGGAAAGTTATCCCAATGCCAGTCTCAATACCACCTGTCAAGATCAAGTCTTTCGTCAGGTGCTTACTGTGATACATGCAGAATGATAAAAAATAAGACCGAGAGTTCTTGCTTCTCGGTCTGTATAGCTAAATAGGTAAGCAAAGTAGTTTTGAGTTACAGTAAATTGCTTGTATGAAATAATTTTCTCTATCATCAACTATCGGGAGAGGTTTCTAACTTTTGAAATTTAATTCTGCTATATCTACTTTTTATTTTTAGTTTTTAATAATCCTGTTATGGATAGAGTTATTAAAGTTATGGACATTAAACTGCTAAAAATAAATACTTTTGATGTTAACCCAATAGAAAATAGTAATATTCCATAAAAAAATATTGGATATATAATAAACCTTATTCTTCATGATTACTTGCCTCCGAATATAGATTTTTGCAGTGTTACAAATGTGACAAGTTTAGTATAGCACTATTTTTAAAAACATTTCATCCAAATCTTGAATGGTTATCGAAATATCTTGAATTGAACAAAGAACTTGCTCCTTACCAAAATAACGATTACCATTCAGAAACCAAAAATAATATATATTATCATTGTTTTTTGGTACGATGGTTAATGGGCTTACTATTATTGCCTCCAATACAAAATCAGTATTTGAAGAAAACTAGGAAACTAGTTACAGACAGTATTTCTTTACGGCGAGATGGTGTTGCAGTAGTTTGAAGAATATTTCTTGTATTTGAAACAAAATACCATAGTATGCGAGGTATATTAAATGAACCAGAAATCTTATTTTATAGCTTGTTCTGTACTGATCATCCTATCCAATCTTCTCATGTTTTCTCTAGTCAATGAGGGAGAAGGTACAGGAGCTAATCTGATTATAATTGTTTCAACCTGTGTCTTGCTACCAGCCTTTCTACATGCAGTTGAAAATCAGCAGACATCATTGGTTAGGGCAGAATCCTTGCTCCTCATTCAGATGGCAGTGGTGTCCTTAGTCCGTCTCATCAGCCGAATAGAGAGGACACCTGAAATCTTACATACAGGCCTTACTCTTCTAGTTTTAGCAAGCTGGCTAGCCTTTCTCGTCCTAGCTATCATGAGAATGTATCAGAAAAAAGGGAAGTAAAGATGAGTGCGTTTTGATTTGTTAAGATATATTAGGGCAAGCATATTTTCCGTGCTTGCTTTTTATTTTTTCTACAATTTAGGATGTTTCGATGACCATTCATGATTTGGGGAAATTAAGGTCAAAAGGAGTGCTATACTAGCAGTGTAAAGGTTCTTGCTCAACAAATATTTATGAGGAAATCTTATGAAGAAAAAAATACTTGTCATTTTCATCTTGTATCTAATCATGTCTCCGCTTGGGGGGAGTATTTGGTATCAGCTATTTTATACCATAGCCTATCTGATTGCAGTTATGATCTATTTTGCTATCATTAAAAAGAAAGAAGTAAAGAAATGAAAACTTTTCTTGCTAAAAAACGGAACATCTTCTTAGCCAGATTGTTCCTAGGTCAGTTTCCTGTACTGATCTCCACTTATTTATTTCTCTCTCGTCAGTTCTTACATTTTCCCTTGGTTTTCCAATTGCTTCTAGTGATTATCAACTTGTCTTCTATTTTGGTGATTGTTTACCTCACTAGAGAAATGAGAGTGAGAAAGTTTGAAGATGATGAGTTGGTTAATCCTAGAACCAATCAACTCATGTTCATCGGATTGACAGGTTTTATGTCTATTATCGGTTTGTATAGAGGTATGACGGCGGCAGAATCCTATCAACAACTGATTGGTTATATTGCTTCTGTTCTCTGCTTAATCATCATGCTGCTGCTCATTTGGGGCTTGAAGTATTATAAAAAGTAAGCTCATAAAAAGAACTTACATGCAGTGTTTTCAGACTGCTGGTCTTTTTTAAGAGAAGTTCTTGTAATTTAAGAGTTTTTGATGACCGTTTAAGATTTGGATGCAAAACCTAAAAAAGCAGTGCTATACTGAGTGTGTAAAAGTTACAAGGATACCAATACTAAACTGAAATAAAGGAGTGAATCTTATGGCGAAAAAAATAGTTACGATTGTCATCTTGTATGTAATCATGCAAACTTGTCTTTATCCGCTTAGAGGAAATGAGTGGTATTATGTAATGAATGCACTAGCATACTTTGCTTCGGTTTATATCTTCGTTCAGTTCAATAAAAATGGAGAAAAAGCCACTTTGAATCTTGAAAATAGAAGTTTTATAGGTCTAGAATGGATCATTTTTCTATTATCTATTTGGAGGTTTCATGCTGGGCTTTGCTTATAAAAAGACTCAAAATCTATCGGTGCCTATTTTAGTCCATATTTGTTACAATTGTTTATCATTCTTCTAGTAGTTGACAATGGTTAAATTTACAAAGGCAGATCAAGGATGGTCAGTTAGTTACATAATGACTTGAGCACTGACCTGGTAGATGTAAAATCAATAGATGGAGGAATCATATGAAAAAGTATGTCGAATTGTTAGATTTATTTGCCCGAGTTGTAGTAATATTGATATCTCTTGCTCTTTGTATAAGAGTACTCATGATTTCAACGGAACTCTGGCGAAATGTTCTTGTACTGGTAAGTACTCCTGTTACGATCTATAGTCTGGTAACACATAGACCAGGTAAGAAGAACATGAAAACCCTGTGAGAGTCCTAAAAGAAAGATTAACAATATGCAAGTAAAATATAAAAATCAAATAGTAGAAGTTTGGGAAATTGGTAAAGATACTCCTAAACCAGATTGGGTAGAAGATGCCTTGCAAAAGAATTACATAGTATGGCTAGACAATCATGTCCGAATTTTAATGGCAGGACTTCAGTCTTCTCTTGTAACCAATCTCAAAATCGGGCTAGTCGGAACAGCAGGAGGAGGTTTTGCTGGTTATAGTATGTATGTCCTTGGCTATCCAGGAGATTATCTTGACCTCACAAATCATAGAGTGGTATCTGTCAAGGCTTTTCATCGAGACTATCAAGTTTTATAAAATGATTAGGTATAAAAAAGATGATGGTCTATCATTTTGAAAAGAATTGACTGCCTAGATGATGAAAAATATAAAGTTTTTAACATCAACAAAAGTACACAAGGATAAATGCATTGGCTTGTCAAAGGTTCAGTGAGAACTACCAAGACTGAATGATGGAGGATTAAATGATAATTGCTGGCAGTTACGATAGCAAAGCCATTAGGGAGGAATTTCTATGAAAAAATATTCTATTCTTTTCAAAACGAGTGCAATTCTTTCTTATTTATTTTTGTTTTTCGGATTATTTTGGACTACCCAATTTTGGAGAAATTATTGGGAGTTCTCGTCTTGGGTAGGAAATGTCATCTGGATTCGAAACATCATCAGCCTTCTCTTTATCGGCCTGATTGTTTGGATTTTGATCAGGTCGGGTCATGCTTATCTCTTTCATATCCCTAGGAAAAAGTGGTTGAGTTTTGCTGTTCTGACGGTGTTAGCAGCTGTCGTGCTTATCTGCTTTAACTATCTGACAGCTAAACACGTTCAGGGGACAAACGAAAGTTGGAATTTGTTTATTGTCTATAGTGAGACGAATTTTGCGGAGTTCGGTGTTTACCTAACCTTAATCGTACTAGGACCTCTGATGGAAGAATTGGTATGTAGGGGACTGCTTCAACATGCCTTCTTTAAAAATTCCAGATTGGGGTTGGATATTCTATTTCCGTCGATTTTATTCGCCTTACCTCATTTTTCAAGTTTTCCTAGTCTACTAGACCTTCTGGTTTATACAGCAGCTGGATGTATATTTGGTGGTTTGACCCGCTATACCAAGACCATCTATCCATCTTATACGATTCATATCATCAATAATATCATCGCAAACTTACCATTTTTGCTCACTTTTCTACATAGGGTCTTGGGGTGAAAAAACCAAAAGGCTTGCTTTCAGTCATAGAGGAGGTCATCATGTATAAACACTTATTTTTCCTAGATTCAAAAACCTTAGACTGGTTGACACCCTATATTCTAGTCTTGGCTTCTGACACCATTGCCTTTAATGTTTTTGTGCTAACCTTTGTGTCTGCGGTGGTCTTTAATTTCCTAAATCCCATGCTAGCTTTCATAGTTATATTTTTAGGTGCTGGCTATGTTGTCGGATTTTGGCTACTAAAATGGTTTGTTTTGGAAAGACTAGAGTTAAAGGATGATTTGTAGGAAGGTTTGTTTGTTGAGGAGGATAGCTTTTATGGAGTTTTTTTGATAAATTTCATGCCTTTTTGTTTTTGGATTTTTTTAGTACTAATAATCGTAATTACAGTTCCTTATACGATTAACCATGGGGATTTTTTTCAAAATGAACCTGCATTGATTATTGTAAGTCTTCTTGTAACATCGCTGAGTGTTGCTTATGCTAGACAGTTTGAAATGATTTCTTTTTGGGATGTTAAGTAAGAAACAACTTTTTACTTTTTCATTGCAATCTTTCTTCTAAGTGTGCTTGAGACACTAGTTTATATTCATTTCTTCGCTGTTTCTTCTGGAGCGGGAGTTCAACACTTGGCGGAAGTCAGTAGAGGAATTTCCCTGTCTTTGATTTTGACTACCTCAGTTTTTTTGGTCCAATTCAGGAGGAACTCATTTTTCAGGGGACTTCTTCAGGGGGCTATATTTGAAAATTCTTGGTTGGGGCTTGTTCTAACTTCCTCTCTCTTTTCTTTCATGCATGGACCTTCTAATGTCCCTTCGTTTATTTTTTATCTACTTGGGGGCTTGTTACTGGGCTTTGCTTACAAAAAGAGCCAAAATCTATGGGTTTCTACTCTAGTCCACATGTTTTACAACAGTTGGCCACTCTTATATTATTTATAAAAATCATGAAAGGTAAGTTGGAGATTGTGCTTACCTTTTTCGTTCTATAATGATAACCCACCCCACCCCAGAGGCTTTTATTTGAGAATCAGGTCTGGACTGGTTGACGAATAGGCTAAAAACTAGTAGAATAGTAAGGAAACTTTATACGGAGGAAAGAAATGGACTTGGGTGATATTGAGCTAACGCTGACCCCTATACCTGGGAAAAGCGGAAAAGCTTATATGGGAAGCTACCCTGATGGGAAGCGCGTCTTTATTAAAATGAACACCTCTCCAATCCTACCTGGTTTAGCCAAGGAACAAATCGCTCCTCAATTATTATGGACTCGCCGTTTATTGGATGGGCGTGATATGTGTGCCCAAGAATGGTTGAATGGTAAAATTTTGACCCCTTATGATATGAATCGCAAGCAGATTATCAATATTTTGAGTCGCTTGCATCGTTCGCGTCCTTTGATGACGCAATTGACTCGTTTGGGCTATTCTTTAGAAACACCTTTAGACTTACTTCAGGCTTGGTTAAAAGATGCTCCAGAATCCTTGAAGAACAATCAATATCTAAGAATGGTAGTAGAGGATTTGCGAGGAAGCTTGCCAAACTTTAGGGAAGATTATGCAACGATCGTTCATGGAGATGTACGACATAGTAATTGGATTGAGACAGAGAGCGGTCTTGTTTATTTAGTGGATTGGGATTCCGTTCGTTTGACGGATCGCATGTTTGATGTAGCGCATATGCTATGTCACTACATTCCAGACTATCAGTGGAAAGAGTGGTTGACTTATTACGGTTACAAATACAACCAAACAGTCATCAACAAACTTTTTTGGTATGCTCAGTTATCCTTCTTGAGCCAGATTGCCAAATATTATACAAATGAAGATCTAGAAAATGTCAATCGGGAGATCTATGCCTTGCGTATCTTCCGCGACAAGTATGGAAAGAAGAGATGAGAGTTAGAAATCGTAAAGGGGCAACAGAATTACTAGAGGCTAATCCTCAGTATGTTGTCTTAAATCCTTTAGAAGCCAAAGGAAAATGGAGAGATTTATTTGGAAATGACAATCCTATCCATGTTGAGGTTGGTAGTGGGAAAGAGGCCTTTGTGTCAGGTATGGCCAAACAAAACCCTAATATCAACTATATCGGGATTGATATCCAAAAGTCTGTTTTGAGTTACGCATTGGACAAGGTCTTGGAAGTCGCTGTACCCAATATTAAGTTGTTGTGGGTTGATGGTTCTGATTTGACCGACTACTTTGAAGATGGTGAGATTGATCGCTTGTACCTGAACTTTTCAGATCCGTGGCCTAAAAAACGCCATGAAAAGCGCCGTCTGACCTATAAGAGTTTCCTGGATACCTTTAAGCGCATCTTGCCTGAACACGGTGAGATTCATTTTAAAACGGATAACCGTGGCTTGTTCGAATATAGCCTAGTGAGTTTTTCTCAATATGGCATGAAACTCAATGGGGTTTGGTTAGATTTGCATGCCAGCGACTTTGAAGGTAACGTCATGACTGAGTATGAAGAAAAATTCTCAAGTAAGGGTCAAGTCATCTATCGAGTTGAGGCAGAATTTTAAGAAAAAGCTTAAAATTAAGCCTTCTGAGTGCTTATACTTTACATAAGTATTCAAAAGTGCTATACTATGAGTAAGAATATGAGAAAGTGAGGCGGGGAAATATCTTCGCCTCTTGCTTATGAGGAGGTGGGCGCAATCGCAACTATCGTAGAATTAGTCAGAGAAGTCGTAGAACCTGTCATTGAAGCTCCTTTTGAACTCGTTGATATCGAGTACGGAAAGATTGGCAGTGACATGATTCTTAGTATTTTTGTAGATAAACCAGAGGGAATTACCTTGAACGACACAGCGGACTTGACAGAGATTATCAGTCCGGTCCTAGATACTATCAAGCCAGATCCCTTCCCAGAACAATATTTCCTAGAAATCACCAGTCCAGGCTTGGAGCGTCCTTTGAAAACCAAGGAAGCAGTCGCTGGAGCGGTTGGGAAATACATCCATGTTGGTCTTTACCAAGCCATTGATAAGCAAAAGGTCTTTGAAGGAACCTTGCTAGCCTTTGAAGAGGATGAGTTGACTATGGAATATATGGACAAGACTCGTAAGAAAACAGTCCAAATTCCATACAGTTTGGTATCAAAAGCACGTTTAGCAGTAAAATTATAGTAAAAGAAAGGAAGCTTTTGAAGATTCAAAAGTGAATAGAAGATGAGTAAAGAAATGCTAGAGGCCTTCCGCATTTTGGAAGAAGACAAGGGAATCAAGAAAGAAGACATCATCGATGCAGTGGTGGAATCACTTCGTTCAGCTTATCGCAGACGTTATGGACAATCTGATAGTGTAGCTATCGATTTCAACGAAAAGACAGGTGACTTTACAGTTTATACTGTTCGTGAAGTTGTTGATGAAGTATTTGATAGCCGTTTGGAAATCAGCTTGAAAGATGCTCTTGCCATTAACTCAGCTTACGAGCTTGGGGACAAGATTAAATTTGAAGAAGCACCAGGTGAGTTTGGTCGTGTAGCAGCTCAATCTGCCAAACAAACCATCATGGAAAAAATGCGCAAGCAAACACGTGCTATTACCTACAACACCTACAAAGAGCATGAGCAAGAAATCATGTCAGGTACAGTAGAGCGTTTTGACAACCGCTTCATCTATGTCAACCTTGGCAGCATCGAAGCCCAATTGTCAAAACAAGACCAAATCCCTGGAGAAGTCTTTGCTTCTCACGATCGTATTGAAGTTTATGTCTACAAGGTTGAAGACAATCCTCGTGGAGTTAACGTCTTTGTAAGCCGTAGCCATCCAGAAATGATCAAACGTTTGATGGAGCAAGAAATTCCTGAGGTCTATGACGGAACTGTTGAGATCATGAGCGTAGCTCGTGAAGCAGGTGATCGTACCAAGGTTGCTGTTCGTAGCCACAATCCAAACGTGGATGCTATCGGGACAATCGTTGGACGTGGTGGTGCTAACATCAAGAAAATCACTAGCAAATTCCACCCAGCTCGCTACGATGCTAAGAGTGACCGTATGGTCCCAATCGAAGAAAACATTGACGTTATTGAATGGGTAGCTGATCCAGCTGAATTTATCTATAACGCTATCGCTCCTGCAGAAGTTGACCAAGTTATCTTTGATGAAAATGATAGTAAACGTGCCTTGGTCGTTGTGCCAGATAACAAGCTTTCTCTTGCGATAGGTCGTCGTGGACAAAACGTTCGTTTGGCAGCTCATTTGACAGGATATCGTATCGATATCAAGTCTGCAAGTGAGTTTGAAGCCATGGAAGCAGCAGAACAAGCTGACCAGGTAGAAGCAGACGAATTGGTCGAAGAATAAGAGCTGATCAGAGGAGGGAAGGATGAAAACTAGAAAAATCCCTTTGCGCAAGTCTGTTGTTTCCAACGAAGTGATTGATAAGCGAGATTTACTCCGTATTGTCAAGAACAAAGAAGGAGAGGTCTTTATCGACCCGACAGGTAAGGCTAATGGTCGTGGTGCTTATATCAAGCTAGACAATGCAGAAGCCCTTGAGGCCAAAAAGAAAAAAGTCTTTAACCGTAGCTTTAGTATGGAAGTTGAAGAAAGCTTTTATGACGAGTTGATTGCCTATGTCGATCACAAAGTGAAAAGAAGAGAGTTAGGACTTGAATAAGCAAAAAATTACCAATCTCTTGGGTCTTGCTCAACGAGCAGGGAAAATCATCTCGGGTGAAGAAATGGTCGTCAAGGCTATTCAAGACCAGAAAGTAAAGCTGGTATTTCTCGCCCATGATGCCGCTCCCAACCTGACCAAGAAGATTCAGGATAAAAGTCATTATTATCAAGTAGAAGTTATTACCGTGTTTTCAACACTGGAATTAAGCATAGCAGTCGGGAAATCAAGAAAAGTCTTGGCTGTAACAGATGCTGGATTTACAAAGAAAATGAGGTCTCTTATGGAATAGAAGAGGAGGACATGATTTGTCTAAGAAAAGATTGTACGAAATCGCGAAAGAACTTGGAAAAGAAAGTAAGGAAGTTGTAGCGCGTGCAAAAGAGTTGGGCTTGGATGTAAAAAGCCACTCATCAAGTGTGGAGGAAGCAGCTGCTTCAAAAATTGTAGCAAGTTTTAAACCTGATCCTGCTCCAAAGGTAGAATCGAAACCCGTGGCCCCAAAGCCAGTTGTCACTAAGGAAGAGGCAAAAACAGTAGCACCTGTTGCCCCTAAAGAAGAAAAAGTGGCACCAGCAAAACCACAGAGTCGAAACTTTAAGGCTGAGCGTGAAGCACGTGCAAAAGAACAGGCTGAACGACGCAAGCAAAATAAGGGCAATAACCGTGACCACCAGCAAAATGGAAATCGTCAAAAAAATGATAACCGTAATGGTGGTAAACAAGGTCAAGGGAATCGCGACAACCGCCGATTCAATGATCAAGGTAAAAAACAACAAGGTCAGCAAAATCGTGGAAATGATCGCCGTCAACAAGAGGACAAACGTCCAAATCAAGCAGGCCCACGTATTGACTTTAAAGCCCGTGCAGCTGCTCTAAAGGCAGAGCAAAATGCAGAATATGCTCGTTCAAGTGAGGAACGCTTCAAACAGTCTCAAGCTGCCAAAGAAGCCTTGGCCCAAGCAAATAAACGCAAGGAGCCTGAGGAAATCTTTGAAGAAGCCGCTAAGTTGGCTGAACAGGTACAGTCAGTTCAACCAGTGGTTGAAGTAGCTCCTGCAGCTAAAGAATCTGTAGTGGATACACGTCGTAAGAAACAAGCTCGACCAGACAAAGAACGTGATGATTTCGATCACGAAGAAGATGGTCCTAGAAAACAACAAAAGAATCGAAGTAGTCAAAATCAAGTGAGAAATCAAAGAAATAGTAACTGGAACAATAACAAAAAGAATAAAAAAGGCAATAACAAAAACAACCGTAACCAGGTACCAAAACCTGTTACAGAGCGTAAGTTCCATGAATTGCCAACAGAATTTGAATATACAGATGGTATGACCGTTGCGGAAATCGCAAAACGTATTAAGCGCGAACCAGCTGAGATTGTTAAGAAACTCTTCATGATGGGTGTGATGGCGACACAAAACCAGTCCTTAGACGGTGAAACAATCGAACTCCTCATGGTTGATTACGGTATTGATGCTAAACAAAAGGTTGAAGTGGACAATGCGGATATCGAACGTTTCTTCGCTGAAGATGGTTATCTCAATGAAGATGAATTGGTAGAGCGTCCACCAGTTGTTACTATCATGGGACACGTTGACCATGGTAAGACAACCCTCTTGGATACCCTTCGTAATTCTCGTGTTGCAACAGGTGAAGCTGGTGGTATCACTCAGCATATCGGTGCCTACCAAATCGTTGAAAATGGCAAGAAGATTACCTTCCTTGATACACCAGGACACGCGGCCTTTACCTCAATGCGTGCACGTGGTGCCTCTGTTACCGATATTACGATCTTGGTCGTAGCGGCAGATGACGGGGTTATGCCTCAGACGATCGAAGCCATCAACCACTCAAAAGCAGCTAATGTTCCAATCATCGTTGCCATTAACAAGATTGATAAGCCAGGTGCCAACCCAGAACGTGTGATCGGTGAATTGGCTGAACACGGTGTCATGTCAACAGCTTGGGGTGGAGATTCTGAGTTTGTAGAAATCTCAGCCAAGTTCAACCAAAATATCGATGAACTCTTGGGAAACTGTCCTTCTTGTTGCTGAAATTCAAGAACTCAAAGCAGACCCAACAGTTCGTGCTATCGGTACTGTTATCGAAGCTCGTTTGGATAAAGGAAAAGGTGCGGTTGCAACCCTCCTTGTTCAACAAGGTACTTTGAATGTTCAAGACCCAATCGTTGTCGGAAATACTTTCGGACGTGTCCGTGCCATGACTAACGACCTTGGACGTCGCGTTAAGGTTGCAGGACCATCAACACCAGTATCTATCACTGGTTTGAACGAAGCGCCAATGGCGGGTGACCACTTTGCTGTTTACGAAGATGAAAAATCTGCTCGTGCAGCTGGTGAAGAACGTGCTAAGCGTGCTCTTATGAAGCAACGTCAAGCTACACAACGTGTCAGCCTTGAAAACCTCTTTGATACCCTCAAAGCTGGTGAACTCAAGTCTGTTAACGTCATTATCAAGGCAGACGTACAAGGTTCAGTTGAAGCACTTTCTGCCTCACTTCAAAAAATTGATGTTGAGGGTGTGAAAGTTACCATCGTCCATGCGGCTGTTGGTGCCATCAATGAATCTGACGTGACTCTTGCCGAAGCTTCAAATGCCTTTATCGTTGGTTTCAATGTGCGCCCTACACCGCAAGCTCGTCAACAAGCAGAAGCAGACGATGTAGAAATCCGTCTCCACAGCATCATCTACAAGGTGATCGAAGAGATGGAAGAAGCCATGAAGGGTATGCTTGATCCAGAATTTAAAGAAAAAATTATTGGTGAAGCGATTATCCGTGAAACCTTTAAAGTCTCTAAAGTGGGAACAATCGGTGGATTTATGGTTACTAGTGGTAAAGTTACCCGCGACTCTAAAATCCGTGTTATTCGTGATGGTGTTGTTATTTACGATGGTGCTCTAGCTAGCTTGAAACACTATAAAGATGACGTCAAAGAAGTTACAAACGGTCGTGAAGGTGGTCTCATGATTGATGGCTACAATGATCTTAAGATGGATGATGTGATTGAAGCCTATATCATGGAAGAAATCAAAAGATAAGATTTTTGCTCCTTTCTTAGGTGGTGAGGGACGCAAGCAAACCCATGGTTTCATTGCTTATTTTTGAGCCTAGGGTCTCAAAAATCCCCTGTTATGAGAGTGGGACAGAAATCGGTAATTCGTTAGAATTCGATTTCGTTGTCCCACCTCCGCACAGTTGAGTAGGGCTGTAAAAGCTGATGAAATCAGCGTAGTAGAGCCCACTCAACCACTGCGTCTTGCTCGACAATCCAAAGACAATTGAGAGGCTAGGACTTTTGTCCCAACCTCATCACTTTCACCACAGCGAAAGAAGCGGATGATTTCAAATTGAACTTCGTTTCAATTTGAAATGAAAATCAATAAGTTAAAAATAGCTAGGTCTGCTGGCCTAGCTTTTGGTTCAATTGAGAGAAAGGAAGAAATATGGCAAATCATTTCCGTACGGATCGTGTGGGCATGGAGATCAAGCGCGAAGTCAATGAGATTTTGCAAAAGAAAGTCCGTGATCCGCGTGTCCAAGGAGTGACCATCACAGATGTTCAGATGCTAGGTGACTTGTCTGTTGCTAAGGTTTACTACACTATTTTGAGTAACCTTGCTTCAGATAATCAAAAAGCTCAAGTTGGGCTTGAAAAAGCAACTGGTACCATCAAACGTGAACTTGGTCGCAATTTAAAATTGTACAAAATTCCAGATTTGACCTTCGTCAAAGACGAATCCATCGAATATGGAAACAAGATTGACGAGATGCTACGCAATCTGGATAAACATTAAGAAAGAGGGGCAACCCTCTTTTTTATATCTATAACTATGCATTGTCTAACTAGACTAGATGAATAGAAATCCAGAAAATAAATCTTGAAAATATCATTTATAACATAAATATGATAAGATAAAACTTGATATGAATGAAAAACGGAGATAGAGATGGCTAAAGAAGATGTGGCGATGCAAGTGTTGCAGCAGGTAGTAAAATTGCCTGTCGTCAAAGTGAATCGGTCAAAATTTTTAATAGATAAGTTTTCTAAAGAAATAGATTCAAAGGATATTCCAAGATTATTAGAGGAGGGACCGACAGCTTTGTTACCTCAGGAAACCTTAGATCGAGTGGCCAAAGCCTGTATTAAAGATAATGTTTTACTGGCAAGTGGGACATCTGTTTTAGCAGGTCTACCTGGAGGCCTTGCCATGGCAGTTACCATTCCAACAGATGTAGCACAGTTTTATGCGTTCTCATTGAAACTAGCTCAGGAGCTAGGCTATATTTACGGATACGATGATCTTTGGGCTTCACGAAATGAGCTGAGCGAAGAAGCAAAAAACACCCTCTTGCTCTATCTGGGAGTGATGTTGGGAGTAAATGGTGCGGGCGCTCTGCTCCGTTCTGGTGGAGTTACAGTTGCTAAGCAAGTGATGAAAATCGTGAATAAAAAGGCTTTGACAAAGACTCTTTGGTATCCAATTTTAGAAAAAGTTCTGAAAATCTTTGGAGTTAATTTAACAAAGGGAGGATTGGCTAAGGGAATGGGGAAAGTTATTCCTATCCTAGGTGGAGTCATATCAGGTGGCTTAACATTTGCGACCATGAAACCGATGGGAGAAAGATTGCAAAAAGAACTGTCCAAATTGATCAACTACGATGAAGTGCAATATCAAAGAGATGTTGCCACTATCCAAAAAGAGATTGAAATCATCGAAGGAGAATGACATGGGAATCATAAAAGTGTTGGCAAAAACTTATGGTAATTATTTTCTTACAAGACAATCTTTAAAAGTTGCAGCAACCATGAAGAAAGATGATAACATTGTAGTTGGATTGGGGAAATTACTTCTGGCTGAAAAATTAATGGATACAGCCACTTGGTTGATGAAACCGGAGGATAAAGAATGAAATTTCTTTGGAGGTTCTTCACTATTCTTTTTATAACACCAATTGTTGGTCTGATAAAAATACTCTGGTTCCTCATCTCTTTCGCCATCCAATTACTGTTTTACAAGATTCTTTTTAAGATATTAGACTGGTTTTTCAAGCTTCTCTAATAATCATGCCGAGAAAATACATTAAGGCTTTGTGATATCATTAGGAAGAGTCGACGTTAACAGAAAAAATGATTTTATAAGAAATAAACTAGCAAGACTTGTACTGCTAGTTTTTTTATCCTAGCCCTTGTGGTATAATGAAAAAAGAAAATCCTGTGTGAAAACAGAATGGAGGTTGTGATGGATAATATTATTGACGTATCTATTCCCGTTGCGGAAGTGGTGGATAAACATCCAGAAGTTTTAGATATTTTGGTTGAGCTTGGTTTTAAACCTCTTGCAAATCCCTTGATGCGCAATACTGTAGGGCGAAAAGTTTCGCTCAAACAAGGCTCAAAGCTTGAAGGGACTCCTATGGATAAGATTGTGCGTACGCTTGAAGCAAATGGTTACGAAGTGATCGGGTTAGACTAATGACAGATGAACGTATTCATATCCTGCGGGATATTTTATTAGAATTGCATAATGGAGCCTCTCCAGAATCCGTTCAGGAACGCTTTGATGCGACCTTTACTGGTGTATCAGCTATCGAGATTTCTCTTATGGAGCATGAGTTGATGAACTCTGACTCAGGCGTTACCTTTGAAGATGTCATGGAGCTATGTGATGTGCATGCTAATCTCTTTAAAAATGCTGTTAAAGGCGTAGAAGTTGAGGATACCGAGCATCCTGGTCACCCTGTGCGTGTCTTTAAGGATGAAAATCTAGCTCTCCGTGCTACTCTGATTCGGGTCCGTAGATTGTTCTCGACTTATGAATCTGTGGACGATGAGGAGATGCTGGTAGAAATGCGCAAAGGTTTGGTACGTCAGATGGGGCTTGTTAGTCAATTTGATATCCACTACCAGCGCAAGGAAGAGCTCTTTTTTCCTATCATGGAACGTTATGGACATGATTCACCTCCCAAAGTCATGTGGGGAGTTGATGATCAGATTAGGGATCTCTTTCAAACAGCCTTAGTGGCAACTAAGTCGCTCCCAGAAGTGCCAATTTCCACCGTAAAGGAAGCTTTTGAAGCTTTTGCGACAGAGTTTGAAAGTATGATTTTTAAGGAAGAATCAATCCTTCTCATGATTCTGCTTGAATCCTTTACCCAGGATGACTGGATTCAGATTGCTGAGGAAAGTGATGCCTATGGATATGCTATTATCCGTCCGTCTGAGAAATGGGTTCCTGAACGTCAAAGTTTTGCTGAGGAGAAAAGTGTAGAAGAACCAACTCAGCCAGAAACTGTAGATGGACAAGTTCAGCAAGTGATCGATACGCCAGAAGGTCAGTTTACTATCACCTTTACACCAAAGGAAAAGGAAACGGTGCTAGATCGCAATAGTCAACAGGCTTTTGGCAATGGTTATCTCTCAGTCGAACAGGCGAATCTTATCCTTAATCATTTGCCGATGGAGATTACCTTTGTTAATAAGGATGATATTTTCCAGTATTATAATGACAATACGCCAGCAGATGAGATGATTTTCAAGCGGACACCGTCCCAAGTCGGGCGTAATGTTGAACTTTGTCATCCGCCCAAGTACTTAGACAAGGTCAAGGCTATTATGAAAGGTCTTCGTGAAGGGGTCAAGGATAAGTACGAGATGTGGTTTAAGTCCGAGTCACGAGGTAAGTTTGTCCATATTACTTATGCTGCAGTACATGATGAAAACGGGGAATTTCAAGGTGTATTGGAGTATGTTCAGGACATTCAACCATACCGTGAGATTGATACAGACTATTATCGAGGAATAGAATAAGGAGAGACAATGAGTTACGAACAAGAATTTATGAAAGAATTTGAAGCATGGGTCAATACCCAAATCATGATCAACGATATGGCACACAAGGAAAGCCAAAAGGTCTATGAAGAAGATCAAGATGAGCGCGCTAAGGATGCCATGATTCGGTACGAGAGTCGTTTGGATGCCTACCAATTCTTACTTGGAAATTTGAAAACTTTAAGGCAGGCAAGGGATTCCATGATTTACCAGAAGGCTTGTTTGGTGAGAGAAACTATTAATGTTTAGAAATTAGAAAGGAGGCCGGGACAAAAGTCCTAGCCTCTCAATTGTCTTTGGATTGTCGAGCAAGACGCAGTGGTTGAGTGGGCTCTACTACGCTGATTTCATCAGCTTTTATAGCCCTACTCAACTGTGCGGAGGTGAGACGACGAAATCGAATTCTAACGAATTACCGATTTCTGTCCCACTCTCTTTTTCATTGTTCCTTGAGCCTTTTTGTGTTACAATGTTAGCATGAAAACGAAAAATATTATTAAAACAGGTTTGGCCGTGGCAGGACTCGGTGCCCTTGCTTTTGGAGCTAAGAAAGTAGCTGATAATCACAAACTCATGAAAACGCAGGAAGAGTTGACTGCTATTGTGCGTGACTACTTTTCAGAAATGGGTGAGATTGGGACTCTCTATGTCCAAGTATACGAAAGTAGCCTAGAACGTCTTGTTGGTGGTGTCATTTTTGAAGATGGTCGTCACTATACCTTTGTCTACGAAGATGAAGATCTCATCTACGAGGAGGAAGTCTTATGATTTTTCCTAAGAGTATAGAAGAATTAGCAAATCTAGTAGAACAGGATGGCAAGAAGGTCTTCCTTTTTGTTGCGGATTGGTGTGGCGATTGTCGCTATATCTATCCAGCTCTGCCAGAGATTGAAGAGACCAATCCAGAGTTTACCTTTATACGAGTAGACCGAGATGAGTACATGGAACTTGCAAAACTATGGGATGTATACGGGATTCCAAGTCTAATTGTCTTAGATAAGGACAAGGAAATTGGACGCTTTGTTAATCGTGACCGTAAAACCAAGGCACAAATAAACGACTTTTTTTAGCAGAATTAAAATAGGAGAAAAGAAAGAATGATTTTTTTACATATAACAAAGAACATGTCGGTGATGTCCTTATGGTCATCGTGAAAAAAACAGTGGCGATGCCAAACTAGATGTTGAGCGTAAAGGCAATGTAGCGCGTGTTTTCCTAAAGGAAACTGGTGAAACTGTTGCTTGGAATATTTTTGAAGTTTCTAGCATGTTTGAAATCGCTGAGCGCGGGCAAGTCTTTTTAACTGACGAGCAAGTAGCTCGTTTAAATCAAGAGTTGCAAGCACAAGGCTTTACTGAAGAAATCATCAATGACAAGGAACCCAAATTTGTGGTTGGAGAAATTGTAGAAATGGTTGCGCATCCAGATAGTGACCACTTGAATATCTGCCAAGTGGCAGTTGCGAGTGATAAAACAGTGCAAATCGTTGCAGGAGCTCCTAATGCGCGTGTCGGTTTAAAAACCATTGTTGCTCTTCCAGGAGCTATGATGCCAAAAGGGAATCTCATTTTCCCAGGGGAACTTCGTGGTGAAAAGAGTTTTGGGATGATGTGCAGTCCTCGTGAACTTGCCTTACCAAATGCTCCACAAAAGCGTGGTGTCATTGAATTGTCAGAAGACCAAGTTGTCGGAACACCATTTGACCCAGTAAAACACTGGACTCGATTACCAACGACAACAGCGAATTGTTGAGTGTGTAACTTTGCTCGTGAGATCCTAGAAATCTTTTGGCGAAAGTTTTTTAAGTCTTGAATTGTGCACCTAGCTTGACAATTCAGGACAAATGAATAACCATGTCGCCCTACTAACGTTGAGGAGAAATATTTATGCCTGATTTTGCTAAAATAGATAAAAAGTCTGTATATACTACGATCATTGGTTTGTTTCTAATGGCAGTATTGTCTTTGACAAAGATAATACCTGAACTTTCTTTGTCAGGTCTCACTGTACTGATTGGTATTCTCTTTTTCTTTGTTCTTGAACATTTTGATAAAAAATCACATATAGAATCAGGTTTGCGCTTTAAATCATTTTTCGATGATTTGAAAAAACAAGGGGTAATTCTTTTGGTCTTGCTTCCTGTAGGAACCGCTGCAGCAACTTTGCTTATCGGCGATATGATATTTAAGGGCGCTTTTGCTAGTCATATTTTGGGAAGAACGGATGGTATGTTATCCTTCGATAAAATACCGCTCCTTATGGTTCAAATAGTAATCGCAGCCTTGGGGGAAGAAATTGCATGGAGAGGTTTCTTTCTTGGTAAGTCAATGAGAATTATACCATTTTGGCTTTGTGCAATTCTATCTTCTTTATTGTTCGCGATAGCCCATATTTCTAGTGGAAGCGTTGGGCTTGTAAGCTACGATATTTTCATGATTTTTGTTGATAGTATCATCTATGCAATGATTTATAAAAAGTCTGGGAATTGTTTGATTTCTACTCTTTCTCATATTCTTGGAAATGCAACAGGAATTCTTTTGCTAATGATGTATAGCTAGACAGATTTTAATGTTATCTAGTTAATAAAAGATTTTCATTATAGGGAGGAAATGGTCACCATCAGCAAAAGAGGGCTAGATGACTTGATTTATAAAAGTAAGGAATCTTGCTAAAAACTTGAATAATAAAAAGCATTGTTTTGTACAGACCCCAAAAAGTTAGACAATTAATTTATCCAAAGGATTTAGTTCTGTATTGCACAAGACTGAGTCCTTTTGCTATCTTTATAAGTTTTACATGATTTACTTGTGGTTTATCCTCATAATTTCCATAATGGCTATCGGTATTTTATCCCTTGGAGTAGTAGCTGGTATGGGAGGAAAACTTACGTTTGGTTTCTTTGTTTTATCTTTTTTAGGTGTAGTTCTATTTAGTTTCTATATTTTTAGTATTCTAAAAGAGATAAAGGAATTAAAGCAAATAAAAGGTAAGTGAATAGATAGACGTAATCTAATTTGAATTGTCTTTATCTGGGCTATACATCCGTATCTTAAACAGGTTACTAAAAAGTTACTAAAATTTGAAAAATGAGTCTATTTTGAAAGATTCAAAAGTCCTAAAACCCTATTAAATTAAGGATATAAGATTTAAAAAGTGTATTCATAGAACTGTTTAATCACTAAAAGTGATTTATAATCTTTGACAGAGGGAAATAAGATGGCAAAAAATGTAGTAATCACAGGTGCAACATCAGGTATTGGTGAAGCAATTGCGCGTGCTTATCTAAAAGAAGGTGAGAATATCGTTCTTACAGGGCGTCGAACAGAAAGACTTGAAGTCCTAAAAAATGAGTTTTCAGAAGCCTTTCCAAATCAAAAAGTCTGGACCTTTCTGTTAGATGTGACAGATATGAGCATGGTAAAGACTGTTTGCTCAGAGATTCTAGAAACTGTAGGTCAGATTGATATCTTAGTCAATAACGCGGGACTTGCTTTAGGCTTAGCTCCTTACCAGGACTATGAAGAGTTGGATATGCTGACCATGCTTGATACCAATGTCAAGGGCTTGATGGCAGTTACGCGCTGTCTCTTACCTTCCATGGTGGCTGCAAATCAAGGGCATATCATCAATATGGGATCTACTGCTGGCATCTACGCCTATGCTGGTGCAGCGGTCTATTCAGCAACCAAGGCAGCAGTCAAGACCTTTTCGGATGGACTTCGGATTGATACCATCGCTACAGATATCAAGGTGACTACTATTCAACCTGGTATTGTTGAAACTGATTTTTCAAAGGTCCGTTTTCATGGAGATGAGGAACGGGCTGCGACAGTCTATCAGGGACTCGAAGCCTTGCAGGCGCAAGATATCGCTGATGCTGTCGTTTATGTGACCAGTCAACCACGTCGTGTGCAAATCACAGATATGACCATCATGGCCAATCAACAAGCAACTGGATTTATGATTCATAGAGATTAACATTATTTTTTATAAAAAGTTACAAATGTTGTAACTTTTTTTGATTTCCTTCGAATAGATAAGTAGGAGGATGAAAAAATGTATAATAAAGTTATTCTTATCGGAAGAATCGTTGCAACACCAGAGTTGCACAAAACCAACAATGACAAGTCCGTTGCGCGAGCAACTATCGCTGTGAACCGCCGTTATAAAGATCAAAACGGTGAGCGTGAAGCTGATTTCATCAATATTGTTGTCTGGGGCAAATTGGCTGAAACCTTGGCAAGTTATGGAAGCAAAGGCAGTCTTATTTCTGTGGATGGGGAGCTTCGTACTCGTAAGTTCGAGAAGAATGGTCAGACAAACTATGTGACCGAAGTTCTCGCTACAGGTTTCCAACTTTTAGAAAGTCGCGCCCAACGTGCTATGCGAGAAAATAATGCAGGCCAAGACTTAGCAGATCTGGTTTTGGAAGAGGAGGAACTACCTTTTTAAAATGATAGGAGGCTGGGACAAAAGTCCTAGCCTCTCAATTGTCTTTGGGTTTTCGAGCAAGACGCAGTGGTTGAGTGGGCTCTACTACGCTGATTTCATCAGCTTTTACAGCCCTACTCAACTGTGCGGAGGTGGGACGACGAAATCGAATTCTAACGAATTGCCGATTTCTGTCCCACTCTCTTTTTTATGCTATAAATCAGACTTTTTTCTTGACTATTTTTGACCAAGTGATACAATAGAACTATGGTTTAGCACTCGGATATAAAGAGTGCTAATAATATGATTGTATCATGGAGGA